>Ga0272444_10000992_pt1 | contig 28307 bp, 22 predicted proteins | sample SSMForm13_FD_201033 | JGI IMG/M metagenome (GOLD analysis project Ga0272444, IMG submission 201033) | Marine sediment archaeal communities from Little Sippewissett salt marsh, Falmouth, MA, United States - SSM-Form-13 | ecosystem: Environmental > Aquatic > Marine > Wetlands > Sediment ...
GGGTTCTTGCCGCCGAAATCGCGGTGAACTCCCCCGGGCAGAAAATCGCCTACGTTGCCGATGCGGCCTACAGCCCTGGGAATATCGAAAAGATCCTGGCCCTGGCGACAGGGGCCGATCATCTGTTCATCGAGGCGGCCTTTTTGGACGCGGAGCGGCTCAAAGCCCGTGAAAAATTTCATCTGACCGCCCGCCAGGCCGGTGAAATCGCCGGGCGGGCGGGGGCCCGGCAGGCGACCTTTTTCCATTTTTCACCCCGCTACCGCTCCGGGGAGGCGCTCACCCGGGAGGCCCGCCTGGCCTGGCGCAACTGGCAGGCGGCGGAGATATCCTGATCCAACGCATCCCCTTCACTAACCCGCCGTCAAAATCCCCGGCCGCCGCGGCATTTTCATCCGGTGCAGCCTTCCTTTCTCCTATGGTTTGCACCGCCCGTTGTGCTCCAGACGCGGAGAGCGCCGAGAAAACAGGGAAATGGCGCATAGATCACATTTCCTGAAACCTTTCGAATCAAAAGGCTTTGCCACCGCCGGCCGCGCCTGTGGCGCTGCGGTCCACAGCCCCGGCCCGTCTAAAGGAATCCGAGACCCGGGCCGATACCTATCAGCCAGAAGATGAAGCAAAAGGAGTTGTTGGTGAGCAGTCCACTTGAGCAAACCGAGTCGCCGTCGTCCCATTTTCCGGTCCTGGTGGTGGAAGACCAGCCGGTGTCGCGCCTGCGTCTGGTGAAGACCTTGACCAAGGCCGGCTACGAGGTCGTGGCGGTCGAAAACGGTCGTCAGGCACTCGAAATCCTGGAAAAACGCTATTTCCCGTTCGTTCTGACGGACTGGATGATGCCCGAGCTGGACGGACTCGAACTGTGCCGTTGGATCCGCGGCGGGTCTCGTCCGGGCTATGTCTTCGTGGTGCTTTTGACCGCCCGGGACGACAAGTCCGATATGATCAAAGGGCTGGAGGCCGGCGCCGACGATTACCTGATCAAACCGTTCATCACCGCCGAACTCTTCGCCCGCCTCAAGACCGGGCGGCGTTTTCTGGAGCAGGAGCGTTCCCTCAAGCTCGCCTGCGAGGCCATTCGCAAACTCTCCAAGACCGACCCGCTGACCGGATGCTACAACCGCGGCTACCTGAATGAACGCCTGCCCCAGGAAATCCTGCGGGCGCGCCGTTTCGGGCACTGCCTTTCCCTGGCCATCTGCGACCTCGATCACTTCAAGCGCGTCAACGACACCCACGGACACCCGGTCGGCGATCAGGTCCTGACGGCGTTCGTCAAAAGGGTTCAGCGCTCCATCCGCGATCAGGTGGACTGGGTGGCCCGCTACGGCGGCGAAGAATTCTTGATGGTCCTGCCGGAAACCGATCTGGCGGGGGCCGCCTGCATGGCCAAACGCCTGCTGAAAACCATTTCCGAGCGGGAGGTCCAAGCGGGGGCCGTGCGCATTCGAATTACCGTCAGCATGGGCGTCACCGGTTTCGGGCCGCAAACCCCTGATGCCCTGATCAGCCTCGAAAATCTGGTGCGTCAAGCCGACAGCGGCCTCTATCTTGCCAAGGCCCAGGGGCGCAACCGCGTCAGCGTGATTCCCCTGGAATCGGCTCAGCCGGCGGGCTGCACCCCATCCCCCCCCAATTTCCCGCCGCAGTGCGGCTTGGAAGAATGTGCCCGATGAAAAACATTCTGGTCGTTGACAATCATCCGATGCTTCTGAAATTCATGGCGAATCTGTTGACCCGTCAGGGTCACCGGGTGGTGACCGCCCAGGACGGCCTGTCCGCCCTGGAGTTTTTGGAGGAGTTCCGACCGGATGTTGTCTTTCTGGACCTGGTGATGCCCCACATCAGCGGCAAACAGCTCTGTCGCGTGATCCGCAGCATGCCGGCGCTGGAAAACAGCGTTGTCGTGATTCTCTCGGCGGTGGCAGCCGAGGAGAACCTCGACTGTCGCAGCCTGGGAGCCGACGCGTGCATTGCCAAGGGGCCTTTCGACAAGCTGGCGGCGCATGTCCTGGAGGTGATGCGCCTGATCGAAGACGGCCGGGTGGCGGCGCTGAGCGAGCGCATCTGGGGCCGCGAGGATGTGGTGCGGCGTGAAATCACCCATGAACTGCTGGATTCACGGCGCCATTTCGAGATTATCCTGCGCAACATGTCCGAGGGGATCCTGGAGCTGAACGGGGATGCCCGCATCGTAGCGGCCAATCCAGCGGTCTTGAGGATCGTCGATGGCAGCGAGGAGCGCCTGCTGGGAAGGCGTCTGGCCGATCTTTTCGTCGGCGAGGACCGTTCCCGGATCACCGCCCTTTTGGCGCGCTGCAGCCAGGGGGCGGTCCAAAGCCCCGAAAACAGCCCGCTGACCCTCCAGGGGCGGTTGGTGAGCCTGGAGATCATCCCGGTTTCCTCCCCTGCTGGCGGGTCGCTGGTGGTCATTCTCAAGGATGTCACCGATCGCAAGCGAATAGAACGCCAGCTGGAACAGGCACGCAAGATGGAGGCGGTCGGGACCCTGGCCGGAGGCCTGGCCCACGATTTCAACAACCTTTTGATGGGGGTCCAGGGCAATGTCTCCCTGATGCTGATGAGCACCGATTGCGGCACAGCCCATTATGAAAAACTCAAAAGCATCGAAAAGCTGGTTCAAAGCGGCGCCAAGTTGACTTCCCAATTGCTGGGTTACGCCCGCAACGGTCACACCGATCGTCACCCCTTGGACCTCAACGGCCTGGTGACCGAGATGGCGGCCCTCTTTTTCCGCAACAAACATGAGATTCGCGTGGAATCTTGCATGGCTGCCGATCTGCGGCCGGTCGACGCCGATCAGGGCCAGCTGGAACAGGTCTTGATGAACCTTTTCGTCAACGCCTGGCAGGCCATGCCCCAGGGAGGCCAGCTGATTCTGAAAACCGCCAACGTCACCGAAGGGCAGATACGCAGCAAAGTCTACAAACCGCGGCCGGGCGCCTACGTCATGCTCAGCGTGACGGATACCGGTGTCGGCATGGACGCCCAGATCCAGGAGCGGATCTTTGAACCGTTTTTCACCACCAAAGACCTGGGGCGCGGCACCGGGCTCGGCCTGGCCTCGGTCTACGGTATCGTCAAGGGTCACCGGGGCTATATCGACGTCAAATCGGCGGTGGGGCAGGGCACGACCTTCACCCTTTATCTGCCCGCCTCCGGGCGGCAGGTGGTCGCCTGTAAACCCGAACCGGAGACCGTCAAGGGCAGCGGCACGGTGCTGCTGGTGGATGACGAGGAGGTGATTGTCGAGGTCGCTTCCGGCATGCTGAAGCTGCTCAACTACACGGTCCTCACGGCCCGTTCGGGATCCGAGGCGCTGTCGCTTTTCACTGAGCAGCGGGAGCGGATCGACCTGGTGATCCTGGACATGATCATTCCCGACATGGACGGGGCCCAGATTTTCCACCGTTTGAAAGGGATCGCCCCGGAGGTCAAGGTGCTGCTGGCAAGCGGCTACAGCCTGAAAGGCAAAGCGGCGGCCCTGCTGGAAAACGGGTGCAGCGGATTTATCCAGAAGCCTTTCAACCTTCAGGCGCTCTCCCAGAAACTCGAAGCCATCCTGGGTGCGCCGTCACCGGCTGCGGCCGACCTTGCATTGCGCAATGCTTCCTGAAAACAGGCGCCTCCGGCCTGCCGTCAACCAAGGCACGGCGCGCCGGGGGGTGGGATTATTCGCTGCGGATCCCTCCAGACCGCCCCTGCGGCCTGTGATTAGCGCTTGACAGCACAACCCCTTTTCACTAATTGAATACAGGTCCATGGACCTGCACTCCCGCTGACAGCTTTAAATCCCTGGGATTTTCACCCGCCGCCGGGGCTTGCCATTGCCCGGCGGTTTCGCCTGCGGACACCCGGGTCCCCCCTGAAGCCCGAAACCCGACCGGAAGGCCCGGCACGGGGCCCCTTCTCCTGCGGAATGCTGATGAATGCAATGGCCCAAGAGGATACCGCCGGTAGGTCTGCGCCCGCCGCAGCCGCCGACGCTCTGTGTCGCCAGGCGATCATAGGGCTGCTGCTGGTCTTTTGGGCGATGGGCCTTTGCGGCTGCGCGGCCCTGCTGTCCAATGCCGCAGCCGATCTTTCCGACGATCTGGCCTATGCCATCACAGACGCCGACGATTTGGAAACTGTGGAGGCCGGCGGGCCGGCCTATCTGCTGATGGTGGACGGCCTGATACACGGCAACCCGAACAATACCCGGCTGTTGCAGGCCGGCGCAACCCTCTACAGCGCCTATGCCGGCATTTACGTGGATGATGAACAGCGCGCCCAAAAAATGACCGCCAAGGCCAGGGCCTACGCCCTGCAGGCGGCCTGCAGCCGCCGCCGGGAGTGGTGCGACCTGGAGGCGCTTGATTTCGACGGCTTCAACCGCGCCATCGGGGCGGCGCATAAAAAGGACGCGCCGCTGCTCTACGATCTGGGGGCCGCCTGGGCGGGGTGGATTCAGGCCCGCCAGCGGGACTGGGATGCGATCGCCCAGATTTCACGGGTGGAAGCCTTGATGCAGCGGGTGGTGGCGCTGGACGAAGGCCATCACCAGGGGGGGGCGCACCTTTACCTGGGGGTCCTGGCGACCCTGCTGCCCCCGGCGATGGGGGGCGAACCGGAGAAGGGCCGCGCCCATTTCGAGCGCGCCATCGCCCTGTCAAACGGTCGCAATCTCATGGCCAAGGTCAGTTTCGCCAAGCACTACAGCCGGCTGGTGTTCGACCGGGACCTGCATGACCGGCTGTTGCAAGAAGTATTGGACGCTTCTCCCAAGGCCCCAGGCCACACGCTGCTGAACGTCGTCGCCCAGCAGCAGGCCCGGGAATTGCTGGACAGCGGGGACGATTTTTTCTGACTCTTTTTGGCGCCAGGCCGCCAGGAATCAGCGGGGGACTGTGGTGAAGGGATATCTGAACATCGTTTGGGTCGGGCTTCTGGGCTTTGCCCTGGGCCTGACGACGCCGGCCGCGGCGGCCACGGTTTTCAAAATCGCGACGCTCTCCCCGGAGGGGTCGTTCTGGATGGAAAAAATGCGTGCGGGCGGCCTCGAGGTGGCCCGCCAGACCCAGGGCCGGGTGCAGTTCCGGTATTACCCCGGCGGCGTCATGGGCGATGACAAGGCGGTGCTGCGCAAGATGCGCATCGGCCAGCTGCAGGGGGGGGCGGTAGTGGCGGGCAGCCTCTACGATTTCTTCAAGGACAGCCAGGTCTACGGGCTGCCCATGGTCTTCACCTCCTTTGCGGAGGTGGATCACGTCCGCAGCCACATGGACGACCTGCTGTTGGCGGGCCTGGAGAAAGGGGGCATCGTCTGCTTCGGGATCGCCGAAGGCGGCTTCGCCTATATCATGTCCCGCGAGCCGGTGCGAACCCTTGATGACCTCGTGCAGCAGCGGGTCTGGGCCCCGGACAATGACCCGACGACCCTCAAGGCGGTTCGGGAGTTCGGGATTACCCCGATTCCGCTCTCACTGGCGGACGTGCGCGCCAGCCTCCAGACCGGTCTGATCAACACCGTGGCCACCCCGCCCATCGGCGCCGTCGCCCTGCAGTGGCATACCCAGGTGCGCTACCTGCTGGAGCTGCCGCTTTTCTATATTTTCGGCACGATGGGGGTCAACACGCGGGATTTCCGCAAGCTCTCGCCGGGCGACCAGGCGGTCACGCGCGCGGTGATGGGCCGGGTCTTTGGCGAGATCGACCGGCAGAATCGACAGGACAACGTCAGCGCCATGGAAACCCTGCGCAAGCAGGGGATTGAGTTTATCCGCCCCTCCGCCCAGGAGTTGGCCCAGTGGCACGCCATAGGCGCGGACGCGATACGTAAAGTGGTCGAAGCCGGCAACATCTCACCGGAATTCATGGCCATTTTCGAACACCAGCTGGACGCCGCGCGATCCCGGAACCCGCAACCCTGATGATGAAACCCATGCGCACTTGGTTAACACGTTCGCTCAGCCTGCTGCAGCGACTGGAGGACGCCGTGCTGGTGGGCCTGCTGACGGTCATGATCGCTCTGGCGGTGGCCCAGATCCTCCTGCGCAACCTCTTCGAGGGGGGGATCCTCTGGGGGGATCTGATGGTGCGGATCCTCGTGCTCTGGCTGGGGCTGCTGGGCGCCATGGTGGCGACCCGCCAGAATCAGCACATCCGCATCGACATCATCGCCCGATTCCTGCCCGAGCGGATTCAGCGGGGCGCTGACGCGCTGGTCGGCTTTTTCACTGCAGCGATTTGCGCCGTAGCGGCCTGGTTCGGCTTCCAGTTTGTCGCCTCGGAGCGGGAGTTCGGCGGTCTGGCTTTTGCCGGGGTTCCCGTCTGGCTGTGCGCGGCCATCATCCCCTTGGCCTTTGCCGTAATCGCCCTGCGGTATCTGATCCTGACCGCGCTCAACCTGAGACGCAGCGTAAAGCCCGGAACGTGACCGCACTTTTCCTCGCCCTCGCCCTGATCCTATTGGCGCTCCTTGGGGCGCCCCTGTTTGCCGTCATTCTGGCGGTCGCCATGGCCGGTTTCTGGTCGCTGGGGGTGGATCTGTCGGTGATTGCCATCGAGCTCTACCGGCTGGCCGACACCCCGGCGCTGGTGGCGCTGCCGCTTTTCACCTTTGCCGGCTATCTGCTGGGGGAGAGCCAGACCTCGCGGCGGCTGGTGCGCCTGACGCGCGCCTTGCTGGGCTGGATGCCCGGCGGGCTGGCGGTGGTGGCCTTCGTCACGTGCGCTTTTTTCACCGCCTTCACCGGCGCCTCGGGGGTGACCATCGTCGCCCTGGGGGCGCTGCTCTACCCGGCTTTGAAGCAGGCCGGCTTCGGTGAACACTTCAGCATGGGGCTGGTGACCACCTCCGGCAGTCTCGGGCTGCTCCTGCCGCCTTCGCTGCCGCTGATTCTCTACGGCATCATCGCCCAGCAGCTGAACGTGGGCCGCGACCTGGCCATCGGGGACCTCTTTCTGGCGGGCATTCTGCCCGGCTGCCTGATGATCGTATTGCTCTCCGCCTGGAGCGTGTGGGTCAACCGCCGTCATCCGATTCCGCTGGTGCCTGTCTCCCGCAGGGAAGCCTGGGAGGCGTTGCGCGAGGCGGCCTGGGAAATTCCCCTGCCGCTGTTCGTGCTGGGGGGGATTTACGGCGGTTTTTTCGCCATTTCCGAGGCCGCCGCCGTTACCGCCCTCTATGTGCTGGGGGTGGAGGTCTTCATCTACCGGGAAATCAAGCTGCGTCAGCTGCCCGGCATCATGCGCGAATCGATGATCATGGTGGGGGGCATCCTGCTGATTCTCGGCGTTTCGCTGGCGTCCACCAATTTCCTGATCGACGCCCAGGTTCCCATGCGGCTGTTTGCCTTTATCCAGGCGCACGTCTCTGGCAAAATCGTTTTTCTGATCCTGCTCAACCTTCTGCTCCTGGTGCTGGGGGCGATCCTCGACATCTTTTCGGCGATTGTGATCATGGTGCCTTTGATCCTGCCGGTGGCGGTCAACTACGGGGTCGACCCCGTGCACCTGGGGATCATTTTTCTGGCCAACATGCAGATCGGCTACATCACCCCGCCGGTGGGGATGAACCTCTTCATCGCCAGCTACCGCTTCAAGATCCCGGTGACCACGGTCTACCGGGCCACCGTGCCCTTCATGCTGGTGCTGCTGGCCGCCGTCGTGATCATCACCTACTGGCCCGCTTTGAGCCTGATGCTGATCGGCCGTTGAGACCCTCGGCGCTGCAGCGTTGCCCCAGCTGCCGGTGCGCCCGCACGTTGGCCGCGCGTTTTTTTGATCGATTTTTTTTGGCGTTTGACCCCGCTTTCCGGGTTTTTCTGAATCCGGTTGCGGCAGCCGCCAGGATGACCTCAGAAAATACCCCCCACGTGGAGGAACACGATGTCCGAAGCACTTCCCATCCACTACAAACTGTCCTTGACACCCGATCTCGCCCGCTTCCGGTTCAGCGGCCGGGTGGAGATCCACTGGAATGCGCCTGCACCGGTAACGACGGTGGGCCTCAACATGCTGGAACTCGCCTTGTGGGACTGCAGGGTGCAGGTGGGCGGCCGGAGCCGCGACTGTTCGTTCACCGTCACCCCCGCCGATGAATGGGTCCAGGTGACCCTGCCCGAGGCCTTGAGCGGCGAGTTCGTGCTGAGCCTGGGCTTCGAGGGTCGGATCAACGATCAGATGGCGGGGTTTTACCGCAGCCGCTACGGCAGCGCCGAGCAACCGAAATTCATGGCGGTCACCCAGTTCCAGGAAAGTGCGGCCCGCATGGCGTTCCCCTGCCTGGACCACCCGGCCCACAAGGCCACCTTCGATCTGGAGCTGATCGTCGCGCGCGACCTGCAGGCCATTTCCAACCAGAGCGTGGCGGCTGAACGGCTGCTTGGCGACGGCCGGAAAGCCGTGGTCTTTCACACCACCCCCAGGATGTCGACCTATCTTCTCTTTTTCGGGGTGGGCGAATTCGAATTCATCGAGGATGCCCGCAAGCCGCTGGTGCGGGTGGCCACCCCGCCGGGGTTGAGCCCCTACGGCCGCTTTGGCCTGGATTTCGGCCGCAAGGCCCTGACCTACTGCCAGGATTATTATGCCATCGACTACCCGCTGTCCAAGATGGACCTGATCGCGGTCCCCGATTTCGCCTTCGGCGCCATGGAAAACTGGGGGGCGATCACCTTCCGCGAAAATCTCCTCCTCTACTATCCCGATATCACCTCCCGATCGGCCGCCGAGCGCATCTGCGAGGTGACGGCCCACGAAATCGTGCACCAGTGGTTCGGCAACCTGGTCACGCCGGTGGACTGGAAATATCTCTGGCTCAACGAGAGCTTCGCTACCTATTTCGGCTATGGGGTGGTGGACCACTACTATCCGGACTGGGACATCTGGGAGCAGTTCGTCGCCGGACAAACCGAAAGCGCCCTGGCCCGCGACGGCCTGCAGGAAACCTTTGCCATCGAAATCCCCGGCGGCGCGCACGTGGTCATCAACGCCGGCACCGCGCCGATCATCTACAGCAAAGGCGGCAGCATCCTGCGCCAGATCCACGGCTTTATCGGCGATGGGCATTTCCGCGACGGCCTGCGGCAATACCTCGCAACCCACGCTTACGGCTGCGCCGCCAGCCACCACCTGTGGGAGGCGCTGGAGGCGGTCTCACAGCAGCCGGTGACCCGCATCATGCAAAGCTGGGTGGAACAGCCCGGCTACCCCGTGGTGGAGGTGGGCTGCGAGGCCGGTGAGCTGGTTCTGCGCCAGCGGCGGTTCACCTACCTGCCCATGGAAACAAATCAGTCCTGGCTGGTGCCGGTTGCGATCGGGATCTACGATCAAAACGGATCGCTGCGGGAGGAGAACGTCCTCTTGGAGGGGCCCGAAACCCGGGTGGCGATCGGCACCGAATGCCGCTGCTACAAGGTCAACTTCGGTCAGCGGGGCTTCTACCGGGTGTCCTATCGCGACGGCGCCAACCTGGCGGCGCTGGGCGAGGGTGTGCGCACCGGGGAACTGGACGCCATGGACCGTTGGGGGCTCCAGAACGATCTCTACGCCCTGGTGCGCAGCGGCACCGTGCCGCTTTCGGAGTATCTGGATTTCCTCGGCCATTACCGGGACGAAACCGGCTTCCTGCCGCTTTCCAGCATCGCCGCCAACCTGGATCACGCCCACCTGGTCTGCCCCTCGCCGCTGGGCGATCGGGCGGCCGACCTGGGCCGCACCCTCTTTGAAAAGGCGCTCGACGCCATCGGACTGGCGCCCCGGCCGGGGGAAGCCCTCACCCGCTCGCTGCTGCGCGATCAGATTCTCTGGTTGGCGGTGCGCTTCGGGTCTAAAAAATGTGCGGCCTTCGCCCGGGAGCGCTTCGCGGCGCTGATGGCGGGCACAGCGGTTCATCCCGACATCTGCCGCAGCGTGATGCAGGCGGGCGCATTCTTCGCTTCCGAGGCGGTCCTGGAATGGTTTTTGGGGCGTTTCAAAACCGCCCCCAGCGAACACGACCGGATGAATGTGCTGACCGCCCTGGGGTGTTTGCCGCGGCCCGAGCTGATTCACAGGGCACTTGATTTCGTCATGGCCGAGGTGCCGGGCCGCAACCAGTTCGTCCCCATCGCCGCCATGGCCGGCAATCCCGCGGCGCTGCCGCTGATGTGGGATTGGTACCGTGCCCGTCTCGGGGAGCTCGAGAAATTCCACCCCATGCTCTATGAGCGCGTCATCGGTGCGATTGTGCCGGTCTGTGGTCTGGGACGGGAAGCGGAGGTGGGGGCGTTTTTCGAAGACTATCTGGCGCAGGACCAGAAATTTCGCGATGTCATCCGGCTTTCCCTGGAAAAGCTGGAGATCAACCGCCGGCTGCGGGACGCCTGCGGGCCTACAGGTGACTGACCAAAACCGGGCGCCCGGAAGTGGGCGCCCGGTTCGGGCAGCGCGCCGGCAGTGTGGGCGGTGGTTGCAGTGCCGCCGCCCGGCCGGCGCTTTTGACGGTCTGCTGGGCGTCAGCTCAGCCCGAAACCCATTTCGGCGTATTCCCGGATGCGCTCCTTGGCCTCCGCCGCCGTTTTTCCAAGCGGCCAGGGGGCCATGAAGCCCTCCAGCATCATTTTCCAGCCTTGCGCGTCTTTGAAAATTTCGGCCTCGCTGCAGGCCACCCCGCAGCCTTCCTCGCCGATGATCGTCATCAGGTAATCCAGAATTTCGGTTTTTTCGCTCATCTTGCACCTCGCGGGGGGACCGGCGCCGGCTTTGGCACCGGGCCGGGCGCCCGGATTGGTTTTAAAATCAGGCGGAAAGCGCGGCGGGCGGCATTCCGCCCGGCGCTTTGACCCGCCACGAACATACCTATAGGTTAGCCACGGGTCGGCGCGCGTCAATCCGCGGGGTCGAGGGGGGCGGCCGCCAACCGGTATACTTCAGGAATGGACCCGCCCGGACGAATTAACGCTGTGAAGGCTGGCCTTCGATGGAATTTCAGGGTCGCGGCAAGAAATAATTCCACAATATGGCGCCGGATTTTGGTTCGTCATCCAGGCACATTCGCCGGCGCATATCGGGATGTGTGCCGGCGGATGTAACGCCGGTGACGGGCCAAAAGACAATCAAGATCTGGAATTATTTCTTGCCGAGGCCCTCAACACGCGGCACGCGGGGAGTAAACATGAAGCTCTTTAAATGGGTTCTCGTGGTGTGGGGCGGGGTGCTGCTGGCGGCTCCCGGCTGGGCGGAATTCTACCGGTATACCGACCCCCAGGGCAACCGCCACTTTACGGACGATCTCAGCCAGGTCCCCGGCGATCAGCTGGGCCTTCTGCAAACCTATGGCAGCCAAAACGCCGCCGGAGCGCAGCCGACCGGCAACCAGCCGGCCGCACCCCCCGCGGCGGCCTCGGTCCAGACGCCCGGAACCGGCGGCCCTGCGGTTTCAAGTGCCGGCCGCGGTGAGACCGACCTCCGCGAAGAGGGGCGGCAGCAGGCTTTGGAGCGCGACTACCAGCGCCTGCGCGAGGAAAAAGCGCGCCTGGAAAAGGAAAAAGAGCAATTGCAGGGGATGTCCCGGGCCAGACGCGACGACTCGCTGACGGCCTTGAATAAGAAGATCCAGAACTTGAACGCCCAAATCGAAGAGTTCCAGCGGCGGGCCGACGACGCCCGCCGCGGCGTCGGAAGCGGGAACGACTGAGGCGCGAAAAAACGCCCTGTGCCGGCCTTTTGTGTCGCTGGCGGCAATTGGGGGGCGGCAACGGGCGATTCGGCCTGAAAGCGGGCTTGCTGCCGGTCAAGAAGCAGCAAGCCTTTTCTCATCCCGCTGGCAGAGCGGCTGCTCAGGCGCGCTTCGCCCGGGCCTGGCCGCGGCCGTAGGCCCCGCCGTAGCCGTTGTTCGGATCCGGGGCGGCCAATATCGCACTGCAGACGGTTTCAACGGCGTTGTAGCCCAGCAGGGCGTTGACCTCCCTGAAAAGGGCGGCGCCGGCCTTGACCCGCAGCTGCTCGGGCAGGGCGATGATCGTCTCGCTTTTTTCCGGGCAGGTCAGATGCAGCAGCGCCTGGCAGTTGCCCTGGTGTTTGCGCAGGATTTTCTGCAGCTCCTGCAGGACCGGCTTTTCGGTGCGGGTGGCGTCCAGCCGCAGATGGATCTTGGCGGTCCAGGTCTCCTCGGCCTTGTCCATCGGGATGACGGCATCGGCCTTGATCTTCAGCGACTTGTCGTCCTTTTGCAGCACGCCCTGAACCAGGACCGGGTTGTCCTCGAAGAGCAGGGCCTCGACGTCGCCGAAGAGAGACGAAAACACGATCACCTCCACGGCGCCCTGAACGTCCTCCACCGTGACGAACGCCATCGGATCTCCCTTCTTGGTGCGGATGGCTTTGACGCTGCTGACGGTCCCCCCGATTCTGACGGCCTCGCCGTCGTGGCGCTCTTTCAGGGAGACGGCGGTGGCGTTGGTGAATTTCTCCAAGACGTCCTCATAGCGCTGCAGCGGGTGACCGGTGATGTAGAACCCCAGCGCCTCCTTCTCGTTGGCCAAGCGCTCCCGTTCCTCCCACTCGGGGATCTGGGGCAGCGGGGGCGTGTTGACCACCGAGGGGCTGTTGCCCATGTCGAAGAGGCCCAGCTGGGGGTCGGCCTTTTCACGCTGCACCCGCTGTCCGTAGTCCAGGGCATCCTCCAGAGCGGCGAACAGCCGGCTGCGGGGCTCACCGGTGCAATCGAAGGCCCCGCACTTGATCAGGCTTTCCAATACCCGTTTGTTGACCTTGCGCAGATCGACCCGCTCGCAGAAATCAAACAGCGAGGTGAACGGGCCGTTTCGGCGCTCGGCGATGATAACGTCGATGGCGCCTTCGCCCACGTTTTTGACCGCCACCAGCCCAAAGAGGATCTCTTCGTCCCTAACGGTGAAGGTTTTGTCGCTTTCGTTGATGTTCGGCGGTTGCACCGGGATGTTGTGGCTGCGGCATTCGGCGATGAACTTGATCACCCCGTCTGAGGAGTGCATTTCGCTGGTGAGCAGGGCCGCCATGAAAGCCACCGGAAAATGGGCCTTGAGGTAGGCGGTCTGGTAGGTGATCAGGGCGTAGGCGGCCGAGTGCGACTTGTTGAAGCCGTAGCCGCCGAATTTTTCCATGAGGTCGAAAATCTCTTTGGCGGTATCCGCCGGGACGTCCTTTTCGACGGCACCCTTCATGAAGCGGTCGCGCTGCTGGGCCATGATGGCGGCGATCTTTTTGCCCATCGCCTTGCGCAGGCCGTCGGCTTCGGCCATGGAGTAGCTGGCCAGCTCGCTGGCGATTTTCATCACCTGCTCCTGGTAGACGATGACCCCGTAGGTTTCCTGCAGGATCGGCTCAAGGGTCGGGTGCAGGTAGGACACCTGTTTGCGGCCGTGCTTGCGCTCGACGTAGTTATCGATCATGCCGCTTTCCATCGGGCCGGGGCGGTAGAGGGCCACCAGGGCGACGATGTCGCTGAAACATTCGGGTTTAAGGCGCACCAGCAGGTCTTTCATGCCCGAGCTTTCCAGCTGGAATACGCCGGTGGTGTCCCCGGCGCACAGCAGGCGGTAGGTGGCCGTATCGTCCAGGGTCAGGTTGGCCAGATCGGGCGGTTCCTGCTCCTGGTCCTGGATCAGCGCGAGCGCGTTTTGGATCACCGTCAGGTTGCGCAGCCCCAGGAAGTCGAACTTCACCAGCCCGATCTGCTCGACCCGCTTCATGTCGAACTGGGTCACCACTTCGTTGTTCTTGCCCCGGTAAAGCGGCAGGTATTCCACCAGCGGTTTGTCGCCGATGACCACCCCGGCGGCGTGGGTCGAGGCGTGCCGCGGCAGCCCCTCCAGGACCCGGCATATATTGATCAGATCGCCGATCTCCGGCTGCTCCTGGGCCAGCTGGGCCAGCTTGGGCTCCTGCCGGAGGGCTTCGTCGAGTTTGATCCCGAGCTTGTCGGGCACCATCTTGGCGATGGCGTCCACCTCTCGCAGGGGAATGTCCAGGGCGCGCCCTACATCCCGGATCACGGCGCGGGTCTTGAGTTTTCCGAAGGTGATGATCTGGGCCACGTAGTCCCCGCCGCCGTATTTCTGGACGACGTATTTGAAGACCTCCTCACGGCCGTTGATGCAGAAATCCACGTCGATATCCGGCATACTGGAGCGCGAGGGGTTGAGAAAGCGCTCGAAAATCAGCCCGTGGGCCAGGGGGTCGAGGTCGGTGATCCCCAGGCTGTAGGCCACCAGGCTGCCGGCCGCCGAACCGCGCCCGGGCCCAACGGGGATATTGTGGTCCTTGGCATAGCGGATAAAGTCGGCCACGATCAGAAAATAGCCGGGGAAGTTCATCCTTTTGATGATCTCGATTTCAAACTCCAGGCGTTCGCGATAGGCGGATTCGTCCACAGTGGGGTTCAGCTGGCGGATTTTCTGCATGACCCGCGCGTAGCCCTCGCGCACCTGGCGCTCGAAAAGCGCCGCCGGCGGCATGCCGGTTTCGGTGGCGAACTGGGGAAAATGGTAGGTGCCGAAGTCGAATTCGATCTGGCAGCGCTCGGCGATGGCGACGCTGTTTTCGATGGCGCCGGGGTAGTCCTTGAAATAGGCGGCCATCTCCTCCTGGGGTTTGAAATAAAGCTGGTCGGTGCGGAATTTGAAACGCTCGCTGTCGCGTACGGTCTTGCCGGTCTGGATGCACAGCAGGACATCGTGGGCGCGCACGTCGTCCTTGTCCAGGTAATGGCAATCGTTGCTGGCCACCAGCGGGATCGAGAGGCGGGCGCTCATGTCGCGCAGGGCCGCGTTGACCCGCTCCTGGAGTTCGATCCCGTTGTGCTGGACCTCCAAATAGAAGTTGTTCTCGCCGAAGATCTCCAGGTAGCTTTGGGCGGCCGCATCGGCCAGATCCAGGCGGTTTTCCCGGATGCGGCGCGGAATTTCGCCCTGCAGACAGGCCGAAAGGGCGATCAGCCCCTTGCTGTGGGCCTGCAGGAGGCTCTTGTCGATGCGCGGTTTGTAGTAAAACCCCTGGAGCTGGGCAATCGACGCCAGCTGGCAGAGGTTGCGGTAGCCCTCCTGGTTTTGGGCCAGCAGGATCAGGTGGGTCACTCCTTTGCTGTCCAGCGGGGTTTTATCCCGCAGGGTGCGCGGCGCCACGTAGCACTCGCAGCCGATGATCGGCTTGATGCCCGCCTGGCGGGCCTTGTCGTAAAACTCGACGGCCCCGAACATGGTGCCGTGATCGGTGATCGCCACGCTGGACATCCCGAATTCGGCCACCCGCTTGAGGAGCGAATCGATGCGGATGGCGCCGTCCAGGAGGCTGTATTGGGTGTGGACGTGGAGATGGACGAACTCAGGTGTCGAGGGCATGCGGGTACCTGTCTGAAGTGGGGGGTGAAAAGCGGGAGAAGCGGTTTAAATTCAGGCGGATGGCCCCGCCAGCAGCCCATATATAGCATGACCGCGGCGTCAGCACAACAACCGATTGTGGAAGGGGCCGGCAAGGGCGGTGCCGGCGGTGGCCGGCCGGGGGCGGAGGCGGCCGTCGCCGCGGGCGGGGCAATGGCCCACCGCCCGAGGTCAGCGGGCGATCTCAGTCCAGGCGGTAATTCGGGGCTTCCTTGGTGATGATGACGTCATGCACATGGCTTTCGCGCAGGCCCGCGGCGCTGATCTTGATGAAGCGGGCCTTGCGGTGGAGTTCTTCCACGTTTCGGCAGCCCACATAGCCCATTCCGGCTTTCAGGCCGCCCATCAGCTGGTGAATGGTTTCCGATAGTTTGCCGCGGTAGGGTACGCGGCCGACGATGCCTTCGGGCACGAGTTTGTCATCGGCTTCCTGTTCGGTCTGGTAGTAGCGGTCCTTGCTGCCCATTTTCATGGCCTCCAGCGACCCCATGCCGCGGTAGACCTTGTAGCTGCGGCCCTGGTAGATGATGAGCTCGCCGGGGCTCTCCTCGACGCCCGCCAGCATACCGCCGATCATCACGCAGTGGGCGCCGGCCCCCAGGGCCTTGGTGAGGTCCCCGGAAAATTTGATGCCGCCGTCGGCGATCAGCGGCACACCGGTTTTCTCGGAGATCTCGCGGCAGTTCATAATGGCCGAGATCTGGGGCACCCCGATGCCCGCCACGATCCGGGTGGTGCAGATGGAGCCCGGTCCGATGCCGATCTTGACGCTGTCCACGCCGGCGGCGATCAGGGCCTGGGCGCCTTCGGCCGTGCCGACATTGCCGGCCACCAGCTGAAGGCCCTTGAAGGCGCTCTTCAGCCGCTGGACCGCTTCGATCACGTTCTTGGAGTGCCCATGGGAGGTGTCGATCACCAGAACGTCCGCCCCGGCGGCGATCAGCGCATGGGCGCGCTCCTCCATATCCGCCCCGACCCCGACGGCCGCCCCGACCCGCAGGCGCCCCATGCTGTCTTTGCAGGCATTGGGGTATTTTTTTATTTTTTCGATGTCCTTGATGGTGATCATGCCGGTCAGCCGTCCCTGACGGTCCACCACCAGGAGCTTTTCGATGCGGTGTTGGTGAAGCAGCTTCTTGGATTCCTCCAGGGAGATGCCCTCGGAAACCGTGACCAGCTGGTCCTTTGTCATCACCTCGGCGATCGGGGTGTCGAGGTTGGTTTCAAAACGCAGGTCGCGGTTGGTGACGATCCCCACCAGCTGCTCCCCGCGGGTGACGGGCACCCCCGAGATGCGGAAGCGTTCCATCAATTTGAGCACCTCCCGCACGGGCTGCTCCGGGGTGATGGTCACCGGGTTGATGATCATGCCGCTTTCCGATTTTTTGACCCGGTCAACCTCCTGGGCCTGGTTTTCGATGCCCATGTTGCGGTGGATAAAGCCGATCCCGCCCTCGCGGGCCATGCTGATGGCCGTGCTGGATTCGGTGACGGTGTCCATGGCCGCGCTGACCACCGGGATGTTGAGCGCCAGATCGCGGGTCAGGCGGGTTTTGGTGCTGCAGTCCCTGGGCAGGATGTCCGAATAGCCGGGCAGCAGCAGGACATCGTCGAAAGAATAGGCCTCCTGGGGCGGGGGGATTGACATGTGAATTCCTCCAGATGGTTGGCGCGCATCTGCGAACCCGGATTCCGGGGCAGGGGAAGAACAGGCAGGTGAACGGACTGAAAATTTTAAGCCACCCCTATAGCGAAAGCATCGGATCAGGTCAATTTTTAATTTGAGCGGTTGACTTGGACCCTCGGGCGTAATAGGAAACGAGTCTTATTTGCTCCCGGGCCGCCCGTTTTTCAACCCCCAGCAGGCACCACAGGACCCGATCGTCATGTTGATTCAGATCAATCCCCAGAATCCCCAACCGCGCCTGATCCGCAAAGTGGTCGACACCCTGAGGGACGGCGGGGTGATCGCCTATCCCACCGACACCTTTTACGGCATCGGCTGCGATATCATGAGCAAGCACGCCATCGAGCGGATTTACCAGCTCAAACAGCGCGACAAGAAAAACCCTTTCAGCTTCATCTGCTCGGATCTGACCACCATCAGCAGCTATGCCAAAGTCTCCAACTACGCTTACAAAACCATGAGACGGCTGCTTCCCGGGCCCTACACCTTCGTTCTGGAGGGCTCTCGCCTGGTGCCGAAGATCATGTTGACCAAGCGGCGCACGGCCGGCATTCGGGTGCCCGACAACGCCATCTGCATCGCCCTGGTCAAGGAGTTGGGCAATCCGATCCTGACCACCAGCGCCGCCACCCCCGAGGGGTCGGTCTTCCACGACCCGACCCTGATCCAGGATTATTTCGGCAGCCGGATCGACATCGTGATTGACGGCGGCATCGTGGCGGGGGAACCCTCCAGCGTCATCTCGCTGATCGACGACGTTCCCGAGGTGATTCGCCGGGGGATGGGGGATGTGAGTATGTTCGAATAAAGGGACGTGCCGGGTCGCGGCGGAATCAGCGGCCGGGGGTGAGGTACCCGCTGCCGGAGAGGGCCGCGGCGATCTGCTCGATCACGGCCGTGACGGCCGTCTCCAGGAAGTATTTCAGGAAGGCCCCGGTTTTTTCGCGGGCATAGACCACTTCGGGCTCCCCCTCGATCCCGCCCAGGCTGCCGGCCCAGGCGATGGCGTCGCTGAGGTTGCCGAGCCGGTCCACCAATCCCAATTTGAGGGCTTCCTGCCCGCTGTAGATGCGGCCGTCGGCCAGCGGCGCCACCGCGGCGCTGTCCATGTTGCGGCCCTCTGCCACGGCCTGGACGAACTGTTCGTGGATCTGGTCCACGAAGCCCTGCAGGATGGCGCGCTCCTCGGCGCTCATCTCCCGCAGCGGTGAGCCCATGTCTTTGAAGGCCCCGCTTTTGATCACCACCGGTGTCAGTCCGATTTTGCGAAAGACCTCCTGCAGGTCGGTGTAGCCCATGATCACCCCGATGCTGCCGGTGATGGTGCCCGGGTTGGCCACTATCCCGTTGGCGGCCGCCGCCAGGTAGTAGCCTCCCGAGGCCGCGACGCTGCCCATGGAGGCGATGATTTTCTTGGTGGGTATGGTCTTGCGGATTTCGCTGTAGATCTCCTGGGCGGGCCCCACACTGCCGCCCGGGGAATCGATGCGGATGACGATGGCCCGCACCGTGTCGTCCTCCCGGAACGCTTTCAGGCGCGCGAGGGTGTCCTCGGCCTCGGTGATGGCGCCCGAAATCTCGATCACCCCCACCTTCGGGCCCAGGTCCAGCCGGGGAACCCCAAAGCCCAGGGTGAGGATCAGGGAAAGGCAGACCGCGGTGCCGCCCACCAGGGCGGTCAAGGCCAGCAGAAAAAACAGAAAGGGGTGTCGGCGCGCGAACATGATGGAACCTTCCCCGGGCTGTTCGGGTGGGGATCAAAAAAAGTGACGGTGAAAGTCAAAACGGGCAGGGCGGGGGCGCACTCCCCGAACCCTGCCCGTCGCTGTGGGCTGCTTGCGGCAGCAAGCGCGCCGTTAGGGCCCCGGCAAAAAATAATTCCACACCTTGCTTGTCTTTTGGCCCGTCACCGGCGTTACATCCGCCGGCCCATATCTCGATATGCGCCGGCGGATGTGCCTTGATGACGAACCAAAATCCGGCGCCATATTGTGGAATTATTTCTTACCGCGACCCTTATTCCTCGTTCAGCTTGCCCTGCAAGTTTTCGCGCAGAATCTCGCCGAAGGAAGAGGTGGCCGGTCCCATGCTGTTGACGTAATCGCTGAGCAGGGATTGGTCGTCTTCCATGTCCATCCGCTTGATGGAGAGCCCGATGCGGCGGTCGTCGCTATTGATGTTCATCACACGGGCGGTGATCACGTCGCCGACGTTGTACATGCCGACGGGGGTCTTGATTTTCTCCTTGCTGATCTCCGAGACGTGAACCAGCCCCTCGATGCCTTCCTCGAGTTCGACGAAAACACCGAAATCGGTCACATTGGTCACCGTTCCGGTGATCTCCTTGCCGACATCGTAGCGCTCGGCCACGGTCTGCCAGGGATCGGACTGGAGCTGCTTGATGCCCAGCGAAAAGCGTTCGTTCTCCTTGTCGATGTCCAGAACGATGGCCTGCACCAGGTCACCTTTTTTGTAGACCTCATTGGGGTGTTTGATGCGTTTGGTCCACGAAATGTCGGAGATGTGGATCAACCCGTCGATGCCCTCGTCGATGCCCACGAACAGACCGAAGTCGGTGATGTTCTTGATCTTGCCCTCGATGGTGGTCCCGATCGGGTATTTCTCGTTGATCACATCCCACGGGTTGGGCACCACCTGTTTCATCCCCAGCGAGATCCGGCGGTTGTCGGGCTTGATGTCGAGCACCACCGCGTCGACCATCTCGCCCACCGAAACCACCTTGGAGGGGTGGCGGACCTTGCGGGTCCAGGACATTTCCGAGACGTGGATCAGACCCTCGATGCCCTCCTCCAATTCCACGAAGGCGCCGTAGTCGGTCAGGCTGACAACCTTCCCGTTGACCCGCGAGCCGACCGGATACTTTTCGGCGGCGGTGGTCCAGGGATCCGGTACCAGCTGCTTGACACCCAGCGAGACCCGCTCTTTCTCGAGGTCCAGATGCAGGACCTTGACCTGGATCTTGTCGCCCACGGAATAGAGCTCCGAGGGATGCTTGACGCGCCCCCAGGAAATATCGGTGATGTGCAGCAGGCCGTCCAGGCCGCCTAAGTCGACGAAGACGCCGTACTCGGTGATGTTCTTGACGGTCCCGGCCATGATCTTGCCCTCATGGATCGAACTGAGGGTCTGGGAGCGCTTGGCCTCGCGCTCTTCTTCCAGCAGCACCCGCCTTGAGAGCACGATGTTGCTGCGTTTGCGGTTGTATTTGAGAATCCGGAAGGGGAAGCTTTTGCCCACCAGCTCATCCAGATTGCGGATGGGGCGCAGATCGGCCTGGGAACCCGGCAGAAACGCCTGGACGCCGACGTCCACCGAAAAGCCGCCCTTGACCCGGTTGGTGATGACTCCCTCGATGGTGCCGTTGTCGTCGTAGCAGGTTTTGATGGCATCCCAGACCTTGACCTTGGCGGCTTTTTCCTTGGACAGGATGACGCGCTCCTCTTCGTCATCCCAGTATTCCACCATCACCTCGACTTCGTCGTTGAGCTTGGCGTTGATTTCGCCGTTCTCATCGCGGAATTCCTGGATGCGGATCTGGCCTTCGGACTTGTAGCCGATGTCCACCAGAACGTAGTCCTTGTCAACGGCGATGATCCTGCCGGTGACGACCTCGCCTTCCCGGAAGCGCTTGATGCTCTCTTCGTACATCTCCATCAAGTCTTCCATGGTTTCTTCGGCCGGGGCGCTGTCGGTATCGACGTCGGTTTCGGCCAAAGACGGGTCGCTGGTCGCGGCGGCGGCCGTCTCTTCGGTTTCCTGCAACTCCTGCGGTTGTTTAGAATCGTTTTCTGTTAAATTTTCCATGAAACAAAAAGTCCCCCTTACCTGGTTTGATTGCGTCCCTTCCGAAGGGAATCGCATAAATCGACCCTACTATCAGATAAACAAAAAAAAAACAACTTTAAAGTGGGGTTCCACGGCCGGGAAAAGCTGCCGGCGCCGGGAGCGGGCGGGGTCATGCAGAGAGTTGGTGTTTTTTTCGCAGAACGTGGCCCAGCATCTGCTCGACCACCTGTTCAATCGTCAGATCGGTGGAATCCACGGAAATGGCATCCTCCGCCGGCCGCAGCGGCGCCAGCTCCCGGTTGCGGTCGTTGGCGTCCCGCTGGCGGATGGCCGCCTCGATTTCGGCCAGGCTCTGGCCGGTCTTGGCATGGATTTCCGCATAGCGCCGCAGGGCCCGGGTGTGGGGCGAGGCATCCAGGAAAAATTTGACGTCCGCCCCCGGAAAAACCACCGTGCCCATGTCCCGGCCCTCGAACACGGCCCCGCCCTCGCGGCCCAGTTCGCGCTGCATGCGCAACAACCCCCGGCGCACCGGCGGGCGCGCCGATACCGCCGAGGCCATCAGGGTGACCTCCGGCGAGCGGATCTGGTCGCTGACGTCGATTCCGTCTGAGAGCAGGCGCGGGCTGCCGTCTTGGGCGGATGCAAAGGCGAGCTTCAGTCGGCCGCAGAGCCGCTCCAGGCCCGCGTCATCGTCGGACCGCAGGCCAGCCTGGAGCGCCGCCAGGGCCACCGCGCGGTAGAGCGCGCCGGTATCCACGTAGCGATACCCCAGCCGCCGGGCCAGGGTGCGGCTGACCGTGGTCTTGCCGGCGCCGGCGGGCCCGTCGATGGTGATAACCAGACGGCGGTGGGTGTGATCCGAAGCCATGACCCGTTGCCTCATCAGAAGTCGCGGCCGGTCTAAAGGGCCGCCGCCAGCGCCTTCAAGAAGCGCTCGTTTTCACTGGGAAGGCCGGCGTTGACCCTCAGGAAGCGGGGATACCCGTAGCCGCCCATGGGGCGCACGATGACCCCCTGGCGCAGCAGTTTTTGATGGACGGCGGCCGCGTCGTGTTCCAGGTCGATCAGGAAGAAATTGGCCTCGGTTTCAAAATAGCGGACCTGCATGCGCCGCAGACCGGCTTGGAGGTAGGCCAGGCCCTCATGCACGGTCTTCAGGGTGCGCGCCAGGTGCGTGCTGTCCTCCAGCGCGGCGCAGGCCGCGGCCTGGGCGAGGGCATTGGTGTTGAAGGGCTGGCGGATGCGGTGGAGCAACTCCGCGACCGCCTGCGGCATGATGCCGTAGCCGATCCGCAGCCCGGCCAGACCGTAGGCCTTGGAAAAGGTCCGGAGGGCCACCAGCAGCCGGTTTTCGTCGAGATAGCGGCAGCCGTCGGGACTTTCCGGGTTGCGCACGAACTCAACATAGGCCTCGTCGAGGACCACCACCACCCCGGCGGGCAGGGCCGAGAGAAACCGGTCCATGGCCGCCCGGGTCACCACGCTGCCGGTGGGGTTGTGGGGGTTGGTGATGAACACCATCCGGGTTTTGGGCCCCATCCGGCGGGCCATGTCCTCGAGATCGATGACCAGCTCTTGCAGGGGGGAGTAAATCGGAACGGCGCCCGCGGCGCGCACCGTGATGTCGTACATCATAAAGGCCGGCCTGGGAATCAGGACCTCGTCGCCGGGTTGCAGAAAGACCCGCGCCAGCATGCCGATGAGATCGTCTGAGCCATTTCCCAGAACGATGTTGGCGGGGCTTACGCCGAGCTTGGCCGCCAACTGCCGGGTCAAGCGGTAGCCGGTGGCATCGGGGTAGCGGTGGAGGCTGTTCAGGCAGTCCTTGACGGCCGCCGCCGCCAGGGGCGAAGGCCCCAGCGGGTTTTCGTTGGAGGCCAGTTTGACCGAATCCGAAATGCCGTACTCTCGCTCCAGTTCTTCACAGGGCTTGCCGGGTTCGTAGGGTTGGATCGCCAGGATGTAGTCGGGTGCCGGTAGGTTCATGGGTTTGAAATCCGCTTTATGGGCAGAGGGCGGCCTTGGGCGCCAGAGGGCTGGGGCGCAGGCACGGCCTCATTTTTGGGCGGCTTTGCGGCCGGCCTCGATGGCGTTCATGTTGAGGGGGATGAATTTCTCCTTGGCGGCGAATTCTTCCTTGACGCAATCCCGGAAGAGCTCGAAGTCAACGATCCCGCTGCGGGCCACGAAAGCCGCCAGGGCCACGATGTTGGCGGCCTTGACGCTGCCCAGGGAATCGGCGATGTCGGTGGCCGGGACCTTCAGTTCGTCCACGTCGTCGCGCTTGGCGTCGACCGGGATCAGCGAGCTGTTGATGATCACCACCCCGCCGGCCTTCACGCTGGGGGCGAACTTCTCCAGCGAGGGCCGGTTCATGGCCACCAGGTGCTGGGGGTTGCGGATGATGGGCGAGCCGATCGGCCGGTCGCTGATGACCACGGTGCAGTAGGCGGTGCCGCCGCGCATCTCGGGGCCGTAGGAGGGGATCCAGGCCACTTCATAGCCCGCCTCCATGGCCGCGTGGGCCAGTATCTTTCCGGCCAAAAGAATCCCCTGGCCGCCAAATCCGGCGAACATTACTTCGCTTTGCATATCCTCTCCTCGGGCTACTCGGGGGTTTTGAATTCACCCAGCTGGTAGTAGGGCAACAGGGTTTCCTCCGACCACTTGACCGCTTCGCTGGGTGTTAGCCCCCAGTTGGTCGGGCAGGTGCTGACCATTTCCACAAAGCTGAAGCAGCGGCCTTCCAGCTGGTACTGAAACGCCTTTTTGAGGCACTTTTTGGCCTTGACGATGTACTTCGGTTTGAGCACCGTCTGCCGGGCGATGTAAGCCGGGGTTTGCAGCGAGGCCAGCAGCTCGGCCATCCGGATGGGCATGCCGGTCTCCTCGACCTTGCGGCCGAAGGGGGAGGTGGTGGTGCGCTGGTTGGGCATCGTGGTGGGTGCCATCTGGCCGCCGGTCATGCCGTAAACGGCGTTGTTGACGAAAACCGTGGTGAATTTTTCGCCGCGGTTGGCGGCGTGGACAATCTCGGCCATGCCGATGCTGGCCAGGTCCCCGTCTCCCTGGTAGGTGAAGACCATCAAATCGGGGCGCACCCGTTTGATGCCCGTGGCCATGGCCGGTGCGCGGCCGTGGGCCGCCTCCTGGAAATCGAAGTTGAAGTAGTTGTAGGCCAGAACGGCGCAGCCCACCGGTGCGATGCCCACCGTGCGGCCCCGGATCCCCAGTTCGTCGATCACCTCGGCCACCAGCCGGTGGATCACACCGTGGGTGCAGCCCGGGCAGTAATGGGTGGGCACGTCTGTCAGCGACTCCGGTTTTTTGAAGGTTTTACCCATCTTTTATGCTCCTTTTTTTCCGAGTTCGAGAACGACGTCCGCAATTTCCTCCGGGGTGGGCACATCGCCGCCGCACTTGCCGTACCAGGTGACCGGCCGCTGGCCCTGAACCGCGCGTTCGACATCCTCGACCATCTGGCCCATGCTCATCTCGATGCTGACCACCACCTTGCAGCTGGGTTTGGCCGCCGCCTCGCGGATCGCCTGCAGCGGGAAGGGGAACAGGGTCTGGGGGCGCAGCATGCCGACATCGACGCCGCGCTCTTTGAGGGCGTCGATGGTGGTGCGGCAGACCCGGCTCATGGTGCCGTAGCTGACGATCAGCACCTCGTAGTCGGCGTCGAGGTTGTAAGGCTCGAAGCGGATCTCCTCCCGGGCCATGCGCTCGTATTTGGACTTCAAGAGGAGGTTGTGGTCGTTGAGCACCGTGGGGTCCAGGTAGAGGGATTTGACCAGGTTGCGGTCCCCGCCTTTGCGGGTGTCGATGCCGCTGGTGGCCCAGACGCTTTTGTCGCTGGCAGGGACCTGGAGGTGGTCGGGAAAGGCCACCGGCTCCATCATCTGGCCGATCAGGCCGTCGCCCAGAATCATGACCGGGTTGCGGTATTTCTCCGCCAGCGGAAAGGCCTGCATCACCATCTCGACGGTTTCCTGAACGCTGGCCGGCGCCATCACCAGCAGGTGGTAATCCCCGTGGCCACCGCCCTTGGTGGCCTGAAAGTAGTCCCCCTGGGAGGGCAGGATGCCGCCCAGGCCGGGGCCGCCGCGCATGATATTGATGAACACCACCGGCAGCTGGGCGCCCGCGATGTAGCTCAACCCCTCGCTCATCAGACTGATGCCGGGGCTCGAGGACGAGGTGAAGACCCGCTCACCGCAGCCGGCGGCCCCGAATAGCATATAAGCGACGGCGACTTCGCTTTCGCCTTGAAGAAAGACGCCGTTGACCTCGGGCATCCGGCGGGCGAGATACTCGGCCACCTCGGATTGCGGGGTAATCGGATAGGCAAAGTAGTTTAGGCAGCCGGCCCTGATGGCCGCCTCGCCGATGGCCTCGTTTCCCTTCATCAGAATCTTGCCCATATTTTTTCTCCGTCCAAAAATTGATGAACCAGTAAAAGTCAAAATCCGGACGCTTTCGAAAAAAGCCCCAAGCTACGGCGCGCAAATCTCAGCGGCGTGAGGCGTACTGATGCAGGCCGTAGCGACTTCGAGATGCAGCGCAACGCAGAAAGTGGGCTTTTTGCGGAACCGTCAAGCTGATTTGGCCTCTTCCTCGGCCATCGCGATGATGGTGATGGCAACATCCGGGCACATGATGCAGCAGGCCGAGCAGAAGATGCAGTCCTCGGGCCGCGCCTGGTACACCGGGAAATAGCCTTTGGTGTTGACCTGCTTGGAAATTTCCAGGACGTTCTTGGGGCAGATGTCCACGCATAGCCCGCAGCCCTTGCAGCGATCGCTGTCGACAATGTGTTTGTACTTCATGGATCTTCAACTCCTTCGCAGAAGAAAAAATGGGGATGCCGACCGGTTTGGCCCCGGGAATCACACCACGCGCAGGTTTTTGGGTCCCAGCGGCGCCGCCTTGACCCAGGGTGTCACCAGTTGGCGCTCGATGGGCAGCAGCGGGCAGGCAAACCGGCTGCGGTCCAGGCGGGGCAGCAGGGGCGCTGCCGCGGTGACGAACTCCAGCGGCAGCGCTGCGGCAGCGGCCAGTTCCCGAACGAATTGGTAGCCATCGTAAATGTGGTGGGCGGTGGTTTCGTCCATCAGATTGGCGTTGCCCACAAAGCCGTCCACGGTCATGCGGGCGGCGGATTCGATTTGGGCGCGAATCTGCTGGCAGCCCTGGAGGGTTTCGGTAAACGGCCGGTAGGGATTGACCACCTGCAGCATGCGCGGCGGGTGCTTGCGGAAGGCATCGGCCAGTGCCGCAAGCACGGTGGCGCCGACCCCGTCACCGCCCACGTCCAAAATGGTGATGTCCCCCGGGGCCAGAATAGCCCCCGCCACGGCAGGGTCCAAAATGGGCAGGTCCGCGTGCAGGTAGCGCTCCGGCGGCAGTACGACCTCGATGCCCAGGGCTGTGAGCGGCCCTCGGGCTTCGCGGGTCCGGAAATAGGGGTTGACCAGGTCCAGATCGGCGATCCGAACCGAGCGGCCGGCCCGCCGGCTGTGCACCGCCAGGTTGACGGCGACTTCGGATTTGCCGCTGCCGTAATTGCCGACGATGATGACCACACCTTTTAGATTCAGTCCCAACGCTTCTCCTCACATAAACTGGACAAAGCCAATTCACTATTTTTTAATAGGAACAATGTCAAGCCTTTTAAAGCCCTCGGCGGCCGGTGGGTCCTCCGACTTGCTCCGGGCTTCGGGATGCGGCGCAACGCGGAAATTGGGTTTTTGTACGGAACTGTCAATTTTGTTTGGGCGGCCACGCGCCTTGTGCTAAAACCAAACCCTTGGCGGATCGGCAGACAGCCGCGGGCGCCCGGGGCAAGGCGATCCACCCGGCATGCGCTTGAACATCCGCAACGGGTCCCAACGGGGCAGGCGAAAAGGGGGAAACACCATGGTGCAGGTTCAAACCGGTCTTGAAAATCTGCTGACCCACCCCCCGGCTTGGCTGGCCGGCCAGCGGCTGGGCCTGCTGTGCAACCCGGCTTCGGTGGACCACCGCTTGCGTCACGCCCGCGATCTGATCCAGGCTCGTTTTCCCGGCCAGTTGAAAGCCCTCTACTCCCCCCAGCACGGCTTTTTTGCCGAAAAGCAGGATAACATGATCGAGTCCGACCACATCACGGACCCCGTCTCCGGTCTGCCGGTCTTCAGCCTCTACGGCCAGACGCGGGTCCCCACGGAGGAGATGCTGGCGCCGATCGACCTCTTGCTGGTGGACCTGCAGGATGTCGGCACGCGGGTCTACACCTTTGTTTACACCGTCTCCTACTGCCTGGAGGCTGCCCGCAAATTCGGCAAGCGGGTTGTGATCCTGGACCGCCCCAACCCCATCGACGGGGTTCAGGTGGAAGGCAACTGCCTTGATACCGAAACGGCCTCGTTCGTGGGGCGCTACCCCATTCCCATGCGCCACGGGCTCACCCTGGGGGAGCTCACCGGCCTTTTCAACCAGGCCTTTGGCGTCGGCTGCGACCTGGAAGTGGTGCCGCTTAAAGGCTGGCGGCGCTGGATGGATTTTGCGGCCACGGGTCTTCCCTGGGTGCCCCCGTCGCCCAACCTGCCCACACCGGCCGCGGCCCGGGTCTACCCCGGTCAGGTGCTCTGGGAGGGGACCAATGTCTCCGAGGGGCGCGGCACCACCCAGCCCTTCGAGGTCTTCGGCGCCCCCTTTTTCGATACCCGCAAGATTCTGGCCGCCGTGGACAAGGCGGAACTTTCAGGGATCTGGCTGCGGCCGCTGGTGTTCGAGCCGACCGCCAGCAAGTGGTCCAGCAGCGCCTGCCACGGGTTCCAGATGCATGTCACCGACCCGGCCCGCTACCGCCCATACGAGGCTACCCTTGAACTGCTGCGGGCCGTGCTGGCCTGTCACCCCGCGGAGTTTGCCTGGCGGCAGCCGCCCTACGAGTACGAATTCGAGAAATTGCCCATCGTGCTGCTCACCGGCGCCACAAGTTTACATCGGCAGTTGGCCGCGGGGGTGCCGGTGCGCACCCTGGCGGCCAACTGGGAGCCTGAGCTCAACCGCTTTAGGGAGATGCGGGCGAAATATCTGCTCTATGGCTGATCTTTCGCCAATCCATTCAAGCCCGTTACCCGCAGGCGGAATTGCGGTCAAAGGGCGGGGGCGAGCGGGCAATAAAAAAACCCTGCACACCGGTATGTGCAGGGTTTTTGACTAAGGATAGCGGTCTTGGATCTATGGATCGGGAAGGATCAGGCTTTCTCGCCCTTCAGGGTTTCGATCTCTTTTTTAAGGTCGTCGATTTCCTTTTTGTATTGATCAACGTCATCCGTGGCGCTCTCAGTCACATCGCTTGTCGTCTCATCTTTTTTCCAGGAGTCTTTGAGTTCGTCAAAGCCCAGGTAAAGCGC
>Ga0272444_10000995_pt1 | contig 28225 bp, 23 predicted proteins | sample SSMForm13_FD_201033 | JGI IMG/M metagenome (GOLD analysis project Ga0272444, IMG submission 201033) | Marine sediment archaeal communities from Little Sippewissett salt marsh, Falmouth, MA, United States - SSM-Form-13 | ecosystem: Environmental > Aquatic > Marine > Wetlands > Sediment ...
AATCACCGCTGGCGCGCTACCCATTACTTCTCCCTTTAAAGGCTAGTGGAATCAATTTGCAGCGGGATGGTAGGCGCTCATCGCGTGGTCGGCCGTGTTTGCTCGGGGCGCAATACCCAGTACCGAAACCGCGATACAAACATCAATGGTCATGGGGTCGCCGCCCTACAGCAGCTGCGGGCTAGGCACTTGGCGGCGCCATCACCGAGGAGCGTCCGCAATACACGCGGAAGGAGTCATTGCGCTGGAAGTCCCGGGAGGGCCGCTTCTGGCCGAATCCCGCCCTTTCCCTGCGGCAGTTCGCCTGGCAGCGGTCGACCGGCGGAAGTCGACCCGTTTGAGTCATTCACTCGTCGAGGCTGCTACCGCCGTTTCGGACAGCGCCGAATCAGCTTGCCGCGCAGCGGCACAAAGCCTTGAGTTGTGCGGTTCAATGCTTGAGCCCGAATTTTTTCGATTCATCGGGCGCAATCGGCTTCGCCTTATTGCGCCCTACGCGGGCTGGATTGCATACATCACGCCCGATCCGCGAACAACAACGAATCTAGGTACTCTTCTCGATTCTTGCTATTGAACTCAACTAGGAGTTCTGGGGACGTTAAGATTTTCACCATTGCCTCCCTAACCAACCGCTCAGTGCACTCCGCCATATCTTGAGACGTTTCAGGGGTTAGCTTACTCAAGCGACCACCGTGAACAATCTTGGAGCGCCATGTGTATGCCTTCTTTGCTTCTTCGAAGATGCGCCTTCTGCTTTCCGGGTCTTCACCGAAAAATAAACCAATTCGCTGTGATAATCGGTAAGTGGTTTCATTAGGGTTCTCCGGGCCGAAAATCGCTTCGAGGACCACCCATTCCCATAGATAACGTGCTTCCCACATGTTTTCCGTTAAAGCACGAACAAGCATTCTTATTGCCACCCAAACGCTACCACTACGCTCAACACCAAGTACCGACGCAAGCAATAGTCCTGCTTTTCTAAGGTCATCTATGCAAGGAACGTTGTTGTTCTCTTCTTCGCTGATAAGAACCGGTCGAAGTGATCCGCTAGTTCGAAGTGAATCTGGCTCACCAATTCTTCCAAAGTGAAAAGTGGGTCCGCACGTTAGCTTTGATGGCTTGGAGAGCCAAAGCGTGACTGCCAACAGAGAAAATTTCTCATCAACTGACGCCTGTATTGACCGAGGAGAACTGCCCTTCCAATCTGGGTCTGGGCTGCCCAAATCATCAGCTTCGTACTCAACAGCAAAGGCCAACTCGGCTTTCTTAATATTCTCTCTATCACGCCATGAGTGCAGCTTGAGAGCCTCGTCAGCCTTGACCCATTTCGGCACGGGTTCAATCCGTATGCCACTTCCGAGATCAATTGGTGAATCGATCCTCAGCTCTTTAAAGTAGCTGTTCAATGAAATTGAGCACGCGTACCACATCTTTATCGGTCTAACGCCTGAGCTCAGCCGACCGGAAAACGCGCAAGCGTTTTTAGGGTCGGCTGGATCCCCTTGTTAGCGATTTTTTGTCTCAATCATCGCCCCTTGGTATTGGTGGATTCTTTGGTGGCGTTTCTGTACGTGTTGTAAGTTGACCTGGATTGGTGAACGGCGATTGCTCTGGAATGACGATCGGTTCATTGTTCCCGCCGCCACCTTGGCCTTCGTTGCCACCTTCGGTCCCGCCGCCTTCATTCCCCGGATTGTTGTCGCTCTCACCTGCCATGATATTTCTCCTATGCTAAAACAATGATCCATGCGGCAAACTCTACAAACATAGAAAGCACCGAAACTAACAGCCACTTAAACAATACACTTATAGCCTTTTCATTGTTTTTGTAGTTTTCTTCCGAGAACTTGGCAAGCTCTTTGTATGATATAGTGAGGTTTGTTGCGTGCTTGCCTTCAATAAACTGCCCTATGATTGAACTTGGTGAGTTATGAAAGCACAGATTACCTCTAGGGCGAACAACGTAAAAAATAGCAACATAGACAACGCATAGCGCAGCAAAGCCAAGAACGAGTGCAGCATATTCAATTGAGCAGGAGGCTTCGCTAAGCGGCTCGACTTTCAGTGCTTCGCGGCCTAAGAAGCTCGCGATCACACCAGCCAAGCCTCCGACCCATATAGAGCGCTGCCTTATCGATGCAATAGTCTGATCTTGGTCAGACAGCCCTTTTTGGCCTTCCTCATAAGCGAGTTTTGCTAGCTCAAGTGTTTCTTCCGGTGCCTGTGCCATCTTGTTCTCGCTAACAGTTACTATACGGCCCCCTCCGGATCCGTATAGCTGAATAAGTGACAGCTAATGCAGGCGGGCAACTGCCTGATGCCCATAGCGTCCCTCGGCTCCCTGTCTCGTTACCAAAATCGGGATACCGGGACCCCGATTGGCCTTTGGGCCCAGTCTACCCGCGACCCGCTGCGCCCTCCAATACGGGTGCGCAATGACTGCTTTCAGGGAGATCGGAGATGCTGGGGAGCCTTGGGTGAAGGGCAGCTCCTGGCCGGAAACTGCCGTAGCGACTGTCGCTGAGAAACGAGGCAGCGTTTCAATGGCGCGATATATGCCCGGCCGTCGAATCGACTCACACCGGACGCGGTCCGGAGTCGTTCAGATGGGTACGTACAGGCTCTGCGAGCCATCCACTATGACCCGCAACGGCTGGTCATAGAGTGCGGACAACCGTTCGGCGCCGGCCAGTTCGGTTGCCGGCCCGGCCTCCCAGCGGCCATCCCCATACAGCAGCAGCAGCTGGTCGCAGTGACGCAGTGCCTGGTTCAGGTCGTGCAGTACCACCAGCAGGGCACGACCGTCACGGCTGAAGTCTTCGCGCAGCTTGTGCAGCAGTGCCACCTGGTGATGCAGGTCGAGGTGGTTGGTGGGCTCATCCAGCAGGGCCAGCTGCGGGTTCTGAACCAGTAGGGTGGCGATTGCCAGGCGGCGGCGTTCGCCACCGGACAGGGTGGCCAGGGGGCGCTCGGCCATGTTCCCCAGATCGACGGCGTCCAGCGCCTGGCGTGCCAGCGCCAGGTCTGTCGGGCCCTCCCAATCCCAGCGCCCCAGGTGCGGGTGGCGGCCGGTCAGGGCGGTCTCCAGCACGGTGGCGGGGAAGGGGTCGCTGTCGTCCTGCAGCAGCAGGCCCAGGCCCTGCGCCAGTTCCCGTCGCGGCACTTCAGACACCGGCCGGCCCCGCCAATGCACGCTGCCGGCCTGTGCCGGACGCAGCCCGGCCAGGGTGTGCAGCAGGGTGGTCTTGCCGGTGCCGTTGGGGCCGAGCACGGCCCAGCATTCGCCGGGATGGATTTCCAGGTTCAGGCCTTCGACCAGCGTGCGTTGGCCGATGCGCAGGGTGAGATCGGTGGTGCTCAGCAGGGCGCTCATCGCTGCCGTCCGCCGCCGGCGACACGCCGCAGCAGCAGCAGGAACAACGGCACCCCGAGCAGCGCGGTGAGCACCCCTACCGGCAACTGCTGCGGCGCGATCAGGCTGCGCGCCAGGGTGTCGGCCAGCACCAGCAGGCCGCCGCCGAGCAGTGCCGAACCGGGCAGCACCAGCCGGTGGTCGCTGCCCAGCAGCAGTCGCACCAGGTGCGGGGCGATCAGCCCGACGAAGCCGATGCTGCCGGCGATGCTGACCGCCGTGCCGGTGAGCAGCGAGGCCAGCCCATACACCTGCCAGCGCAGCCGGCCGGTGGTGACGCCCAGGCTGGCAGCGGCCAGTTCGCCGCGACCGAGCAGGTTCAGCTCCCGCGCCAGCGGCAGGGTCAGCAGCAGGCCCACGGTCAGCACGCCCCAGGCGAGCGCCGGCGACAGCGCGCCGGACAGGTCGCCCATCAGCCAGAACAGCATGCCCGGCAACTGCACCGGTGGGCTGGTGCTGAGGATGAAGCTGATGGCTGCGCCCCAGCCGGCGGCCACCACCACGCCGGTCAGCAGCAGGTTCTGCCCGCTCCGGGCCAGGGCGAACACCAGCAGGGTGGAAGCGAGCGCGCCGCCGAAGGCCAGCGGCGCCAGCCACAGCAGCGGCAGGCCGAGCAGCATGGCCAGCAGCACCGCGAAGGCGGCGCCGCCGGACACGCCCAGCACATAGGGGTCGCCCAGAGGGTTGCGCAGCAGCACCTGCATCAGCGCGCCGGCCAGGCCCAGCAGGGCGCCGACGGCGAAGGCGGTCAGGGCGCGCGGCAGGCGCAGTTCCCACAGGATGCGACTGGCCAGGCCGGTGTCGGGATGCAGCAATCCAGCGAGCCACTCGCCCGGGGTCAAGGTCAGGCTGCCGATGGCCGAGGCCAGCGCCAGGCTGGCGAGCGCCGCAACCAGCAGCAGCCCCAGCCGCGGCAGGCCATGGCTACGCAGTGGGTGCGTCGGCCTCATGATCCGGCTTGCGCAGGCTGATGACCGGCCAGCCGTGGGTCTCGGCGTGGCGATGCAGGTCCGGGTCCGGGTCCACCACCACCGGGTGGTCGACCCGTTCCAGCAACGGCAGGTCGTTGTGCGAGTCGCTGTAGAACCAGGAGCCGGCCAGGTCGCCGCCGTTGGCGGCCAGCCACTCGGTCAGCCGCACCACCTTGCCCTCGCGGAAGCTGGGGGTGCCGGCCACTTGACCCGTGAAACGGCCGTCAACCTGCTCGGGCTCGGTGGCGATCAGGTTGTCGATGCCGAAACGCCGGGCAATCGGCGCGGTGACGAAGCTGTTGGTGGCGGTGATGATCATCAGGGTGTCCCCTGCAGCGCGGTGTTTCTGCACCAGCGCCTCGGCGGCGGGGCTGATCAGCGGCTCGATCATCTCGGCCATGAAGCGCGCATGCCAGGCAGCCAGGTCGGCTGGGTCGTTGTCGGCCAGCGGCTTCAGGGAAAAGGCCAGGAATTCCAGAATATCCAGCACGCCGGCCTTGTAGTCGTCGTAAAAGCGCTGGTTCATGGACTCGTAGCTGGCCTTGTCCACCACGCCCAGCTCGCCAAGGAAGACGCCCCACAGGTAGTCGGAATCCCCAGTCAGTAGGGTGTTGTCGAGATCAAACAGGGCGAGGGCCATGGCAGCAAGGGATTCAAGGGCTTAAGGGACCGGCGACTATACCGGAATTCTTTTATAGGCAATATCTTACCTCTCCCCTGCGCCGGTTGCGGGCGTGTCGGCATCTGTGGAAAAATCAATTATGTCAGCATGCTTTACGGTTTCACCGTGATCGACTCGGACGGCTTCAGGCCCAATGTGGGCATCATCCTGTGCAATGACCGCCAGCAGCTCTTCTGGGGGCGACGGGTGGGTCAGAACTCTTGGCAGTTCCCGCAAGGTGGCATCAAATCCGCCGAAACGCCGGAACAGGCCATGTATCGCGAGCTGCGCGAGGAGGTCGGCCTGGAACCGCACCAGGTAGAGATCCTCGGGGCCACCGACAAGTGGCTGCGCTATCGCCTTCCCAAGCGCTTCATCCGCCGCAATTCCCATCCCCTGTGCATCGGTCAGAAACAGCGCTGGTTCATGCTGCGGGTGCTGTGCAAGGAAAGCGATTTCTGCCTCGATGACTGTGACAAGCCCGAGTTCGACCACTGGCGCTGGGTCAAGTACTGGCAGCCGCTGCACGAGGTGGTGTACTTCAAGCGGCGGGTCTATGAGCGGGCGCTGGAGGAACTGGCGCCGCTGGTGTTCCCGGATGGCGCGCCCGTGCGCCAGGCCGGCAATTTTCTGCGCCAGCAACGGCGCTGAACGGCCTCGCGACCAGGCTTAGGTCGCAATCTGGAGGCCAGAGTGCTCGATACCCTGCATCGTATAGTCAACGAGGTTAACAGCGCGCCCGACCTGGATGCGGCGCTGCGACTGATAGTGGGCGGCGTCAAGCAGGCGATTGGCGCCGACGTCTGCTCCGTCTACCTGACCGACTTCGAGGCCCGCACTCACGTGCTGAGTGCCACCGACGGCCTGCGCCAGGAGGCCGTCGGCAAGGTCACCCTGCCGCAGGGTCGCGGCCTGATTGGCCTGGTGGCCGAGCGTGCCGAGCCGCTCAACCTGGCTGATGCGCCCAGTCACCCACGCTATCTGCGCGTCGCCGAGACCGGCGAGACCCAGTTCCGTGGCTTCCTCGGCGTGCCCATTATCCAGAACCGCAAGGTGCTGGGTGTGCTGGTGGTGCGGCAGCAGCAACCCCGCGAGTTCAGCGACGACGAGGTGACCTTCCTGTTCACCCTGGCGGCGCAGCTGGCCGGTGCCATCACCCATGCCCGCGCCAGCGGCGAGCTCACCGAAGTGGGCTCGATGGACGAGCGGCTGAACCGCTTCCTGGAGGGGCGTCCCAGCAGTGCCGGGGTGGTCATCGGCACCGCGGTGGTGGCCTATCGCATGGCCGACCTGGACGCCGTGCCTGATCGCCCGGCCGAGGACGTGGTGGTCGAGGAGGCCAAGTTCCGTGACGCCGTGGGCGCGGTGGAGCAGGATCTGCGCCGGCTCAAGGACCAGCTGGCCGACACCCTGCCGGCCGAAGACCATGCGCTGTTCGACGCGCTGCTGCTGATGCTGGCCAGCGACGTGCTGGTGGAGCACACCATCGAGCGTATCCGTGGCGGCGTCTGGGCACCCGGTGCGCTGCGGCACACCATCGAAGTCCACGCCGCGGTGTTCGACGCCATGGAGGACATCTACCTGCGCGAGCGGGCATCGGATATCCGTGACCTGGGCCGGCGCATCCTGATGCACCTGCAGAGCGAGGACGTGGCCCCGGTTGAATATCCCCAGCGCACCATCCTGGTGGGCGACGAGGTCAGCGCCATCCAGCTGGCCGAAGTGCCGCGCGGCCGTCTCGCCGGCGTGGTGGCCGCCACCGGCTCCAGTTCCTCCCACGTGGCCATCCTGGCGCGTGGCATGGGTGTGCCGGCGGTGATGGGTGTCACCGATCTGCCGGTGGGCCGGGTGGAAGGACGCGAGCTGATCGTCGACGGCTACCGCGGCCGGGTCTATGTGTCACCGCCGCCGCCGGTGGTGGCTGAATACCAGCGCCTGGCCGACGAGGAGCGGGAGCTGTCCGCCGAGCTGGAGGTGCTGCGCGGTCAGCCGGCGGAGACCACCGACGGCGTGCAGGTGCCGTTGATGCTCAACACCGGCCTGGTCAACGAGGTGAGCAATCCGGCCAATGCCGAGGCTCAGGGCGTCGGCCTGTACCGCACCGAAGTGCCGTTCATGATCCGCGATCGCTTCCCCGGCGAAAGCGTGCAGACCGCCAACTACGAACGGGTGCTGGAGACCTTTGCGCCGCGCCCGGTGGTGCTGCGCACCCTGGACATCGGCGGCGACAAGCCGCTGTCCTATTTCCCGGTCAACGAGTCCAACCCCTTCCTGGGCTGGCGGGGTGTGCGCATCTCGCTGGACCACCCGGAGATATTCCTCACCCAGGTGCGCGCCATGCTGCGTGCCGCCGCTAGTCACGGCAACCTGCAGATCATGCTGCCGATGATCACCTCGGTATCCGAGGTGGACGAGCTGCAACTGCTGATCCAGCAGGCCCATGACGAACTGCTGGACGAGGGCTTCGTGGTGGACCTGCCGCCGGTGGGGGTGATGGTGGAGGTGCCCTCGGCGGTGTACCAGGTGGAGGAACTGGCGCGGCGGGTGGACTTCCTGTCCATCGGCACCAATGATCTGACCCAGTACCTGCTGGCGGTGGATCGCAACAACCCCCGTGTGGCCGAGATCTACGATGACCTGCATCCTGCGGTGCTGCGCGCCGTCAATCAGGTGGTGAGCGGTGCACACAACTACGGCAAGCCGGTGAGCGTGTGCGGTGAACTGGCGGGCAACCCGGTGGCCACGCCGTTGCTCATCGGCATGGGCGTGGACAGCCTGAGCATGAGTGCCGGCAGCCTGCTCAAGGTCAAGTGGGTGACGCGCAGCATCAGCCGCTCGCGGGCCCGGCAGTGGCTCAAGGCCGCGCTGCGTATGGAGACTGCCGCCGAGATCCGCCGCTTCATGGAAGGCAATCTGGACAAGCTGGGACTGGGCGGCTTGTACCGCCCCGGGCGTTAGCCGATTCAGTCTTGGGTTGGACTGACGCAGGAAGCCTAACGGTGTTGGGCCGAATCATTGGAACTCGCGTTGCTCAACCCAAGCTACGGACTGTCGTGTATCTCCGGCACCGGAGCTGCCGGTGGATGCAGCTGATTCAGCGACACCGACAGGCCATTTTCCATTACCACCCGGGCATGATCGCGACCCAGTTCGCGGGGTGAGCGCACCCCGCAGGCATGGGCGATCATGCCGACCTCCATGTTCATGTGCGCCGCATAGTGCGCCACCCGCTCGGCCTTGTTGGTCGGGTCCAGGCCGCGCTGCAGTTTTTCATCGTGGGTGGTGATGCCGGTGGGGCAGGTGTTCTTGTTGCACTGCAGTGCCTGGATGCAGCCCAGTGCGAACATGAAGCCGCGCGCATTGGTGATGAAGTCGGCACCCACGCACAGCGCCCAGGCGACATCGGTGGGGTTGATCAGCTTGCCCGCGGCGATCACCTTGATGCGTTCGCGCAGACCGTACTGGTTGAGCTTGTCCACCAGCATCGGCAGACTCTCGCGCAGCGGCAGGCCCACGGCATCGATCAGCGGCATGGGCGCCGCGCCGGTGCCGCCCTCAGCGCCGTCGACGGTGATGAAGTCAGGTGCGCTACTGATACCTTGTTTGCGTATCTCGCTGAACAGGCCGTCCAGCATCTCCTCGCTGCCGACCACGGTCTTGAAGCCGGTGGGCTTGCCGGTGACCTCGCGTACCCGACGGATCATGGTCAGCAGGTCGGCGTAGTTTCTGATGTCGGGGTGGCGGTTGGGACTGAAGGCGTCCTGGCCCACCCGCAGACCGCGGATGGCCGCCACTTCTTCGCTGACCTTGGCGCCGGGCAGTATGCCGCCCTTACCGGGTTTGGCGCCCTGGCTGAGCTTGATCTCGAACATCTTCACCTGTGCCATGGCGCCGAGTGCCGCCAGCTTGTCGTCGCTCAGTTGCCCATCCAGGTCGCGCACGCCGTACTTGGCGGTACCGATCTGGAACACGATGTCCGCGCCGCCTTCCAGGTGATAGGGCGACAGACCGCCCTCACCGGTGTTCATCCAGATGCCGGCCTTTTTGGCGCCCCGTGACAGGGCCAGCACCGCGGGCTTGGAGATGGCGCCGTAGCTCATCCCCGAGATATTGAAGATGGCGGCGGTGGTGTAGGGCTGCCGGCAGTCCGGGCCGATGGTCACCGGCTGGGGCGGCACCGCGTCCTCGCCCAGGGTCGGAAAGGGGCAGTTCACGAACAGCACGTTGCCGGTGCCGCGCAGGTCGCGGGTGGAGCCGAAGGCGACGGTGTTGTTCAGGTCCTTGGCGGCCCGGTAGACCCAGGAGCGTTGGGCGCGGTTGAAGGGCATCTCTTCGCGATCCATGGCGAAGAAGTACTGGCGGAAGAATTCGCCCAGGTGCTCCAGCAGATAGCGGAAGCGGCCGATGACCGGGTAGTTGCGGCGGATGGCGTGGCGCGTCTGGGTGACGTCCAGCACATAAGCCGAAATCGCCCAAAGCACCCCGAGCCCCAGGATCACGATGAACAGCGCGGCCATGATTTCCAGGCCGGTCAGCAATAGATCGCCGATGTGTGAAGACAGCGCTTGCATGGGGCCTCCTTGGCCTGGCCGGATCAGCAAGATGCGGCGCCGGTGGTGTCCGGTTATCGGCCGGATTGGCTAAAGGTTGTGGGCCGGTTCTGTAGGCCTGTGGGTGGGTTGGTCAGGGTGTTCTGTCACATTGCTTAAGTTTTGTTAATCCGGGTCGTTAATGGCAGCAGGAATTCTTCCAAAGATGGATTAGTGATCATGTTGAGACAATTGCGTATCGTCCCGCGTTTCGTCGGCACCGTCGTCGGCGGCGGCATTATTGCTACGGTTCTGGTATTTAGCTTCATCTACAGCAGTGTCCTGCAGATGATGGATGATGCCGAGCGGCGTGAGCTGGCCAGCATCTTTGAAAACGTCAAGGCCTCGATTACCGCCCAGGGCCACGCCGCCCAGGCGCTGAGCGCCCTGGTCGCGGGCATGCCGGACGTGCAGCAGGCGATGGCTGCCGGCGACCGTGAGCGCCTGGCTCAGTTGTTCGTGCCGGGCTTTGCCGCGCTGGACAAAGATTACGGCGTACGGCAATTCCAGTTCCATACCCCGCCTGCGACCTCCTTCCTGCGGGTCCACAAGCCGGCCAAGTTCGGCGACGACCTTTCCAGCTTCCGCCAGACCGTGGTGGAGACCAACAATGCCCGCAAGGCCATCTATGGTCTGGAGATCGGCAAGGCCGGCCTGGGTGTGCGTGGCATGGTGCCGATCGCTGCCAATGGTCAGCACCAGGGTTCGGTGGAATTCGGCATGTCTTTCGGGCAGGTCTTCTTCGACGATTACACCAAGGCGCATGATGTCCTGCTGGCGCTGCACCTGAAGCGTGACGCGGGCATGGAACCGTTCGCCAGCACCCTGGGCGGCGACAGCCTGCTGGACGAGGATGCGCTGCAGGCGGTATTCCGTGACGGCGCCAGGATCAGCAAGGGCGAGGCCAAGGGCCTGCCCATGGCGGTGTATGCCGACGTGGTCACCGACTATTCCGGCCAGCCCATCGGCGTGCTGCAGGTGGCCAAGGACCGCACCTTCTACGTGGAGAAAATCTCCTGGATGCGTAACGTGATGCTGGCCATGGGTATCGGCGGCATCCTGATCGGCGGCATCCTGATCTATTTCATCAGCCGCAATGTGGTCGACCCGATGTGCCGTACCGCCCAGTACATGCGTGAGATCGCCGAGGGTGAGGGCGACCTGAGCAAGGAGCTGCCGGTGGACGGCAAGGACGAAGTGGCCATGCTGGCGGACGGCTTTAACCGCTTCGTGCGCAGCATGCGTGAACTGGTGGTCCAGGTGACCGGCTCGGTGCAGTCGGTGGGGACCTCGGCCGAGGAACTGGCCACTACCGCCGAACACACCAGTGCCGCCATCCGTAACCAGCAGATGGAGACCACTCAGATTGCCACCGCCATGACCGAGATGTCCGCCACGGTTCGCGAAGTGGCACAGAATACCGCCGAGACGGCGCGTGCCGCCGAGCTGGCGGAGAAGCAGGCCGAGCGCGGCCAGGGCGTGGTTTCCGGTGCGGTGAAAAGCATCAGCAGCCTGGTGGCCGAGGTGCAGGCGGCATCGGAGATCGTTCAGCGGGTGGACAGCGATACCTCCCGTATCGGCACCGTGCTGGACGTTATCCGCGGCATCGCCGAGCAGACCAACCTGTTGGCGCTGAACGCCGCCATCGAGGCCGCTCGCGCGGGCGAGCAGGGTCGCGGTTTTGCCGTGGTGGCCGACGAGGTGCGCAGCCTGGCGCGTCGTACCCAGGAGTCCACCGAAGAGATCCAGGACATGATCCAGAGCCTGCAGGGCAGCGTGGGCGATACGGTACGCGCCATGGACAGCAGCGCCAGCCGTGCCCAGGAAAGCCAGGAACAGGCCGACCGCGTGCGCGAGGTGCTGCAGGAGATCACCCAGTCCATGGATGCAATTTCCCAGATGAGTTCGCAGATTGCCACCGCCGCCGAGGAGCAGTCCCACGTGGCGGAGGACATCAACAAGAGCGTGGCCAACATCAGTCATGTGGCTGAACAGACCGCCGCGGATGCGACCAAGACCTCCGGTTCAAGCAATGAACTGGCCAGTCATGCCGACTCGCTGGTCAAGCTGGTTGGGCGTTTCAAGACCTGACCCTGGAGCGCCGGGCCTGTGCCCGGCAAGTTACGGCATACAGCCGGTTCCCGAAGGGGGGACCGGCTTTTTTTATGTCGCAATGTACGTAATGCGGATGCTGACGGGGCGTCGACGAGGAGGCCTTCTTCGCCTGTACGGACTACCCCAAGGCCGAGTCAGCGCTTGGGGCCCTTGGTCGCGGGCTTGGCGCGACCCTTGTTAGCCCCCTTGGCCTGACCCTTGCGCTGACCGGGCCGGTCCACGGTGTGCTGGGTGCGGAAGGCCTTGGCCGGCTTGGCACCACGCACGCCCTCGGGCTTGCCGCCGGTGCCGGCCGGTTGCCAGCTGGGCACCAGGTGCTTCTTGCCGTTGCCGATCAGGTCTGAGCGGCCCATCTTCTTCAGCGCCTCGCGCAGCAGCGGCCAGTTCTCGGCGTCGTGATAGCGCAGGAAGGCCTTGTGCAGGCGCCGCTGGCGGCCGCCCTTGGGCGAGAACACTTCCTCCGAGTCGCGGCGGATGCGCTTGAGCGGGTTCTTGCCCGAGTGCCACATGGTGGTGGCCAGCGCCATCGGCGAGGGCAGGAAGGCCTGCACCTGGTCGGCGCGGAAGCCGTTGTGTTTGAGCCACAGCGCCAGGTTGAGCATGTCTTCATCGGTGGTGCCCGGGTGGGCGGCGATGAAGTAGGGGATCAGGTACTGCTCCTTGCCGGCCTCTTTCGAATACTTGTCGAACATCGCCTTGAAGCGGTCGTAGGTGCCCATGCCCGGCTTCATCATCTTCGACAGCGGGCCGCTCTCGGTGTGCTCGGGGGCGATCTTCAGGTAGCCGCCGACGTGGTGGCTGACCAGTTCCTTGACGTACTCGGGCGTCTCCACCGCGATGTCGTAGCGCAGTCCGGAGGCGATGAACACCCGCTTCACGCCCGGCAGCGCGCGCGCCTTGCGGTACAGCCGCACCAGCGGCATCTGGTCGGTGTTGAGGTTCTTGCAGATGCCCGGATACACGCAGGACAGCCGGCGGCAGGAGGACTCGATCTCGGGGTCCTTGCAGGCGAGGCGCCACATGTTGGCGGTGGGGCCGCCCAGGTCCGAGATGTTGCCGGTGAAGCCCGGCACGGTGTCGCGGATGGTCTCGATCTCGTTGAGGATGCTCTGCTCGGAACGGTTCTGGATGATCCGTCCCTCGTGCTCGGTGATGGAGCAGAACGAGCAGCCGCCGAAGCAGCCGCGCATGATGTTGATGGAGAAGCGGATCATCTCGTAGGCCGGGATGCGCGCGTCGCCATAAACGGGATGTGGGACCCGCTGGTAGGGCAGCTCGAACACGCCGTCCAGTTCCGGGGTGCGCAGCGGCACCGGCGGCGGGTTGACCCACAGTTCGCGGTCGCCATGTTGCTGCACCAGTGCGCGGGCGTTCCCCGGGTTGGACTCCAGGTGCAGGATGCGCGAGGCGTGGGCGTAAAGCACCGGGTCTGCCTTGACCTGCTCGAAGCTCGGCAGGCGCACGGCGGTCAGGCCGCGATCAAGACCGCGCGGACGGCGTTCGAACTTGAGTACCTGAGGCTGTTGGGGCTGCTCGGCCGTGGCTGGATCGCCCTGGCTCTGCTGGTCGGCGCAGGCGGAGGTCTTGGTGGTGTCCTGGTAGGGCGACGGCTCGGGGTGGATCTCGCCCGGCTGGTCGATCTCGCTGGAATCGATCAGGGTGTAATCGGCCGGCACCGCGTGGCGCATCACGGCGGTGCCGCGCAGGTCGGTGATGTCGCCGATCGCCTCGCCTGCGGCCAGGCGGTGGGTCAGTTCGACGATGGCGCGCTCGGCGTTGCCGAACAGCAGGATGTCGGCCTTGCTGTCGGGCAGCACCGAGCGGCGCACCTTTTCCTGCCAGTAGTCGAAGTGGGCGATGCGACGCAGACTGGCCTCGATGCCGCCGATGACGATGGGCACATCCTTGAAGGCCTCGCGGCAGCGCTGCGAGTACACGATCACCGCGCGGTCCGGCCGCTTGCCGCCTTCGCCGCCCGGGGTATAGGCGTCGTCCGAGCGCAAGCGGCGCTCGGAGGTGTAGCGGTTGACCATGGAATCCATGTTGCCGCCGGTGACGCCGAAGTACAGGTTGGGCCGGCCGAGCTTCTGGAAGTCGTCGGCCGAGTTCCAGTCCGGCTGGGCGATGATGCCGACGCGAAAGCCCTGCGCCTCCAGGGTGCGGCCGATCACCGCCATGCCGAAGCTGGGGTGGTCCACGTAGGCATCACCCGTTACCAGGATGACGTCACAGCTGTCCCAGCCGAGCGCGTCCATCTCCTCCCGGGACATGGGCAGGAAGGGCGCCGGGGTGAACTTGTGCGCCCAGTAACGGCGGTAGCTGAACAGTTGCTTGGCAGGATCCACGGGCGTCCACTCGGTCAGGGGGCAGGCGGGTCCACAAGTCTGAGATGAGGGGAAACCACCGGCGAAGCAGCCAATGATGGGGCTTCGTCCGGGGATTTCAAGGGGTTAATGGCGGGGTTATGGTTTCAGTGCACGTTGCCGAAGGCCGGATCGGCGGTGTGGGCGGGAAGCGGAATCCCGGCCACCTGGGAGGCCTGCATGATGGGCCCGCCCGGGAACAGCCGGTACAGCCACTGGCGGCCGCCATCGTCGGCGAATTCCTGTTCCAGGGCCGTCATGATCTCCCGGGCATCTGCCTCGGGGCCGCGGCCACGGTAGTAGTCGCGCAGGAACAGCACCACGTCCCAGTGGTCGTCGTTCATGGTCAGACCCAGTGCCTTGGCGCGTGCGTCGGCCTCGCTGGCGGACCAGGGGCCGATCTCCAGCAGGTTGCCCTGCGGGTCATTGCGCTGGGTGGCCGGATGCATGATGTGTTTGAGTATGTCGGACATGTCTAATACCTCCTGACTGACCAAGGAGAGTTTAGACAAGCGGCGAAAACTTGCCGGGAATTCAGCGCCGGAAACGACGTGCCAGCCAGTAGTCCAGACTCAGCCAGCGGCCGGCACCGAGGAAGAACAGCGCCAGCAGCATGATGAAGTAGGTGGCGGCGAATTCGATGCCGTTGTTGAGCACCACGAAGCTGCCGCTCCCGGTCAGCCAGTCGTAGTTGCCGTGCTGCTCCAGCAGGCTGCGCGCGGCGGCCAGGCGCTCGGCGGCCCCGCTGGCGTTTTCCAGCATCAGCGGCCCGAGGTGTTCGGAGGCGAAGGCGCCCTTGGTGCTGGCGATGGCCTGCCAGCCGTGCTCCCAGTGCACCGCTACGGCCGCCACCACCATGGTCACCATCAGCGGGATGCTGATCCAGCGCACCCCCAGGCCGAGCAGCAGCATGATCGCGCCGACTACCTCGGTGGCGGTGGCCAGGAAGGCCATCACAGCCGGCATCGGCAGGCCCAGCCCCCAGTCGGGATTGCCGAACCAGGCCACCACGTCATCAAACCCGGAGATCTTTTCCATGCCGGCTATCCAGAACACCGGCGCGAGGTACAGGCGCAGTGCCAGCGGGGCGAGAAAGTCCAGGCCGCGCAGACCGTCGAGCAGGTCCTGCAGGCGGTTGAGCAGGTAGATCATGAGGGGCTCCGGGGTGTGGCTTAGCGAGTCTTATGTTTACTAGACCCGGGTTCCCAGGATGATATTGCGTGCCTTCAGATCTTCCAGCAGCGTCTGGCCGTGGGCGATCACGGCTTCGGGCTGCGGATGGCCCAGTTCCTCGGCGATGATCTGCAGCGCCTCTCGGCCGCTGGGGCTGGGCTGGTCGGTCAGCAACTGCAGCAGCCGGTAGGTGACCGCGTTGATCTCCAGGAAGTGCACCGCGTCCAGGCGATCGCGGTTGACCACCAGATAGCTCGGTTGCTCGCCGGGGGCCTCGGGCTGGAACTCCGGGCCGATCTGGTGCACCGGCCACTGGTAGGCCAGCGGCCAGGCCAGTGGCGACAGTACGGGGTGACCGTCCATCAGGTCGCCGTTGGGATCCACCGCCGGCAGCTCGCGGTCGGCATCGCTCACCGACAGCGCCAGTTCCACCCACTCGTAGTGGGCCAGTTCCTGGGTGAAGGGCGGGTCGTCCGGGTGCTCGCCGCGGCTGTTCTGCAGCCACTCCACGAACTCGGCGGCGATCTCCGCGAAGTAGGGCGTCTGGCAGCGGTGGTCGCGGAAGAAGGCACGCACCCGGCGATGCCAGGTCTCGTCGTCGCTCAGCTGGCGCAGCACCGGGAAGCCGCTGCTGATGAAGCCTTCCACGTTGTTGTAGAACAGCTCGCGGTAGATGGCCATGCGCCGGTCTTCGATGTCCGCCGGCGCCGCGACTGTGTCGGGGTCGCGGATATGGGCGGCGAAGGCCAGTTGCTGCTGGATGAAGTCGGCCTGTGGTGCGCGCGACTCAGCCATGGGCGCGCGCCTCGGCCTGCTGCCGGGCCTGTTGCAGGGCGGCGATCTGGCGCACCTCGCCGAGCAGTTCGGGCAGCGGCGGTATGTTGAAGTCGCGCTCCAGCAGGGTGGGCATGGCGCCGAAGTGGGCGTAGGCCTGCTGCAACAGTTCCCACACCGGATCGATGACGTCCGAGCCGTGGGTGTCGACGCGCAGGTCCTCTGCCTCGTCGTAATGGCCGGCGACATGGCAGTACATCACCCGCTCGCCGGGCATGGCCTTGAGGAATTCCAGCGCGTCATAGCCGTGGTTGATGCTGTTGACGTAGATGTTGTTGACGTCCAGCAGCAGGCCGCAGTCGGCCTCGTCGATCACGGCGTTGATGAAGTCGATCTCGTCCATCTCGCGCCCGGGGGCGGCGTAGTAGGACACGTTCTCGATACCGATGCGCTCGCCCAGGATGTCCTGCACGCGGCGGATACGCTCGGCCACGTAGTGCACGGCTTCCTCGGTGAAGGGGATGGGCAGCAGGTCGTAGAGGTGACCGGTATCGCTGCAATAGGACAGGTGTTCGGTGTAACAGCGGATCTGGTGTTCCTTCATGAAGGCGCCGATGCGGCGAACCAGGTCCTCATCCAATGGGGATGGGCTGCCGATGGACAGCGACAGGCCGTGGGTGACAAAGGGGTAGCGTTCGGTCATGGCGCGCAGCTTGCGGGCCATGGCGCCACCCATGCCGATCCAGTTTTCCGGCGCCACTTCCAGGAACTGCACCGGTGCGATATCCGCAGCGGCGATCTCGTCCATGAAGCTGCGGCGAAAGCCCAGGCCTGCGCCGCTGACGGGGTAGTGCTGCTCGGTCATCTCAGCTCACCTCATGAGTCGGATCGACGGCTTGGCCGATCGGCATAAAAACAGACCGGCTCGCGCCGGTCAGTCTGTCTGACAGGGACCGGCAGTTGCCGGTCCCCTTACGGCATTGCTAGCAGTTTACTTGTTGGCGCCGCACTTGCCTTCACCACACTTGCCTTCGGCAGCCTTGGGCTTGGCACCGCACTTGCCTTCTTCGGCCTTGGGTGCGCCACCGCACTTGCCTTCCTCGGCCTTGGCTGCGCCGCCGCACTTGCCTTCCTCGGCCTTGGGCTTGCCGCCGCACTTGCCTTCCTCGGCCTTGGGCATGCCGCCGCACTTGCCTTCAGCAACCTGCATGTAGCCGTTGCCGAGGTCGGACAGGCCGAAGGGGTTGGCGGCTGCATTGACGGCGCCGGCGGTCAGCATGCTGCCGGCCAGGGCAGCGCCCATGGCGATTGCGACGGGCTTCTTGGAGATTTGCTTGCTCATGGTCGGTTGTTCCTTAAGTTAAGGGCTGTTGGTCATCGTTTCAGTCGGCCTGCCCGTAATAGGGTAGTAGCCGGGGCGTCAGGTTCCCAGGTTCAGAAACCCACTGACCAGCTACTCGGCAAACTGGGCTCGGATCCGGGGCGCGGAATCATACCGCTGCGTCATAGACCGGGGCCGGCCGGGAAAAATTCCCGCACGACCCTTGGCTGTTGGCTCACCTCGGCGGTGGCCGTTCTGCCGTGGCGTGTCTGCTACAAAAGACCGGCCCGGCCGGCGGCTTATTTCAGGCCTTGAGTGAACGGGCCAGCTGCTCCAGGCAGCTGAGGTAGGCCTGTTCATCAGGCTGGCGACCGGCCCGCTGGGCCTCCCACAGGGCCAGGCCAAGGCATTCCATCATCTGGTGCTCTGCGGTGTGGGGTTCGCCGCAGGCAGCGGCAATGCGCTGATAGAGGGGGCGGATGCCGACCGGCCGGTCACTGCCGAGTTGCTCGGCCAGAGTGATGTGCATGGCCATGTGCAGGAAGGGATTGGTCTGGCCGCCTTCGGGGTTGTAGTCGCTGCTCAGCGCGGTGTCCGCATCGGCCAGCAACCGGTGGTATTCCGGGTGCTGGGCCACGATATCGGCCAGCAGTTTCTCCAGGGGTGCCAGTTCGGCACCGGCCTGGTGCTTTTCCCAGCTGCTGAGCAGGAAGCGCCGCAGGCTGTCGCGATCCTGGCCGAACATGCTCAGTCCACCACCTTGTGTTTGTATTCGCACAGGTCCTCGATCAGGCAGGAGCCGCAGCGGGGCTTGCGTGCCAGACAGGTGTAACGGCCGTGCAGGATCAGCCAGTGGTGGGCGTCGTGCAGGAATTCCTTCGGCACCAGGCGCAGCAGTCGCTTCTCCACCTCCAGTACGGTCTTGCCGGGTGCGATGCCGGTGCGGTTGCTGACCCGGAAGATGTGGGTGTCCACCGCCATGGTGGGCTCGCCGAAGGCGGTGTTGAGCACCACGTTGGCGGTCTTGCGGCCGACGCCGGGCAGTGCCTCCAGCGCGGCACGGTCCGCCGGCACCTCGCCACCGTGCAGTTCGACCAGCATGCGGCAGGTCTTGATGATGTTGGCCGCCTTGCTGTTGAACAGGCCGATGGTCTTGACGTATTCGCGCAGGCCCTCTTCACCCAGGTCCAGGATGGCCTGTGGCGTATTGGCGACGGGAAACAGCTTGGCGGTGGCCTTGTTCACGCCCTTGTCGGTGGCCTGGGCGGACAGGATGACCGCCACCAGCAGCTCGAACGGGGTGGCATATTCGAGCTCCGTGGTAGGCTTGGGGTTAGCCGCCCGGAGGCGTTCAAAGATCTGCTGACGTTTGTCGCGGTTCATGGATGGGGTGCCCGGATTCGGGACGGCGATGTTTGCGGGAATCGCAGCAATGATAACCCGCCAAGCAGGGACGACCTATTTTCACAGACTATGGAAGGTAGATAGGGTGAGAGCGTTGAGGGTGTCTGCCATGCTGCGGCCGTACGTCGGTGTTGAGTTGCGTTCCAGCCAGGAGTTCCAGTCGGCGCTGGTGCGTCTGGCCGTCTGGGTGTTCATGGTGTCTTTTATCGGCCTGGCCGGCTGGTGGGACTACTACCGGGTCGACTGGCAGGAGTACCTGCTGTATTTTGGCGCCCACCTGGTCTGGTTTGTGGGCATCCTGGTTAGCGTGGTCAAGGATCCCACGCCGCATGTTGTGCGCCGTTATGCCTCCATGCTGGCCGACCTGTCCGGCACGACCTTCTGCATCTATCTGGGCGGCGAACCTCTCAGCCCCTTCTACCTGCTTTATATCTGGGTGTTCGTGTCTCAGGGCACCCGCTTCGGCAAGACCGCGCTGACCGCGGCGTCGATCGGCAGCGTGCTGGCCTACAGCATCGTGCTCACCCTGCTGGATGGCTGGCAGCGACATGGCATGGAGGCGATCTTCCTGCTGCTGCTGCTGCTGGTGTTGCCGATGTACGAATACGTGCTGCTGCGCCGGCTGCACGATGCCCGCCAGGCGGCAGAGTCAGCCAACCAGGCGCGCGGCAACTTCCTGGCCACCATGACCCATGAATTGCGCACGCCGTTGTCCGGCGTGGTCGGCATGTCGCGGTTGTTGGGCAGTACCCGGCTGGATCCGGAGCAGCGCGAATACGTGGAGTCGCTGACTTCGTCCGCCAACATGCTGCAGGCGCTGATCGGCGACATCCTCGACCTGTCCAAGATCGACGCCCGCAAGCTGGAGCTCAAGCCCGCACCCTTCGACCTGCGTCGCAGCATCAGCGAGGTGGCGTCCGCGCTGGCAAACCAGACCCTGGACAAGGGTGTGGAACTGATCATCGAAGTCGACCGGGATGTGCCCAGCGAGGTGTACGGCGATCAGCTGCGCTTCCGCCAGGTGCTGTTCAACCTGGTGGGCAATGCGGTCAAGTTCACCGAGCAAGGTCATGTGCTGATCCAGGCCAGGATCAGCGACGCGCGCCCGGAACTGCCCCGTCGTCATCTTCACGTGGCGGTCAAGGACACCGGTATCGGCATCCCGCGCGACAAGCTGGACCGCATCTTCGAGAATTTCTGGCAGGCCGACCGCTCCACTACCCGCCAATACGGCGGCACCGGCCTGGGCACCGCCATCGCGCGGGACCTGGCGCGGCTGATGAAGGGCGATATCGGGGTGGAAAGCATCGAGGGACGTGGCACCACCTTCTGGGTCTGCCTGCCCTTCCTGGGGCATGCCGAGTTGGATAACAGCCGGCCGCGCCCGAGCAGCAGTCTGCAGGGGCGCACCGCGCTGCTGCTCGAAGCCAGTCCGGAGCAACGGGCGGTGATGGAACAGGCCTGTCGCGACGCCGGGATGCGCTACGTGTCGGTCGACCAGGCCGACAAGCTGGGTCGTGCACTGGAGAGTCACAGCGGTGCGCTGGACCTGGTGGTGCTGGCGGATGATCGCCGTGGCCTGGATCTCGAAGGGCTGGCCCGTACCGTGGAAAAGCTGCGTGGTGAACCCTTGCCCACGGTGTTCATTCACTACGCCCGTCGCCCGATATCGGCGCTGGCCGACAATACCGTGGAACTGGCCAAGCCCTTCGTGACCCCGGTGCTGTGGGATGCCATGGCCATGGCGGTGGGTAGCCAGATCGACAGCCAGCTAAACCCCTCGGTGCTGCTCAATACCGTGCCCGAGGGCACGGGCGCGCGGGTGCTGGTGGCGGAGGATGACAGTATCAACGCCAAGCTCATGGACAGCCTGTTGCGCAAGGCCGGCCACGAGGTGGTGCTGGTGCGTGACGGTCAACGGGCGCTGGAGGCGGCGCTGGCCGAGCCCTTCGACCTGGCGCTGGTGGATCTGCGCATGCCGCGGATGGACGGGGTGGATTTCACCCGCGCCTACCGGGCGCAGGAACAGCAGGGCCAGCGCCTGCCGATCGTGGCGTTGACCGCCAATGCCGCCGAGGACGCCCGTGCCGAGTGCATGGAGGCGGGTATGGACGACTTCCTCACCAAGCCGGTGGACCCGGAACTGCTCGACCGATTGCTGCGCCGTCACCAGCGCCACGACAAGGCCTAGGCGGCGGGCTCCGCGGCGCCCTGGGGCACTGTCTCAACGTTGCGGCGGCGGGCCAGGCCCTTGTCGATCAGGTTCTTCACCGCGATCATCATCCCCAGGCCGATGAAGGCGCCCGGCGGCAGGATCGCCAGCAGCACGCCGGGATAATCCTCTCCCAGGCTGAGGGTCCAGCCCCGCGCCGCCTCGCCGAACATCAGTTGGGCGCCGGCGAACAGCGTGCCCTGGCCGATCAGTTCGCGGCTGGCGCCCAGGGTGACCAGCGCCAGGGTGAACCCCAGGCCGATGGACACGCCATCCAGCAGCGACCGGCGCAGCGGGTTGCGCGATGCGTAGGCCTCGGCGCGGCCGATGATGGCGCAGTTGGTGACGATCAGCGGAATGAAGATGCCGAGGATGTTGTACAGCTCGTGGAAGAAGGCGTTCATGCTCAGCTCCACGGCGGTGACGAAGGAGGCGATCACCAGCACGAACACCGGCAGGCGGATCTCCGGCCGCACCAGGTTGCGGATCAGCGACACGGTGCCGTTGGACAGGGTCAGCACCGCGGTGGTGGCCAGCCCCAGCCCCAGCGCGTTGACGAAACTGTTGGACACCGCCAGCAGCGGACACAGCCCCAGCAGCGCCACCAGCGCCTGGTTGTTGGTCCACAGGCCGTCGCGGATGATCTTGCCGTAGCCGTCGCTCATGGTCGTTGCTCCGTTGCATCCGGGGTGCCGAACAGCTCGGCGCGGTGCGCCGTGGTCCAGTCCAGGGTCTTCTTCACCGCCTTGACCACCGCCCGCGGCGTGATGGTGGCGCCGGTGAACTGGTCGAACTCGCCGCCGTCCTTTTTCACCTTCCAGCGACCCGGCCCCGGGTCGCCCAGGCTACGCCCTGCAAAGTGGGTGATCCAGTCGCTGCGCCGGGCATCGATCTTGTCACCCAGGCCCGGGGTCTCCTTGTGCGACAACACCCGCACCCCGGCCAGGCTGCCGTCGGCACGGATGCCGACGATCAGCCGGATCGGGCCGTTGTAGCCGTCCGGTGCCACCACCGGGCTGAGCACCACGGCCACCACCTGGCCGGCGCGGCGGCCGGTGTAGACGGTGGTAGTGTCCGCGCCCAGGGCGTCGACGGCCTGCACCTTGTGGGTGTCGGCCAGGATGTCGTTGTCGATCTCGCCGGCCGGCACCAGGGTGGTGATCTGGCGCAGCAGGGCGTCGCGCTCGTTCTGCGCGATGCGCGCGGCGGTACCCTCCCAGGTCAGCGCCACCAGGCCCGAACCCAGCACCCCGAACAGCCCCAGCAGGGCGCCACCGATCAGCGCCGGGCGTCTAGCCATCGCCGTTCTCCCGCTGGCCGAACACCTTGGGCTGGGTGTAGTAATCGATGGTGGGCGCGGCCATGTTCATCAGCAGCACCGCAAAGGCCACCGCATCCGGATAGCCGCCGTAGCTGCGGATCAGGAACACCAGCACCCCGATCAGCGCGCCATAGATCAGCTTGCCGCGGTTGGTGGTGGCGGCCGACACCGGATCGGTGGCGATGAAGAAGGCGCCCAGCATGGTGGCGCCGCTGAACAGGTGGAACAGCGGCTCGGGGTGGGTGTTGGCGTCCACCATGTTGAACAGCAGCGCGATCACGAACAGCCCACCCAGCATGCCCGCCGGGATGTGCCAGCTGATGATGCGGCGCCAGATCAGGTACAGGCCGCCCAGCAGATAGAAGCCGGCCACCCATTCCCAGCCCACCGCGCCGACGCTGCCCCACAACGGACTCTGGCGGATCTCGCCGATCATGCGGTTCATGTCCAGTCCGGTGCGCATCTGGTCCAGCGGCGTGGCGCCGGTCAGTGCATCCCAGCCGATGCCCGTCGGCAGACCGCCGCTCAGGATCAGGCGCAGGCTTTCGGCGAAGCTGGGCACGTGCTCCGCCAGGCCGGCCGGTGGCAGCCAGCGGGTCATCTCCAGCGGAAACGACACCAGCAGCAGCACGTAGCCGGCCATGGCCGGGTTGAACGGGTTGTAGCCCAGTCCGCCGTACAGTTGCTTGGCGATGACGATGGCGAACAGCACGCCCAGCACCGTCAGCCACCAGGGCAGGGTGGGCGGCAGGGCCAGACCGAGCAGCACCGCGGTAAGCAATGCGGACAGGTCCCCCAGGGTGGCCAGCACCGGCCGGCCGCGCAGCCGCAGCACCACGGCCTCGGCCAGCAGCGCGGTGACGGCGGCGATGGCGATGTTGACCAGCACTCCCCAGCCGAAGAACCACACCAGCGCGATGATGCCCGGCACCAGCGCCAGCAGTACCTCGGCCATCACCCGGGTGACCGAGTTCGTTGCGGCGCTATGGGGAGAAGTCGTGGTTGCGAATTCCACCGCTCAGGCCTCCGGGCTCTGTGGGTCGGCGTTGCCGGTCTGGCCCGCCACGTCTGTCTGGGTGTTGACTGACTCGGCTTGGGCGGCCTTCTTGGCGGCCACGCGCTGCATGGCTGCCTCGATGGCGGCCTTCTTCGGGTCGGTACCGCGGCCCTTGGGTTTGGCCTCCAGGGCCTCTTTCTTCTTGCGCAGCTTGGCCTTGCGCTCTGCTTCCAGCCGCTCGATGCGCGCCAGGCGGGCCTCGTGGCGACGTCGCGCGATGTCCGACTTGGCCTTGTCCCGCTCCTGGCTCCAGATGGCGGTCTTGGCGTAGCGGTAGTACTGCACCAGCGGGATGTGCGAGGGACAGACGTAGGCGCAGCAGCCGCACTCGATGCAGTCGAACAGGTGGTAGTCCTGCGCCTTGTCCAGGTCGCGGGCGCGGGCATGCCAGTACAGCTGCTGCGGCAGCAGCAGGGCCGGGCAGACCTCTGCGCAGCGGCCGCAGCGGATGCAGGGCTGGGCGGGCGGCGGCTCGGGAGCCTCGGCCTGTGATGCCAGCAGCAGGCAGTTGGCGGCCTTGGTGATGGGCAGCGCGTCGGTATGCAGGGCGAAGCCCATCATCGGTCCACCGAGAATCAGGCGATGAGCGGCAGCGGTGTAGCCGCCGGCCTGTTCGATCAGCTGGTTCATGGGGCTGCCCAGGCGCACCCGGAAGTTGCCGGGTTCGGCCACGCCCTGGCCGGTGACGGTGACGATGCGTTCGATCAGCGGCCGGCCTGCCAGCACCGCGTCGGCCACCGCGGCGGCGGTGGCAACGTTCTGGCACAGCACGCCGATCTCGGCAGGCAGGCCGTGGCTGGGCACCTCGCGGCCGGTGAGCAACTGGATCAGCTGCTTCTCGCCGCCGCTGGGATACCTGGCCGGCACCACCAGGATGTGGGTGTCCGGGCAGCCGCTGTGTTCCAGGGCCAGTTGCAGCGCAGCGATGGCCTCGGGCTTGTTGGCTTCGATGCCGATCAGGCATTCACTGGCACCGACCACGTGGCGGATGATGGCCAGACCGGCCAGCACCTTGTCCGGCTGCTCGCGCATCAGCATGTCGTCGCAGCTGATGTAGGGCTCGCACTCGGCGGCGTTCAGGATCAGGGTATGGATCGGGTGATCCGGTCCGGGGTTCACCTTCACGCTGGTGGGAAAACCGGCGCCGCCCAGGCCGACGATGCCGGCCCAGCGGATGCGCTCGCGCAGCTCGGCCGGGTTCATTTCCTCATAGTTCGGCCAGGGCGCGGGCAGCTCCGCCCATTCATCCCGGCCGTCGCTGTCGATGACGATGCACGGCGCCTGCAGTCCGGACGGGTGCGGGATGGCGTACTCGCCGATCTCCACCACGGTGCCGGAGCAGGGCGCGTGGATGGGCGCGCTGATGTATTCGGCGGAGCGGGCGATCACCTGGCCGGTCAGCACCCGCTCGCCGACCTTCACCAGCGGCTCGTCGGGTTCGCCGATGTGCTGCTGCAGCGGCAGGGTAAAGCGCGTTGCCAGCGGCATGTCGGCCACCGGCGCGCTGGTGGACTCGGCCTTGTGGCCGGGCAGGTCCAGGCCGCCGTGGAAATTGAAGATGGGACGCTGCAGTTCGCTCACCCGCGTGCCTCTTTGTTCTGTGCGGCAGGGTAAGGCCACTGCCAGGTGTCGGGCGTGGCGACGATGGGTGCCATGATGATGCACTCCACCGGACAGGGCGGGATGCACAGCTCGCAGCCGGTGCACTCGTCGGCGATCACCGTGTGCATCTGCTTGGCGGCGCCGAGGATGGCGTCCACCGGGCAGGCCTGGATGCACAGGGTGCAGCCGATGCAGTCCTTCTCGATGATGACGGCTACCGACTTGGGCTTCTCGGCGGCCTCTTCGTCAGCCAATGCCACCGGGTCGCGTCCCAGCAGGTCGGCCAGCGCGATCATGGTGGCCTCGCCGCCCGGCGGGCAGCGGTTGATCTCGGCCTCGCCGGCGGCGATGGCCTCGGCATAGGGACGGCAGCCGGCGTAGCTGCACTGGCCGCACTGGGTCTGCGGCAGCAGCGCGTCGATCTGGTCGACGATGGGGTCGCCCTCGACGCGGAACTTGACCGCCGAGTAGCCCAGCAGCAGGCCGAAGGCGACGGCCAGTCCGGCGATGGCGAGGATGGCGTAGAGCACCGCGCGTTACCCCGCCACCAGGCCGGCAAAGCCCATGAAGGCCATCGACATCAGGCCGGCGGTGATCAGCGCGATGGCGTTGCCCTGGAAAGGTTCGGGTACGTCGGCCACGGTGACCCTTTCCCTGACGGCGGCGAACAGCACCAGCACCATGGAGAAACCGACCGCAGCACCGAAGCCGTAAAGCGCGGACTCGACGAAGCCATGCTGCTGCTGGGTGTTCAGCAGCGCCACGCCCAGCACCGCGCAGTTGGTGGTGATCAGCGGCAGGAAGATGCCCAGCACCTGGTACAGCAGCGGGCTGGTCTTGTGCATCACCATCTCGGTGAACTGCACCACCACCGCGATCACCAGGATGAAGGCGATGGTCTGCAGGTATTCCAGCCCCAGCGGGGTGAGCAGGTAGGTGTTGACCAGGTAGCTGCAGACGGATGACAGGGTCAGCACGAAGGTGGTGGCCAGGCCCATGCCCATGGCGGTCTCGAGCTTGCGTGACACGCCCATGAAGGGGCACAGGCCGAGGAACTTCACCAGCACGAAGTTGTTGACCAGTACGGTACTGACCAGGATCAGGGCGTATTCGGTCATCGATTCATGTCCGGTTGCATGGCTTGGTGGCTCACGTTAGCCGGCGGGGCGTCGGCTTACAAACTGCTGTCGGTGCGGTTACTTCACCTTCATGCCCGGCTGGGCACCGTCATCCGGGTTGAGGATGAACAGTTCCTTGCCGCCGGGACCGGCCGCCAGCACCATGCCCTCGGACAGGCCGAACTTCATCTTGCGCGGCGCCAGGTTGGCGACCATGACGGTCAGCCTGCCTTCCAGGTCCTTCGGGTCGTAGGCCGACTTGATGCCGGCGAACACGTTGCGCATCTCGCCGCCCAGGTCCAGGGTCAGCTGCAGCAGCTTGTCGGCACCTTCCACCTGCTCCGCCTTGACGATGCGCACCACGCGCAGGTCCACCTTGGCGAAGGTATCAAAATCAATCGTTTCGCCTATGGGGTCCTTGGTCAGCGGGCTGTCGGTGGCCGGCTTTGCCGGCTGAGCTTGAGCGCCGGCTTTCGGCTGGGCGGCAAGATCCTCCTTCGACTGCTCCACCATCTTGTCGATCTGGCTGGCCTCGATGCGGGTCATCAGCGGCTTGAACTTGGCCACAGTGTGCCCGCCCAGCGGCTCGGCGATCTTGTCCCAGGTCAGGGGTTCGATTTGCAGGAAGGCCTCGGACTGCGCGGCGATGCCCGGCAGGATGGGCCGCAGGTAGCCGATCAGCACCCGGAACAGCTCGATGCCCATGGAGCAGATGGCGTGCAGTTCGGCGTCGCGGCCTTCCTGCTTGGCCACCACCCAGGGGGCCTTCTCGTCGATGTACTGGTTGGCCAGGTCGGCCAGCGCCATGATCTCGCGCACCGCGCGGCCGAATTCGCGGGCCTCGTACAGCTTGGCGATCTCGTCGCCGGAGCGGGCGAAGGTCTTGAACAGGCCGGGCTCAGCGAGTTCGGTGGCCAGCCTGCCGTCGAAGCGCTTGGCGATGAAGCCGGCGCAGCGGCTGGCGATGTTCACCACCTTGCCAACCAGGTCGGCGTTCACCCGCGCGACGAAGTCTTCCAGGTTCAGGTCGATGTCGTCGATGCCGTCGCTCAGCTTGGCGGCAAAGTAGTAGCGCAGCGCCTCGGGGTTGAGGTGATCGAGGTAGGTGCGGGCCTTGATGAAGGTGCCGCGGGACTTGGACATCTTGGCCCCGTCCACGGTGAGGAAGCCGTGGCAGAACACCTTGCTCGGCTTGCGCAGCCCGGCGCCTTCGAGCATGGCGGGCCAGAACAGGGTGTGGAAATACGCGATGTCCTTGCCGATGAAGTGGTACAGCTCGGTGTCCGAGTCCTTGGCCCACCAGGCGTCGAAGTCCAGCCCGGCCTTGTCGCACAGCTGGCGGAAGCTGGCCATGTAGCCGATCGGCGCGTCCATCCATACATAGAAGAACTTGCCCGGCGCATCGGGGATCTCGAAGCCGAAGTAGGGCGCGTCGCGGGAGATCTCCCAGTCGCGCAGCCCGCCCTCGAACCACTCGTTGAGCTTGTGGGCGATGGCAGGCTGCAGCTGGCCGCCGCTGGTCCACTTGCGGAGCATCGGCTCGAAATGGGCTAGGTCGAAGAAGTACTGCTCGGTATCCTTCTGCACCGGAGTGACGCCGGACACGGCGGACACCGGGTTCTTCAGCTCCGACGGCGAGTAGGTAGCCCCGCAGGCCTCGCAGTTGTCGCCGTACTGGTCCTCGGCACCGCACCTGGGGCAGGTGCCCTTGATGAAGCGGTCGGGCAGGAACATCTGTTCCTGCGGGTCGTAGGGGCGCTGGATGGTGCGGGTGCTGATGTGGCCGGCCGCGCGGTTGGCCAGGTAGATCTGGCTGGCCAGGGCGCGGTTCTCGTCCGAATGGGTGCTGCCGTAGTTGTCGAACTCGACCGCGAAACCGGCGAAGTCGGCCTGGTGTTCCTCGGCGGTCTTGGCGATCAGCGCCTCCGGGGTGATGCCCTCGGCCCGGGCGCGCAGCATGATCGGCGTGCCGTGGGCGTCGTCGGCGCATACGTACCAGCATTCGTTGCCGCGCATCTTCTGGAAGCGCACCCAGATGTCGGTCTGGATGTATTCCACCAGGTGGCCGATGTGGATGGGCCCGTTGGCGTAGGGCAGGGCGCTGGTGACCAGGATTTGGCGTGGCTTTTGGG
>Ga0272444_10000996_pt1 | contig 28216 bp, 24 predicted proteins | sample SSMForm13_FD_201033 | JGI IMG/M metagenome (GOLD analysis project Ga0272444, IMG submission 201033) | Marine sediment archaeal communities from Little Sippewissett salt marsh, Falmouth, MA, United States - SSM-Form-13 | ecosystem: Environmental > Aquatic > Marine > Wetlands > Sediment ...
CCTTTTATTACCCTTCCGGTCGTCATTACAAAAGATCCGGATACCGGGGTCCAGAATATGGGTATGTATCGCATGCACAAATACGACAATACCACAACCGGTATGCACTGGCAGTACAACAAAGACGGCAGCCGCCATTTTGACAAATACAAATCCCGGGGAGAGCGGATGGAGGTGGCTGTGGCCTTGGGGGGATCCCCGTTGGTTACCTATGCGGCAACAGCGCCCCTTCCTCCGGATATGGATGAACTGTTGCTTGCGGGGTTTATCGGCTCACGTTCCATCCAAATAACCCGGGCAAAGACCATTGATATTTTTGTGCCGTCCGAATCCGATGTTATCATTGAAGGATATGTGGATCCTGATGAAGAACGGATTGAAGGTCCTTTTGGGGACCATACCGGCTTTTATTCTCCGGCAGACCGTTATCCGGTATTCCATGTGACCTGTATCACCTGCAGAAATGATGCGGTTTATCCTGCAACAATCGTGGGAAAGCCTCCCATGGAAGACTGTTATATGGCAAAGGCCACAGAGAAGCTTTTTTTGCCTTTATTAAAAATGGTGGTTCCGGAAATTGTTGACATGGAACTTCCCATGGAAGGCGTATTTCACAACTGCGCCCTGGTATCCATTGACAAGAAGTTTCCCGGACAGGCGAAAAAAGTGATTAACGCGCTCTGGGGACTGGGTCAGATGGCGTCAACCAAGTATATTGTGGTATTTGATAAAGATATGGATCTTCGTGATTCAAGAACCGTGGTCTGGAAACTTTTAAATAATGTGGATCCAAAAAGAGATCTGCTATTATCGGAAGGTCCTGTGGATGCGCTGGACCATTCAGCGCCGTATCCTAATTTTGGCGGGAAAATGGGAATAGACGCAACAAGAAAAACCCGTGAAGAAGGAATGGGGCGGGATTGGCCGGAAGAAATCCGAATGTCTGACGAAATAATCGAAAAAGTCAGCCGCCGGTGGAAAGAATATGGATTTTAAGAAATTTTCGAAACTTATTATGATCGAGCAAACCCTTTTTGCTTTGCCTTTTGCACTGATAGGTGTGCTTTTTGCCGGAGGCGGCACGGCCATGACCTGGTTCTGGGTGATGGTCGCCCTGGCTGCAGCCAGAACCGCCGGCATGTCATTTAACCGGGTGATCGATGCAAAAATCGATGCAAAAAATCCGCGTACCAGCGACCGGCCGGTTCCCAAAGGAGAGGTTCGGCCCGGGGTGGTATGGATAACGGCCTGTCTTTCCTCGTTTTTACTCATCGGCGCTTCATTCATGCTGAACAGACTCTGTTTTTATCTGTCTTTTCCGGCAGTGGTAATGCTGTTTACCTATTCTTATTTTAAACGGTTCAGCGCCTCTTCCCATTTTTATCTGGGCCTGGTTGAAGCGGCCGCTCCCATTGGAGGATATATTGCGGTTACTGGCGAGTTTACACGGGTCCCTTTTGTTCTGGGGTGTATTATAATGGCATGGATTGCAGGGCTTGATATTGTTTATGCCATCCAGGATATGGAATTTGATGTTAAAGAAAATCTTCACTCCATGCCGGTTCGTCTTGGAAAAAAACGGGCGCTCGTCATCTCCGCAGCATGCTATTGGGTCTCTATAATCGCCATGATATATGCGGGGTTTTTAACCCATAAGACCGTCCCTTACTGGACGGCAGTTGTACTGGTGGGAATAATATTTTTTTACCAGCAGAGACTGGCAAGGAATAAAAATATTACGTGGGCCATAAAGAATTTTTTTAAAGCCAATATATACATATCCCCCATACTCTTTATCGGGACCCTCACGGATCTTTTTATAGGTAAAATTTTATAATCTTTAGATGCAAAATTCATGAAAGATCAAAAAAAATGATAGTTGTTGGAATTTCAGGAGCTAGCGGCCCCATACTGGGGGTTCGTCTGATTGAAGAACTCCTTAATTCAGGAGAAAAAGTTGCTGCAATAGTTTCAGACTCAGCCTGCCAAATCATAGAATACGAAATCTTTCGGGGGGAAACCTCCTTTTCATCCTTGAAAGAACTGCTTGTCAAGCGGGGTCTTTCCGGAAATTATGATCTGTTGAGCGAGTTCAAAAACAATGATTTTTTTGCTCCGGTGGCAAGCGGTTCCACAAAATTCGAAGCAATGGTTGTCATCCCCTGTTCCATGAAAACCCTTTCCGCCATTGTCCACGGATATGCAGATTCACTGATCACCAGAACCTGTGATGTGGCATTAAAGGAAAAGCGAAGGTGCATCATCGTGCCCAGGGAAACACCGCTCAGTGTTGTCCACACCGGAAACATTCACAGGGCCGCTCTGGCCGGGATTGAGATCGTTCCTCCGGTTCCGGGGTTCTACACCCGGCCCGAATCGCTTGATGATGTGGTTAACTTTGTTGTCGGCAAGGTGTTGAACCTTTTGGACCGGGATCACCATCTGTTTGAAAGCTGGGGGAAAAAGGAAATATAACATGGTGCTTCCGGATAACATACAGAATAAAAAACTTCGCAGTATCGCTGAAAAGGTTTGCAACAACATCCCGGCAAGCAAAGAAGATGCTTTGTACATGCTTACAACCCATGACATCCTGGATCTTGGCACCATTGCTCATTATATCCGGACAAAATTGCATGGAGATATTGCCTACTACGGCGTTAATATGAACCTTAACTACACGAATATCTGTGAGTTGCGATGTCCCTTATGTGCCTTTTCCTGCGATGAAAATGATGAAAAGGCGTTTTTGCTTTCTCCCGATGACATTGAGCAAAGGATACACAGTGCCGCTCGCTCCGGGATTGATGAAGTTCATATTGTGGGCGGACTCCACCCCAATCTTACCATTGACTATTTCGAGCAGATGTTGCGGCGAATTAAAAAGATAAAACCGGATATGCATATTGTTGCATTTACTGCGGTTGAATATGATTATTTTGCAAAAAAAAATAAAATTTCCCTTGAAGAAGTTTTTAAGCGGCTTATGGATGCAGGCGTCGAGGCCCTCCCCGGAGGCGGGGCTGAAATCTTTTCTCCTCGTGTTCGGGATATCATAGCGCCAAAGAAAATATCGGGAACCCAATGGCTTTCCGTCATACGCACCGCCCACAAAATGGGTCTCAAGACAAATGCAACCCTGCTGTATAATCATATCGAGACCGCCGAAGATATTGTGGATCACCTTTCGCAAATCCGTGATCTTCAGGATGAGACCGGCGGTTTTAAAACCTTTGTACCGTTACAATTCCATAGTGAGAATACCGCGTTGCAGGTCACGCGCACGACCACAGGCTACGATGACATCCGTATCTATGCCACCAGCAGAATTTTTCTCCACAATGTGCCCCATTTAAAAGCATTGTGGATGTATCTGGGCGAAAAAATGGCCCAGACCCTTCTTAAGTTCGGGGTTGATGATATTGGCGCAACGTATAATAATGAAAAAGTTGTTCATGCCGCCGGTGCTCAAACCCCCGATTTTGGATCAGAGAGTTTTTTAAAGAGACTGATCCATAACGCCCAACTCATACCTGAACGGACAACCGCAAGCTACCGCTCTTTAGGTGCCGGCACGGAAAAGGAGTAGGTATGAGGCTTGGCTATATCGACTATCTTAACTGCTATCCTTTTTATTTTCAAATGTTTGAGAAAAAACCTGTCCCAAAGATCAGCATCTATCCGGGGTATCCGTGCATGCTCAATAAAATGATGGCCCTGCGGCAACTGGACATGAGCCCCATTTCCTCGGCAACCTGTGCACAAATTGCCGATGATGTGATTGTGCTTCCGCAATTCTGCTTAAGTTCGGTAGGGTATGTGGGATCGGTTATTCTGATAAGCAAAATCCCAATTGAAGATTTGAATCAAAAGAAAGTGGGCATTACCCGTGCGTCACATACTTCTGTGGTGCTTTTGAAAGTTTTGCTAAAAAAATATTACCGGTTGGAACCGTCGTACATACCCACTGAACCGAGGCCGGTGCTTAAAGATATGGATGCCGCTCTTGTTATCGGCAATGATGCAATGGCAATAACCTCCGAGCCGGTCTCTTATATTTATGACCTGGGCGACCTGTGGCTTCGAAAAACCGGCTTCCCTGTGGTATTTGCCGTGTTTGCAGTCAGACAAAGCGTTGTTGAAAAATATAAACTCCACATAAAATCTGTTGTTTCTTCCTATCACAGGTCATTGCGTTGTCTGGAAGAAGAAAAAGAAAATGTGATTTCACTGGCAAAAGCAAAGTATCCGGATATTATTTATGACATAAACGGCTATTTTGATCTATTGCAGTTTAAATTTGATGATGATTTAAAAAAAGCCTTAATGTTTTACTACGAAGTGGCAGGAGAGATGGGGCTGCTTAAAAAAGTAAACGGATTGAGCTATTTGGATGTTGAATAGAGGAGCATTACCAATTTGTTAAAATGGTTTTCATCCATTAACTTATTCATTTTTTTGAGCGAAAGCCTTGCAATGAGGTTTCAGGTGTCAGGAGTAAGAAACGAATTCGCTGAGACCTGACACCCGAAACCTGAAACCTGAAACCAAAAAGTCTTGGATAGCAATTAACAAACGGGTAATGCACCCTTGAATAGTAAAGGAAGACGTGATCGAACACAACGAACTTTATCATAAGATATACCAGGGGGACAGAATATCCCCTGAAGAAGCTCCGGATCTTTTTTCATGGGACATCATTGACTTGGGAAAAGCCGGAGATATGAGAAGAAGATTAGCATACCCCAAAGATCAAGTCGGGTTCATTATAGATCGGATTGTCAATTTCACCAATATTTGTGAGGCTGCATGTGCTTTTTGCGCATTTCATGCCCGGGCCAACCTTATTCAACCTTATGAACTGACAATGGACGATATTATCCGGAAAGTTAAAGAACTGATTGCTGCAGGAGGAACCCAGGTTATGCTTCAGGGCGGTCTTCATCCGGACTATACTCTGGACAAATATATTCATATGGTTAAAACGGTTAAAAATCGTTTCCCGAAAATCTGCCTTCATTCCTTTTCTCCTTCGGAAATTGTACATATGTCCCGGAAAAGCGCTTTGCCCATAGATGATGTTGTGAAAGCGTTAAAAGAGGCGGGCCTGGATTCCGTGCCGGGCGCGTCAGACCTTCTGGTTGACAGAATACGCGCAAAGGTAAGTCCAAAAAAAATCAGGGTGGATCAATGGCGGGAGGTCATATACGCTCTTTACCGAAATGGAATGAAGTCTTCAGCAACCATGACTTACGGAATGGGAGAGACCCGTGAAGAAAAGATAGAACATCTTAAAATCATACGTGATGTTCAGGATGACACAGGGATTTTACAGGCATTTATCCCCTGGTCATTTTCGCCCGCAAGGACACGAATGGAAAATATCCTTCCGGCAACAGGTATGGATTATCTGAAGATGGTTGCAATTGCCAGGATATTCCTCGACAATATCACCTATATCCAGGCCGGATGGCTTACCGAAGGTCTGAAACTTGCACAGATTGCACTGACAATGGGGGCAAATGACATGGGCGGGGTGCTTATGGAAGAGGTTGTGGTAAAGGCAACCGGAATAAAAACCAGTACCAACGATAAGGAGCTTATTCATATCATTAAAAACGCCGGCAAGATTCCTGTGCAGAGGGATTCTCGGTATCATGAATTAGTGTCCATCCATAAATGAGGATTTTTGTTCAAGATCAAGGCATGCGAAAAAAATAACCGCAGGCATATAGTTGATATTCCGAGGATTATTTTTTGAGCATAACGCAGAGATTGGGCAAAAAGACCATTTATGGATGGACACGAGATAAGGAGGTGCGGGTAACACCAATTTTTATGACAACACTTGATCTTGCGTTTTCAACATGTCCTAATGATACTTTTATATTTCATGCCATGCTTCACCATTGCATTGATACCGGAAATTTAGGTTTTATTCCACATATGCATGATGTGGAGACACTGAATAAAAAAGCTTTTTTTAAAACATTTCATATTTCAAAGCTCTCATTTTATGCCTATCTCAAGCTAAAACAAACCTATAAAATACTTGATTCAGGTTCTGCACTCGGATATGGTTGCGGACCTCTTCTTGTGGGAAGATCTTCCGATCTTTCATTGCCTGAAGCAAAAGTCGCCGTACCGGGTGAATATACAACCGCATATCTTTTGTTGAAGTTGTGGAATCCTGAAATACGTAATGTTGAAATTACCCGGTTTGATAATATACTTGAAGGGGTCCGGATTGGAAGATACGACGCCGGACTGATTATTCATGAAGGCCGGTTCATATATCCGGAATATGGCTGTGTCCAAATAATCGACCTAGGTGAGTGGTGGGAAGACGAAACCGGGCTTCCCATCCCCTTGGGGTGTATTGCTGTGAGGAAAGATGGCCCGGCCATTGACCTGAAAAATGATATTGAATCCATTCTTCGGAATTCGGTTCAATATGCTTTAAAAAACAAAAATGCATCCCGGGAATTTGTAAAATTGCATGCACAGGAACTGGATGAACAGGTTATTGACGGGCACATAGACCTGTATGTCAACAATTTTACCCTATCGCTGGGAGATAACGGGAGAAAAGCCATACAAACCCTTGAGGAGATGGCTCGGTGGAAAAAGATACTGTAACGGGAATCGTCATGGCCACTATGCTTGAGGCTAAGCCTTTTGTCCTGGGTATGTCTTTAACCCAGAGCCGTAAAAAACCTTTTTCTGTATTTGAAAATGACAATGTTTTTTTGATTATCTCCGGTATCGGCAAAGCAAACGCCGCCATGGCCACCGGTTATTCATGTTATCAGTGTAAACCAACCTGTATTTGCAATCTCGGTGCAGCAGGTGCGACAGATTTTTCACATCCTCTGGGAGAGATCTTTCACATAAACAAAATTATTGAATATGACAGACATGAATTAAGAACAAAAAGACCGTACATTCATCACCCTGATATTTTAAATGGGTTTCAAACGGCTACGCTTTCCACCAGTGACATGGCGGTTCTTGATCCTGATGAACGCAAAAAGATTTCCATGAATGCAAACCTGATCGATATGGAAGGTGCTTCTGTTGCTCAGGCGTGCAGAAAATTTGATACAAAATGTTTTATTTTCAAATTTGTCAGTGATACACCGGATCATGCAAAGGACGAAGATATTGTGGAGAATATCAGATTGCATCGTTCATTTTTTTATGAGTTTTTTATCCGCTCTGTTCTGCCGGTTATTTAAAAAACGAGACCTTTGAAATCTGAAGGTTTCAGGTGTCAGGTTTCAGGTGTCAAGAATGATGAACACAGGTGCTAAGTCTCAATTTATTTGAGCCATTTTTGAAAGAATATTTAATTGTCATACAGGCAATTTTAATCATACCGGTATACTACCAATAATCAAAGGCACTTATAATCTATACTAAGGAGGAATTATTGATGACTACGCTGAGATGGGATCGTTCACCCGAGATGCAAATTGATACAAACAAAAAGTATTTGGCGGAAATTAAGACCAACAAGGGCGTTATTGAAATAGAACTTTTTCCTAACCATGCACCCAAAACGGTGAACAACTTCGTATTCTTGGCCGGAAAGGGATTTTACGACGGCCTATCGTTTCACCGGGTGATCAGCAATTTTATGATCCAGGGCGGAGATCCCACGGGTACCGGTGCAGGGGGTCCCGGCTACAGTTTTGAAGATGAAGTCTCGGATAATCCGCTGACCCACGAAACCGGCGTAATTTCCATGGCCAACGCCGGGCCAAACACCAACGGAAGTCAGTTCTTTATCACGCATTCCCCGCAGCCGCACTTGAACGGGAACCACACCGTATTCGGGAAGGTGGTTAGCGGCCAGGATGTGGTGGATTCAATCCGGCAGGGGGATAAAATGGAACGGGTAATAATTAGCGAGGGTTAGCAGTCACAGGGGCCTTCGGGTGTAAATCAAGATTATTGGTTATTGAGTTCAATCGTAAGGTTTCAGTGTTCAGGTTTCAGCTCTTCAAGTTTCTCGACCCTGACACCTGAACCCTGACACCTTTTCCCCAAAGCTAAATGCGTAGCGCAGACGAACATGAATTTTCATATTGCCAACAGCCGTGATTTACACCCGGGGCCTTCTCTTTTTATATTCTTTCTGTGAAGGCCTCAAGCGCTTTTTGGAGCATCCGGCGTATAAAGACCTCTTTATCTCCATAGGTGAGCCCGGTGTAAGCATGATAGTCAGGATTTGATTCCGCCAATTCCGGCGGATTTTCTCTGCATTTTCTCTTTATGTGTTTAAAATTTTGAACCAGTTCGATTAAACTGAATTTTCTTCCTTCAAAGGCCTTGATCCATTCCAATCGCCACATCACTTCAAAGCGTACCTGATCTGCCAAAAACAGGTGGATGTCAACAACTTTCATTTTATTTTCGTTGCTTAAATAGTGAAAATTGGGCGCCGTTTCAAAATCAAGGACGCCCATAATTAACTCATAATACGCAACGGAGCTCGGTTCACCCGGCTGTGCCAGGTGATACAACACTTTGTCCGAAAGGTCTGAAAGCCGAGTTTTCAAGCCATAAATTTCTCCAAAGCGTCTTTTCCAGGGACCAAATATTCTTTTTTCGAGTGCAATATTTCGATATAATTGAAGATTAATAATTTTTGTCATGGCAAACCCAATATCAGGCTTAGTTTGTTTGTTACCGAATTTTTTAAATGCAAATCTTTAAAATAGTTTTATTATAATTTCAATCTATTTTACCGGGTTTGAAATCGATTTGTTTTAAAGAAATAAACAGTTACCATTTATATAATTTAGAAAGAATAATCCCTGTAATCGTATAAAAAAAATGCAAGAATGCTTGACTCCATTAATCAATTGGTATATGGATTTTGCCCGATAACGGAAATACGGTCTATTTTAATACCGTGACTTAATTTTATTGTGAAAGGAGGCTTTTAAAATGGCTTTTGTTCCTACTGTTGACGAAGAAAAATGTGAAGGTTGTGAGGAATGTGTAGATGTTTGTCCTGTTGAGGTGTTTGAAATGCAGGATGATATATCAGTTCCGGTAAATGCTGACGAGTGTCTGGGTTGTGAAAGCTGTATTGAGGTTTGCGAAGCCGGCGCAATTACTGTTGAAGAGATATAATCAAGTTTTAAATGCATGTTCCCTGGTCCTCTTTCTTCACAAGGACCGGGGAACAACGCCTACCACATGATTTCCGCCGCAGATTTTTATTCATTAAAAGAAAAAATTAAATAATGACCTGCTATTTGATTTTTACAACACCTTTGGGTCATATGGCGGTGATATACCGTGTAACGCCCTTTGCGGTCATTAAAATTTTACTCCCCAGTCAGTTCAAAGAGGGCCTTGTTGCCGCCGTTAAAGCTTTTGGCCGGCAGCACACCGGTTTTCATGACAACGCCTTTAGGGTAAAAGAATCCATAATCGACTATTTCAAAGGAAAGCCCATGACCCACCCGAGGGCATGGTTGGAAATGGGCGGCCTTACAAAACTGCAGAAATCTGTCCTTGAATGTACGGCCGATATTCCATACGGTGGATTGAGATCGTATAAAGATATCGCAGTGGCTGTTGGCCATCCCCGTGCCTATCGATTTGTGGGAACAACCCTGGCAAATAACCCTTTCCCTATCCTGATACCCTGCCACAGGGTGATTCGAAGCGACGGTTCCTTTGGCCGGTTTGGCGGAGGATCGGGCCTTAAACGGAAACTGATTGAGCTGGAAACCGGTTAAAGGGTTCAACTTGACGGGAAGGACCGTAATTTCAGAACCCTTTACCTGTATACATAATTTCAACGTAATATGAACGTTCCGTCGTAATTTCAGATGAAACAATTTGAACATCGAACATCGAACGTTCAACGTCGAACGTCGAATGTGGAAGGTGCTTGGCTTTGTCTTAATTATAAATGGTAGAATACATTATTCGATGTTCGACGTTCATCTTTTATATGCATTCAAGGTTTGGATTCTTCCTTAAAATATATTGAGTCTGAATTCACACGAAGTCAGTAGCCCTGAATTTAGGGTTCACGAGCTTCAAGATACTCGATCCTTTCGAGTAATGGGGGATGGGAATAGTTGAAAAAGACATAAAGCGGATGAGGGTTGAGGTTGGAAAGATTTTCTTTTGCCATTTTCTTTAGCGCTGTTGAAAGTGGTTTTGCGGTCTTTAAAATCCCAAGCGAGTAAAAATCCGCTTCCCTTTCAAATTTTCTGGAAATTGCCATTCCAATGGGGGATATGAAAAAATTTACCGGTTCCCATAGGATGCCCACCAAAAAGAGACCCACGTAGCATGGCATACTTGAAAAACCGAAACTATCATACATAACTTCCCATGTTAAAAGCTTGGATGCCAGGAAAAAAAGAAACAAGGACACAACACCAACGACAACAAATTGTTTTTTAATATGATTTTTCTTTAAATGTCCGATTTCATGAGCCAAAATCGCCAGAATTTCATCCTGACTGTGTGACTGGATCAGAGAATCGAACAGCACAATCCGCTTGGCTTTTCCCATTCCTGAAAAATACGCATTGGTATGTCTGGTTCTTCTGCTTGCGTCCATCTGGTATATTCCTTCAACGGCAAGACCTTCTTTTTTGGCCAGGTGTTTAATACGGTCTTTAAGTTCGGAATCTTCAAGGGATGTGAACCTGTTAAAAAGCGGCGCAATGACCGTGGGATAGAGTACGGTCATAATCAACTGGAATAACAAAAAAATAATCCACGCCCAAATCCACCAGTTTTGCCCGGCATAGGTTACCATCAAAAGAACTGCGGAAAGAAGAAAAGTCCCTAAAATGATCAAAACCAGCATGGACTTTACCAAATCAGCCAGCCAGATTTTCAGGGTTTTGGTGTTAAAGCCATATTTTTCCTCAAGAACGAAACTGTGATAATAATCGAAAGGAAGGCCCATTAATGCTTCGAACAGGCCTATAACTGAAAAAAAAATAAGGCCGGCTATTAAAAAATTCATCCGGAAGAGAGCTTCAGCCAACCATGGCAGAATGCCTGAGAGGATGATATAAAGAAAAACAATTTTACCGATGCTGGTTTGAAATAGCTTAAAACGGACGTTATCCACGGTGTAACGACCGATTTTCTGCAATTCATTCTCATCAATCATCCCTTCAAAAGCCACAGGTGCCTTTTGCCCACATTTCTTGAGATAATTTACATTTATTCGCTCAATGGCAATATATAGTGCAAAACTGGTCAGATAGATAAAAATATAGGATAGTAAATATGTGTTAAATGAAATCATACGCCATTCCAAACATACAATTTAAAAATAAAACTGTCTTTATCATAGCGGTGTCTGTTCTGGCAAGCAAGATGTATCGAGACCTTTGCAAACCGCCCCCTTTTGCCAAATTTATGCGTCCCCAATAATCGGGATCTACGCTGCACGGAAATCAAATACGTTAACCCTGATGCGGGCTAACATACATCTTGCACGGCAAAATAAACTGTGATATTTTAAAATATTCTATTTGACCACACCTGTTGTTGCAAGATCACCCGCCTGCCACTGCGAGGCACAAGCGGGTAGGAGCACGGACGGACAGGATATAATTGAAAGATAGTATCTTATCGGTACTCATTGAAATCTCATTAATTTTCCCGCTCATAGCAGGTAAAAAAATCTTAGAAATTTAATTATTATGAAACAATATGTTATTGATGAGTTAAGACCCAAAGATTACGAAATGATCAAGGCATTCATGGATGAGAACTTTGGTTCCTCAAACGTGGATGGCGTTTACTGGATTCAGCTCGACCATAACATTCTCACTCAAGTTCAGAAAAAACATACAGAATGTCAACCATTTTATGTTGCCGTTGATCTTGAATTAAGCCTTGTGGCCTTTGAGTTGCTTGTACGCACCAAAAACAGAATGCGATGCAGCTGCATGGGGTATGCAACCGAAAAACAGCGCAACTGGCTGATCCGGATTGCCGATTCCATATTCGATAAACTCGGGATTAAAACATAAGTGATACGAACACTCTTTATTGCTTTTTGGACGGTGATTTTTACAGGTTTTTATGCTGTTATCATCATATTAACTTCATTTTTTACTACAGGAGGTGAAACGCCGCACAAAGTGGCAAGAATTTGGGCAAAATGTATTCTTGCTGCAAGCAATATCAAAGTTACGGTCAAAGGCCTTTCCAACCTGAATCGTAGGGGATTTTATATTTACATGCCAAACCATGTGAGCAATTTTGATATCCCCGTTCTTCAAGCTTATCTTCCGGTTCAGTTCAGATGGCTTGCCAAAGCTGAACTTTTTAAGATACCCATTTTCGGTTATGCCATGCAACGGGCCGGTCATATCCGTATTAATCGTTTTGATCGAAAGTCTGCCATACAAAGCCTTAATAAGGCGTCGGAAATAATAAGGAATGGTACCTCCGTGATAATCTTTCCCGAAGGCACGCGCAGTCAGAATCAGAACCTACAGTCATTTAAAAAGGGAGGATTTGTTTTGGCGGTTGATTCCGGTGTTCCGATCGTTCCGGTGATAATTCATGGGACATGGGCGATCATGCAAAAAAAACAGATTCTTGTTAAACCCGGAAATGTTGTTCTCGAAATTAAAAAACCGATTAAAACTTTGGATTACACTAGGGAAACCAAGAGCGATCTTATGGAAAAAGTTAGAGATATTATCCTGGAATCCTATGGAAAAAATAAACCGTTATGCTAAAAATAATACCACTTGGCGGCCTGGGAGAAATAGGCCTAAACATGATGGTTTTTGAATATTCCGATTCGGCTTTTATTATTGATGCCGGTCTGATGTTCCCCGAAGACTATATGCTGGGTATTGATTACGTAATCCCTGATATGAGCTACTTAAAACAAATTAAGTCTAAAATTTCGGGGATCGTATTAACCCATGCCCACGAAGATCACATCGGGGCACTCCCTTTTCTGCTGAAAGATATAGATGTTCCGATTTTTGGGACTCCTTTTACCCTGGGAGTCGTGCGGAACAAACTGGAAAAGCAGACTTTTTTTTCTCCCCCTTTATTGCATGAAATTTTTCCAGGGGGAAAACTTAAATTAAGTCCTTTTGAACTCGAATTTATCCGTGTCTGCCACAGTGCGGTGGACGGGGTGGGTATCGCCATAAAAACGCCTCTTGGGCTTGTGGTTCATACCGGAGATTTTAAAATTGGCCATACTTCTGTTCACGGAATGATAACCGACGTCAACAAGTTTGCCCGGTGCGGCGACCAAGGCGTACTCGCCCTGCTGTCGGATTCCACAAATGTTGAAAAGGAAGGATATACAATCTCCGATCAGGAGGTCGGTGAAACACTGGCAAGGATATGTTCAGGAAGAAAAGGGCGGATTATTGTTGGCCTTTTTGCTTCCAATATCACCCGTATTCAACAGGTCATCGATATTGCACGTGCAATGGACAGAAAAGTCATTTTCAATGGAAGGAGCGTGGAAACAACTGTAAATATTGCAAAAGAACTTGGATACTTAAATATTTCCGAGGAAATGGAGGTGGAGGTTAAACAACTTAATGACTTTCCGGATAACAAGATTGTAATCATAACAACCGGAAGTCAGGGAGAACCCATGGCGGCCTTGGCCCGAATGGCTGCGGACGCCCATAAGCAGATAAAGATCAAAGAAGAGGATACGGTAATTTTTTCCTCAAAATTTATACCGGGCAATGAAAAGGCGATTACCAAAATTATTAATAATCTTTATAGACGAGGGGCCGACGTTATTTATGAAAAAATATCCGAGATCCATGTATCCGGCCACGCTTTTCAGGAAGAATTAAAGCTGATGATAGACCTAACCCGGCCTAAATATTTTATTCCGATCCACGGAGAATACCGGCATCTGATTCTTCATGCACGTCTGGCCGAGCAGGTGGGCATTCCAAAGGAAAATATTCTTGTTGTTGAAAACGGTCAGGTCATTGAATTTAGTGAAAACGGCAGCAGCGTTAAAGAGAATGTTTTGACAGGCCGGGTGCTTATAGACGGTAAAGGTATTGGAGATGTCGGGCGAAGTGTGCTCAAGGAAAGACGTAATTTGTCAGAAGACGGCTTAGTGGTTGTTAACATGGTTTTTGATGAGGAGACAGGAATTGTGGTATACGGTCCTGAAATTGTTTCCCGTGGCTTTGTGTTCGAGACGGAAACCGGCCATCTTTTGGAAGACGCAAAGTGTATTATACTCGAGATCGTAGACGAAATCGGCCCTGTGGTCCCGGACCGGATCAATAAAATCCGGTCAAAAATACAAACAGCTCTGAGGAAATTTTTTTCCTTTACCATAAGACGCCGTCCGGTTATACTCCCTTTTATAATGGAAGTTTAACAAAAAATACAAAATTTAGAATTAAGGAACTAATTTCCCATCAGGAATCTATGCGTAAAGAGATTATTGGAATAATACTTTTTTTTCTAGTTATTTTGACGCTTATCAGTCTTTTGTCATACAGCCCGGCAGATCCTTCAATTAACAATGCCACTTCCTCAGGTCATATTCACAACTTCTTCGGGCTGTTGGGAGCCCAGCTGGCCGGCATCCTTATCGGGCCGTTCGGTTTTGGCGCATTCTGGATTCCGATTTTGCTCCTTCTTACCAGTATTCACTTTTTTCAAGACCACCCTTCCAGAGCGATTTTTTTTACCATTACCGGCGGAATTCTCCTGGTTATAACCACAGGAAGTCTGCTGGCAATCAAAAATAACCACATAATTATTTTTGGAAATAAATTTTCTTCCGGCGGAATCATTGGAATTTTCTTAAAATCATTTCTGATAAAATATTCCAATGTTATAGGCGGCGTTATTATACTGGTCCTTTTATGGATTATCGGTTTGATTCTGGCCACCGGTTTTTCACTGACAAACTTTTCAAAACGCTCCTGGCGATCCGTTGTTTTTTCGACAGATCGATTACATTCGTTGTTTATCAAATGGAAAGAACAAAGGAAAAAATCAAAAAAAATAGCAAAAATCAAAAAAGAACGCGCTGTTGAAAAAGAACGGAAAATAAAAATCAAAGCTCCCCGACCCAAACCTATAAAAGAAGCTCCGGTTCCTCGACAGGAAGTATTCGAGTTCATGCGTTCTGAAGCAGGATTTAGACTTCCTTCCATAAATCTTTTGGACGATTCTAAAGAGAAACCTTCTTCTGCTGATGATGAAAATTTGCGAATGCAGTCAAAACTCCTTGAAAAAAAACTTGAGGATTTCAGTGTCAAGGGGAAGGTGGTGGCCGTATCTCCCGGTCCTGTCATTACGACCTATGAGTATGAACCTGCTCCGGGGGTAAAAATCAATAAAATAGTTAATCTGACAGACGACCTTGCGTTGGCGCTTCGTGCCATAAGTATCAGGATCGTAGCGCCGATTCCCGGAAAAGCGGTGATCGGAATTGAACTCCCCAATACCACCAGAGAGCTTGTAAAATTCAAAGGAATTGTTGGCTCGAGTGCCTTCGAAAAATCAAAATCAAAGCTTACGATCTGTCTCGGCAAAAACATCGTCGGGGATCCTGTGGTGGCCGAGCTGGACAAGATGCCTCATCTTTTAATCGCCGGCGCCACCGGAACCGGTAAGAGCGTGGCCTTAAATGCTATGATTTGCAGCCTGTTATACAAATCCACGCCCGATGAAGTAAAGCTTATTATGATCGATCCAAAAAGAATCGAACTTTCAGATTATGACGGGATTCCACATCTTATTACCCCTGTGGTAACAGATGTAAGGAAGGCAACCAATGCCTTGTTCTGGACGGTACGAGAAATGGAAACAAGATATGAGTTGCTGTCGGAAAAGAAAGCAAGAAACTTACGGCAATATAACCAGAAGATAGATAAGGAAAATACAACCAAACAAGATGAAGTTTCGGAAAAACTGCCGTATATTGTTGTTATCATCGACGAGCTTGCCGATCTTATGTTGGCGTCATCACGGGACGTGGAGGTCGCATTGACACGTCTTGCCCAGATGGCCCGTGCGGCCGGTATTCATTTGATTCTTGCCACCCAAAGGCCTTCCGTGGATGTTTTGACCGGAATTATCAAGGCTAATTTCCCGACCCGTCTTAGTTTCCAGGTCTCTTCAAGGACAGATTCAAGGACCATCATCGATACCAATGGGGCTGAAAACCTGTTGGGGAACGGAGATATGCTTTTTCTCCCTCCGGGCACGGCAAAGCTCCAGCGAATTCATGGGGCGTTCATATCAGAGGCAGAGCTAACAAGGATCATTGAATTTTTGAAAGCTCAAAAAACGCCGGAATACAATAAGGCCGTCGTTAAATCACCGCCAAAGGAAGAAGATAAATCCGACACCCTGGAGTATGATGAAAGATATGATGATGCCGTGGCACTCATTACAAAATCGAGGCAGGCATCCATATCCATGATTCAGCGCCATTTGCGTATTGGGTACAACCGGGCAGCCCGCATTATTGAGGTAATGGAGAAAGAAGGAATCGTAGGACCTTCAGACGGCGCAAAACCCAGGCAAGTTCTGGTTAAAGGGTATAATGATATTCCTTAGATAGTGCCTGGGGTGGTGAAAATCGCCGTGTATACAGATGGAATTTTAATCCCATTTTTGTTTCATATTATAAGGTGTCAGGTGTCAGGAATGATGAACAGAGGCGCTGGAACCTGAAACCTGGCATACGGGAAGTCTCCCTGTCCGCTACAGTGGAGATTGTTCCTGTAGCTGGACAGGGAGATCTTTAATAGAGCATTATTATCACCCGGCAGTATTAGATTCCTTTAAGACAGTTCATGAACTATCCGGATGGGGTAATCCCAACTAAAAATGATGCACCCACCGGAGATTCAACCGAAAGCCTTCCGGCCGATTTTCTGCCGATGTTTCGAAATAGGTGTTAACGAAAAGATGGTTGTCCGGGGAAAAATGGTATACGGCTCCCGGACCGATGGCAAACACCTCTTCCTTGGAATTTGATACATCCTTGCCGTCCACCTCAGTATCCGTGATTTGTTTAAGGTAATAGCCGTTTATTCCCAAACGCAGCCGGTTTGGCAGCACCTCATATGCGGTTGAAAAGTTCAGGTGGATGGCCTGTCCTGCCTGGGTGTCGTCGGCGCCAAAGAATGGGGAAGTAGGAGGAACTTCCTCAATGGGATTATCGTTTTTATCGTTCCAGAGGTAGTGGAGCCGCCAGGAAGTGGTCCATTTCGGGGTAATAAACAGGGTCGCTGCCCAGTAGGGGTTAAAGGAAAAAAAATTGCTGCCCGGATTGAGTGTGTGATTGTCGTCGTACTCTCCAGTGGGGAAAATTAATTGGAACTCAATGCGGTGCATAAAGACAGGCCCGTTTTTCCCCATGATGGGATCCCATTGCAAATAGGGACCAATGAGAATATCGCCAATTCCTGAACCGTTATCGCTAATGGGTTCAATAGCACCACTAAAATCCAGATCCAGCGAAACATAGGGCACAATTATGTCGAGGCCCCATTTCCCGCCAAAGAGCAATGGTGTGTCCGACTGATAGATGAATTGGGAAAGGCTTATCCACGCATCCAGGTCGGGATCGGAAACCGGAAACAGGGTTCCATCATGCCCGTCGTCGTCTGTAAAGTCATCCAAAGTCCAGTACTGGACATATTGCGTGAAGTAAAACCCGGGACCCGCGGGTGGTCCACCATCCAGAAAACTCGTAAATCCCAGATTCACTGACGGTAACTCATAGCTGTATGCGGAAGGTAATTTTACCAACGACAGAGAAACGCCGATTATCATAATGATCAATAGCAAAAGTAACTGTTTGAATAAATGATTATATCTCATATACTCTCCTTCCTTAACTGTCCGTTGCGTTTAAAAACCATATCATTAGTTTTACGAATACCCCCTGTGTTATTTAGCCGTTTGCTTTTTAGCTGCCTCGATGAGTTCAAGCAAAGTCAAAATTTTCTCTTTTGGCTTTTTATTGAAACAGCATTCCCAATCAGCATCCGTCAACCGTTTACGGAGATAATCCTCCACAGGGAAGTAAGGCTGCCAGCAATTAATAATGCGAGCGCAAGGCAACTCTCCGGCTTCTTTTAGGCAGTAAGCAAAGGTAACCTGTCCCCCCAGTTTTGGGCATCTGATTTCCATCTGCTCAGGCATAGTCTAACACCTCAAGAAATCTATGATTAATTGAAATAACATTATCCTCTGTCGATTTGCCTTGATACGTCCACATGGAATGTTGGAATAATGGATTGCTGGAATATTGGGTAATAAAAGCGGAATACTTTTAATTTTATGATAATCGACAAATCTACTTTTTGGGTAGATAAACCAATTTCCGTTAAACTCCATATTCTACTATTCCATCATTCCAATTTGGGGCGCAGCCCCTAAGTTCTTATCCTTTGTGTCTGACGCCATACCGTTTTTCGCGTTCCCGAACAAATTCAGGTTCGCACTATGGTTTTGGGAGTCCTTCGATACTCTTCAAAGCTTTTTGAAGTTCTTCTTCCGGAAGTTCGTATTTTTTTAGTTTACCCGAAAGGAACGCATCATACGCTGCAAGGTCAACAATCCCATGGCCGCTCCAGTTAAACAGGATTATTTTTTCTTTGCCTTCTTCTTTGGCTTTTTGTGCTTCCTGAACCACTGCTGCAATGGCATGATTGGTTTCCGGCGCCGGGATAAAACCTTCGGTGCGGGCCCAATTAATTCCGGCTGTAAATGTTTCTATCTGGTCTAAGGCGCGAGCTTCAATAATTTTCTCTTTCAGCAAGTGGCTCAAAAGAGGAGCCATTCCGTGATATCTTAATCCTCCGGCGTGTATAGGGGCCGGCACAAAACCATGTCCCAGAGTATGCATGGGGAGCAAAGGGGTCGTCATTGCCGTATCGCCAAAATCATAGGCAAAAGGGCCCCGTGTCATGGTTGGACATGACGTCGGCTCAGCGGCAACAATGGAAAGTTGCTTGCCATGGATTTTATCTCGAGCAAAAGGAAGACACAGGCCGGCAAAATTACTCCCGCCGCCGGCGCACCCCATAACGATATCAGGATAATCACCAATTTTTTCTAATTGTTTTTGCGCTTCCAGGCCAATAATGGTTTGATGCAAAAGAACGTGGTTTAATACACTCCCCAGAGAATAGCGAGCCTCTTTATCACCCACCACATCTTCTATGGCTTCACTGATTGCCATGCCAAGACTTCCGGGTGAATCCGGATATTCTTCGAGAATTTTTCTTCCCGCTTGTGTTACGTTGCTTGGGCTGGGAATACAATCCGCACCCCATGTCATCATCATGAGCCGGCGATAGGGCTTTTGTTCATAGCTTATTTTTACCATAAAAACCCGGCATTCAAGGCCGAACATCTGACAGGCCATGCTCAATGCACTGCCCCACTGTCCGGCACCGGTTTCCGTTGACAGGCGTTTTATACCAAAAACTTTATTGTAATAGGCTTGAGCAACTGCGGTGTTGGGCTTATGGGAACCCGGGGGGCTTACCCCTTCGTTTTTGTAATAAATTTTAACCGGGGCATCCAAAAGCTTTTCGAAATTTCTTGCCCGATATAAGGGGGAGGGACGCCACAGGCATAACTTATCCAGAACCGGTTCGGGGATGTCAATCCAGCGCTCAGTCGAAACCTCTTGCTCGATCAAATTCATGGGAAATACCGGAGCCAGGTCATCCGGCCCTACGGGTTGTCCGGTTCCCGGATGTAGCGGCGGACTCATTGGAGTGGGCAGGTCCGCCACTATGTTGTACCACTGCCTGGGCATTTCACTTTCATTTAAAAACACCTTGGTCTGTTTCATAATATTTTCTCCTTTTCAGTTAAAAAAAACCATGGAGAAAATCCCATGGCGCGTTTAAATAATAAAAAAGCCATGGGAAGTTTCTCCTTACCCACAGCTTATTATAATTCCTAAAATATTAAATATATGCAGGCAGGCTCACTTTAAAACCTGCCACAACCAAAATACCGATGTTCTATTTATTTTAGTGCTCAAAATTTATCCCTCTTTATTAACAACGCCAAACTCCTTACTATAAAGATACGATCGTGTCAAGTTAGAATTCCATTAAAATTGTCGGGTTTGCTTATGACCGCTTCATTACCAGTTTTTCCAATATCTCATCATATGGATCAATCAGATTTTCCCAGGCGAAACGGCTCATCGCTGCGGAAAGATTTTGGCATTTTATTTTAAATTTTGGATAATTTAAAATAAAAAAGCAGAGTTTTTCAACCAACTCATTCTGATCTTGATAAAGAAAATCATCATGGAAAGCCTTTGGGATGATTTCCGGGTAGGAAAGCCGGTCCGGCAAAAGAGGGATACAACCGTAACGGATCGCTTCAATCACAGAAATACCGAAGTTCTCCTGTTTTGCGGTGCTGATGACGATTGTACCCTGAAGAAGCCATTCACGGTATTTTTTTCTGGATGCTTCATAACCGTACCAGACCACCCGGTTTTGGTAGCGTTCTTTGGCCGCAATAAATTCTTTTGGGACCATTTGAAAGTTTTCCCCAAGCAGAGCAAGGCGGAAATTCAGCCCCCGTTCCAGAACCGCATCAAGAGCATTAAAAAAATCCTTGGGATTTTTATCAAACTCCCATCGGTGGTTCCAGATGATCAGCGGGGGCAAGTCTATCGGCGGAGTGGGACGGGTCCACTTTTCTTGAGCCGGAAAACGACACCCCGGATAGATGATATCGGCTTTATTGCGTATCTCATCGATCACCCATTTGGGCCGGTATTCGGGCATTAAATTTAAAAAATCGGGAAGCTTCCTGAAAAAAGCATTAAAATGGGTATGAGAATTAAAAAGAATCTGATCCGCGGCCAATGCGGTGGTGATGTCGGTGAAACCAAACTGAAAATCCATACGTTCGCCGGGCGCCAGCGGATAGGTCAGCTGATTTTCATGAAAATAGACCAGCGAGGGAAGGGGAGAGAGCCTCCAAAGCGATGTAAGGTCCGACAGGCTCATCAGATCTGTGGTAATCAACCCGTGATAGTCCTTAAGAGAAGGGATTTTTTTTACAAAGTATAAGGCGGCTCCCCGCATTCGCCACTTCCAAAAACGGGCGGGCAGGGTAACCAAGTCAATTCTGTGTCGGGAGTGTGAAACCAGGCCTTGGGCAAAATCTTTGTGTGATCCGCCGAAGAAAGGTTCCAAAAATAGAAATCTCAAATGACTCTCTACAGGCTAAAATGGTTCATTTAAGGTACGTGTTCACGGGGTTAACTCCCCCGCTTTACTAAGGTGTCTACGTGTCTGGTCATTGAAATGACGAAGTCACTTCGCCAATATCGTTACACGGAGAAGCAAACCCCGTGAACACGGACTATTTAAGGACTAGAAAATAAATTCAAGGGCAAGACAAACACCTTTGTTCTTAACATCCGCCGAAAGGTTAATTTTAGTATTATTTTTCAATTTCTCAATAAATTGACCGGTTTGTTTCCGATTGTATTTGTGTGCACTGGTTACGGCACCGTATATATTTCCCGCATAGAAACCGAATTCAACAAAAGCAATGACTCCGCCAAGTGCATTGTTATTATCATCAAAAGACTCATAAGCGGCCAATATCAATCCGCCATTAAGTAAAAAGGCAATCAGAGCATCCTGGTATCTTTCACAGTAAAGATATCCAGCTCCGGGCATTATGGATAAAAATCCTGCCAGGCCGGGGTCCTTTTTTGGGATTGATTTTTCCTTGTTAAGTTCGTTAGTCAGCCGTTCAAGTCTGTACTTGGTTTTGTTTTTAGCGCTTATTCTTGAAAAATAAAGCCTTGCTTTTTCCCAGGACGCCATTTCAATGTAGATCCACCCCAGTCTGTAATATGCTTCATCCCTTACATCTTCATCACCGGTTAATGTAATCAGATTGTTAAGATTGATAATGGCAGGGCCGAAGGAGTTAAGTTTGACGTGGGCCTGGCTGATCATAAAATATGATTTTATAGAAAGATCGGTATCAACATATTGATGGATCACGGCGTTGAAAGAATCCACGGCCTTATTAAAATGCCTGTCAAGGTAATAGGACATGGCGATCCGGTACATTGCCGTCTCTACCCTTTCATCTCCCGGGAAGAAATAGATAAACCGCTTGTATTCACCGACCGCCATTAGATAGTCTTTGTTAGAAAAATAGTATTCTGCCAAATCAAACTGTTTGTCCGGGCTTATTATAATAGAAGATTGGAGATCCGGCTCGGGATCGGATTCGGCAACCGACTGAGAAAAGGGGATAAAAAGAAAAAATATGTTAAAGAAAGTAAGGAATAGATAAGCAAGGTAAGTGGTTCGGATGTGCATAATTAATCGTCTCGGAATTTCTGCGACTTATCGAAGATACAAGTTTTTTAATGACAACCTGTTTCTGCCATCGGCATGGAATGCTGGAGTATTGGGAATAAAAGCGGAAAACAATCCATTTTATTTAAATTGTAAAAAAATTCCTTAAAACCCATTATTCCAATTGGGGCGAAGCCCCAAGTTCTTTCTACTGCCACCAGAAATCATTATTGTTTACCGGATCAAAGCTGAGCGTTTCACCATGTATCAAAACATGGGGCGATAATTTTGTCTCGTCTCTGCCGCAACGCATCAGCCGGTCGCTACACATAATCCAGCCCAAAAAAAGGCCGTGTTTTTTTAACGCATCCATACAATATTGTGAGCATGAGGGATACATGGGGCAGCGATTGCCGTCAGCCCCTGAAATGTAGTTTCTGTAAAATTTTATCGGATAAAAAACCGGGTCCGCCTGTTTTTCAGCAGTCCAGGGTGAAACTTTAGGATTTTCTACAACTGCCACATCCTGTGCGGCAAAGGAAGTCCTACAAAACATGCATAGAATTATAAAAAAAATGACAAACCATAGTTTTTTAATCATTGTTTACTGTTGATGGTCTCGTAAAAAGTCCGATTGAGACGGTTTCGTAAAAAGTTCAAATTCAAGGCGTGCAAATTTTGTAATCATGAGGCGTACTTTTCGTACGTTGAATGATTGCGAAATGCAGCACAACGCAGAAGTTGGACTTTTTATGAAACCGTCACCGTTGTGTAACCCGTATGACTTCCTCTATTGTTGAAATGCCCCTTAACACTTTTTGGATGCCGTCCTGACGCAGGGTAACCATATTCAGACTCAACGCCGCATCCTTGATCTGGCTCGAATCATAGGTTGTAAGTATAAGGCTTTTTAAACTGGGGTCCATAAGCATTATTTCAAAAATTCCGGCACGTCCCTTGTATCCGGTATGAAAACAGTTTTCACATCCATTTGCCCTGTAGATGGTGGTCTCCCGGAATTGATCCGGTGTAATTCCTATACTTTCCAGAGTCGAATTGTCGGGTGTATAAGGCTGTTTGCAATTCCTGCAAAGGACACGGATAAGTCTCTGGGCAACCACGGCTAAGACCGATGAAGAAATTAAAAAGGGTTCAACTCCGATATCAACAAGGCGTGTAATGGCACTTGCAGAATCATTTGTATGAAGTGTGGAAAAAACAAGATGTCCTGTCAGTGCCGACTGAACCGCTATTTCCGCTGTTTCCCGATCCCGTATTTCGCCCACCAGAATAACGTCCGGGTCCTGTCTGACAATGGATCTCAGGCCGCCGGCAAAGGTTAAGTTTATTTTTGGATTGACCTGTATCTGGCTGATTCCTTTGATTTTGTATTCAATGGGGTCTTCAATGGTAATAATATTTATATCGGGTATATTGATGGATGATAAAATTGCATAGAGTGTCGTTGTCTTGCCGCTGCCGGTGGGACCGGTAACAAGTATGATGCCATTCGGAGATCTGACAAGGTTTTCAAGCAAATCAAGCTTGTCTGAGGCAAGACCCAAATCTGAAAGTGAAATCAAAGAACCTGATTTGTCAAGAAGCCTGAGCACCACACGTTCCCCAAAAGAAGTCGGAATGGTGGAGATCCGTACATCAATCTCCTGATTGCCTATCTTGACATCCAAACGACCATCCTGAGGAAGACGTTTTTCCGCGATATTCATCTTTGCCATGACCTTGATTCTGGAGATCAAAGCGGGCTGGACCCATTTGGGAGGAGATAGCAGATCATAAAGGATACCGTCAACCCGATAGCGCACTTTGAAACTGTCCTGGTAGGGTTCCATATGGATATCGCTTGCGCGTGCTTTCACGGATTGGGAAATAATGTGGTTCGCCAATTTTATGATCGGTGCGTCGCTGATGTCATCCAGAAGATCCGCTTTTTCCTCAATCTCACTGATAATGGCACTGCTGTCTTCTTCCATATCCTGAACAAGCTGTTCAGCGGAATCTCTGTTGAGGTCATAAGATATATTTATTGCAAAAAGAATTGCATTCTTTGTTGAAAGGACCAGTTTAAAATCATAGGGTTCGAGAATCCTGATCAAGTCATCAAGGGGCTGGATACAAGTAGGATCATTTATGGCGATAACCGCACCTGAATGGGGAGGAATTTCTGTTGTATTCTCCGGTTCGAGTTGAGGAAGACTATTGTCTTCACCCGATTCCTTGGTGTCGCTTATTAAAGGAACCATGACGTATTTTTTTAGAAATTGAATCGGAACCTGGCTTATAAAATCTGTTTTGAAACTGTCAATGGGGAGATCAGGCCAAAAAGGGATGCCGTATAGGGCGCTCAAGGCTTCAAGGAGTTGTGTTTCGGTAATGGTTTTTTTTGCGACCATTATTTCCCCTAAATGGCCTCCTTTTTCAGATTTTATTTTTTGAGCTTCTTTTAAATCTTCCTCCGAAACGTCAAAGGTTTCCTTGAGTATCTGTGTAAGAGGTTTTTGCATGCTGTTTTACGGTTGGCTTGATTTTAAAGATCTTTTAAGGCGAAATTTTATCGTACATTTTGATATTGCCTTCTTGGATCTGGTCTATTTTAGTTTTCTTTTTTTGATAAATTTCTTCTGCTTCAGCAGGATTATTTATTACGTGAGGTGCAATAAACACAAAAAGGTTGGTCTTATCACCTGCCCTTGATGTTGATTTGAACAGAAAATTGAGAAGGGGAATGTCTCCCAAACAGGGAACCTTGTATTCTGTTTTAGAAAAGCTGTCATCGATTAATCCACCGATGACAACTGTACTTTTATCTTTTACAATCACGGTGGTTTCGATGGTGCGCTTTAAGGTTGTCGGACGTTCCTCCGCAGTGCTTGCCAGTTCGTCCAGTTTTGTGGTTTCCTCGGAAATATTTAGTCTTACCAGACGATCCTTGCTGATTTGAGGGGTAATCTTTAAGGTGATGCCCACGTCTTTATATTCATAATAACTGTAGTCTACATCTGCATCCGAAGTCCCTGCCCGGGTTTGATAAGGGACATTTTTTCCGACCGTTATGGTTGCCTCTTCATTGTCTGTGGTCAGGATCTGGGGGGTCGAAAGAATATGAACATCTTTGTCCTTTTTAAAAGCCCTCACAACTGCGCCAAGGTTGGGAAAGGTAATACCGGCAATGGTAACCGCTTCGCTGAATATGCCCAGGGAAAGACCTTCCTGAGGCGATGTCAGAGGAGATGACAAATAACCGCCTGTTGGACTAAATGCCCCGCCAATGGCCGTTTCCTTGCCGTCTATTGAGGTTTTACCTCCCGCTATCCATTCAACGCCGAGATTAAAGTCCTTTTCCACATTAACTTCCATGATAAGGCTCTCAATATAGACCATGGATCTGGGGACATCCAGTTTCTTAATGATCTCTTCAAGAACCAGGTAATCCTCCTTGCCTGCCATGATAATCAGGCTGTTGGTTGCTTTATCTGCGGTTATTTTGGCTGTTTCCGAAACAAGCTGGGTTTTTCTTCCTTGAGGTGATGCCCCCTTTTTTGTGGGCAATTCCTGGAGAACCTTGGCCAGGTCCTCGGCATTGGCATTTTCGAGATAATAGACGCGGATTTTCTCTTTTCCCCGAGGAGTTTCCCTGTCCAGCAGGTGTATCAGTCTTTTTATCCTTATGGTTTCAACCTCGCTGGCAAGGATGATAATCGTATTGGTCCGTTCATCAGCTACGAACTTAATTTCAGTTTCTGATTGCTTTGCTTTAGATCTTGTTTGGCTTTTGAAAACAGAATCCAGAATTTTTACAAATTTTGTACAATCAGCATATTCCAGGGGAATCACAGAGACTTCCTGTCCCATACCGGTTACATCAATTGCTTTTAAGATTCGAAGCAACCGTTTTATATTTGAATAGATATCCGTTACGATCAGCATGTTCGTGGGAGGATAGGCCAGGATCACGCTGCTTTTGGAAATCAACGGCGCGAAAAGTGTTTTTATTTCAGTGGAATTTGCAAATTTTAAGGGTATCAGTTGCGTAACAACCCTATCCGCCGGTGAGGCGGCCTCTTCTTTTAGACGGGTTTCAATATTTTTTGATCGTGCATCAGGAGAGGGAATAATTTTAATCACTTCTCCGGCTTTTACTGTAGTATATCCGTGGACTTCCAGAACAGATTCAAAAACCTTGTAAGCCTCTTTGACGGAAATTTTAGCAGGCGAAATAACCGTAACCTTTCCTTTTACCCGTTGATCCACAACAAAATTAGTTGAGGTCAACTCGCTGATAAATTTAATAAAAACAGAAATATCAACATCGTTGAAATCTATGGAAATGAACCGTTCCGAATCGCTGTTTCCCCTGGATGCCGGGTTGTTTTTTGACGCCTTTCCGGTGTTTCCGGAAACTTTAGCGATCGCATCCATGGACAGGTGCGTGGTCAAAATCAGAACAAGCAAGACAAGTAGATACCTGATAGCTTTTGAGATGTTATGATATGATTTCATTTCTTTTTAATGTTTACTCATACACTCAGGCGGTAATCCGTTTAAAAACCGGATCACATGATTGCTGTGCCGGCTCTGTCATTTCATAAAACTAAAATGTTACCTGAATTTTTGTTTTATGTTAAGGTATGAGTTGTTAAAAATAAAAATTTTATATTATCATATATTTATCACTTATTCAACATTATAATTAATTGTTTTCTGCCTACCTCTACGTTTTATCTGAAGCCTCACATTTGAAGATGACTGCAAGCTTTGATAAAGTTTGAGCGCATCGTCTACGGATTCAATTTTATTACTATTAACGGCAGTGACAATATCTCCGCTTTTTAATCCCATATTATAAAATATAGAATTTGGCCGGATCCCTGTTAAACGGAGACCGTCAGGTTTTCCGTTTCTAAAATGGGGCCGTATTCTTATTTGTTTCATGAGAGTGTTTACGTCCTTAATCGATGATTCTATCTGGGAACGTTTTAAGGTTATGTTCTGTGAAGGTGCCATATGGGTTCTTTTTGAAGAAATCCTTGTTGTCTGACCGCCGTGGGCCTCCTCGATTCCAAGAATTTCGTCTTTGCCGTTGACACGTAATACTACTTTTTCTCTTAAAATCATCTTTAGTGTTGCGTTTTGGATGGAATCCCCGATCCGGTATAAATTCTGGCGCTTTTCCGCAGTGTCTTCTATAACGGCATAAGCTTTTTTATTATCGCCCGAGACGGTTCCCAGCAGTTTTAGCTTGAGATCTGTAGGGTCAAGGGCTTCAATATCAAGACTTTCGACAGGTTCCCCGGTTCCCTTTTTTGAATTGAAAAGATTGCGCTCTATTATCGCGCTGTAATACGATACTGGGTGAAAGGTTTCATCTTCGGGGGAAATTACAAGTCTGGTTGTAACCTCGATAGAAGGAGTATCAGAAAGGTTCGCTGTTGCAACCTTATAAAAGGCTTTTACGCAAAAATAAACAGCAACCGCTATTAATAAAATATTTAGTACAGTGAAGTATCTTTTCATAATCAAAATATCGGCCGGCAAATTTTAGTTAGTGTCCATCCATAAATGGTCTTTTTGCCCAATCTAAAGCGTTATGTTCAAAAAATAATCCTCGGAATATTAAACATATGCCTGCCTGCCCCGTAGGTCCGGCAGATCGTACAGGGGTGGTTATTTTTTTCACATGCCTTGAGCTTGAACAAAAATCCTCATTTCTAGATGGACACTGGTTAGTTCAAAAAGAAACGGGGGTTGTCTAAGGTGCCGTAAATCCTTATCTGGAAGCCGTTTTTATCAAATATTTTTTTCGGCAATAGATTTGCCGGAAGATCATTTCCCAGCTTTTCAATGAGTAA
>Ga0272444_10000998_pt1 | contig 28214 bp, 16 predicted proteins | sample SSMForm13_FD_201033 | JGI IMG/M metagenome (GOLD analysis project Ga0272444, IMG submission 201033) | Marine sediment archaeal communities from Little Sippewissett salt marsh, Falmouth, MA, United States - SSM-Form-13 | ecosystem: Environmental > Aquatic > Marine > Wetlands > Sediment ...
GACGCTGCGGGAACTCGTGATCGGCGAGGGTCCAGCTCTCGGGTTTTGGGAGGTATTCGAGGATGTCCCTGTTCTCGAGCATCTTGTGGGCGAGCTTGCCCATACTTCCAGTCGTGATGCCGATGGCGAGTGCCCTCCGCACGGCGTCGTCGCCCTTCCGCATTCTCGCCGAGAGCCACTCGTCCCACGCCTCTTCTTCGATGAGGGAGGCCATGAGTTCGTCGCCGACCTGGAAGTTGGGGTCGACGCCGGCCTCAACCGGGCGCTCCCTTATGAGCGCGGCGCAGAAGGAGTGAATGGTGGTGACCTGCATGCGCTCGAGCCCCCAGAGGGCGTCGGCTAGGTGCCGGGCTCCGGGAGAGTCCCTGCCCGCCTCATCGAGCGCCTTGGAGAGGTCGTCCTGCAGCCTTATCTTGAGTTCGGCCGCGGCGCGCTCGGTGAAGGTGATGGCCACGATCTCGTCGGGGACGGCTTTCTTATCCTTGATGAGGTTTAAGATGCGCGCGACCAGGAGGGTGGTCTTACCCGTGCCGGCCGCCGCCTCGACAATATAGGAGGTGTCGAGGTCGCGGGCCGCCTTGTCGCGGTCAGCCTGGTCTTTGAGTGGCTTACGCGCCATTACTCTTCGCCCTCACTGTCTTCCTCCTCCTCATCCTCGCCCTTCATCTTGCGGAATGCCGCGATTCGCTTATCATCCGACTTCCGCTCGTAGATGGTGAGCCTCTGGCCCGCGGTGCCGCATATGGGCGTGAAGTCGCACCATCCGCACTGGCCGCCGGGGTAGGCGAAGAAGCTCCCGGCCTCTATGCCGTCGGCTATGGTATCCAGAATCCCGTCAAGTTCTGCCTTCCTCGCGAGGAGCTCGGCGTAGTCGAACTTGATGTGACGCTTCTTACCGGCGATGCCGGTGTTGTAGTACTCGGCGCACTCCAGGTCGACTTCCCCGTGAATGCGGTTTAAGAGCGCGTATGCCGCCCGAAGGTAGAGGGGGAGCTGCAGGGACGTCCCCTCACCGAAGTCGTTGTCCTTCTGCCTGGGTTTGGACCTTCCCGTCTTGTAGTCGATGACGCGTGCCCGCTTGAGGTCTGGCGTCATGTCTATGCGGTCTATCTTGCCGCGGAGCGAGATCTCGCGGTTCCCGAAGGGTATGGCGACGGGCTCCTCGGTCGAGATGTCGCTCTCCTCGGAGTCGCGGCTCTTCATGCCGTAGCGCACCTCGAAGTACGCGGGGAGGAACCCTGAGCCCCCGGGCCCGGCCTCGACCAGCTGCTCGTGGAAGACTCCCTCCAGATGCGCGAGGATCTCGTCCTTTTCCATCTGCCAGAGTATGGGGTAGCCGGTGCGGCCCAGTTTCTCAAAATGAGCGAACCGGTCCCCGGCGACCTTCTCGAGGAGGGCGAAGTCGTTCTTCTTAACGGAGATGGGCACCTTGCCCTTCGCGCGTTTCTTGAGGCTGTGAAAGAACTCCCACAGTATCCCGTGGATGAGGCTTCCCCGGTCGAGGGCGTCGATGGTCTCGACATGCTCGGGTTCGACGAGGGCCTCGAGCCTGAGGATGTTCGCAAGATAGTACCTGTAGGGGCATGTGGCATAGGTCTCGAGGCGTGTCGGGCCAACGCTCTTTCCCACGATGGAGTACTCGTCCTTGAGATGCTTCCCGGACTGCTTGCTTGTCACCATGCCGTCATAGGGCGTGAAGGCTCGCTTTCCCCAACGGGACACTTCGAGGTCGAGCGCCCGGGTGAGAAACGGGGATGTCGCCTGGAGGTAGCTCAGGCCATCGGGCCGCCCCCGGGCGATGTCCTGCGAGACGAGCGCGATGTCGAACTCGACCTCGTCCAGGGCCGACGCGGGGTCTTCCGCGCCCAGCTTCGAAAGCGGTATGCGGTGGAAGCCTGCGAATGACTCAACGGTCTCGAAGTCCACCCGATTTCCCGTGGCGGCCTCTATGGTCGCGAGCACGAATGATGACGGCACGCGCTCCCTTGCGGTTCCGATGGTGAGCCTCGGGAACGTGAGCACGAGTCGCTCGCGCGCCGCGCCTATGGCTAGGCGGTAGAAGAGGCGCTCGAGGTCGAGCTGGGGCGCACCCCTTAAGTCTATTGGCCCGGAGTCAGCGCCCGAGACTTCACGGTTTATGGCCGCGCGCTCGGCATCGAGGATTATGGCGTCCTGGCGCGCGGGCGCCGGGAAGGACTTCTCCACCATGCCGGGTATGATAACGGTCTTAAACGGTATCCCCCTCGCCGCGATGAGGCTCACGACCTCGGGGCCGTTTCGCTGGAAGCGGCCTTCGCTCTTGGTATCATCGGCGAGGATGTCGTCTACGAGTTCGGCAATCTCGGAGACGGAGGGCTTACCCTCGAGCTCATCGAGGTTGCGGATCTGCTTTACGGCCTTGAGGACGGCGAAGGTGTCTTTGGCGGCTTCCTCGGCGGTATCGGGCTGAATGAGCGATGTATATGCATCGATGAGCGCTGCGACCATGTCCGTCCAGGTCGGGGCCTCCTTCACAGCCGTCAGCGACCTGATGAGGCGTTCTGAGAACTTGATAAGGGCTTCTATGGCGCCGGTAGTATATGGTTTGGGCCTTGCGCCCGGCATGTTCCGCTCGGCAAGGAGCTCGCGGAGATGTTCTTCCCACTCCTCTTTGCCCTCCACGATGCCGGCGTCCATGGTGATGACATCCCAGAGAGTCACCGGGTCCGGGTCCACGCCCTCGGGGTAGAACTTCTTAAGGTCGAGCCGCGCGTAGGTGGCGAACTCCATCACGGCATGCCTCGCGAAGTCATGCCTCAGAACCCCGAGGAGAAGGCACAGGGTGCGCCCCGGGCGCGTCGCCTTGAGCTCCAGGCCCTCCAGGATGTAAGGGTGAAGCCCGAGGCTCCCGAGGGTGTCGCGGAGGAGAGATGTGTAAGGATGCGAGTGCCTGGTGAGTATCCCGATCTGCCAGATGGGCGTGCCGCGCTCAAGCACCTCTCTTGCGATGAAGCGGGCTATCTCGCGCACTTCCCGCACCTCGCCAGGGGCGGATATGATGGTGAGGCTGTCTTCTATATCCCCGGTGGTGGTCCGGGTGGACTTCTTGCCGGCTCTCTCGCCGCCATCGCCGTTACCCGAAGCGCTCCCGGCGAAGAGGTGGCCGCATAGCTCATCCAGGGGTTTCGTGCGGGCGTCCATGGGCGCCCTGGCGGACTTGCCGGCGGGAGTGACGCCTGCAAAGCCCTCAGCCTTGAACCACTCTATGATGGGCTCGACGAACCCGAAGGCGCGCTGGTCTTCGAAGGGGACGAAGGCCGCCATGGGCTTTAGGTCGAGGCAGGCCCTGACGAGCCGCTTCTGCACTTCATTCAGGTCATAAAAACCGTATAGGAGGACAGCCGGAGATTGCTGGACGAGCTTGATATCGGCCACTCCATCGCAGGCGGCAGCGAAGGTATCGGAATCGTCATGCCAGCCGAGATCCTTCATCCGTTTCTCATAAGCGCGCCAGATCTTGAGAACATCGGCGACCTTGTTGAGGTAGACCGTTTTCTTAAGCGCCGGTTTCTTGATGATCTCCCCCAGGTCTTTCGGGGTGAGGCAGGCGTGCTTGAGATCGGTGATCGTAGATAGAATGGCATCGTGGAATCCGGACTTATCCGCTATGGCCTTGAAGTAGAAGTTCTTTTCCTTTGCCGCCAGGTACTCGCATATCTCGGCGACGAGCTCCTTACAAAGAAGCGACGGGGCCGGGGACCGATCACTCGCAAAGAGGACCGGCGTGCCCGCCCGCGAGGCAAGGTCGTTGAGCGTCCAGAACCGGATATTGATATGCGGGAAGTCGTTCTCGGCTAGAAACCGGCTGAGGTGGATCCCGAGGAGGTGGGAAGGGACCAGAACAATGATCGGCGCCAGCGGGTCGGGCTTCTTGATCTCTCTGACTGTATCGAAGAATGCGGTCTCGAGAACAGGGTAGTCGCCCAGAATCAGGCTGCGCGTCAGGGGCCCGCTCCCAGGGGCCTTGCTTCCTGGACGCTTGCTTTTCGGAGTCTCGCTTCTCGCCATGATGCAAGGAGAGTATCAGAGTTGCGACCAGTCGGCAAGGGCACGGGCAATCACTCAGGCCTTGTATAGGGACCCGTAGGGTGATAGCCTGCTCACCGGACGCAATGGAGGTGTGAGCTGTGGAATCCGATTCCGGCCGCGATGGGTTGGACGAGACGAGGCCCTTCAGCATGCCTGCCGCGGGAGCTGCCTTCTCGCACTACAGGATTCTCAAAGAGATCGGCTCGGGCGGGATGGGCGTTGTGTACAAGGCCCACGACGAGAGCCTCGACCGTGTGGTCGCACTCAAGTTCCTTCCTCCCCATCTCATTAAGAACGAGGAGGCACGCAAGCGCTTTGTCCATGAGGCCAGGGCGGCGTCCGCGCTTGACCATATCAATGTGGGTACGGTCTATGAAATAGGCGAGACTCCTGACGGTCACCTTTACATCGCAATGGGTTTCTACGACGGGCCCAACCTCAAGCAGAGAATTGCAGAAGGTCGCCTCGGTGTGCTTGAGGCTATCGACATTGCGATTCAGCTGGCGCGCGGTCTGGGTCAAGCCCACCTGCGAGGCATCGTCCATCGGGACATCAAGCCCTCAAACGTAATCATAGCGGGAGACGTCACAGCTAAGATAGTGGACTTCGGCCTCGCGAAACTTACTGACGCCACCAGAATCACCAGGACGGGTGAGACTACTGGCACGCCGGCGTATATGTCACCCGAGCAAGTACGGTGTGAGGAGATCGACGCCCGCTCGGATCTCTTTTCGCTGGGCGTCGTGATCTACGAAATGCTCACCGGCGGACATCCGTTCCGGGGTGACAATCAGGCAGCGATCGCACATTCGATCCTGAACGACCGGCCCGATTCGCCCTCCAGTCTCAACTCGGATGTTCCCGAGGCGCTGGACGCGATTGTTGCCAGGGCCCTGGAGAAATGCCCGGACTCAAGGTACCAGAGCGCCGAAGAGGTCCTGGCCGATCTGGAAACCATACGCACCGCCGTAGCCTCGGGCGTGGAGGCACGCCTGAAGTCGAAGTCACGTGCGCTTGGAAGGTCGCTCATCATTGCATTGGTCTGTGTGGCTGCCGTTACTGTATTTGTTATCTACCTGGGTAGCTTGCCCAGGCATGAGCCCGCCACCCTCGCCCCACCCGGCCTGGTAGCTGTGCTGAAGTTGCCGCACTACAGGATGGTGCTCGCTCCGTTCTGGGCCGCTGAAGAGGAGGGCAGGGGTGAGGGCATCATGATGCAGTCGCTTCTGGCCCAGGAAATCGAGGGAGCCCTTGGAGGCGATGAAGATATTTCGCTGGTCGTGCTGGATTCGGGCGAGGCCCCGAGGCTCAGAAGCGATGCCCTCGCCCTGGGCAGGGAAATGAACGCAGACATGGTTGTCTGGGGAAATGTGATCGGAGCTGGGGAAGGCTGCCAGGTACATCCTCGTATAACAGTGGTTGACCCACTCGTGGGAATCGAAGACCAGTCTCCCGAGACGTTCATGGCGAACACTGAGGGGCCTGGTCCCATAGGAGTTCGGGAGGAGCAGGCCAGTTCAATTGCAGATCTCGCCATCTTGTCTGTCTCTAAGTACTATAAAACTACCGATCCAGACAAAGCCCTCACTCTCATAGACGGGCTGCCCGCCGACAACGCGGACAGGTACATGCTGCAGGGTGAGATTCTGCTTCAGCTCGACCGTTCCGATGAGGCCATAGCCGCCTATGAAATGGCGTCCTCGCTGTCCCCGGAGGCTCCGCTCCCGCATATTGAAAAGGGCTGGGCCCTGTATTTCGGAGACGCGGATTTCACCGAGTGCGAGGCGGCCTTCATGAAAGCCGTGGAGGTCGCGCCCGCCGACGCTTCCGGCCATCTTAACCTGGCGACCTTCTATGCGTATAAGGGTCATACCCGGGCTGCGGTCTCGGAGATTGAGAAATGCCTGCCGCTTGCCGGGACCAACGCCGACACTCATAGCCGGATAGGCGCGGCTTACTCCCTGGCTGGCAGGTACAATGATGCAATTGAGGCGTACAGGACCGCCATTACACTGGCCCCGGGAGATGCGGATGCTCGCTGCGGGCTCGCTGCGGCCTACTCAGAGATGCGGATGCATGACGCTGCGGCAGATGAACTAGCCCAGGCCACGCGCCTTGCTCCCGATGAGGCCTTCCCATGGCTGAGCCTCGGCTGGGTGCGCATACAACAGGCAAGCTACGATGAGGCTGTGGCGTGCTTTAAGCAGGCAGCAAACCGCGATCCCGGGGATATGACGGTTTATCTCGGCATGGGTCGCGCCTATGCCGAACTCGGCGAACGGGATGAGGCGGCTCGGGCATTCCAGAAGGCCGTTGCCACGGAGCGGGCCTTATCGGGTCCACTTTTCACAGAGGGCATGGTTCACCTTGCGATGGGGGCCAATTATCGAAGTGTAGGGTGGTATGAAGATGCTATTAAGGAGGTGCAGGCTGCAGCAGATGCCGTACCGGATGATTTTTTGATGCACTACTTTGTTGGTTTGGTGTCAGAAGATATGGGAGACTTCGAGCAAGCGCTTTGGGCCTATGAGGATGCTCTGGGTTGTGATCCAGAGGTGTGGTGGTACTGGCCACAAATCCGTTACTTCCTGGCGCTGGTTCGGCTTGGCAGGCTCGGTGAGTCAGAGGATTACCTGGCCGAATACCTGAGCGAGCTCAGGAAGAGCGAGAATCTGCCGGAGACAGGCCTTCTGCCAGTGGTGGAACTCTATGCCGGGGAGATCGGGGAGGCCACATATATGGAAGTCATGCTATCGCAGCAGCCTTCCTATGATCGGGATGGTGAGTGCGTGGCTAAGTACTACCTCGGAATGGCCAATCTCTTGGGGGTTCCCCGATATGTTTCACCCGCGGATGCGGTGCGGGCTGTGAGACTGCTTGAGGAATGTATAGAAGCCGGGAGAGACGACCTGGTCGAATACCACTCGGCAAGAAGCGAGCTCGCCCGGCTGAAGTGAAGTGCTGCTGGGTACCAAGCTTTGTCAGGTGTGAATTCACCTGGTATGCTGACGCGGTCTAGAATCGCAGAATTTAGAGATCTGGGAAGGGAAATGCCCAAACACTTAGATGACAAACGCGTGCGCCTGGCGGCATTCAAGTGGCTGAAAGAGCAGGTCGACCGCCATGGTGACGTTCTGTCCCGAGGCCTTCTCTCGGACGGCTTCGTACTTGATGGTCGTCGAATACCGTTGGTATCAAGACAGGGCATCTTCAAGCCGGCGGTACTTGCGGAGATCCCGCTCACAATATCAACGACTCCAAAAGGCCCATATGACGACAAGCTGAGCCCCGAAGGCTTGATGCTCTACAGCTATCGCGGGACCGATCCGAACCACCGTGAGAACGCCGGATTGCGCAAGGCCATGATTGAGAAAACTCCCCTTATCTATTTGCACGGGATCCTCCCTGGCAGATACATGGCAGTTTGGCCTGTGCTTGTCGTGGGAGACAGCCCGGACGAACTCAGATTCAGTGTTGCAGTGGACAGCCACAACTATATCAGGACCTACGCGGATTCCGATGAGCGGGATGTCATGGGGAGAGAGGATAAAGACCTGGGCCGCAGGCAGTACATTACCTCGGTCATAAGGCAGCGGCTGCATCAGCGGGGCTTCCGCGAGCGCGTCCTGGACGCGTATGAGCAGCAGTGCGCCCTCTGCAGGTTGCGGCACCCGGAGCTCCTGGACGCGGCGCACATAATCCCCGACGGCGAGCCGGGGGGCGAGCCCGTGGTCAATAACGGCCTGGCGCTCTGCAAACTCCATCATGCCGCTTTCGACCAGTACTTCCTGGGCATAAGGCCCGACCACGTCGTCGCCGTCAGGAGGGACATTCTGGAAGAGGACGATGGCCCAATGCTGACCCACGGGCTTCAGGGCCTTAACGGCAACCGGATTCTCCTGCCTCGCTCTAGTAAGCGCCGCCCGAGCCCTGAGCGCCTGGAGGTTCGCTACACCAGATTCCTTTCCGCAGGCAGAACCTAGTTAGCCTTGCACTTGGCAAGAGCTCGCCTTCTGTTATAATGGCCATACTATGAAAAAACCGCAGCGCAGTGGACCGCGAGCATCCCGGAAGAAGGGGCCCGCTTCAGCGAAGCGTGAAGACGGGGGCAGGAACGCAAAGGCGATTGTCTGCATTGATGCGTCCAACTACCACTACTATATCAGGCGCAAGGGCTGGAAGATTGACTGGGAGAAGTTCAGCGCATATTTCGAGAAGTCATACAAGCTGGTTCACGTCTACTATTATGAGGGAATCCCATCGAAGGGGTTTTACTCCGACACGCACGCCGGGGGCACTCTCGCAGATTTCAACGAGGCCAAAAAGGCCAAGGTTAAGTACTTCCAGTATCTCCGGCGCCTGGGCTTCAGAATCCGCACCAAGCCCATCGGCAGGGTCTACGACAACACGGAGGGTCGATACAAGCATAAGTGCAACTTCGACGTGGAACTGGCGATAGACGCAGTTGACAATATTGATGAGATGGAGGTCTTCATCCTGTGTAGCGGCGACGGAGACTTCACCAAGCTCGTCAAGTACCTGAAGAGCAAGCGGAAGAAGACGGTTGTTGTAGCGCCTACAGAACGGCTCTCGGACACCCTGAAGGAGGCCGCCAACCAGGTCGTGCCCCTTGAGAAGATCAAGTCCGAGATCCAGCAATCCCCGGCAGCACAAGGATAGAAACGACAATGGGCTCTGCCGAAGCAGAGCCCCTTCGCCCCGGCATAACCGGGACTTTAGTCATTACACCTATATTATCGGTCATATCGTTCCCCGGGTCAAGAGGAATCCTGGGTGCCGTCTAGCGGCCAGTCCCGGGGCTCGGGGCCGCCCCGGCCGGCCTTATCAGGGGATGGCCCTACTGCCTCTCGTATCTTACGCGGAGGTCATAGGTGACCTCGTCTATGAGGCCGTCGACGAGCCCGCCGTAAGCCTTTGCCGGGTCGTCGGCGTCGAAGTAGAAGCCGCCCCCGGTCAGGATATCGACGTTCGCGACCGTCTCGCGGCCCCTGGCCGAGCTCGTCCAGACCGTGGCCCCGTCATAGGTGTCGTAGAGCTTGACGGTGAGGTTTGCCTCAATGTCAGCGCTCACGCCCAGCGACGAGAGGTCGGTAGATATATTGACATGCGGCTTCACGTCGGATACTTCCAGGGTCCCGACGATGATGGCTTCCACGCCGTATTCCCGGGCTATGGCCTTGACCGCATCGTGGTCCATCTTATCGGCCCCCACTGCGCCAAGCACCTCCTCTTCGCTCCCGATCTCGATGATGCGTGCTTCCGGCTGGGATGCCGTCACGATCTCGAGGAACTTCTGCGTGGCGTAGTCAGCGAGGTTGCCCTCGGCGTTGGAGGTGAAGTCTACCAGGGCAATGCTCTTGAACACGGCGAGGTCCACATTGGGCGGCACCATTACTTTGGGTCCACACGCGACGAGAGCCAGCAGCACGATGGCGGCGTTGTAATAGAGAACGCGTTGGCGCACTTGACTTCCTCCTGTTGGGGTTAGGGTCAATGGTGATTGTAACACCGGGGAGGAGGGAACCAATCAAAAACAAGGGGGGTTTATCAACCTGCTATAGTCAACCGCCCAACGTGCCGAACCAGTACTTGACATAGGTATAACTTTTGTTATACTAGGAATGAGATGAAAACAGCGATATCCATACCCGACTCCCTCTTTCAGGCAGCAGAGGACCTCGCAAAGCGATTGGGCGTATCGCGCAGCCGGCTCTTCCAGATTGCCATCATCGCCTTTCTCGATGAGCACCGGCAGGACCGGGTGACCGAAGCTCTTGACGGAGTCTATGGGTCCGGGGGAGAGAAGGCGGAAGTCGATCGAGTGCTCAAGCACCTTCAGGGAGCTTCGATCGCCCGGGAGGACTGGTAGTGCAGAGGGGCGAGATCTGGTGGGCAGGCCTGCCTTCTCCGCGCGGTTCCGGCCCCGGGTACAGGCGCCCGGTGGTCATTGTGCAGGCCGATTCTTTCAACCGGAGCCGCATTCAGACGGTGGTCGTCGCTACGATCACCTCGAACATGAAGATCGCCGACTCGCCTGGCAATGTCGTGTTGCCCAAACGGCACAGCAAGCTCAAAAGGGACTCCGTCATCAATGTGTCGCAAGTTATCACACTCGACAGGTCGTTTCTTGCCGAACGGGTCACCCGGCTTCCCCTGCGCCTGGCCCAAGAGCTCGATGCGGGACTGCGTCTCATACTGGCCCCCTAGGGCTGTGACCCGGCCGCCCTAAACTCTCTCTTCACCCCGGTTTCGAGCTGTGGTAACATGAATATATGTTAGAGAGAGTCGTTACCAAGCGAAAACTGCAGGACCCGCGCCTCGACGAGTATGACCTTGATTTCTGGTTGAACAAGACGCCGGGCGAACGGGTAGCCGCAGTTGACTATTTGCGAAGGCAATTCTATGGAGATTCAGCAAGATTACAGAGATCTGCTCGCGTCATTAAACGCACACGGGGTTGAGTTCATCATCGTCGGCGCATATGCGCTCGCCTATCACGGTGCGCCGCGCCTGACGGGCGACCTTGATATCCTGGTGGATGTGTCCGGTGAGAACTCGGTTCGCGTGATGGATGCCCTCAGGGAGTTCGGTTTCGAGTCACCCGATCTCGCTCCGGAAGATTTCCAGCAGCCGGACAATGTCATCCAGCTCGGCGTGCCGCCTCTGCGCGTGGACATTCTCACCACACTCACCGGGGTCTCCTGGGCCGAAGCCAGTTCGGGCAAGGTTGCGGCGGCCTATGGAGATGTCCCTGTATTCTACCTGGGCCGCAAGGAGTTCGTCGCCAATAAGCGAGCCCTCGGGAGGAAAAGAGATCTCGCTGACATCGAGGCCATTGGTGAGGTCTGATCTCTGCCGCTGATCTGCGTTATCTCAGGACGAGTATCGGGCCCGATGAGTGTGTCTCGGCGCCCGCAGTGATCACGCAGTAGTAGGCTCCGCTCGCGACCGGTTCGCCTTCTGTGTTGCGGCCGTCCCAGAAGACCTCGTGCACGGATCTCGCCGCCGCGCCGCACTCTAGACTCTTAACATGGCGTCCCGCGCAGTCGTAGATGCGCGCCTCGGCGGGGGCCGGCGACGGCAGCCGGAACTCGATCCGTCCTGGAAGGGATAGCGGGTTGGAGTGTGTCCACACGACGTTCCCCGGTGGCGCCTCATCCTCGTCCTCATGCTCACCCGGCCCATCCGGCATGCGGCTGTTTTCTTCGGCTGCGTCGCGGTACCCGAGCACCTCTCTCACGTTGGCTACCTTGAGGCGGCTCGCGAGAGCGTAGTCGAGGAGGTCGGCCAGGGTCTGGGTGGTAATGCACCATCCGCAATCGTAACAGTTTCCCCACACCCTGTGGTTGTTGAGAATGTACCAGCCGCCGTATGACGCCACGCTGTCGACATCGGCCTTGTAAGTCTCAAGCTGGATCCACGGCTGGCTTGTCTTGCTGAGCAGTATGTACGGGTCGGCGAATTCTACCGGGGGATTGAGCGCGTTACCCACGGCCCGGCAGGACTCGTAACAGGTTTTCACCGCGTCGAGAGCGTGCTGATCATACTCCCCGTGAGGAAGGGAGAAACTGACGCCGTCAAAGCCGTGGGCGCGAAGCTCCTTCCTCGATTCGTAGAGCTCGTAATGCAGCGTGGAGTCGTCTACCCCTTCGAGGCTGACGTGGGTCATGGTATGGCTTCCGATATCCCACCCGAGGTCGGAGAGCTCGCCGATGCCGTCCCAGCTCATGTAAGATGCGCCCGAGTGTCTCACCCATGTAGGGACGATATACGCGGTGGCGGTCACGTCCCTGGCTTCAAGCAGCGGCATGGCATGTGCATGCACTGAGGCGCAGCCGTCGTCGAATGTGAGCGACATGACTGCGACAAAGCCCCCGACGGTGCTGGCAAGTTCGATCTCGCCCCTCTGGGTGGTTCTCACGGTCGCCGTGACCACATAGTCAACGGGCTGGTCGAAGGTATGGGTCACCTCGCGGCCGGCCGCGTCGAACGCTCCGTCACTCTCGAAGTCCCACCATACGCTTTCCAACGAGTCGGTCGTCGATCTCAAGGACACCCGGAGCACTGTCTCGAAGGGGACAACTCCCCAGTCCGGGTGGGCGTCGATCGCCAGCCTGAAGATATTTGTGGCGCATCCGGTCGGGGTGGCCGGGCGCGTCGGCACCATGGCCGCCGGAGAGGGCGTGGCTGTCAGGAGCTCCATAAGCAGCACCGCAGTGCATAGCGCCAGCGCGCATATCGCCGGCTGCGTTGCTTTTGGGCTGAACACCGGTCATCTCCTCTTCAGAACCGGGCGCATGCGGCGGGCGGTTGAGTTGCGCCTCGGCCCCGATGAACTCGCTCGCTTTTACACCTTGCAGCATATCACGTCCCGGAGACGAGTCTCAATCTGATTCTCCTCTCCGCCGGGCTGTGGGGCTTGAATCACGGATTTCCGCCGCCTGCGCCGTTGACGGACACCATCTGGCTGTGGTATACTTCTAGTACGTGCAGGTGCGCGCCAGGCAGATGCGAGTTTCTTTTTTGATTCCGGTTTATGCCTGGAGTACCCCTTTCCATGGGGACTTGTTCGGAGTGGTATCGGCCTGTTTGGCCATGGCCGGAAGGCGGCGGCCTCTGGGTACGGCCTGAACGGTCGGTCTTGACGCGCGGAGGCAGACATGCTGAGGTTCACCTGTGTCCCAGTGGTGCTCTTCTGCGCACTCCTGGCGTTTGGCTTCACTCCGCGCACGGGGTTTGTGACGCTGCAGTTCGACGACTCCCACGACTATCACTACACACATATCTACCCGCTCCTGGAGCAATATGACTTCAAGGGCAGTTTCGGTTATGTGACGGAGGCGTCCGATCTCGGTTTTGATGGCAAGTTCTGGCGGATGCGGGAGATCTACATGGCCGGCCATGAAGTCCAGGACCATACAACCCGGCACGATTACATGTGGGCGACCCACGTCGACACCCTCGACGATGGCGTTGAGGAGTGGATCCCTTACACTTTCGCGAACGTTGCGACCTGGGACAGCCTGTGCGAACGTAGCCTCAGCATCCTCGACGTGCTTGGCATCAGCGTAACGGGATGGAACCACCCCGGTGGCCCCGGAGAGGACGCGATGATTCCCGGCCATCCCGAGTGGACCTGGCTGGGGGCACAGAACGACTCGCTCTATTCCCTGATTGGCTCCAGGTTTGCCTACGCGCTCGGCTACGGCGTCTTCGCCAACACCGCCCATCTCAACCTGAGGGGACATAACTGCCCGGACCGGTATCCCTTCTTCAACGTCTCCCATTCCACCATCGACTACAGGACACCCGCGGACGTGCGAACCGGCATCGCCGACGCCGTGGCATCTGGCCTCTGGTACCTCGCCGCGTCCCACGCGGACACGGAAGAACATATAGCGCTCGTGGAGTCGCTTGTCGTCTGGCTCGGCGGGCAGGATATCGAAGTGCTAACGTGCGGCGACGGAGTAGAGCGCATTGTGAACGGCATCCCGGACCCTTACGCCAACCAGCTCCCCCAGGCCGGGATGCTCCATGACCGGGACGGAAACGGCAAGCCCGACGGTTTCGCGGGTTGCTGCACATGGGACACCACCTCGGCGCCGCCTGTAGCCGGATGCAACTGCATGAGCGTTTACGGTGACGCGGAGTTCTACTGCTACGGCCCCGAGCTCGGCCCGAACGCCTTTTCTATATGGATGAAGGCGGAGGAGGGCATGGAGGGCATGGTCAGGATCATCTGGGTCAAGCTGGGCTTCGAGTGGGAGTACCTGGAAGAGTGCTGGAATAGCACTACGGCGGGGACGGAGTGGGCCCTTGTCGACTCATCTGGCTGCGCCGGCCTGCTCATAAATGTGGAAGACGAGGTCGACCGCATCCGGTTCACGATACGTCCCACGAGCGGCGTCCGGGTTCGTGTAGCGTGCCCGGACTTCATCCGCGTGGCGAATGCCGGCGTTGCTTCCGAGGCCGATTCCCCAGCGGCCGGCCCGGGGCTGAGAATAGTGCCCAACCCGGTGAGATTCGGCGGCGAGACCAGGATATTCGGAGCATGCTGCGCCGCCCTTTACGATGTCGCCGGGAGGCAGGTGCGTATCGTCACCTCTCCCATGGGCGAGCGGGAGATCATTCTAGGGACAGGCGACCTCTCTTCCGGGGTCTACTTCATACGTGACCGCTCCGGAGAGCACGCGCCGGCAAAAGTGATAATCAGCAGGTAGATGGCCGCCCCGGCTACCGCAGCCCCCTCGTCACGGCAACTCCCTCAATGTCGTTATTGATAATCTCTCCCGGCGCGGGTAGACTTGGTGAGGTTTGCCAGGGATGAGGAGACGAGATGGCGGACGAAGTCAGAATACACGCGCCGGATGAAGCCCGGCGCCTGGAGGCGGTCGCGGTGTTCCTGCGCTCTTTCCGGCAGGAAAGCGAGTCCTCGGCGAGCTGGCTGGACCACTTCACACGCATGCTCATCGACGCGAAGCTCGCGCATTTGCTGGTCGCCGTTGATAAGGGTTCGGCGGGCGGAGTGTCGGAAGTCGGCGGGCTGGCTACAGATGCTGGTGGCGATATCGGCGGCGATGCCGGTGGCGGAAGTGTTGCCGGCCGGCCCGGAGGCAAGGTCATAGGCTGCGGCGCCCTCATCTGCTTTCCCCGGGTGGCCTGGGTCGCTCTCATGGGCGTCGATCCGGGACTTCAGAAGAAGGGCGTCGGAAACTCGCTCATGTCGGCCCTCATGGGGCACGCGGCGGACCTCGGCTATAAGACCGTGAAGCTGGACGCCACCAATTTCGGGCGGGGGCTCTACGCGAAGCACGGATTCGTGGATGAGTATCCCGCGCATATGTATGAGATACCGACCTCCTGCGATCTCGGCGAGCAGGGCGGGCCCAGGGTCAGGCTCGATGAGGAGATGCCCGAATGGTGCCTCGCCCTGGACCGCGAGGCCGTGGGCGACGACCGCCGCGCCCTCTTTGAGGCCGTGCTCGCAGACGGCGGCAAGGTGATCATGGTCGAGGGCGACGGCTTCGGCATGCTGCATGGCAGGAAGATCGGACCCGTAATCGCCAGGAGCGTCGATGCCGCCATAGCCATCGTGAGGCGCGCCGACTCGTTCGGCGCCAACAGAATCTACGTGCCGCATCACGGCGACCTCAATGAGGGGTTTCTCGTGGGCCTCAAAGAAATGCCACCCAGGTGGGAGCTCAAATGCTGCACGCGCATGATAAAAGGTGAACCCGTAAAACAGAATCTCAGCCTGGAATTCGCGGGCTACAGCGCCGCGACCGGATAGACGGAGGACAGCGAATGCAGGGAAAGGTCTTCTACATCGTAGATGTTTTCGCAGAAGAGAAATACGCCGGTAACCAGCTCGCCGTTTTCAGGGACGCCGGCGGCATGTCCGGGTGCGAGATGCAGGACCTGGCCAAGGAGATGAATTACTCCGAGACGACGTTCATCCTCTCAGAGGAGGAGACCGGCGGCGGCTACGACGTCCGCATATTCACTCCAGACGCCGAGATCCCCTTCGCGGGCCACCCAACGCTGGGCACGGCCTGCGTCATACAGAGCCAGATCATCGGCAAGCCCGCCGAGCGGGTAACCCTCAATCTCAAGGTCGGCCAGATCCCCGTGACCTTCGCCTATGACGGCGACGGCGTGGCCGACGTTCTCTGGATGCGGCAGAACCCGCCCGTGGCGGGGAAGATCGTCGACCGGGGGATAGTGGCGTCCGTCTTAAACCTCATCGACGATGATATAGACGACGTATTTCCCATCCAGGAGTTCTCGACGGGCCTTCCCTTCATCATCGTGCCTCTAAGGAATCTCAAGGCCCTCCGAAAAGCCTACGTGGACAGGAACCGGCTGCTCGCCATGGTGGACGCCCTTGAGGCCAAGGCCATACTCTGCTTCTCTCCCGAGACCTACAAGCCCGACCACGACCTCGCCGTCAGGGTGTTCGCGGGCTACTACGGCGTGCCCGAGGACCCCGCGACCGGAAGCGCCAACGGCGACCTCGCGGGTTACCTGGTTCACCACCGTTACCTGGGCGCAGACGAGATCGACATCAAGGTCGGGCAGGGCTACGAGATCGGCCGGCCGTCGCTTCTCATGCTCAAGGCGCGCAAGAGGGATAGCTCCATTGAAGTCAATGTGGGGGGCGGCGTCGTGATGGTGGCGAAGGGGGAGCTCGTTTGAAGCTCTGTCCCAAGATCATCCTCGAAGGGACGAGGCTTACCCACAAGACGGACATCGCTTTCGCGCTTAACGAACACCCGCGCCTCTCGGGTGCCTGCAATGAGATCGCCGATTTCCTCGACGATAGTGGGCTTATGTCTATCCGGGATTGACCGAGCCTCAGGGCCCGGAACCCTTGTCCCCGGGGCCCTGCTGTGATATGCTTATATACAGGGGTGCGAGGTCCGACGGGATTATACGAACGTCTCGGGCGTTCCGCCCTGCATCGCGAGTTCTTATCCGCACCTCCACGCCATCTTTCAATTGGGAGAGCTTCCCGGGATGGCTCTCAGAAAGAAGGAGAGAGAACAATGCGTGATCTCAACATACTCGCACTGCCACTATGTCTCGCCCTCGCCGTGACTCTCGTGCCGCGCGGAGCCGCGCTGGCTTACTGGCAGGAAAGTGGAATTCCTATTGCAGCGGCTCTCGGGAACCAGTATAGCGCCAGGATGGCCGCCGACGGTACCGGGGGCACCATATTCGTCTGGAGTGACGACCGCGGGGGGGACTTTGACATTCGCGCCCAGCGAGTGGATGTATGGGGCAATGCAATGTGGGGGGCCGAGGGTGTTCCCATCTGCTCCAAGACGAGGGACCAGCTCAATCCCCAGATTCTGCCGGACGGCTCCGGAGGAGCACTGATTGCCTGGCATGACAGGCGGGACGGTTACTCTGACGTCTATGCCCAGCGCATAGACGCGAAGGGGGTGTCGCTCTGGGACCCTGACGGCGTGCCGATTTGCAAGAAAGTCGACGAACAGGATCAGGTCAGGATTGCGCCGGATGGTGCCGGAGGAATGGTCATTGTATGGCGTGATACGCGAACGGGCTTCTATACGGACATATACGCGCAGCGAGTGGACGCGTCGGGCTCGGTACTCTGGGATCTGGACGGCGCACCGGCGTGCTCGGCAGCATACAATCAGCAAGATCCTCAGATTGCCAGTGACGGCACGGGCGGCGCGATAATGGTCTGGCTGGACACGCGCGACCCAGGCACCGCGCACATCTATGGACAGCGGCTGGGTGCCGCCGGTGGCAAGCAGTGGCCGATGAACGGAATCCGTATTTGTACATATGCCAGCGACCAGTTCGTGCCCCGGATTGTGTCGGACGATGTGGGCGGCGCGATAGTGGCCTGGGAGGATGAGAGACCGGCAGGCTCAATCGACCTCTACGCGCAGAGAGTAGATTCCACCGGCACATTGGTGTGGGGCGGGGATGGCCGGCGGGTTTGCGTAGCGGCCGAGGTTCAGGTCACTCCCGCAATGACATCAGACGGCGCGGGCGGCGCGATAATCGCCTGGATGGACTACAGGCCAGTGTCCTACGCCAACATCTATGCCCAGCGGATGAGTGCCGGCGGGTCCAGCATGTGGGCTACCAACGGCGTGGCTGTTGCGCCTGTGGCATGCATTCAGGGTAACACTCAGGTCGTCGCGGACGGTGCGGGTGGTGCATTTGTTATCTGGGAGGACAACCGCAGCGGCATCGATAACATCTACGCCCAGCGCATCAATGCGGCCGGCGCCGCCATGTGGACGGCCGACGGGGTCTCGCTGGCTGCAATGCCGGACGAGCAGGAATTCGCCTGGGTAGTGGCGGATGGTGCGGGTGGCGCGGCAGTCTGCTGGACGGACGACCGCCCTTCTGTCGACTTTGACGTCTATGCCCAGCGCGTAGGGCCGATGGGATACTGGGGCCAGAGGATGCCCTACATCTACTCAGTCCGGGACATCCCCGGAGACCAGGGTGGACAGGTCGATATCTCGTGGTACGCAAGTCTCTTCGATACCTGGATGGAGCACGATATATCCCACTACACGGTGTGGAGGGCGGTGACCCAGGAGCATGCATTGCTTGCGGCCGGTAATGGGGCGCTGATGGTTGATGATATCTCCGGACTCACCCCGGGCCTGGAAGAGCAGGTAGTCTTCGTCCAGGACCTGCTCAACCAGACGTACTTCTGGAATCTCATATTGACGGTAGAGGCCGGCTACATGGCGCAGTACTCCGCGGTTGTACCCACGCTCTTCGACTCGACGTCGTTCTGCCAGGACTACCACTATTTCCAGGTTGTCGCGCACTCGACCGAGGCCTATGCCTTCTGGGAGTCCGGACCGGACAGCGGCCGCAGCGTGGATAACCTCGCGCCGGGCACTCCCCTCAACCTCGCTGGCGATTATCAGACTCCGCCCGGGGAGCTTCTTATGTCCTGGGATCCCAACACGGAGGTCGACCTTTCCAACTACGCCGTCTACCGCGGAGCGACGGAGGACTTCGTGCCGGATGCCGGAAACATGATAGGTGCGCCAACCGACACGTTTCTTGTGGATACCGAGTTCAACGCCGGCGCCCAGGAGTACTACAAGGTGAGCGCGGCGGACATACATGAGAATGAGAGCGGGTACGCGCTCCTCCGGCCCGAGGACATCTCGGGGGTGGGCCCATCGGTTTGTCTCGTTACGGCGCTCGAGCAGAACGTCCCCAATCCATTCAGTCCTGAGACGGCTATCAGGTTCTCGCTCGCCGAGCGCGGGCGCGTGTCGCTGAAGGTATATGACATAGAGGGCCGGCCGGTTCGCACGCTTTTGGACGGCGAGCGGGCTCCTGACAAATATGAGGCTCACTGGGACAGCCGTGACGACCGCGGCCGTTCGGTGGCGCCCGGGGTCTACTTTTACAAACTTGAGGCGAAGGGCTACTCGCGTACCATGAAGATGGTGCTGCTCAAGTAGAGCGCCAACAACGCGAGGTGTCAAAGTCTGCCGATCGTCCGGGGTGTACTACATTCATCGCGCTACGGTGCGGCCAGTTTGCAAAGTCCTGCATGAAGTTGGCAAATCCAGCAACGATTCGCTCCGCAGCCCGGCGTCAATTGAAGTCCCGGCCCGTTCCGTGGTATGATTGTCATGTACTAAGCGTAATGGGGATACAACAAGGGAGGGATTTCATGCGTAATTCTGCACCCATCGCGATGCTCGTTTTCGTTTCGGTCTTCTTCCTGGCCGGCCATGCCGCGGCCGGCTGCTTTCCGGACGCCATCTGGACCAACACCTTTGGCGAGGGGGAAGAGTATCTGATGGCAGTTCATAACGCTCCCGGCGGCGGTTTCATAGTCGGAGGCAATACGAGCACCTACGGCGCCGGTGACAATGACTTCTGGCTCATCAGGCTCGACCCCAACGGCGACACCCTGTGGACGCGCACGTATGGCACTGCCGGAGAGGAAGACCTTCTGGACGCGAGAGTGGTCCCGGCCGGCGGATATATTATGGCGGGTGACAGGCGGCTCTACGGGTCAACGAACACCGACATCTGGGTTGTCCGAACCGACGCCAACGGCGACACGCTCTGGACGTGGACATATGGCGACCCGGTGGAACCGGAATGGGCCGGCTCGGTCCAGCCCATGGCAAACGGCGGTTTTGCCGTTGCCGCCACGGTAGACACCTCGGGCCTGGACGGCCAGAGCGACATCTTCATCTACCTGCTTGACTCCAATGGCACTCTCGTCGGCCAGGAGTTCTTCGGAGGGGCCGAAAACGACATCGCTATGGCCATACGACAGACGCCAGATGGTGGCTTCATCATCGCCGGCTGGACGCTGTCCTTCGGATGGAATGCCCAGGTCTACCTTGTAAAGACGGATTATCTGGGGGAGATGGAATGGGAGAAGTCTTACGGGGGGGCAAGCGGAGATGAGGGCCGGGACGCCATCGTAACCGCCGACAGCGGCTATGTGATCGTGGGAGCTACATCATCCTATGGCGCTGGCGGCGCCGACTTCTACATAATAAAGACCAACTCGATGGGCGATACGCTCTGGACCCGCACGGTGGGTGGTGCGGATTATGAGTACGCGGACGGTGTCATCGAAACCACGGACGGCACTCTGGCTGTTGTGGGTGAGACGGAGTCCTTCGGGCCCGGCGACATGGCCATGCTGGTCGCCGCCATGGACGGCTCCGGCAATGTCCACTGCACTGACACCTTCGGCACCGAAGGCATGGAGGACGGGGTGGCGCTCGTTGAGACTCCGGACCAGGGTGTCGTGATCGTGGGTGCCACTGCGCCGGTTGCGACATTCGACTGGAGCGGCATGGTGATCCGCCTGTACGGGCGGGCGCCGATCATTCACGGCATTGTGGACGTGCCTTATGACCAGGGCCGAAACGTGAGAATTTCCTGGGGACGCTCGAGCCATGATGTCCCCGACGGCAGCCCCGTGATCACCGGCTATGCCATCTACCGGAAGTACGACTGGGCTCTCGGAGCCGGATGCGGCCGAGTGGCCGATGACTTCCTCAGGCTGGGTTATCCGCCCGGCGATTGGGACTACGTGACGACGGTCCCGGCCAGATATGAGGATGTATACAGCACCGTGGTACCGACGCTATGTGACTCCACCGCGGCCCTCGGCATCTGCTGGTCCTTCTTCTTCGTGTCCGCCGTTACGGCGGAGCCGGGCTTCTACTTCGACTCGGCGCCTGACAGCGGCTACTCGGTGGATAACCTGGAGCCGTCGCCGCCTGCGAACCTCCACATGCCCACGGTGAGCGATCTCGCCTGGGACGAGGCTCCGGAAGAGGACTTCGACTACTTCACGGTTTACGGCTCGGCCGGCCCCGGCTTCTCGGGGGCGGTCTTCATCGGATACACCATCGGCACCGGCCTCGACGTATCGAGCGACACTTACGCTTACTATCACGTTACGACCACCGACTTCGCCGGGAATGAAGGCGGCGCGTCGACCGTGGAAAACACCTTCGCCGGGGTGGCTGGCGGCATTCCGGCTGCGTACGCCCTGAGGCAGAACGAGCCCAACCCGTTCCATGGGGCTACGGCCGTTTCGTTCGACATGCCGTCGACTGGCGGCGTCGCGCTGGAAGTGATCGATATCAAGGGCCGCATCGTGCGGACCCTGGTGGATGCGAGAATGCCAGCGGGCAGGCACTCGGCCGCCTGGGACGGTCGTGATGGTGCCGGAGCCAGAGTGAGCCCGGGCGTCTACTTCGTGCGAATGTCGGCCGGAGAGTTCACGGCCAATCGCAAGATGATGCTCCTGAGGTAGAACCGGGTTAGACAATACGAAGACATATTAGAGGCCCCCGCTCCGGCGGGGGCTTCCGCGTCAAGGCGCATTGATCTCGATGAGCTGAGGGTGTCCCAACCCGCATATACATTGAAACCAGGCACTTTCTGTGATACACTCTATGCGTAAATAATCTTTACTACTGGGGCAAAACATTTTGAGCTGCAGCCTGGGAGGGACTACTATGCGCAGGTTCACGGTCTGTTTCATCTCTCTTCTATCTCTGGCCTTTTTCATGAGCGCCTCCGCGCCGGCTTCCGAGCCGACCAAGCTCTGGGAAAAGGAGTACGGCGGCCCGTACAATGACGCCGCGAAGTGGATCGAGAACACCTCAGACGGCGGCTTCATACTCGTCGGGACCACGTCGACTACCGACTCGACGTGGGGGGACGTTTCCATGATCAGGATCAATCCCTGGGGCGACACGCTCTGGACGAAGCAATACGGCGGCATCGAAGGAGAGTCAGCCGAAGGGGTGCGCGAGACCCCTGACGGCGGCTTCATCGTCGCAGGCCTCACCACCTCTTACGGTGCCGGCTCGGCTGACGTCTACGCCCTGCGCACGGATTCGAACGGCGACACGTTGTGGACGCGAACCTACGGGGGGACCGGGTACGACACCGCCTACGGCGTCGACCTCGCCCACGGCAGCGGCTTCGTGATAACCGGGGTGACCGACCCGGGTGGCGGCTCCGCCGACGTCTACCTCGTCAGAATCGACGACAACGGCGATACGCTGTGGACCAATACCTACGGGGGCCCTGAAGTCGATTGGGCGATGCGGGTCCGGCGGACCTCCGACGGAGGCTACATCATGGTCGGGGAGACGCGTTCCTTCGGATACGGGTTTGGCGACGCCTATCTTGTCAAAGTGGACTCGCTCGGAGTCATGGAGTGGCATCAGTGGTATGGCGGGGCAAGCGTCGATGTGGCGTACGATGTAAGGGAGAAGCCGAGCGGCGGTTACATAGCTATAGGGCATACCAACTCCTCCGGCGCAGGTTCAGCCGATTTCTTCCTCATCAACACGCTGGCGGGGGGCGACAGCATCTGGACCAAGACATATGGTGGCACGGACCACGACGCAGGTTTCTCCATAGTCGTAGCCTCCGACTACAACTATGTCATTGGCGGGAGCACCTTCTCATACGGCTCCGGCAGCCAGGATGTTTATGTTATAAAAGTGAGTCCCACGGGCGAGTTCATCTGGGGCGAGACTTACGGCGGCGCGGACTACGACGACGGGTACTCAATACAGGAAACGCTCGACAAGGGGTATGTCATCTGCGGACGGAAGTTTGTGACCGGCATGCACTACCAGGCATTCGCGGTCAGATTGCTCGGCTACGACCCGCTGGTGTGGAGAGTCGCCGATGTGCCGGCCGACCAGGGCCGCGAGGTGACGGTGTCCTGGTTCCGCTCGGCTTATGACACCGAGCGCAGCACCTATCCCATAACGGAGTACAGCGTGTGGAGACGCATCGACCAGTGGTCGCTCGCCGCCCCGCACGCGCTTCCCGCCATGCTGGCCGGGATCTCGTATCCCCCCGGCAAGTGGGACTATGTGGAGACCGTGCCCGCTATAGGCGTGATGGAGTACAATGCGGCGGTTCCGACCCTTTGCGACTCGACCATCGTTGAGGGTATGTGCTGGTCGGCCTTCTGCGTGATGGCACACACCTCTTCTCCGACCCTCTACTTCACTTCCAATGTGGACAGCGGCTACTCGGTGGACAACCTGGCGCCGGCGGCGCCCGCGAATCTCCATATGTCGAGCGAGTCTGACCTCGAGTGGGACGCGGCCCCCGAGGCGGACTTCGACTACTTCACAGTCTACGGCGGCGATGTCGCCGACTTCACCGGGGCGGTGTTCCTCGGCTATACGGTCGACGCCGACTACGACGTAAGCAGTGAGATCTACAACTACTACTTCGTGACTGCCACCGACTTTTCAGGAAACGAGGGCGGCTTTTCGATGGTGGACAACACACATACGGGCGTTCCCGGGAGCGCCGCGCCTGTAGCCTTCGCCCTCAGGCAGAACAGGCCGAATCCATTCGGCGAGAGCACCGCGATCAGATTCGACCTGCCCGGGCTTACCCGCGTCACCCTCGAGGTGATCGACATAGAGGGCAGGGTCGTGAGGACGCTGCTCGACGGGACGCGCGCGGCCGGCAGGCATTCGGCCTCGTGGAACGGCTGTGACGCATCGGGCTCAGAGGTGGGGCCCGGCGTCTACTTCGTCCGCATGACGGCCGGCGATTTCAATGCTACGAAAAAAGTGATGTTGCTCAAGTAAACCCGTGCTGCCCGTAAGGAGGGAGTTATGCGTACGTGCGCGATGAGATTGATGCTGTCGGTCGCCCTGGTTCTGCTGGCGGCGGCCTGTTCGATGGCCATTCCCCCGACCATGTGGGAGAAGGAGTACGGGGGCGTGGAGTACGAAGGAGTGAACTGGGTCGAGAATACGCCGGACGGCGGGTTCGTTATGGTGGGATCCTGCATACTGTCGGGCACCACGAGCCAGGATGTCTGGATCTTCAAGGTGAACGCCCACGGCGACGTGGTGTGGGACAGGCACTACGGCGGCAGTGACGACCAGGAGGGAGAATGCGTGGTCGCGGCTCCCGGCGGTGGGTACATGATAGTGGGCAGCCACTCAATCGAACTAACCGGCCTGAGCGACATATATCTTCTCCGCGTCAGCGAGGCCGGCGACTCCATGTGGGCCCGAACCCACTCCTATGGTGACTCGGACTCCGGCCAGGGTATCGCCAACGCCTATGGGGGAGGCTATGTGATCACGGGCTGGGCCGACATCTACGGCATGGGCGATAGCGATGTCTACCTTATGAAACTGGACTCCGACGGCAACTTCGTGAGCGGTGTGGTGGCTGGCGGCCCCGCCGTCGACTGGGCCCAGAGAATACATCAAACCTCCGACGGCGGCTACATTGTGGTCGGCGGGACGCGCTCGTACGGTTCCGGCAGCGAGGACGTGTATCTTCTCAAGTTCGACGGCACCCTCGCCAACGAGTGGCAGAAGTTCTACGGGGGGACCGGATGGGACTCGGGATACGACGTGTGTGAGACTTCCGACGGCGGCTTTGTGGCCGCCGGCCGCACGCCCGAGGGGCCGGGAGGCAATTGCGCCTTTCTCGTGAGAACCAACTCCAGCGGTGACAGCGTTTGGACCAGGCCCTACGGTGGAACCGGAACTGACTATGCTCTTTCCATCACTGCGACCTTCGACGGCAAATACGTCTTCGCGGGGATGACGGATTCTTGGGGAGCCGGATCATATGACGTTTACGTGCAGAAAGTGGCATCCAACGGAGCGCCGCTTATGATGGAGACTTACGGCGGCGCCGACTCCGACCGGGGCAATTGCATCCTGGCGACTCCGGACGACGGCCTGCTGGTTGTCGGCCGGACTTACAACAATGTAAACACAAACCAGGGCTACGCGATGCGGACCCTCGGTTACAGCCCCCGCATCTGGACCGTGTCCGACATCCCGGACGACCAGGGTGGGCAGCTGAGGCTGTGCTGGTTCCGTTCGACCTACGATGTGTTCGAGTCAGTGTTGCCCATACTCCAATACACCGTGTGGAGGCGCGTTGACCCGCTTCCGACAGTTTCCGGGGCGGCGGATGCGCAGCCGGTCGTACTCGGCGGAACCAGTTTCCCGCCAGGCACCTGGGTCAATATCGCTGAAGTACCGGCCCTCGGCGAGAACGAGTACTGCTGCGTTGTTCCCACGCTATGCGACTGGTCGGTTGCCTACGGATGGTGCTGGTCGGTCTATTGTGTGGTCGCCGAGACGCCAATTTCCTATGTCTACTACGTGTCGCCCCCCGACAGCGGCTGCTCGTTCGACAATCTGGAGCCTTCCCCGCCGGCGGGTCTCCACATGCCGGGCGCGACGGCGCTGGCCTGGAACGAGGCGCCGGAAGACGACTTCAATCACTTCACGGTGTATGGATCGGCGAGCGGGAACTTCGGCGACGCAGAGTTCATCTCGGAGACCTATGTGCCCGCGATGGACGTCTCGGCAGTCACGTATGGCTATTACCATGTGACGGCGCTCGACCATGCGGGCAATGAGAGTGATGATTCGAACATTGAAAATAACTTCGCCGCTGTTCCGGGCGAGCGGCTCCCTGTTGCATTCGCCCTCAGGCGGAACCATCCCAACCCGTTTACGTCGGGCACGGCGATAGGTTTCGATATGCCGCGAGAGGGGCGGGTCGCACTCGAGGTGATCGATGTCGAGGGCAGGGTTGTGCGGACCCTCATCGATGAAGCGATGCCGGCGGGCAGGCATTCGGCTGCCTGGAACGGCCGCGATGCCGCGGGCGCCCAGGTTGGCCCCGGCGTCTATTTCGTGCGGATGACGGCCGCCGACTTCTCGGCGACGCGTAAGATGATGGTCTTAAGATAGAATTCGGAGAGCGCCTGCGATACGGTAACGGGCCGCCCGTGTGGCGGCCCTTTGTCTATACTCAAGCCTGTCGCGAAAGCACCGCCTCGCCTCCGGCGGCCGGCCGCTCCGAGTGGCTACAGGATAGAGAAAGAGGCCAGGCGGCCTTGGCCTGACCTCTTCTCCCTCAACCTGGAAAGATCGAGTGCCCCATACTCCTTCGGTACAGCTAGCGGATAAGCATGGCCTTCTTAGAGAAGATATGCGAGCCGGCCCTGTACCTCAGGAAGTAAATACCGGAAGGCAGCGGTTCCCCTCTGTTGTTCGTCGCATCCCACCTTATTTCGTAATGGTCGGGTTGGTGCACGCCGTCGATGAGCGTGCGGACCTCGCGACCCTGAATATCGTATGCTGCTATCTTCACGTGTTCCCTGCCGGCGACCGAGTAAGCAATCACGGTAGAGGCGCCAAACGGGTTCGGGAAGTTATGGTTCATGGCGAAGACCAGGGGCACGCCCGGCTTATCGGCGGGTACGCCCGAAGTCACCGTAACGCCGACCGCGGCCTCGGCCATCACAAACGGCGGGGCCTTGCCCTGGGCCACCCATGCATCGTAGAGGTTCTGGCCCATCTGGTTGGTGTAATTGGCGTCCCTTAGAAACTCCACATACTCCCTGGTCGTCGACTGGTAGTAGAGCGTTACTATGACGCTCTCGACTTCTGCCGACATGTAGTACTCGGTATCGTCCCAGTGCTGGGCGTCCGCATAGGTACAATGCACCGGCGGCGACTGCACTGCCTCGAAGTTGGCGTTTGTAAACCCGCGCGGCGGTATCCTGTTGTCGTGATAGACTGTGTCGCTCAGCACGAAGTGGAACGAAGGTCCCGGCGGCTGTCCGAGCGCCGCGGCAAGGCCCGGGCTAAGGCCGGGATGTATTTCGTATATCTTGGCCGTCGGGTCTTCGGTGTCGAGCTCGGCCGTGGCGAAGTCGTACTCGCCGGACTCGTAAATGACAGAGTCGGCGGCGCTGAGCCCCTTCACGTTGAGCCAGACCCTCCGGCCCTCGGGATAACCCGACGGCAGCTTGTGGCCGGTCTCATTGGTGACGCGCACGGTGACTCCGAAGTCTTCGGGTGTAATCTCCAGCGTAGCGGCGAGCCCGAGCATGCGTTCCGCGCGCGATTTGGCGGCCTGGAGTTGGGCGACATCGACCTCGTCGGGGTAGAACACCTCGATGACGTCCACCGCGAAGATGTTTCCGCCCATGAGATCGTGGAGCGGAAGATCGGTACGAGTCGGCGCGCCGGGTTCGTTGCAGCCCGTTCCGGTCACATCGCGCATGTGGCAGTCCTGGCATGTCGATACGATGCCGTCGGGCTTGTTACCGGCGAACTGGGGCGCGTAGACCCCGGTCAGCGCGTACTCGCTCATCGACCACTCGCTGTAGGTTCTCTCGACGGGGAACATGTTGCGGACATCCATGTCGGGATGCTGGAGGTCAAAGGTATTCGGCACGTAGTCTCCGGGCGACTGCTGGATGAATACGGGGTTACTCACGTCATGGCACGTTCCGCAGACCTCGCCTTCGCGGTGGAAGGGCGATTCCACGAAGGCGTGGCTGGCCTGGGCGTCCGCGAAGGGCCCCCTCATGATGGGGTTGGGGTCGTTGATGAACTGGCCGTTGGCGTACTGGAGCGGAAGCGGGTCTACAGTGGCCAGCACCGCGAGGTCCATGGCCGGACTCACACCCTCCACATAATCGAAGTCTACCATGCGGTGGCAGAAGTCGCAGTGAACGCCGTGACGGTCCAGGGGGTTGAGAAGGTCGCCGCTCGTGTCAACCGATCGGCCTTCCTGCCAGCCGCCCGGTGAATGGCACCTTATGCAGACGTCGCCCACCGAGGGCGCGTCCTGCTCGGCGACCGCCATGCAGGCAAAAAAGAAGGGGTCGCGCGCGGCCTGGGCCATCATGGAGCCGCGCCATACATACCAGGGCTCGGTGGTCTCGTCGAAGTTACCATGACATGTGGCGCAGTTTACATCCGGGTCCAGCATAGCGGCCCCCTCGAAGGGCTGGGTTCCGGTCATGTCCACGTCCCGCAGCGTGGTCGGGGCGACGGTGGCCGGGGTTGCGACTATGGTGAAGTCGGCGTCGCTGTCATCGTGGGCGGCATTGCCCGAGCCGTCGACTGCCTCCACCCTGATCCTGTTGGTGGTCGCGGGCCGGTTGGGCACGAACCAGGAGAAACCCGTTCCCGGGGCTTCCCTCCTGGCCACCAGCTTAAAGGACGTCCCGCCGTCGTCTGAGAGGTATATGTTCACATAGGCGACGACCACGTCATCGGTGGCGGTGTAGCTGATGGGATAGT
>Ga0272444_10001000_pt1 | contig 28202 bp, 23 predicted proteins | sample SSMForm13_FD_201033 | JGI IMG/M metagenome (GOLD analysis project Ga0272444, IMG submission 201033) | Marine sediment archaeal communities from Little Sippewissett salt marsh, Falmouth, MA, United States - SSM-Form-13 | ecosystem: Environmental > Aquatic > Marine > Wetlands > Sediment ...
TCTTTCCATCGTATTCGCCTGCTCGCAGGCGAATACGATGGAAAGATCACCGGTCGCAAACAGGGTTTTTGGGTCGACGTCGGCGACGATGAATACACGGGCTTCTACGACGAAAACGGCAACCAGATGAAACGCACCTTCTTGCGCGCCCCGCTGGACACCATGCGCGTGACCAGCCGTTACGGCATGCGCCGGCACCCGATTCTCGGTCGCCGCATGATGCATCACGGCGTCGATTACGGCGCACCGACCGGGACGCCCGTCTGGGCGGTGGCCGATGGCACGGTGATCTTCGCCGGGCGTTCGGGCGCGGCAGGCAATATGGTGAAAATCCGCCATGAAGGCGGATTGGTGTCAATGTACCTGCACCTTTCGCGCATCACCGTACGTAGAGGTCAGCACGTCGGCCAGAAGCAACTGATCGGCCGCGTCGGCTCTACCGGCCGCTCTACCGGACCGCACCTGGATTTCCGCGTCACGAAAAACGGCAGTTTTGTCAATCCGCAGAAATTGAAGATGTATTCCCATCCGGCGAAAAAGTTGACACAAGAACATTGGCCGGTCTTCGAAAAGATTATGGAGCAGTTTCACCCGCAGTTGGATCGGATTGAACTGCCGCCGATGCCGGAACCGCCGGCGGAAGAGGATTCGGCAGAGCCCGCCACAGAATCAGACGAACCGTGCCCAACCCCGTAACGTGTATCCGCTGCAATTGTAAATCGCGCCACTGTTCGACGACCTTGCCTTCGTCGCGCCGATGCTCGCGCGGATCGAAAGCCGGGCGGGCCAGACGCGCGGCCGCACTGCCCGACGGCGTTAGCGCGTCGGGAACCAGCACGAGGTGTTGATCAATCCCCCGCGCCGACAGGCGATCTGGAAACAGGTTTTCATAAGCGATTAGATACCGTCCAGGCACACGCCGCAATTGCATCGTCAAGCGGATATCGTTTCCGAGGTTGAATCGCGTCCGCGGGTCGTCCGGCGCAAGCGACCTGCCGGTTACCGCCCAGATGTCACCCGGGCCCGGCTGCAACGCCTGCACAGCAGCGATCAGCTTGTTGTACTCAAGCCCCTGCTTCGGCGGATCGCTCGGCGTATGCAAAGGATCGTGCAGCGTGAAAAACCGAATGTGGGCAAAGCGCTTTGCCAGATCCCCGTCCGGATTACCCGCGCGCACGAACGTCAAACAAGCAAAGATCAGCATGAATAGAACAACCGGCGCCCGCCAACGACCACGCGGCAGATAAGCCGTTCCCATGCCCGCCAGCACGGCCAGCGGCGTCGTCAACGACAACGCGTAAACCATGTCTTTGCTGGCGGCGAAAGAAAGCACGGCAACGGGAATGGCCGCCCAAAGCAACGGCAGCAGCAAGCGGCGATCGCGGCGGAAAATTCCGTAACCAATGCCGACCAGCGCCAGCGGGAAAAACGCATGCGTGATCAGCCCGCCGCGTATCCGTGCCAGGTAATAGGTCCAGGATCGCGCCTCGACGACGGATTGCGTGTACATAAAAGCCGTCTGGCCCAGGTTGGTTTTGATAAAGCCGATCAGATAAGGCCCGGCCAACAAGGCAACGACGACAGCGAAAACGGCAATGTCGCGCACCAGTCCGACTCGGTCGACTCCGCTTTTTTCACTCGCCGCGCCAACCTGCCAACCCAGCCAGCGCCAAAGAAAAACGAACATCAACGGTCCGGCTAAAAAAAGCACCGGTGTGCCGCGTTCGGATAAAAACGCCCAAGCACAAGCCAGGCCGCCCAGCAAAGCGCCGCCCCACCCGTTTGCCCCGCGCGTGCGCAGCAATACGCAAACGGCGACCGTCGACATCGCCGCGTGCGGCAAAAAAGAGCCGTAATGCCGCGCCAGCAACGTCACCGACGGCGACAGCGCCACGACCGCTGCGGCAACCAAGCCGGCCAACGGACGATCCAGCCGCCGCGCGACGCCGAACGCCGCCAGGATCCACAGCAGGTGAAACAAGACGCTGTTGAGTCGCAGAGCAAAAAGCGAATCGCCCGCCGCTGCAGTTGTCATCATACCGGAGAGAAACGGCCAGGCCGGGTAGCTGGAAAATCCCAGCCAACCGAAGCGTTGAGCCAGCGTGCCGTCGCTCCACAAGTCGCGGTACTTGACGAAATGCTCGACGAACGCGCGCTCGTCGTAGCCGGTCATTGCGCCGTCGGCCGCCAACCAGGCAAGGTGCCCGACGGCGACGAACGCCAACAGCGCCGTCATGACGACCAGCACAAATCCTGGGGAACATTCCGGGCGTTCGCGTGAAATCATGCGGATTCAATCATACGTGGATCGGCAACGGCGGGAAAGCTGGCCAATTAAAAATACACGGCCCACAACACGACCAGCGCGTACAGCACCATATTGATGATCATCGACTTGTCGGTGATCAGCACGCGTTCCAGCGTGTGGTAGCCTTCGCGCACGTGCACCAGGTAGAGGTAACGAAAGATGCCGTACAAGGCGAACGGGACGGTGAATATCAGATTGCCGGTCTCGAATTTGCCGACGGTTTCGGGGCTGCGGGTGTACAGCGTATAGGCCACCAGCAGGGCGCTGGTGATCACGGCGGTCATCTGATCGAGCAAGTGCAGGTTGTATTCGGCCAGTATTTTACGGTGGTTGACCGCGTCGTCTTCCAGCACGCGGATTTCCAGGCTACGCTTGGACAACGCGATAAACAGACTGAGCAGCATCGTGCAGATCAACAACCAGTTGGAAACGGTTACGTGAATGACGACCGCGCCGGCGACCACGCGCAGCACGTAGCCCGCCGCGACGGCGAACAGGTCGACAATCACCACGTTTTGTAAAACCAAACTGTACAGCAGGTGAATGCCAATATAAGCGGCCGCCACGATGCCGAAGGTGTGATCCAACAAAAACGACAACAGCAGGCAAAGTACGATCAGCACCAGCCCGGCGGACAACGCCCAGGACGGCGCAAGCGTACCGGCAGCAATCGGTCGCTCGGCCTTGGTTTTATGGATGTGGTCGCCCCGGCGGTCGACGACGTCGTTGATCAAATAAGCCGCGCCGGATAATCCGCAAAAAAGAACAAAAGCGAACGCAACTTTAAACAGTGGAATCAGTTCGCCCGCCTGTCGGGCAAAAACCAGCGGCACGAAAATGAGGATGTTCTTCACCCAATGCTTGGGCCGCATCGACTGCAACAACAATTCGATCAGAGGTTCGTTGGCGATCGACTGCGTCATGGATCACTCCGCGGGCTTTTGTTGCTCGCGTTCAGCTTGAGACAGCGGTTTGATCTTATCCTTCTCGTACCCTTCTTCGTGTCCGTCTTCCAACTCGACAAAAACCAGTTGCTTGATGATGTCGTAGCGGCTGACGCGACCGATGCCGTCGGGCGTCACCGCGCGTTTACCGATTTTGGGCAGCCGGGCGCGAAATGTGGCGTAGGATTCGTGCTCGTAAGCCAAACAGCAGAGCAAGCGACCGCAGCCGCCGCTGACCTTGGACGGGTTGAGCGACAAGCCCTGGTCCTTGGCCATGCGGATCGACACGGGGGAAAACGTCTGCAGAAAACTGCTGCAACAGAATTCGCGCCCGCAAATGCCGATGCCGCCGAGGATCTTGGCTTCGTCGCGCACGCCGATCTGGTACATCTCGATGCGGGTGCGCAGGCGCTGCGCCAACACGCGAACGAGTTCGCGGAAGTCGACGCGGCCGTCGGCGGTGAAATAGAAAATGACCTTCGAGCCGTCGTAGATGTATTCCGACTTGACCAGCTTCATCGCCAGTTGCAGCTCGTGAATCGCCTCCTGGCAAATCTCGAAGGCCCGCGTTTCGCGCAGCTTGAAATCCTGTGCTTTTTTCAGGTCGAAGTCGTTGGCCTTGCGCACAACCTTGGACGGCGGCTTGTTGCCTTCCCACTGCGCTTCCACCGGTTCGTCGACCGCGCTGCCCAGTTTGTGGCCGCGGTCTCCTTCGACCACAAGAATCTCGTTGGCCGATACGGTCATGTCGCCGGCGTTATACGGATGCAGGCGGCGACTGCCCGGAAAACGTACGTAAACGATTCTCATCGCGGCAGCCTCCCCGCCGCAAAGGACGTCGGCTTGCGGGTAATCAAATCCAAACTCAATCCTTCGGCAATTGCCGTTTTGTTGACGTTACGCTCCACCAACCGCCAAGCATAAACGAGAGAGCGTGTTTTCGCCAATAGCGCCTTCGATTCGTAGCGACCGGCGTATTGCGTGATCAGATCGTGCACGTCGCGGTTGCGCAGGCGCTGCTCGTCGCCGGAAATCTGCCACAAGACGGCGTCGCGGATAAAACCGGCCAGAAGTTCGATGCCGTCGCGCAGGTCGTCGCATTGCTGCAGCAACACCGAGCCCAGTTTCATCGCGCGAATTTCCTCCGGATCGTCGTCGGCAACCAGCGACTCGAACAGAGCCAGCCGTGTTTCGCGCAACGCGCCCAAATCGAGCGTCTCGGCGCGCCCGAGGCTACCCTCGGCCAACGCGGCGGCGAGGTCGGCGTCTTGTTCGTCCATGCCCAGGTTCATCTGCGCCCACTGGCTGACCTGCGTCTGCTCGATGGCGTTGAAACGCAGCGTCTGACAGCGGCTGACCACCGTCGAGGGCAACTGGTGCGGCGCGGGCGTCACCAGAATGAACACCGTCTGCGCCGTCGGCTCTTCGAGCGTCTTCAAAAGCGCGTTGGCCGCTTCGATGGTCATCTGTTCGGCGCCGTCGATCAAGAAAACCTTATAACGGCCTTCGTAGGGTCGATATTGTGTCTGCTTGATCGCTTCGCGGATTTTATCGATGGTGATGTTTTTCTTGTCCGCCTCGCGGGCGATTTCAAAGTAGTCCGGGTGGTTGCCCTCGGCCATTTTGTGGCAACTGATGCACGTGCCGCAGGCGTCGTCGGGCAGGCTCTGGCAGTTGAGCGCGGCGGCGAAAACGCGGGCGGTCGTCGCTTTGCCCACGCCCGGCGCGCCGGCAAACAGGTAGGCGTGCGCCACCTTGCCGCTGCGCATGGCCTGGCGCAACACGTCGATCGGCCGTTGTTGTCCGATGATGTCGGCGAATCCGCTCACAATCCTCTCCCGATCACTTCGGTGTCCAGAACTTCCTGCGTCAGCCGCCAGACTTCCTCTTCGTCGCCGGTGGCGTCGATGATGCGAAACCGCTGCGGATGCCGCTCGGCCAGCAGAAGAAAACCCTCGCGCAACTTGCGGTGAAAGTCCAACTCTTCACGCTCGAAACGGTCTTCGCGCTGATCGGCCGCCAACTGTTCGGCTCGTTTGCGCGCCCGGGCCAACCCGACTTCCACCGGCAAATCGTAAAGCAGCGTCAGATCGGGCTGCAAGCCGCCGGTCGCCATTTCGTTGAGTTGCTCGACCAACTCGACGCCCAGGCCACGCGCGTATCCCTGGTAAGCCCAGGTGGAGTCGGCGAAGCGATCGCACAGCACGATCTCGCCGCGGTCGAGCGCCGGTTTGATCTTCGCCGCCACATGCTGTGCACGGGAAGAAAAATACAAAAACAGCTCGGCGGCGGCGGTCATCTCATGGTTGTCCGCGTCCAGCAACACGGTACGGATCTGGTCGGCAATCGGCGTGCCGCCCGGCTCGCGCGTGCGTAGCACAATCAATCCCTTGCCCGCCAGGTAATGGCGCGCCCGGGCGATTTGCGTGCTTTTTCCCGACCCTTCCGGGCCTTCAAAGGTGATGAACATTGAAAATCTTACCAATCTTGTTTGAAATAAGGTTCGGCGCAAAGACTAGCTTTTCATCGGTGAATATTCAAGAAGCTTACAAAATCATTGTAGCGAAATTTCACATTACATTTATTGACTAAGCTCAGATCGTTTCAGAGGTAAAACTTTGCCGCCCTTCTCGATATACCTTTTTCTAAGCACGTCGATCTTGACTAATTTTCCGGTTTTTGGATCACGACATTTCCAGAAATCCCAACCATTTGTCGAAGGCCATTTGTTGTCATCCAAATACCTTGGATTATTAATGCTTTTTCGCGCAAATCCGCCAGCCATGGAAAGAGAGTTGTACTTACGACCATCGAAGGAAATAGAACCATCAGCATTTATAACCGCGCGAAGAGTATTACCTTTATAAGTCTTTTCCAATTCAAATGGTGGATCGATTAAACCTGCATTAATTATGTCTGTTGTCTCGACTCCAAGCATTTTAGGCGTTTTTGACTTTGGCTTTTCCTCTTTCTTTATAGCAACCCTTCCTTTCGGCGTCGATAAAACAGGTACATCTATATCAAAGTGTATGCGCTTGAGAGATTCTTTTATTTCGGAGGCTTTGAATTTAGTTATTTTCCTGATTAGACGAATGAAACTTGCATCTTCATTATCCAACATCTGCTCGATAGCCAGCTTGATATTGCGATCAATAAAATGTGCTTTCCAATAAAGGTTGAGAAGATTTTCGCCCATCTTGTCTTTTGTAAGAAGTTCCAAAGTTTCCAATAAAAATTTTTCTTCCTCTTTATCCGTGATTTTGAATACACGAAAAATCTTTTCTTCGACATCAACTGGAGCATGTGCGTTGTAGAGCCTGTATTCATCACCATTCGTCAATACACACCATTCAACACCGACAACTGTTGCATAACCAAGAGTCTGTGAAATCCACTTTCGATCACGCAGATCTTTATCCAACGCTTTCGCTTCAATAAAAAGTCTTGGAGTGCGAAGAACAAAAAGAGCGTAATCCACTGGATTGTCTTTTGGCTTACGTCGGTATTCACGAGTCACTTCATCAAGTTCTTCAATATCCCATCCAAGAGCTGTTAAAAGAGGTTCAATAAGCGCTGCTTTTGTATTTTCTTCGCCTACTTTTTCACTCCTATCCTGAAGACGCTGAATACGCCTTCTCAGTTTTTGCACAGTTCCTCTCAACACATCATGCCGTTCACTCATGACGCACTCCTCTCCTAATACTTATTTATATCTGGTTTATTTTACATCATTACTTGACGACGCCAAGGTCCTTGCCGACTTTGATGAACGCGTTGATCGCCTTGTCCAGGTGTTCGCGTTCGTGACCGGCGCTGATCTGCACGCGGATGCGCGCCTTTTCCTTGGGCACTACCGGGTAGAAGAATCCCTTGACGTAAATGCCTTCTTCGAGCATCGCGTTGGCGAAATCCTGCGACAGCTTGGCGTCATACAGCATAATCGCCACGATCGGGTGCGTGCTTTCGAGGATGTCGAAACCAGCGGAGCTCATCTTTTCGCGGAAATAATTGGTGTTGTTTTCCAACTTGTCGCGCAGGTCGGTGCTGCCTTCGAGCATGTTCAGCACCTGCAGCGTGGCGCCGGCGATGGCCGGGCACAGCGAGTTGGAGAACAGGTACGGGCGACTGCGCTGGCGAAGCAGGTCGACGATTTCCTGTCGCGCCGCAGTGAAGCCGCCGGATGCGCCGCCGAGCGCTTTGCCCAGCGTCGAAGTGACGATGTCGACCCGGCCCATCACGCCGCAATGCTCGATGGCGCCGCGACCGGTTTTGCCGACGAAGCCGGTGGCGTGGCTGTCGTCGACCATCACCATCGCGTTGTATTTGTCGGCTAAGTCGCAGATCTGATCGAGCTTGGCGATGTAGCCGTCCATCGAAAAGACGCCGTCGGTGGCGATCAGGCGATAGCGCTTGTCCTGCGTCTTTTTCAAAATCTCTTCCAACTCGGCCATGTTGCTGTTGGCGTAGCGATGCCGCTCGGCCTTGCACAGGCGCACGCCGTCGATGATCGACGCGTGGTTGAGCTGGTCGGAGATGATCGCGTCATCGGCTGTCAGCAGCACTTCGAACAGACCGCCGTTGGCGTCGAAACACGAGCTGTATAAAATCGCGTCGTCGAAGCCGAGGAAGCCGGCGATGCGCTGCTCCAACTCGGTGTGCAGATCCTGCGTGCCGCAGATGAAGCGGACGCTGCTCATGCCGAAGCCGTATTTGTCGAGGGTCTTTTTCGCCGCCTCAACCAACTGCGGATTGTTCGACAGGCCGAGGTAATTGTTGGCGCAGAAATTGAGCACTTTGCCCTGCTCGACCGCGATTTCGGCGGACTGATCGCCGAGAATCGGCCATTCGATTTTGAACAAACCGTCGTCTTTAATGCCCTGCAAAACCTGTTGTAGATCTTCTTTCACCGTTCCGTACATCTTCGCACTCCTTGCCGTAACTAGGGTTGCTTATGTTATTCCATGTTCAACACCACCTTGCCGCAGTCGCCCTGTCGCATCAGTTGGAAGCCCTTTTCGAAGTCGTCGAAGGGAAAGCGGTGGGTGATGATGTCTTCAACCTGCAGGTTGCCCGATTGCAGCAGTCCGCCCATGCGGTACCACGTGTCGTACATCCGCCGGCCGGTGATGCCGTGAATGTGAATCGCCTTGAACACGATTTCCTCGGCGACATTGAAGTCGATCCGCTCGGCCGGGATGCCCAGCAACACGACGTCGCCGCCGGGGCGCACGGCGCGCACCGCGTCTTGAATCGCGTTTTTCGAACCGGCGATTTCGATGGTGACGTCCGCGCCTTTGCCGCCGGTGATTTCGCGGATCGCGGCGGGTACATCGTCGATTTCGGAGGTTTTCAAGATGTGCGTCGCGCCGGCTTTGCGCGCCAAGTCCAGGCGGTATTCGTTGCGCCGTCCCAGGGCAATGACCTGCGCCGCGCCGATCGATTTGAGTACGGCGATAGCCAACACGCCGACCGGTCCGCAACCGAACACGGCGACTTTCTTGGCGACGCAGTCGGCGGCGAACACGCTGTGTACCGCGTTGCCCAGCGGATCTTGAATCGAGGCGATTTCCGGCGTCAGTTCCGGCCGGTTGAGTACGAGGTTGGTCTCGGGCAGCACCAGATATTCGGCGAACGCGCCGTCGATGTCGTACCCCAGGCCTTTCCAGTCTTCGCAGATGTGCCCCTGCCCGGTGCGGCACATTTCGCAGAATCCGCAGGCCAGATGGCCTTCGCCCGAGATGTAATCGCCGACTTTGAATTTTTTCACCGCGCTGCCGGCTTCGACGATTTCGCCGGCGAACTCATGACCGAGAACGCGGGGCAGCTTGACGCGGTTTTGCGACCAGGCATCCCAATTGTAAATATGCAGGTCGGTGCCGCAGATAGCTACGACCTTGTTTTTAATCAGCACTTCCGTCGGGCCGGGTTTGGGAACGGGAATATCCCTCAGTTCGAGACCGCCTAATTCAGGTTTAGCTTTCACGATTGCTTTCACCGCTGCACTCCTTTTTACCTGTTTTGGAGTTTCTGAAAACGATCGGCGACAACCGTCGATCTCCACCTCATTGCGTAACGACCTACTCCGGGAACTGCGCGGACAGTTTCTGAATCCGCTTTTTGAAATAGGCGCATTCCCATGTATGTTCCGGGCAGCCCGCCGTATTCTGCGCCGCCTGCGCCGTCGCCCGCGCTTTATCCCACTGGTCGGTCGTCATGTACAACTCGACCAGGTAGAACCGCGTGCGCGTCATGCAAGGTGCAACCTTTTCGGCTTTTTTGAGAAAATCCTCGGCTTTGTCAAGTTTCCGGGCCAATGGCGGCAGCACCTGCCAATAACGCCCCATCGCCCGCAACGGACCGCCGCGTTCGTAGGTCGGATCGATGGCGATTGCATCGTTCCCGTGCTTCTCGTATTTGGGACCCATACCCTTGAACAACGCCTTGGCAATGCCCATGCCTTTGCCGTACTCGCCGCTGGCAATGCAGGCGTAATAATGACCTTCGACGCGGTTGGGGTTCAGTTCGATCGCCTTGAGTCCCCAGTCCCAACCTTTTTTACCGTATTCCAAATCGACTTTTTTGTTTTCGCTGCGGTCGCAGATCCAAAAGCAGGCCCTCGCCGCGCGCCAGGCCGCCTCGAAACCGCCGCCGTTGGCGAAGGCCTGCTCGGCCAGGGCCAGCGACTGCTTGGCAAACTGACCGGTGCCGTTCCGCTTGGCGTAAGCCGCATCGATCGCGGCCAGCGGATCTTGCGACTGAGCCACTGCGGCCCAGATCGCCACCAGAACCAACGTCGTGCACAACAACAATGAAATGGTACGTCGCATCGTTTTCCCCTTTGCAAAATAAAAAACAGCCAAGGCGTGTCGCCTTCGCGCTTGTTACATTCAGTTTTGCCGCCGCGTTTTCTGATGCAATTCGTGCAAGTCCCGGTAACTGATGCAGGTGATGTCGAGATCGGCCAGCAATTGTTTCGTCGACGACCGGGTAAAGAAATCGAAATCGAAAACGCGATGCGAGGCCGTATCGCCGCAGATCGCCTGCAATTCCTCGCTTTCGTGCGCACAGTGAATCACCAGCTCGGTAACGCCGGGCTCCACCCGTTGCAGAAAATCGCAATAGTATTCTTCGCGCTGATCCAGCGGCACATCGTAGGTATCGAACCACAGCCGGTCGACGACGGCCCAGCCTTCTTGCCGAAGCATGTCGCGCCGCGGGTGAAAGCCGATGCGCATGGTCAAACCGAATTCATCGGCCAGCTCTTTGGTGGGCTGGAAAATTTCTTCTTCCCAATGATACGCGCCCATGTGGCTGTCAATGTGCGTCGGTTCCAAGCCGAGTTTAATCGCCCGCTCGATCTGCGCGCGAAACTCCGCCACCACTTCACGCGGGTCGGCCAGCCGGAACAGGTCCTGCTCGCTTTTGTGCAGATAGCCTTGTTCGTCGATTAAAGTCGGCACTTTCTCCGGCCCCAACACCGGCCCCCAGCGATAATGATCCCACTCGCTGGTGACGGTCAGGTGAATGCCGCAGTGCAGATCGGGATTGCTCTTTTTCAGATGCACAAATTCCAAAAGCCACGGACACGGCACCATCACTGTGCAGCTTTGCACCAAACCGTATGCAATCGCCTCGACGACGGCGCCATTTGCAGCATGACACATGCCGGCGTCGTCTGTGTTGATCAGCAGCAGCTTGGCGTCTTCAGGATGGCCCAGTAACGAATTGAGGGAAGGATACTCAATCGTATCGGACATGAAATACCCCTTTGAATAAAACCCCATCATTAAGAGGTGCGTTAGTTCTAACAGGGACCTCGCCGCGGCTCAAGAGGGTATCAGCTTTTCAAAAATTTCGCGGTTTTTTGATAACCCGGCCTGTGCAACAACACCGTTTCGCATAAATGCTCGTTGATAAATATCGCCAGCAATATCAAGATGTTATTCGTTACCTCTGATTTTTACCGCAGTTTGGCACACCCTTGGCATGTTCACGGCGCAAAGGAGGAACCGCGATGAAACGACGAACCGTTTTCGCGTTTTGTTTGTTCTTTCTATTTTTCGGCATCGTGGGCTGCGGCCTGGAAGACGAGCCGATTCCCTCGCCGCATGCGGTGGTGTTGATCAATCCGAGCAATTCATCCGGCGAGCAATATCTGTTCGCCTCGAATCGCTTTCTCGACCGCGTCTACCGCATCAACACCCGTTCGCTCAACGTCGACGAAATTAAGGTCGGCGCCAAGCCGCGCAACATCACAGCCAACCCCGACGGAACACTGGTGGCGGTGGCCAACGAAGCGGGTAAAAGCATCAGCATCATCGCCACCGAAAGTCTGCAAACCTGGAAGGTCTCGACCGGTTACGAACCGCGCGACATTCGCTTCTCGCCCGACGGTGCCTGGCTGGCGGTGGCCAATTACAAAAACGAGACGGTCAGCCTGATTCACATGGATAACAAGACGCTGCAATCTCAGATCTGGGTCGGCGGCGGCCCGGTCAGCTTGGATTTCGATCCGACCTCGGCCTACGTCGCCGTCGTCTGTTACAACGAAGACGCAGTCCGGGTGATCGATGTTGAAGAGAAAAAGGTGATCTTCGACTGGCAAGACGACGAATTACTCGACCGGCCGCAAGCGGTAGTCTTTGGCCATGCCGACTCGCCGGCGGAAGGGTTGTTGTTCGTCGGTTGCCGCCGCGATCCCGACGATCCCGAACACGAAAGCTACGCCGATTCAATCGCCGTGTTTCACCTCACCGAGCGATGGTACGACAACCACGTCTTCGAACCGGAAATCGAAATCATCCGCTCCGGGCCCAATCCGCGCGGCTTCGGCTGGACGCAAGACGGCGACAAACTGCTGGCGATCAACCACGTCTTCGAATATTCCGATACCTACGACGTCGACACACTCAGCGTCCTAGACATCGTGCGGGGCGAGGTGGACGAATCCTACCGCATCGTCGTGGGCGACAACCCGGTCGCCCTGGCTCGCGCACCGGAAGTCGATATGTTCGCCGTCGCCAACAAAGACGGTGGTTCGGTTACAGTGGTTGACCTGGATGAAGATAGCGGAAGCTATCAGGCCACCGCCTCGATATCGACCGAGATCAATCCCTACGCCCTCGCCTTTTCACCCGACGGACGCAAAGTCGTCGTCGTACACGAAACGCCGCTGATGCCGGTTTCGGTGGTCGATCTGGATACCGGCAAGTCGAAAGTCGTCTACCGCAGCGTCGGCTACGACGACTGGATCGAGTAGGGGGCGACCATGCGCAAGATTTTACTGTTGGCGTTTTTGTTTGTGCTGCTTGGCGTCTCGACCGCCTGGGCTTACCAATGGGCGTTGCAGGTGCGCGGTTTCGGCGGAGCGTTGTTTCCAATGGCCGACAACTGGAGCGATCTTTACGAAAACGCCGCCGTCGGCCAAGGCGGCCTTGTGGTGGACGCCGAACTACTCGGCGGATTCGGACCCTACCTTGTTTTCAGCGGCGGCGAAGCCAAGCACGTGATCGAAGACCGCATCGAAGTGCGCTTTACCCATGCCGATATCGCTCTGGGTTTGCAATACCGATTCTTCATTCTGCCCTGGCTGGCACCCGGCGCACACGTCGCTCCGATTTTTTCGCGCTACTACGAAGAAATCAAAGACGATTACATAAACTATGAAATGGAAGAGAATCTTTTCGCCGTGGAAGTCGGTCAGGAGTGGAATTTTTACCCGTTTTACGCGGCGGATAATTTTACGCGCGGCTTCGGCGCTTACCTGGCAATCGTCTACCAATACCGGCCGCTCGACGGTTTCGGCGATCTCACCGACGCCAGCGGTCTGGGTTTCCAGGCGGGTTTGCAATACCGCTGGGATTTCATCAAGCCCCGAGCGACGATCCAATCGCCACCTCCGGCGATCTATACTCCACCGCCCGCACAGCCCGAACCGGAGGAAGCACCCTCCCCGGCAGAACCTCCGCCCGCGCCGGAACGGAAATAAGCGCACTTGCCTGCAGGCTCGAAAGGCAGCCAACCGTGTCTTTCGAGATAAACGCCTCCGGGACACTGTCTCGGAGGCAATATATTTAACGGGATGTTCGGCGACGGTAAAAACGCCACAACCGATAGAACGTGACCGGCACAGCAAGCCGGCGCGCTGTGATCGGCGAGCGCGCGGCAGTCAGCGGAGTCAGCAAGTAAGCCAGCGCCGCCGAAAAACTCATCGGCGTGGGCCGGGCCAGCCGGTCGTAAAGCCAGATCGCTTTCGGCGACAAGAAAAACGGCAGCAGCTTCAGCTTCCAAAATCCTTTTTCGCCCGACTCGATAAAACAGACCGCGTCGAACCTGCGTGCGCGCAACTGCCGCATCGTTTCGCGTTTTTGTTCGGCGACGTTTTCAATTTGCTCGTCGACCGGCAGCGGCGGCAGGTAGGGCGTCATCCCGCGCTGAACCAGCACGGTCAACTTCGCTTGGGGGAAACGACGGCGCACGGCGCGCGCCACGTGGCCGAGCAGATCGGGGTTGCAGGTCTGCACCAACAGCACCGTTGCAATCGCGGCGGGGTCAGTGCGTGCAACCAGAAACCTCATTCCACCACCTCGTGCCAGGCGGCGTCCAAACGTTCGGCGATGGCGTCCCAATTGTATTTTTTCTCGACCAACGCCCGTGCGTTTTTCGCCAATGCATCTCGTAACTCCGCCTCGCGCAACAGGCGCAAACAGGCTGCAGCGGCCGATTCGGGTTGATCGGCGATCAACGCATGCTGCCCGTCGACGACATCGAGTCCTTCAACGCCTACGCTGGTAGACAACACGGGCACGCCGGCGGCCATCGCTTCGATGATCTTCAACCGCGTGCCGCTGCCGCGACGGATCGGAGCGATAAAGCAGGCAACGCGAGCGTATAACGGCGACAGGTCATCGACGAAGCCGGTCACCGAAATCGTCGGATCATGCGCCAACGCTTCCACCTCCGGCGGCGGCGCCGCACCGACGACCAGCAACCGCGCCCGCCACTCGGCATCGCGCACGCGCGGCCAGACGTGCTGCGCGAACCAGCACACCCCTTCAACGTTCGGCGTATGACGAAAATGGCCGACAAACATCACTTCGTGCGGATGCTCGACGCGCGGTTGAAAAGCAATACGTGACGGATCGACTCCGTTGGGCACCACGTGCACTACTGTCTGCGTAACACGGCGGCATTGCTCGGCGTCGTGCTCGCTCATCGCTAACAGCATATCGGCGCGGTCGGCGTGTTCGACCTCGTAGCGAAACATGCGCAGCCATTCGTAGGTCGATTTCAATTTTTCAATCCAACCGCTCGTCGCCTGCATCGTCCGTCGATAAGCAAGGTGAAACACGTCGATCTCGGTGATCGCCAACTTCGCCCGCCCCGCCCGCGGCAACGTGTGAGCCAGAATCGGGTACTCGGCTTGCACAATGTCGTAATCTTCTTCGCCGCACATGCGATCGACGGCACGTGTAAAGCTCGTCGAGTTGAATTCAGCAACGCTTGCCGGCCACCAATGCGGCGCCGGATCGGGACGCCCGCGCAGATGAAGATGCACCCGCGGGAAGTGTTTGCTCAACTCGTCTCGCGCATCCAGTTCCGCTTCGCGCTCGACCATCGCCGCCAGGTGCACCTCGTGTTTGTTCGCCATGCGCGTCAGCAGTTCCCACATGCGCACCGCCCCGCCGTGCGTCGGCGGGTAGGGGCAATAAGGCGCGACAGCCAACACCTTCAACCGATCTTTTTGGAGCCGTTTGGCTTGTCCGCCGAGGTCCCACACCCGCGACCCCGCACCGTCGAGAATCTCGGCGTCGGAACGCGCAACCGTCGATTGCCGACCGCGCGCTCGCCCGATCTCCGCCTGTTTATCCCAGGCGTCGCGCACCGCCGCGCCGGACAACTTGCCGGTCAGCACATCGCGCCACAACGAGCGACAATGCCGGTCGATCAGCGACTGATCGGTCAGGTTCGCCCACTGAAACAGCAGCAGGTTGCGCGCGAAGGTTTGTGCGATCTGCTCCGGCTGCGCCACCCGGCCGATCGTGCCGCGATGGCGATGCGTCACCTTGCTGGTCGGATCAACCAGAATCGTCTCGCCGGTTTTCCAGGCGCGGTAGGAAAGATCAAGATCTTCGCCGTAGAAAGGCGCGTACAATCCGTCGAAACCACCCAGAGCCAGCACCTTCGCGCGATCGTAAGCGGTCGAACCGCCGCCGGCATACAACGTCGAACGCGGCTGCTCGCCGAGATCACCGTGATGCTGCAACAACAAACGAGAACCGTGCAATGCGCCGGTCGCCAATCCGGTTTCCATCCCCGCCCTGTTTTCATCTTCCATCGTGATGGCGCTGGTCGCGGCGAAAGCGCTCTCGCGCCAAAGCGTTCGCGCGGCGTTGGCAATCGCGCCTTCGTGCAGTTCCATGTCGTTGTTGCACAGATACACAATCGGATACGTCGCCCGCGCAAAACCGGTGTTCGCCGCCGCGGCAAATCCGCGATTGTTCTCATGGCGCACCACCACGACCTGCGGATGATTCGCCGCCAGCCAGTCGGCGGTGTCGTCATCGCCGCCGTCTTCGACCACAATGATTTCAACCGGGAACGGGCATCGCTCGGCCTCGCGCAGTACCGAAGGCAGATAACGCACCAGCAGATCGCGCCCCTGATAAGACGGCACGACCACCGACACACCCGGCGGATCGCCCTCGCGTTTGTTTATCGTCAGCGGATTCGCCGTCGGCTGCGTTGCATGCATCAATACGTGCAGACGTCGACCGATGCGCCAGGCGCGGATCGCGTCGCCCACGCGCGGCAATGCGGCGAATGCGCGCAACAACAACAGCGGCAGGCTAATCAGAAAATAGAGAAAAAAAATGGCGCCTTTGCCAAGCGAACGGACGGCGTTGCGGATCTTCCGCGCCCACGGAGCCAGGCGTTGATGCAGCCGGTAACCGAGCGTCTGCTTTGTTTCGTCCAACTCGCGGCGCAGCAATTCGATGCGTACATCGCGATCTTGCCGATCCTGTTCCAATTGCTCGGCGCGTTCGTCTTGCCGCTTGGCCCAATCCGTTTTCTCGCGAACCTCGGTTTGCAATGCAACGATGCGCTCGTCGCGTTCGGTAACGTCGGTATCGCGCTTTTCCAACTGCGCGCGCAGGTCGGCCAGGTTCTGCCACTGCGGGATTTCGTAGATCAGGCCCTCGACCGTGGCATCGTCGCCGCAAACGGCAATCCAGTAATAGGCGTCATGCTTCTGCTTGTTGATCAGGGGCAAGGTATTGTCGCCTTCGCCAAACGCAACGGCGCTGAGGCGGCGTTGGCCCAGCAGACGCACCTGCGGAAAATGCTCGTTCAACAAGGCGGTGAATTCATCGCGCTTCAACTCGCGCACATGAAAGGGATTATCCTTGGCGTAAGGACGATCGGCATCGGGAGTGGAAATAAACGCGACGCCGCCGGGCGCCAGCAACCGCGCGATTTCCGTGACCAACTCCGTTTGCTTTTCCAGGTGTTCGATCAACTCAAAACAAACGACCAGGTCGAACTCGTCGGCGGGCAACCCGGTCTGCGTCGCCTCACCGACCTGAAACGATATATTCTTATGCGGGTAATGTTCGGCGGCGTAGGCGATCGCTTCGGCGCTGTTATCGATTCCTACCACCGACGCGGCGCCCTGCTCGGCCAACAGGTGCGCGCCATAACCCGTGCCGCAACCCAGGTCGAGCACACGCTTGTCCTTCGCCGCGCCCGCCGCGAGCGCGTAGCGGGCCACGTGCTCCCAATACAGGTCGCGGTGCGCCGGGTCATCCGGAATCAGTCGTTCGCCGGTAAATTTCATCTGCGATTCATGCCGCCTGAAGCTGGCTGTCGGTCACGGTGAAATAGTAAAAAGGAGACGGCATGCAAACCGTCTCCCCTTTCGACTGTTGGCGTTCGCCCCTAAAAGACTGCGTAGATAAACGGCAGTACGGCGCTGCCCTCGGTGAAGAAGATGAACAGGCTCAACAGCAGCAGCACCACGACGATCGGGGTGATCCACCACAGTTTTTCTTCTTTCAAGAAGATGAAAAATTCCTTGACGATGCTTGGCCGTTTCTGCGGCAGAAGCTGCTCGTCTCCCGGGCTTTCAACTTCCTTTTTTTCTTCTTCAGCCATAAACACTCCTTGCTTGTCTGGAGGCGAAAAACGACGCGATTGTATCACGCCTGTTGGTGCCGATCAAAAGCGCAACATTTCTTCCCAGCGCGACTGGTTCAATTGATTTTGCAACACTTTCGGCCGTAATTCCACAATGTCCCGGTCGCGTGGATAATGCCGCCGGCATTCCGGACAACGCCCGTCTTCCAGCAACGGACGGTCGAGTCCGCCGTACGGGCAGGCATGCAGACACAAGCCGCACCCATCGCAGTTGTTGTTGACCGGCATCACCGGATCTGTCGGCGACAGCGCGTTGCGTGGACAAGCCTGCACGCACTGGTTTTCGCAACGCCCGAAAATGCACGAATCGGTGAACACAACACAGTCCGGACACGCCAGCGACTGCTGCGGTTCCGGCGGTTCCGAGGTGTCAGTCAACGGATGCGAAATCAAGCGGGCTTCGCCGTTGCTGCTGAACAACTCGATGCGTAACGGTTCGCGGGGAATGTTCAACAAGATCATCGAACGCCCACGCGTCGACTTCGGCAAAGCCACCGTTTCGCTCTCGGCACGCAATGTCTCGCCCTGACACTGAAAAGCGCCGGTAAAACCGCGCAAGGCGACATGATCGTGCCGCGGATGTTTGCGGACCAGGTAATGCCCGGGTGAAATCGCTTGAATTGTCGTCGGCTTCTGCACCCAACCGCTGATGCGCCCGCCGAACCAGCGGGTCAGGCTTTCGTTGATCCGGCCCGGCCGCAACAGGTTGCGCCACAGCCACCGCGCCATCGGACCGGCCGAATAAGCGCCACCCGGCAACCGCGGCTGATAAGACCAATCCTGCCGCGTGAAGCGGCGAAGCAACCAATTCAACTCGCCGAAACGAAATTCCCGTTGCGGCGGTCCATAATGATTTTCCTCGTCGCACACCTGATAAAACCAGGGCAGCAGATACAATTTAAGCAACAGTTGATGCCAACCGTGAAGACGATCGCTGGGCGGCGTTTCACCGAGGGCAAAACGAAAAGCACGGTGAATCGGCTCATCGCCGATGATGAGATAGCCGTCTGGGGTCATCACACGATGGATTTCATTGAACAGATATACCGGATTGTCGAACAGGCGAAGCACGTTCCATAGCACGACCGTGCGGAAGCTGCCGTTGGCGAAGGGCAGGCGTTCGGCGTCGCCGGCGACGCGCAAGCTCGGCGGCTGATAACCGAGCAAGCGGGACAGAATGGTTGAACCCTGAAGTGCTTCGCCGGATAAATCGACGCTGGCCATCGGCAGCCCCATCTCACCTTCCAGAATCAAACCGTTGACCGCGTATTCCGCACCGATCTCCAACACCGGGGCCTGCAAGATACCGTTCAGCGAAGCGCCGGCGAAAAATGCGCGTCGCTCGGGCAAACTGCTGCGTACGCGGCCCAGGCGCTCGGACGCCAGCCAAAAGGCGTTACGCCTCCGCACGATTTCCCGCAGTTTGATTTGTTCGTTCTGTTTCACGGTTGCACCAGCAATTGGATGCGCACCGTTGCTGCCCCGGCCTGCGCAAACCAATCAACTTGTTCTTGCACCATGTCCAGTTCAATCTGGTAGCGACCGGGCATCTCCGGCGCCTGCACCGTCAACGCCAGTGTCGCCTCTCCACCCGGCGCCACATCCTCCGCGAGGTACGCCCGCGGATTGTTGTCGAATCGCACCATGCGCCCGCGCCGGTCAAGGATATGATAACCCAAGCCGACGGCCCGGTCACGCGCCAGGTCGCTACCCGGCCAGGTTGCCTCGCTTGCGTTGCGCACCGTCACCTGCGCAACGAAGGTTTCCGCCGGTTTGGCCTGCGCCGGCAAGTCATGCTGCTGCACGTCGAACTTCATCGCGGCGGGCGGTAAAGCTACGCATGCATGAACGCGTTCGTGCAATTGTGCCAATTGCCGCCGCAGCGCCGCATCCTGCCGGCGGAGCAGGTCAATGTAATTGCCCGGCGCGAATTCGTCGACCAGGTACAGAAAGTGCTTGGCCTTCGGACAATGGGCGCACGAGTTGGCGCCGGAGTCGCTGGCGGATTGGTCCAGCAAGAACGATTCGCGCCGAAATGCCTGGTAACGCTCGCCCTGCCAGATTTCCGCAAACGACGATTCGCGCAAGTCGCCCATGAAGTGATTGCTGATGTCGGTCGAACGCAAACAGCAGGGAAAAACTGTGCCGTCGGCGTCGATGTAAGAAGCGACATAGCCTTCCAGACAGGGCACGCGGGTGCGATCGTCGAAGAACGCTTCGGGCACAACACCCGGACGCAAGTCGCCTTGTTCTTGCGTATCGCCCGAAGTGCGCAATGACTGGGCGATCTGCACGGTGAAATCCTCGCGTGAGGCGGCCTCTTGTTCGACGCGCCGCACCGCCGCGCGGGCTTCGTCGGCCTGCTCGGGTGACAGCATCAAGTCGCGGTGCACTTCGCGCGGTTGAATCATCCGGTATTGAATCTGCGATGCGCCCACGCTCTGCGCCAGGTCGGCCATCGCATCGATCTCACCGACGTTGGCGTCGTGAATGACGAAGTTCAGCGAAACGAAGCTGCCCTCGCCTCCGTTCCCGGCCGCTTCCCGCGTGAACGCGCGCAGCATGTCGAGTATGCGGTCGTAGTCGTCTGCTTTCGCGCCACGATGCACGAGTTGGTACGTCTGTTTTTTCGCCGCGTTGAAACTGACGGCCAGGTGTACGCCGAGCCGCGCCCAATGCCGGGCGAGATCGGGCTCGATCAACGCGCCGTTGGTGCACACCGAACAAGCCATGCCCGCAGCTCGGGCACGCTCGACCAACTCCGGCAGCGCCGGGTGCATCGTCGGTTCGCCGCCGCCGGTAAAGCTGACCTGCTCGCAATCAGCCGCGGCCAGTTCGTCGACGATGCGCATCAACAAATCAGCCGGCATCTCGCCGCGCCGCCCACCCGCCTCGTGCGGCAAGGCGCAGAACGTACAACCGTGATTGCAGCGGTAGGTGAGGATGACGCCGACTTCCATCGGCCCGCACAACGGCCGTTGCACCAACACCGATTGGCGCACCAGGTGACGGCGACGCGCTTTGGCCAATTCGCCGGACGGAAAATGTTCGGGGTTCAACGGAAATCGCATGTACCTATTGTTTCAAAGCCGGGCTGTTCAGGGCAACAGTTTTTCCGCCGTTTTTTTCCAGGCGGAAAACGCTTCGTGATTCCACTCCAACGGATATTTCCGCCAGTGCTTTTCTACTTTCATCACCTTGGGCAATTGAGCGATAAAGGAACCGGCGATCAGCGGATGTCGCAAAATGCCGGGCAAACGCCGCGGGATACTCGCCGGGTCGACGTTCAACGACTTACAAACAAGCGTGCGCTGCATGTCCTCGGGTTGCATCACGCCGCTTTCGACCAGAACATTGATCTCGCGTTCCGGATCCAACGTTTCCACCAACCGCCGGTTGGCGTCGTAGCTGGCCAGAATCGCGCCGCGATTGCGTTGGTACCGCGCGCACCAGGGCCAAAGGTTTGCGGTGGACATGTCTTTATCGGCCCGCACGAGAGCGCCTAGGTGCAAGCCCAGGTTGTGGCCGGATAGCAAACCCGAAGCGACGCCGCTGCCGTGCGCCGGGATGACCATGCCCGCCGCCTCGCCGACAGCGGCAAAACCATCGCAGACCAGCCGCAGACTTGCGCGGCGCAGGCGAATCGGTTTCGTGCCGCGATAGGTGACGGTTTTGAATAAAGGAAATCGTTTTTCCAGGTGCGCCACCTGCTCTTCCGGGCCCGGCGGAGCGTTGTCGGCTTTGACGCCGGTCAACACGAAGGCGTGTTCTTTTTCCAACGACACCAGATAGCTGAGCGTGCTGAAGCTTCCCTGCACGCCGATCTGATGATGGAAATAGTCCGGCTTCAGCAATCCGTCGGCAACGGCTATTTCCGCTTCGGTGCGATCGATGTCGTACAACCGCGCCTCAGCCAGAACGCAATCGCTGTCGCGATCGCTGAAATCGATGCCGCATTCGGGCGGCATTCGGCGGATCAAAGAAGCGTTGTACCCCGTGGCGTCGACCGTGATTTTCGCTTCGATTCGCCGTGAGTTGCCGCCGCCGTCGCGTACGTCGACGCCGATCACCCGTTCGCCGTCAAGCACCGGCGCCTGTACCGTCGTGCCGAACAATGTCTCCACGCCTTCGTCGCGGGCGTAGCCGAGCAGACGCCGCACGAGCCAATCGAGTTTCACCGCGTGCATCGGGTGGCCCTCGAAGGAAAACGCGTGCTTTCCCCTCGGACTGAGCACGCGCACACCCTTTTGCGTAAAGGCGACCTCCTCGCCCTTCGGCTCGGGAACATCAACCTCTTCGAAGGCACTGCGTTCGACCTCGGTCACGCAGGTATGGCCGAAGGTTGCTTCCGGATTCGCTTCGACCAGCAATGCACGCAAGCCGGCACGGGCGCAACTCAGCGCGCACATGACACCGCCCGGTCCGGCGCCGACGATGATCGCGTCGTAACTGTTTTGTTTGGTTGTTGCCATCAATTCTTTAGCGTCAGGGCGTTAACCGTCCCATCAAGCGCGGGAACGGAATGGTCTCGCGAATGTGCTTGAGGCCGCAGATCCAGGCGACGGTGCGCTCCAAGCCCAATCCGAAGCCGGAGTGCGGCACGCTGCCGTAACGACGCACGTCGAGGTACCACTCGAAAAATTCCTGCGGCAGGTTGTGGCGTTTGATCTCGGCCAGCAACTTATCGATATCGTCTTCGCGCTGACCGCCGCCGATGATCTCGCCGTACCCTTCCGGCGCGAGCATGTCGACGCCGAGCGCCAGCTTTTCGTTCTCCGGATCCTTTTTCATGTAAAAGGCTTTGATGTTCGCCGGGTAACGATGGACCATCACCGGCCGGTCGAATTGTTCGGCGAGTACTGTTTCCTCGTCGCCGCCGAAATCATCGCCCCACTCGATCGGGTGCCCCGCTTTCTTGATGGCTTCGACCGCTTCGTCGTAGGTGATGCGCGGGAACGGCGCCTTGACCTGCTGCAGCTTACTGACGTCGCGCTCCAGCGTTTCCAGTTCTTTGCCGCGTTCGGCCAGCACGGTTTGCACGATGTACTCGACAAACTGCTCCATCAATTCCATGTCGCCGTCGAGGTCGAGAAACGCCACTTCCGGCTCGATCATCCAGAACTCGGTCAAGTGACGCCGCGTTTTGGATTTCTCGGCGCGGAAGGTCGGACCGAAGCAATACACCTTGCCGAAGGCCTGGCAGGCCGGCTCCATGTAAAGCTGACCCGACTGCGAAAGGTACGCCGTTTCGCCGAAGTACTCGGTGGCAAACAGCGTGCTTGTGCCTTCGCTGGCGTTGGCGGTGAAAATCGGAGCGTCGATCAGCACGAAACCGCGCGCGTCGAGAAAATCGCGAATCGCTTTGATGATCGTGTGGCGGACGCGCAGAATCGCATGCTGCCGTCGACTACGCAGCCACAGATGGCGGTGATTCATCAAGAAGTCGATGCCGTGCTCTTTGAGGGTGATCGGGTACTCCTGCGTGACTTCGTTGATCACCTCGAATTGCTTAACCGACATTTCCACGCCCAGCGGGCTGCGCTTGTCTTCTTTGATTTCGCCGGTCAGGCGGATGCTGGATTCGTAAGGCAGTTTATCGGCGTTCTCGAAAGTTTCGTCGTCGAAGTCGCCCTTGAACATGACGCATTGAATGACTTCGGTGCCGTCACGCACCTGAAGAAAATGCAGTTTTCCGCTGCTGCGCTTGTTGTACAACCAGCCGCGAAAGGCGACCGTTTCGCCGACGTGTTTGCGGGCGTCGGCTATCCATATTTCCGGAGCCATGCCTAGCTCTCCTTTTCGTCTTTAAGGCGAATGTGCAATTGATCCAATTGATCTTCAGATACCTGGCTGGGCGAGCCGGTCATCAGGCAGGCGGCTTTGGTCGTTTTCGGGAAGGCGATGACTTCGCGAATCGACTCGGAGCCGGTCAACAGCATGATGATGCGATCGAGCCCGAAGGCGATGCCGCCGTGCGGAGGCGTACCGTACGACAGCGCATCAAGCAGGAAGCCGAATTTGTCGCGTGCTTCGTCTTCGCCGATGCCCAACGCCCGGAACATTTTCGACTGCAACTCGGAGTTGTGAATACGGATCGAGCCGCCGCCGATTTCATTGCCGTTCCACACCATGTCGTAGGCGTTGGCCCGCACCTTGCCCGGATCGCTTTCCAGCATCGGGATGTCCTCGGTCTTCGGGCTGGTAAACGGGTGATGCATCGCGTAGTAGCGCTGATCCTCCTCGTTCCATTCCAGCAGCGGAAAGTCGAGCACCCACAGCAGATTCTGTTTATTGGTGTCGATCAGTTCCAACTGCTTGCCCAATTGCAGCCGCAACGCGCCCAGCGAATCGAAGGCAACATTGTTGCTTCCGGCGACGGCAAAAACCATGTCGCCGGGCTTGGCCTCCAATCGCGCAACGATGTTGCGTTTTTCGATGTCCGACAAAAACTTGGCGACGCCGCCGGCCAGTCCTTCATCTTCCACCTTCAGGCTGACCAGCCCCTTGGCGCCGAATACTTTGACCAACTCGGTCAATTCGTCGGTCTGCTTGCGGGAAAACTGCGCCGGGGCGCAAATCGCGCGAACGCTGCCACCGCCGGCGATCGTGTCTTTGAACACGCCGAATTCGCTGTCGGCGACCAAGTCGGACAGATCGCGCAATTCCATGCCGAAGCGGGTGTCGGGTTTGTCCGAACCGTAACGCTCCATCGCCTCGGAAAAGGAAAGCCGCGGGATAGGCAATTCAATTTCGACGTCCATCACCTGCTTGATCAGATCGGCCATCAGATCTTCCATAATCGGCAGAAGGCTATCCATCTCCAGGAAGCTGGTTTCGATGTCGATCTGCGTAAATTCCGGTTGCCGGTCGGCGCGCAGGTCTTCGTCGCGGAAACACTTGACGATTTGGAAGTAACGGTCGAAGCCGGCGATCATCAGCAATTGTTTGTACAACTGCGGACTCTGCGGCAGCGCAAAGAAACGACCGGCATGGATGCGGCTGGGTACGAGGTAATCGCGCGCGCCTTCGGGCGTCGATTTGCTCAGCACCGGCGTTTCCACTTCGATAAAACCGTTATCGCTCAAAAAGCGGCGAATGACCTGATAGGCTTGATGACGCTTGAATAAAATCTGCTGACTCACCGGGCGGCGCAAATCGAGGAAGCGCCATTTCAACGCTATATCTTCGCTGATGTCTTCTTCGTCGGCAATGACGATCGGCGTGGTTTGCGCCTGGTTGAGAATCTTCAATTCCGTCGCAACGACTTCCACTTCGCCGGTCGGCATGTCGGGATTGGTCTGCCCGTCGGGGCGCAGGCGTACTTTGCCTTTCACGGCCAGCACGAACTCCGGCCGGATGGTTTTGGCTTTTTCATGCAGTTCGGCGCCGGTTTCCGGGTCGAAAACCACTTGCGCCAGACCATCGCGGTCGCGCAGGGTGGTGAAAATCAGTTGGCCCAGATCGCGCCGACGCGCCACCCAACCGAACAATGTGACATTTTGTTCTGCATGTTCCGCCCGTAATTGTCCGCAATAAAGCGAACGTTTCCATCCATCCAGCGTCTCGGCCATAAGTTACCTCCCAAGACAAATAGATTTTAGTCTTTTAGCATCCTGACGCATCATGTCAACGCATTTCGCCCTCGGAAAACAGACTTGCAAGAAGGTAAACGCTGGAGTATTTTCACATTGGACAACAGGTATTCCTCCCCAAAGTCGGCATGCAATAGATCAGAAGGAGAAGACGATGACCCAGCGCATTACCGGTCTCTACAAGTTCTTTATTGATAAGAAATCCTTTTCGATCAACAACGCCTACTATGTTCTCAATCCCGATTATGAACGCGTTGTTTACGTCGACCAGCCTGCCTTCGCCGTCAGTAAAAAGTTGAAGTTCTATGCCGATGACATGAAATACAACACCCTGTTTTCCGTCGTGCAAGACCAGATCGTGCAGCCGATCAACGCCAAATTTACGATGTACGACGCCGACGACAATCCCCTCGCCAAATTTCACGCGAACTTGATGGACAACCTGGCCAAACGGAACGTCACGATTCTCACGCCCGATGAATCTCCCATCTGCCAACTGGTTGAGGAATCGGCGGTCGGCGGCTTGCTGGGCGCTTTGTCCGGCGCCAATTTCCTGTTTCTGGCGCAAGACGACGTACTCGGCAAATTCCTCACCGGTCCGAATGAGGAAAAAATGTTCACGCTTGAACTTGATCCGACCAAAAAACTGGATCAGCGCGTCGCCCTTGGCGCAGCGATCATTTTATACGCGCGATTAATCTAACGCCTGTTTTCACCTTACGCGTCCTTGCCGTTCGGGTGCGTATCCAGTAAACTTTTTCACCTTCATGGAGGTTAAATTTTTGTCGCTGAAACCCTTTTTCGCCCCGCAATCCGTAGCCGTCGTCGGCGCCAGTTCGGTGCCCGGAAAAAGCGGTCACATCATCTTGAAAAACCTGGTGGAGTTGGGTTTTGCCGGCGAGATCTTTCCGATCAATCCCAAGGCCGACGCCATTCTCGGCAAACGCTGTTATCCCGACATGGCCGCCTGCCCCGCCGCGCCGGAACTGGCCGTGCTCGCCGTGCCGCGCGAACACGTGCCGGCGATGCTTCGCCAGGTCGCCGAAAAGGGCACGCGGCACGCCATCATCGCCACCGCGGGTTTTTCCGACACCGGCGACGAGCTGGGCCTCGACCTGGAAAACCAGATCCTGGAGATTGCCGCCGCCAACAACATGCGCCTGATGGGCCCCAATTCGATCGGCACCATCGACACGACCAGCCGGTTGATCACCAGCATCACGCACAACGATCCGCTGCCGGCCGGGCCGGTGTCCTTTTTCGGGCAAACCGGCTTATTCGCCAGCGGCATCACCCGCTGGATCTACGACAGCCAGCCCTTCGGCGTCGCCAAGATCGCTTGCCTGGGCAATAAAAACGATGTGGGCGAAATCGATCTGCTGCACTACCTGGCCGAGGACGAGGCTACGGGCGTAATCGGCTGCTACCTGGAAGGCGTCGGTGACGGGCGCCGGTTTCTGGATGCAGCGCGAACCGCGGCGGCGCGCAAACCGTTGGTCGTGCTCAAGGGCGGCGCCAGCACTCTCGGCGGTGAAGCAGCGGCCGGACACACCGGCGCGCTGGCCGGCGACAGCGAAGTCTTTGCCGGCGTTTTGCGGCAAGCCGGCGCGGTGTCGGTATCGGATCTGTCCGAGTTGTTCGACCTGCTCGCCGGTTTTGCACATGGGCCGTTACCCAACGGGCGCAACCTGGGCGCAATCAGCATAACCGGCGCGGGCTGCGTGCTTTCGGCCGACGCCGCCGAGCGCTTCGGCCTGGCCCTACCCGAGTTCGACGATCAAACCTACGCCCGCATGCGCGAGGTCTGTCCCGACTGGGCGCCGTTGCGCAATCCGGTCGACATCTGGAGTTCGATCGAAAAAAGCGGCGTGGAAGAATCCTACCGACAGATCGGTCTGGCCGTGGCGCAGGACCCGAGCATCGATATGCTGCTGATGGCGATCACGTTGTTTCCGGGTTCGATCTTCGACATCAGCTCGATCATCCGCGAAATCCGCGAAGCCGCGCCGGAAAAACCGGTCGTCACCGTGCTGCTCGGCGGCGGTTGCGAAGAAAACCGCGACTGGACGCGCAATGCCCACCGCGCGGGAGCCGCCACCTACCCCTCCATTCCGCGCGCGGTGCAGGCGTTGGCGGCGATGGTCGAATACCGGGATCGCCGACGGCGCTTTTGATCTTCAACGTCTTCAGGCAAAATGCGTTTCATGAAAACAACACCAGGATGGTGCGCCATGCGTAAATTCAGCTTGATGCTCATTTTTCTGCTCGGTCTGTCGGCTTCCGCTTTCGCCGCGGATGAAGCGATCGACTTCGGCGGCTACGGCGGTTTCTCGCTCGGCCTGCAATACCTGAACGTATCCGACCTGAACGAGATGATCGACGACGCCGGTTTCACCGAATTGTCGCCCTGGCGACCGTACATCGGCATCCACGGGCACGGCATTATTTTCGAACGCTTACTGGTCGGCCTCCGTGGCGGCGCAATGCGCTCGACCGGTTCGGGCGACGGTGTCGATATGTCCTTCCACAGCGGCTGGGGACAACTGGAATTCGGCTACCTGCTGATGAACAATCGCTACGGTCTGTTTGCTCCGCTGATCGGTATCGGCGGCTTCGGTTTCACGCTCGACTTCGACGGACCGGTTCACGCGATGGGCCTGGGCGAGGAGCCGGTGGAAGATCCGCGCACGGGCGAGGTGACCAACCGCGGCGAGGTGCTCGACGACCTGAAGATGTCGCGCGGCGGCGCACATTCGTTTATCGGTCTGACCTATCAATACCCGTTCCGCTTCGCCGGCGACGAGCACGGTTTCGCCATGTTCGTCACCGGGGCGACGATGGGCGCGACGCTGCAGATGATCGATTCGCGTTGGATGGACGAGGACGGCGATGCGATCAGCGGCGGACCCGATCTCGCTTTCCACTCGTTTTATCTGGTCGTGGAAATCGCCTTCGGCGGCGGTGCGATCCTGGACGAATGAGACTTCCCGTCGGCCGAAAGCCGTGATATATAGAGGCCTGCTTTGCCCGGATGGAGGAATTGGTAGACTCAGGGGACTTAAAATCCCCAGGCGCTGAGCGCCGTGCCGGTTCGAGTCCGGCTCCGGGCATCGTCATTGATTTCATACAGATTAATAGTATTCACGGTTCTCGAAAGGGACC
>Ga0272444_10001001_pt1 | contig 28201 bp, 23 predicted proteins | sample SSMForm13_FD_201033 | JGI IMG/M metagenome (GOLD analysis project Ga0272444, IMG submission 201033) | Marine sediment archaeal communities from Little Sippewissett salt marsh, Falmouth, MA, United States - SSM-Form-13 | ecosystem: Environmental > Aquatic > Marine > Wetlands > Sediment ...
CTTTTATTATTCGCTTTACTATGCTCCCCTATTACTTCGAGATGCTAACTTATTTTTCAAACAATGATTCTGTGCAAAGTACAGAAGTTAATGTCATAGATTTAATAAATGAGCAAAGACAAGAACTGTCAAAGGAGTTTGGTGTAATTATAGAAAGACTTCGCAACTATGATAAATAAATTTGTTCCTATCAATCAGTGAACCCGAAACATGGAAGTCACGTCCAGGGCTTAGCCCTGGTGACTGAAAGTCACCCCTCCGACAGCGAAGCCGAAACCCGGAAGTCAGTGCATTGACCCCCCTCCGGCTCCCCCCGTCTTGCGGGGGGAGAGACTCGTCGCAACCTTCTACTTGACCGTAGGGCAAGCCACCGACAGCGAACTCGAAACCCGGATAACAAGTCCAGGCATTATGCCTGGTGACTGAAGGGCAAGCCTCCGACAGCGAAGCCGAAACCCGGATAACAAGTCCAGGCATTATGCCTGGTGACCGAAGGGCAAGCCTCCGACAGCGAAGCCGAAACCCGGATGTCACATCCAAGTCTTAGACTTGGCAGCCACATCCGTCGTCGTCATCATCGTCATCGTCGTCGTCATCGTCATCATCGTCGTCGTCATCATCATCGTCGCCGATGGTGTCGTCGTCGGTGATGTCGTCGTCGGACACGTCGTCGTCGCTGACGTCGTTGTCATCGTCGTCGGCGGTGTCGTCGTCGACGGCGCAGATCGGGTCTTCGTCGTCGGTGAGGCCGTCGCAGTTGTTGTCGAGGCCGTCGTCGCAGATTTCCTCGGCGTCGGGATGCACCGCTTCGTTGTCGTCGCAGCAATCGTCGCCGCCGCAGTAACTCCAGATGTAACCGTCGCCGTCGTTGTCGCAATTCAGGCGCATCGGCGTGTGCGGGTCACCGAACAGAAACAGCGTGTACCAGGCCCAGCGCATCATGTTCATCGGCGACAGCATGCCGATGCAGTCTTCCTTGCCCTTGTCCATCGCCGCGCCGATGTGCGGGATGCCGTCGTTGAAGAAAGCGTCGGCCAGTTCCCAATCGTAAACGTTGCTCGGGCCGTCGACGCGTCCGGTGAGGTAAAAGCCATAGCGTGTGTTCATGAAGTAGGCGAACGCGCCGTGCGGATGTTTTTCGACGAACTGTTCGGCCATGCAGTCGGTGGACGTGATGCCGTAAACGTCGGCGCCGTCGACGCTGCCGGAATAGCAGCCCTGCGAAAAGCCGAGGTAGAAGGTCTCGTTGGTCAGGTCGCCCACATCGCCCGGACTAAAGCTCATGTTGTAGGTGCAGTTGGAGTGGCCGAGGTGGTTGAGCCACTGGAACTGGTTGGAATTAATCGCGGTGACGATGTTGCTGTACGAATAGGTGCCGTCGCGGTCGTACAACGTGGTCAGCGGAACGGTCATGTCGCCGCAATATTTGAAAACTTCGTCTTTGTTGTCGCCGCCCCAGGTTGAGGCATCGGCCATCTCGCCGATGAACAGCAACCGCCAGGGCGTGGTGTCGACGGCGTTCTCGAAGGCAAGGGTCTTGCCGATCATAATCGTCAGCTCCCACGATGACTCGATGGTGAAGCGGCCGACGTGCACGTCGTACAACAAGTCGACGTCGCCGCCGTCGATGCCGTCGTTGGTCTCGCCGAAATTCAAATCGCCATCGGAATTGTAATTGCCGTCGAGGCAGCCGTAGTACTGGTCGGTGGCCATGTTGGAGTCGGTGTAGGTCTGGCCGTCGTCGGGGTCGGTGCCGGTGACGTACAGCCCCTGTAACTTGATCACCTCGTTGTTGCGATCGGCGTCGCCGACCAGCAGCACGTACTGCACGCCGTCGTTGTAACGCTCGATGATGTAATTGCGCAGGCGCATCGGAATCGTCGCGCCGACGCCGTTCTCCACGGTCTCTTCGTAATCGACGATCTCACACCGCAGGCCGAACGTCTCGGTCTTGTGCGCGGTCAGCTCCTGCAATTTCGTATGCCACTCGACCGGCGCGATAACCAGGTAGTCGACCTCGTCGCGCATCGGTACGGCTTCCGGCTCGTAAGCGTCGAGTATCTGCACGTTATCGACCCGCTGCCGCAATTCGCGAAGGTCGGCGGGCAAGCCGCGGAAAGGCAGCACGCCGTCGGGCCGCTTGCTGGCCGGGCGGGTGACCACGCGCAACGTCAGCGCATCGGAAAACAGCAGTTGCTGCGCTTCGGGGTTGTAGCGCACCGGGTAGAGCGCGACCGGCAGAATCGCGACGCCGCGTTTGTATTGCACCGACAGCGGGCGGTACGCCGCTTCCGGGTAGAGCGTCGCGCTTTGGTAGATCGCCGGGTTGGGTTCGGCCGCTATGTGAACCGGCTCGCTGTACGGCGCGAACTTCGGTCCCCAGGCGGCGACGGCATCGACCAACGAAGTCGCCCGCGTCGCTTCGACGCGCACTTCGACCACCTCGTGCCCCTGCGGCAGCGCTACCCAGGCGGTGCGCACCGGCACGATCGGATAGCCGGGAATCAGCAATTGCCGCGCGCCGTCGACGACCGGTTCGACCGTGCCGTTGACGTGCTCGACGAGCTGCGGCTGCGAAAATTGATAGTGAAGCGTGATTTCATCGGCCTGCGCGACGGTGGCGCTCAGCGCGAGAACAATCAGGAAAAACAAAAAACGGCGCATGGTTTTCTCCTTCGTTTTTGCCGGATTATTCTAAAGAAGGGAGGCTTGAGGCACAAGGCGCGGCGCCGGATCTTTCGTTGTCGGACGAATGAACTATAATAAGTTGCTTTTCACCGGGTTCGCCCGGCCTGCGATAAGGAACGGATCATGCGGTTTTTCCTGTTTCGGTTGAGGTGGATTCTGCTGGCGACGTTGCCGGCCTGCGCCGTTCTGGCCGGCGCGGCCTTCGCCGACGGCATGGTCGAAGACTGGGTGCGGCTTTACCACGACAACAGCACCGACATCGCCAAATCGTTGGCGATCGACGCCGACGGCGACATCATCGTCTTCGGAAGCAACGACGGCGGCGCCTTCATCGGCTTCACCGCGGTCAAATACAACGATGCCGGCATCCGGCAGTGGGTCGCCAAACATCGCGAGTTCGCCACCGCCGACCTCGACCTCGGCGCGGCGATGACCCTCGATGACGAAGGTAACGTTTACGTCGCCGGCGGACACTGCGCGCAGGTCGGACCATCCGGCTGCATCTTTTCCGAATTTCTGACGATCAAATACGACGCCGCCGGGAACGAACAATGGCGGGCGCAATACAACGGTCCGTTGAACATCGGCGGCTTTGCCAGCGACGTCGCCGTCGACGCCAACGGCCACGTCGCGGTTACCGGCACCGTCTGCGTCACTACCAACCTGCAGGGGCAATGCATCAACTACGACGCCGCCACGCTGGTCTATAACGCCGACGGCGTCGAGCTGTGGGCCGAACGCTACGACGGCGCGGGCAACGAGGAAGGGCATCGCGTCGCCTTCGACAACGACGGCAACATCATCGTCTTCGGCCTGGCCCACGTCGCACTGCAGGGCACCGATCTGGCGGTGATCAAATACGAGCCCGACGGCGATCTACGGTGGGACGTGCTTTACAACGGTCCCGGCGACGGCGACGAAATCGTCGGCGATCTGTTCGTCGATAACGCCGACAACATCTATGCCGTCGGCGGCGTCTGCACGGAAAAAACATTGAACGAGTGCGATAACTACGACTTTGTCGCCCTCAAGTTCGAACCCAGCGCCTACATGGCCTTCGACGCCTATTTCGACGGTTCCGGCCAGGCCCACGACATCGCCCGCGCCGCATTCCTCGATGCCCAGGGCAACGTGGTCGTGGTCGGCGAGACGCTGGAAACGGTATCGCAAAGCTACGACTACGGCGTGGTGAAATTCGCCGGCGACGGCTATCCGCAGTGGGCCAACGAGTACGGCGATCCCGACGGGCAAGACGATTTCGCCGTCGATGTAGTCGTCGACGAGCAGGGCATGATCTACGTCGCCGGACACGCCTGCGTCGACGGCGGAGCAAGCGGGTGCAACAACATGGATATGGTCGTGGCCGCTTTCGATCAGACCGGCGATCAACAATTTCTGCTCACCTACGACGGCGCGGCCGGCGCCGACGACCTGGCCGCCGCACTCGCCCTCGACGACGAAGGCAACCTTTACCTGGCCGGCGCTTCGTGCAAAGCGGCGCTGCGCGGCGATTGCAGCAACTACGATTTCGCCGTCATTAAATACATCCCCTCGGGCGGCGACGACGACGATAATGACAACGATGACGACGACACGTTCACTCCCGACGACGACGACAACGACGATAACAACGACGATAACGATGACGACGATGACGACGACGATAATGACGACGATGACAACTCTTTCACTCCCGACGACGACGGCGGATCCGACGACGGCGACACCGTCAACCACGGCGGCGGCTGCGGCTGCCAGGCATAATGCCTGGACCTGACATCCGGGTAATCGACTTCTCTGTCTGAGGCTTGCCCTACGGTCACCAGGCATAATGCCTGGACTTGTTATCCGGGTTTCGAGTTCGCTGTCGGTGGCTTGCCCTACGGTCAAGTAGAAGGTGATTAATCACCGCAGGCTTACGCATAACGACATGGTGGGGCGGCTCGCGAGCCGCCCTTTTCTTTCATATCGCCATTGCTTACCCAACCCAGGACGGAAGTTCTGGGCTGCTTTGTGTCACCCCTGCGGGGTGAATCGGTAAATGGTTTATTAAATCCGTAGGGCTACTAGGCATGCCTAGCCCATGACGGGCGGTTTGCCGCCGCAACCCCCAGCACCCGTGTAACGGGTGCCACACAGTAGCCCAGGGTTTTAACCCTGGGTGACTAACTCAATCCAACCCATTCGCTTAACCGCATAAGCGGGTAAACGGGTATATGGTAATACCCCCTTCATTTTCAAGGACCGCCCCCCAGCCCCCTCCGTATTGCGGAGGGGGAGCAAAAGGATGGGACAATTCGAGTCTCTCCCCCCGCAAGACGGGGGGAGTCGGAGGGGGGTCAATGCACCTGACATCCGGGTAATCGACTTCTCTGTCTGAGGCTTGCCCTACGGTCAAGATTGTTCGTCATTCGTAATTCATAATTCGCCATCCTCCTTGACCCGAGGGTGTTCAGGCGATATGGGTGAGCGGTGAGATCATCCACCATTTGACGTGACCATCGACGGCATAATCTGAACAAGTCTCTTTGAGGGAGGTACAAGGATGAAACGATCGGAACCACACATCACCAGATTGATGCAATTGGGATTGATGAAAGAAGGTTACGAACTGCCGGAGTACGGCGCCGACGGCCGATGGGGACAAGAGACGCAACGGGCGTACGACGATTATGTCGCCAAGCAGGGCGCGACCGTGCCGGCGATCAACGCGCCGAGCGCAACCAGCAACTGCATCGTCGATTTATCGCATCACAACAACAACATCGATTTCGCCGCCGCGAAGAACGACGGCATCGTCGCCGTTATTCACAAGGCCACGCAAAGCACCGGCTACGTCGACCCGACCTACGGCAACCGCAAAGCCCGCGCCCGTGACGCCGGTCTGCTCTGGGGCGCGTATCACTTCGGCGTCGGTCACAACGGCGACGAGCAGGCGGATCATTTCCTGAACATCGTCAAACCGGAAGCGGGCGACTTGCTCGTATTGGATTTCGAAGGCAATCCGCTCGGCCATGACATGTCGCTGGACGAAGCGGAAGAATTCGTGCAGTGCGTGTACGAGGCGACCGGCCGGTGGCCCGGTCTGTATTCCGGCCACACGATCAAACAGCTATTGGGATCGCAGACCAACACCGTGCTGGCCAACTGCTGGTTTTGGCTGGCGCAATACGGCAAGCACCCCAAGGTGCCCCCGGCCTGGCCGACCTGGACGATGTGGCAGTACACCAACGGCGCCGTCGGCCCCGAGCCGCATACCGTGCAGGGCATCGGGCACTGCGACCGCGACAAGTTCAACGGCGCGCTGGATGATCTGGAAACGTTCTGGAATCAGCAATAAATCGGGACGGCTAATTGCGTACGCAACGCACGCGGCATTCGCCGTAGGTCAGGCTGGGCACGATCGAGGCGTAGTGGAAGCTGAACAGCCAGGCGCCGTTGACCGATCGGCCGACCGCGCTTGAAGACCAATACCATCCGTTCTCACCCGCCATCTCCGCCGGCCAATACGCGCCGTTGGGTCCCGGTCCGCCGTTGAGCGCGCAACCGGCGCACGATTCGTTCCAGCAGCCATGTCCCAGACACTCGTCATTAACTCGGCAGGCGCCGTTGTTGACGGTTTGCGGGCAGCCCCGCAGCAGGCTACGCAACTCCGAAGCCGTCGGCAAATGCCAGTCGCTGTGGCCGCCTAGTTTCAGATTTTGGCAATACGCTTTCGCCTTTTCCCAGTTCAGCTTTTTGTCCGCCGGTTGCACTTGCCAAGTCAGGCCGGACGCAGGATCTTTCCAGACTTCGCCGCCGCTGTGCGCCATCGTCAACAGGCCGACCGACAACAACAATACAATTAACGCCGGCAGCGCTTTCGAAACCATGGGGAGGTCCTTTTTTATTTAGTTGACGAAAACCACGTGGAAGTGCGGCGCAACGCCGCCGTTTTCAACGGGGATCGTCAGCAATTCCTTCTTTTCGAATTTGAATCCGGCCGCGGTAAACGCGCCGGTAATGATCGGAAAAGCATCGCGCAAATCGCGTCGTTGTGATTCAAGTACGTGCAAGCGACCGCCCGTTTTCATCGCCCGGCGCATCGACTGCATGCAGTCGGCGGCCGCGTCGCCGACCGGGCTGAGGTTGTTCATCATCGAATTGTAAAAAGGCGTGTTGAGCACGAGCATCACGTCGATCGAGTCGGGCGGCAGATGCACATCGGCCATCGTCGAATGCACGGGCACGATTTTCTCGTTCCCGGGTAGCTCCGATTCTTTGAGCATGAAGCGCAGAAAATCGATCGCCGCGAGGTCGATATCCACCGCGTACATTTTGGCGAACGGTACGCTTTTTTCCAACATGTACATTTGAAAGCCGCCGGTGCCGCAGCCGATGTCGGCGACTACGTCGGTCGGTTTCAGGGCGAGCGCCGCGGACATTTCGGGCGAGGCGGAAACGCGGCGGAACAAACTGTGCAGCGGCCGGTTCTCGGTAAGCGCGTTACGAACGGCACTGCGAAAGCGTTCGACATCCTCGGCGGTCGGCATTTCCGTGAAGCTACTGGGGACTTCCGGCACAAAAGCGGTAGCGGCCGGTATCGACCCTGCCGCCGGCGGTGGTGAATGAGTGGGAGTTTCTTTCCGGTTTCCTTCGCTGCATGCCGCCGCCAGGATAATCAGCGCCGACAGGACAACGAGGACCAAGACGTGACTGAACTTCACGACACGCATGTCGCTTCTCCGCATTAACCTCAACCGTTGATTGCCATCTACAGCAATCGAACTCGTCGATATCAAATTTATTCGTACGATTAGCTGCTGCTCGAATACACGCGCAGATTGTAGCAACTTTTTTCGTTGGAAGTCAGGCATGGAAACTTTTTTTTTTGCAATTTTTGCCTTGGTTATAGCTGTTGCGATTGTTTATCCGGCTTGCGACTGTAGTGATGACGACCCTTCGACAAGCTCAGGGCAAAGCGACGATGACGTTACCGACGGCGGCTAATTCTATCCCTGCGCTGCCTGGAACGCGTCCGGCAAATTGCTGATCGCCTGGGCCGACGAACGCAATTGCACTACGCTCACGCAGCAGGGGGCAAGCGAGGTGTGCGATTCGGAAATCTACTACGCGGTCGGCGAAGCGGCGGTGGAATAAAAATGTGCTAACGCACCCGTGCAACGGACGCCGGAAAATAAAGACATCGTTCACTCATTGTCAAAATGTTTCAATGTAATGAATCAATTTTTCCACGGCGGTGACACTGTTCTGGAACATGCCGTGCCCGCCGAGCGGATCTTGGTAGAACTTGTCGACAACACCCTGATAGTCTTCGATCATGGCGACCATATTTTCCATTTCGTCGCATTTGTTTTTGTCGCCGGATACCATGTCCTGTTCACTGCAATACAACCAATAATGGGCTTCGGCCAACGAGGTCAATGCGAACTCCCGATCGATAGGCGCACCCGAATCGGCGATGAATGAAGAAAAATATTGATGCCCCGCCATATCAAGATCAGCCAGCGGCAGCGTCAACCACGAGCCTCGACTGAGCCCGTGAAAGAAGTAGAGCGTATCGTCAGTCGGACAATGCTTTTCGATTTCGCCGAAAATCGTTTGCATGTAGGCGTAAATTTCCGTGGCGTTGCAGTGCGCCTCTTCCTCGTCAGCGATCGATGGATCGTAATATTGCAACGCGACAAGCGCGTAAGAACACCAACCGGTGTCGCCCAGCCAAAGCGAAAAAACCTGCTCGGCGTGCATCCCCGAGCCGTGCAGCGTGAAAATCAACCGGCGATTTTCCTGCTTGCCCCAATTCTCGGGGAACCGAACGATGTAGTACAAATTCTCGCCAAGCGGAAAAACGCCCGCACCCTGCTCGACAATGTTGTCCCGCATATCCGCGAAAAACTCCGGCGGTTCCGGCGCGTCTTGGGCCGATTGCAACCAATCCAGACATTGACTGATATCTTGTTCGTCGCCTGATTGGACGTTTTCATCACTTTTCGTTTCGCCGCCGTCTTCCTCCGTGCACCCCATCGGCACCACCAAAAGAACAACCAGCAGCACGCCCAACAGCGATGCTCGTATACCGAATTTCACAATTCGCCCATACATCATCTGCCTCGCACTATCGTTATTTGCTTCACGGGGAGGACATTGTTTTAGCTGAAAAATGAAGTAGTTACACTTCCCAACCTCTGAAAGTCAGGCTACCAAACGATCAGCGCCTATGCAAGACCGGATCAACATTGTCATCTCGATCGGAGCAGAGAGATCTCTTTGGGTAGTTGGTAGTCATTGGCCATGAACACATTATTCGCCACCTACTAACTATCAACTGCCACTCCATCCCGATCTGCCGGCCCTTGTCTTCCCCTTGCATTTGCACTGACAATCCCGCCACCGGTTGACCTCCCAGCAATGCTCGTGTTACCTGGAAAGCTCGAACCAAGGAGGTATTACATGAAGCGCGCGATGTGGGTCACGTTGTTGTTAATGCTGTTGATCGCCGCCCTGGCGTTGGCCTCGGGCTACGGCGGTCCGTTGTCTTTCGATGTTAAACCGAACAAAACGTTCAAGCAGCCGACGCCGAAGATTAACTTCTCCGCCAAGCAGATCGCCAACCTTAAAGCGAAAAAGCCGGTGTGCCTGTTGTTGCCGTCGCCCAGCGATCCGGAGTTGAAAGCCGGGTACATGGCGGCCATCGTGCCTTACGATCCGGTCACCGTCTGGCAGGTCATCACCGACATCAAGCACTTCCACCTGACCGATCCGTCGTACCCGAACACCGGCGCGTTGACCGATCGCCGGCGCACCTTCATGCCCTACGTACGCGACGGCGCCGTCTGCTCGCAAGGCGGCAGCAGTTACCTCTACCAGTTGCTGGTGATGCCCTTCGTCGCGCCGCGCAAATATTCGTTGAAACGCTACGGCGACCGCAACGGCTTCCCGTGGGAATCGGCCTGGACGGCGGCGTCCGAGTTGGTCTGCGCCGACCGGCGCAACCAGGAGTTCGACGAATACTTCAACGAAGCGGTACAGATTACGCATAACAACGGCTGCTGGCACATTCAGCCGGTACCCGAAGCCTGGCGCACCAAGCCGGAAGACGCGCTGAACACCTACATCGAGTATTACGTCGACACCAATCCCGGCGGCAACATCGGTCAGATCAAATCGATCGTCAACCGGGCGACCAGCACCGCGCTGCCGTCGCTGCACGAAAACCTCGTTTTCCATTCCGGACACTGGGAACAGCACCTGAAAAAGCACCACAGCGCCGCCGAACTGGCGCAGTGGAAAAAGGAGCGCGCCGAATTCCGCGCGGCGATGGGTTTCTAGCCGCAAGGCGACGCGTCGGGAAGGAGCGATGACGATGAGCACCGCCGCATCCTGGCTGATGATCTTCTTTCACTTCGCCATGCCCGTTTACTTCATGGATGTCGATCAGTTCTCCGACGATCTGGAGTTGGTCGACGTCGCCGAGTATTCCGCGCCGGTGTGGCCGGGCTACGATTTCGATTTGGGTATGGATCTACATCGCGGCGACAACGCGCTGCGCCTGGCGCTGGCCTGGGGCTCGCTGACGCTGGAAAGCAGCGAAGACGGTCGTCTGGCTTCGTTCGAAGAGGGCTACTTCACCTTTCTGCTGGGGCTCAAGCACCGCTTCGGCAAACACTTCGCGCTGATCGCCGGCTCGGGCATCGGTATGGGCGGCTACGACTACGACGCCCACGGTGAAACCTGGGATGGTCGCGCGCGGCGCGGCTATTACCTGGCCACGCCCGAACTGGCCGCCGAGTTGACCTTCAAGCGTTTCGGCCTCGGCGTGTCGGGCCGCTACCACGCGATCTTCGGCAACGCCGGCGATACCTACTACGGCGACATGGGCCACGAAGATCAGGGCGACTTCGACCTCAGCCGCACGGCGCTGCGGGTCTATTTGATCATCTGCGGCTCGTCACGGAATTAAAACGATGCGCACGCTTGTTCTGCTGTTGTCGCTGACGCTGCTGCTCGCAGCATCGGCCCGGGCGCAAGATGAAATCGTCGACGAACCGGCCGACGAGGGCGTGCAAGCCGGGCTTTATTTTCACTTCGTTTACCCGATGCATTTTCTTGACGTCGAACCGTTCAGCGACGATCTGGACGCGGCGAATCTGCCCGACTTCTCGCCGTTTCAGCAATACTTGTTTCAGGCCGACTTCGGTCTTGATTTTTATTGGGACGCCGACGCGTTGCGGCTGGGCTTCGGTTTCGGTTCGCTGCAAATGGACGAGCACCGCGACAAACGCTACGCCGAGTTCAACGACGAATACTTCGACCTGCTTGCCGGGTACGCCCGACGCATCGGCCGCTACGTGCAGCCCTACGCCGATGCGCGTCTGAAGTTCGGCACCTGGACCTACAACCTGCATAGCCCGGCGTTGCACGGTCGCGCGCATCAGGGATACGTCGCCGCGGCGCCGGAAGTCGGTCTCGAGTTGATCTACCCACCGGTCGGCATCGGTTTCAGCGGCTCGTACCGCTGGGTCGTCGGACGTTACGGTGGCTTGTATTCCGGCGACTTCGACGAAGCCGATTACGAAGACCTCGACATCGACCGCGCCGTCGTGCGCGCTTACATCATCCTCGGTTACTGGAGCGAACTGGGCAAAAAGAAACGAGACTGATCCTCTACGCGATCTCCGGTGCGCGGGTGCGCTCGACGACGGGGTTGCGCAGGCGGCCGATGCCCTCGATGACGATCTCGACCAAATCGCCTTCTTCGATCTGTGCCACGCCGGCGGGGGTGCCGGTGGCGACCACGTCGCCCGGCTCCAGCGTCATCACCGACGAAATGTAAGCCAACAGTTCGGGCACGCCGTGCAGCATCATGCTGGTGCGCGCGTCTTGCTTTTTTTCTTTGTTGACGAAGCTCTCGATCAGCAGGTCGGAGGGGTCGAGGTCGGTGACGATGCACGGACCGAGCGGGGCGAAGGTGTCGTGCGCCTTACCGCGGGTCCAGGTGCGGTCGTTGCGCTGCAGGTCGCGGGCGGTGACGTCGTTGATGCAGGTGTAGCCGAGGATCGCGCTGGCCGCTTCTTCGACGGTGGCGTCGCGCAGAACGTGGCCGACGACCACCGCCAGTTCGGCTTCGATTTCGACGCGGTTGGACGCCGCCGGCAGTTCGATCGCCTGCTCGGGGCCGATTACCGCCGACGACGGCTTGAGAAAGATGTCGGGTTGCTCGGGCGGCTGACGCCCCATCTCCAGCGCGTGATCGCGGTAGTTGAGGCCGACGCCGACGATCTTTTTCGGGATCACCGGGGCCAGCAGGCGCACTTTGTCGAGGCTGTGGATCTGGCCGAAGACCTGCACGTGCGAAAACAGGTCGGCGCCCATGTCGCGGATCTTGTCGCCTTCGAGCCGGCCGATACGCACGTTGTTCTGCGTTTCGTAACGGACGATTTTCATTTCAGCCCCAGCACGTCGCCCATGTCGTACAGGCCGGGCGGTTGTTTCTGCACCCAGTGCGCGGCACGCAATGCGCCTTTGACGAAGTTGTCGCGGTTGGTGGCCAGGTGCGAAAGGGTGAGCACCTCGCCCGCGCCGTAAAAATTGAGGTCGTGCTTGCCGACGACGTCGCCGCCGCGTACAGCGTGGATGCCGATGCGGCCTTCCGGGCGCACGCCGACCTGCCCGTGGCGGCCGTGGTCGAACAGCGCTTCCGGATCGTCTTCGTGGCCCCATTCGCGGGCGACGATTTCCGCCAGCCTGGCCGCGGTGCCCGAAGGCGAGTCGACTTTGTTGCGGTGATGCACCTCGACCAACTCCACGTCGTAGCCGACATCGAGCACGCGGGCGACCTGCCGCGTCAGGTGAAACAGCAGGTTGACGCCGACGCTCATATTCGGCGCATGCACCAACGGAATGTCGGCGGCGCATTCGCGGATGGCGTCGCGTTGCTTGGCGTCGAGGCCGGTGGTGCCGGCGACGAAGGGAATCTTCTTATCCGCGGCGACACGCGCGTTGGCGACGGTCGCCTCGGGCAGGGTGAAGTCGATGATCGCCTTCGCCCCGAGAACCGCGTTGCGCAGGTCGTTCTCCAGCTTGATGTCGAGGTTGCGGCCGATCAGCAACATGCCGACGTCGGACGCGATGTCGGGGTGATCGTGGCGCTCGGTGGCGCCGACCAGTTCCATGCTTTCGTCGGCCAGCACCGCTTGAGCGATCTTGCCGCCCATGCGGCCCATGACGCCGGTGACGACGACAGGCAGGCGACTCATAGCAACCCCAGGTCGCCCATCACCTGCTGCAGGCGGGCGACGGTGCCGTCGACGGCTTCGGTCATCGGCAGGCGCATGGTCGGGCCGTAGAAGTCGAGCAGGCGCAGCGCGGCTTTGACCGGAATCGGGTTGGTTTCGGTAAACAGCGCGCGGTACAGCGGCCAGAGTTTTTCGTTAAGCTGACGCGCCTCGGCGGCGTCATTGTTGTCCCAGAAATTAAACAGCGCGACCATCCGTTTCGGGTCGACGTTGGCCGCGACGCTGACCACGCCGTCGGCGCCGGCTGCGAGGCAGGGCAGGAACAGGGCGTCGTCGCCGGAGAGCACGTCGAGATCGGGATTCAGGCGCTTGATTTCGACGGTGGCTTGCACCGTGCCCGACGCTTCTTTGACCGCGACGATTTTTTCGTGCGCGGCGGCTTCGGCGATCGTTTCCGGCGCCATGTTGACGCCGCTGCGACCGGGGATGTTGTAGATCATCACGGGAACGCCGACGTCGGCGATTGCCTGGAAGTGAGCGACCAGTCCGTGCTGAGTCGGTTTGTTGTAATAGGGTACGACGGCGAGCACCCCGTCGACGCCCAGCTCGGCGGCGGCCGCGGTGAACTCGACGCTGGCGGCGGTGCTGTAGCTGCCGGTGCCGGCTACGACCTTGGCTTTATCGCCGGCGGCCTGCTTGCAGATGGCGAACATCGCCAATTTTTCTTCACGGCTCAACGTCGGGCTTTCGCCGGTGGTGCCGCTCGGCACCAGCCCGTGTACGCCGGCGGCAACGAGCCTGTCGACGTGGGCGATGTAGGCTGCTTCATCGAAGCTGCCGTCGGCTTGAAAGGGCGTGGCGGTGGCGACGTAGATTCCTCGAAACATATTTTCCTCCTTGAGTGCGGGATATCCTACCACGGGTGACGACGCACCTTAAGACCCCAGTCGGCAATAATAGTTCGTAGTTTGTGGCGGTAATTGTTTAATTAAGCCATTTATGGATTTTGGTCGATTATTGCTTAAAACGGTCGCCGTACCACCGCTCGTAAAAATCACGGTAGTCGCCCGACTTGATCTGCTCCCACCATTGGCGGTGGTCGAGATACCAGGCGACGGTGGCGGCGATGCCGTCGGCGAAATCGACCTCGGGCCGCCAACCCAGCTCGCGGTTGATCTTGCTCGCGTCGATGGCGTAGCGGCGGTCGTGGCCGGGGCGGTCGGTGACGAAAGTGATCAGGCTTTCGGGCTTGCCCAGGGCTTGCAGGATCAGGCGCGTGATTTCCAGGTTGGTGCGTTCGTTGCCGCCGCCGATGTTGTAGACCTGCCCGGGTTGGCCCTGGTCGAGCACGGCGAGCAGGGCACGGGCGTGGTCGTCGACGTGAATCCAGTCGCGCACATTGCCGCCGTCGCCGTACAGCGGCAGGGGCTTGTCGGCGTGGGCGTTGGTGATGAACAGCGGAATCAGCTTTTCCGGGAACTGGTAGGGCCCGTAATTGTTCGAGCAACGGGTGACGATCGCCGGCAGCTCGAAGGTGCGGTGGTAGGCCAGTGTCAGTAGGTCGGCCGCGGCTTTGCTGGACGAGTAGGGGCTGGACGGATCGAGCGGCGTCGTTTCGGAAAACAACCCCTCGGGGCCGAGCGAGCCGTAGACTTCGTCGGTGCTGACCATAACGAATCGTTGCAGGCCGTGGTTCTTGGCGGCGTCGAGCAGCGCCTGTGTGCCGACGACGTTGGTGCGAACGAATTCGGCCGGGCCGTCGATCGAGCGGTCGACGTGGCTTTCGGCGGCCATGTGCACCACCGCTTCGCAGCCTTCCATCGCGGTGTTGACCGCGGTGGGGTCGGTGATGTCGCCTTTGACGAAGCGATAACGCGGATGCTCGGCGAAGTCGGCGAGGTTGGCCAGGTTGCCGGCGTAGGTCAGCGCGTCGAGGTTGACGATCTCCAGGTCGTCGCGATGGGTCAATACGTAGCGGACGAAATTGCTGCCGATGAAGCCGCAGCCGCCGGTGAGCAGAAGGCGCATGGGCTTACGACTCGACGTGTTTGCGGACCAGAGCGGTCATCTCGTTCAAGTCGAAAGGCTTTTTCAGGTAGTCGACGGCACCCGATTCGACGGCGCGCTTTTTCTCGCCGGAAAACTGCAAGGTGGTATAGGCGGTCATGAAAATCACCGGGATATGCTGGGTCGCCTCGTTTTTGCGCAGGTGTTCCAGCACCTCCCAACCGTCCATCTTGGGCAGCATGATATCGCAGAGGATCAAAGCGGGAAGTTCGCGCCGGGCGATCTCCAGCCCCGACTCGCCGTCATAGGCCACCTCAACTTCAAAGCCTTCGTGGTTCAACTTGGTCTTAACGATATCCGCGTTTTCTTCCACATCATCGATGACTAGAATTTTGCTCGACACCGTTGCACCCTCCCAGGATGAATATCAGGCGTTGCCGCCTACTGAATCTTCGTCGCCGAACGAATCCAGGCGCGCAACCAGCGCCCGGCGATTAATCGGTTTCACCATGTAATCCTGCACCCCCAGGCTGTAGGCCCGCGCCTGATCGTCGATGATCGAAACGATGATCACCGGAATATCGGCGGTCTCGGGCGTGCTGCGCAACTCGCGCAACACCGACCAGCCGTCGCGGTAGGGCATCATGATGTCCAGCGTCACCGCGTAGGGGTTCATTTCCTTGGCCTGCCGCACACCGGCGTCGGGATCGGTGCAGCGCACGACCTTGTAGCCGGCCGGTTCGAGACTGGCGGCCAGCAGTTCAAGCACTTCTTCGTCGTCGTCGATGGCCAACACCGTGCGTGATTCGACCGCCTGGCGCCGCCGCTGTTTCGTCGCCGCTTCCGGCGCGACTGCGGGGCGCGGCGAAACCGGCAACGAGAAGCGGAAGGTGCTGCCTTCGCCCGGCGCGCTTTCGACGTCGATCGTGCCGTTGAGCAGGTTGATCAATTTTTTACACAGCGCCAGACCCAGGCCGGTGCCGCCGGCGGCGCGGGTCGACGAGCCGTCGATCTGGCGGAACTGATCGAAAATCACCCGCAGTCGATCGCCGGGAATGCCCTGGCCGGTGTCGGCGACTTCAAACCACACCTGCTTGCGGTCTTTGGCGGCGTAGGCGCGGACTGTGACCTGGCCGTGGTCGGTGAATTTGAGGGCGTTGGACAACAGGTTGTACAAAATCTGCTGCACCTTGCCGCGGTCGGCTTCGATCTTGGGCAGATGCCGCGCGATTTCGGCGCGCAGCTTGACGCCCTTGCGGTCGAACAGCGGCCGCAGACCGGCCACCGAATTGGCGGCCAGTTCGCCGGGGTCGAAGGTTTCCAGCGCAACGCTCATGCGGCCGGCCTCGATTTTCGAGAGATCGAGGATGTCATTGATCAGCCGCAGCAGCGCTTCGGCGTTGCGGCGGACCTTGTTGAGGCTTTCGCCCTGCTGATCGGTCAACTCGCCGTAGATGCCGTCGCGCAGCAGGTCGGAATAACCGAGGATGGCGTTGAGCGGCGTGCGCAGTTCGTGGCTCATGTTGGCCAGGAACTCGCTTTTCAAACGGTTGGCTTCCTGAATCTGCGCGGCCCGGGTGCGCAGTTCGGTGTTGGCCATGGTCAACTCGGCGGTGCGCTCGGCGACGCGTTGTTCCAGGTCGAGGTTGGCCTGCTCCATCCGCCCTTTCACGTCTTCCAACTGGCGGGCCATCGTATTGAAACCCTCGGCAAGCTGGCCGAACTCGTCGCCTCGATCAGTGGTCAGGCGGACGTCGAGGTTGCCGTGGGCGATCTGGCGGCTGGCTTCAAGCAAGGCGGTGATCGGGTTGGAAAACGATCGCGAGATGTACAGCGCGGCGAAGACGACCAGGATCACCGAGATCAGCAGGACGAAGAACATCAGGATGTAAGCGTCCATGTGAACGGCGGAGACTTGGTTGAGCACCTGGGTGGCTTCTTCCGGCGAAACCCGGTCGAGCACCTTGAGCGCGATTTCGTCGGCCATGTTCTGGTAGTTGGAGGAAATCAAAGCGGCGCTGATCAGCAACGGCACCATCGCCAGTCCGGAGAAGGCGAGGAAGATCTTGGTGAAAATGCTCAGTCGCAGGTGCACGTCAACGTCCTTCCGCTTTGCGGATCACCCGGATTTGCGGGCGGTCCGACCGCGCCACCCAGAAGGCCGCCAACGCGGCGATCATATAAAGCAGGCGAATCAGCAGCAATTGCCAACCGGCCCAGATGCCGCGCACGTCGGCGATGCCTCCGGCGGCATACAACCCCATGGTCATGGTGGCCAGCGCGTAGTTGAAGTTAGACCACTCCCCTTTGCCTATCCGCTCGACCACATCCCTGATTGTAGCATAAATAATCAGAAAAAGGCATGGTAGGTACCCGGGAAGAAAGGCATAAAAGGCTGCGCGAGGCAATTCGTGTTCGCTGGCCCAGGGTGTGTTCACCGTTGAAGACACGCCGTAAATGACCAACATCAACCAGAAAACGACGACCGAAAGCGAGCAAAACACCAGCACGGCTTGAGTCACCCGGTTTTTCCCCCACAGCCGCAACAACAAAAAGGCCACTCCGGCGATGACGTTTAATCCGGCGAAAACCTCGTCGACGTAAAATAACATGCGATCCATTCGGGGCCAGCCCTTGAAATAGGCCAGCAGTCGCAAGCCAGCCAGAAACCACAAGCAGGCGGCAAACAGCCAGAAGTAGCCATAAGCCTGCCAGGCTTGCGACAAATTGTCCGCTTTGCGCAGTTCCCGCACGGCGGCCAGGCCGATCAGCGCCACCATCCAGCAACAGAACACGTTGTACAACACCGCGTAATTCACGATTCCTCCCCGGTCAGGCCGAGTATACTCAACACCTGCGCCGCCACCTCGCCGCGGTCCACCGGTTTGGCGAATGCTGCGGACACGCCCCAGGCCTCGCACAAATCATTTTGCGGACTGGCGCTGACCACGATCACGGGCAGTTGCTCCGTGGCCGGTTCGGCGCGCAGTTTTTGCAAAACGCTCCAGCCGTCTTCGTGGTCCAACAGCGGATCGAGCACCAACACGTCGGGATCAAGTTGCGCGATGCGTCCCAGCAACTGACGACCCTCGCCGCAGGTTTCGACCCGCAGGCCCTCGGCTTCCAGGGCGAGGGCGAGCGACTTGCGGGCTTCGATGTTGCCGTCGGCGACCAGTACGGTCATACGGTTGCGTACCGGATCGAGGAACGACGGCTCCTCGCTGATTTCTTCGACTTCCGACTCGGCCGCGGTGCGCGCCGGCAGCACAATGGTAAAGGCGCTGCCGTGGTCCACCCGGCTGACCGCCTCGACCCGTCCGCCGAGTAATTCGGCCATTTTACGGGTGATGTACAGCCCCAGGCCGGTGCCTTCTTCGCTGCCGTTTTCGCGACCGACGCGCGAGTACTCTTCGAATAACAGCGGCAGATCTTCCTCGGCGATGCCGTGCCCGGTGTCTTCCACCGTAATCGACACTTCCTCCGGCCCGTTCATGTGCACACGCACCGACACGCGGCCGCGGTCGGTGTACTTGAGAGCGTTGATCAACAGGTTGAGCAGCATCTGCTTGATTTTGGTTTTATCCGAGATCAGCCGCACCGGCACTTCCTGTTCGATCTTGCTGCTCAGCACCAGGTCTTTTTGTTCGGCGAGGGCGCTGACCGTGGCGACGGCTTCTTCGACGACTTCGCGTAGATAAAGCGGTTCGTTGACCGCTTCCATCCGGCCGACTTGCAGGCGCGACAAATCGAGCAGATCGTTGATCATCGCCAGCAGTGTGCGTGTGTTGACGCTGATCCGGTGACAGGCGCCGAGTTGGCGCTCGTTGAGCGGCCCGTAGATTTTCGACGACATCAATTCGGCAAAGCCCATAATGGCGGTGATCGTCGTGCGTAACTCGTGGCTGACATCGGCGATGAATTCGCTTTTCAAACGGCTTTGCCGCTCCAGCTTGTGCGCCAGTTCGGCCAGTTCCTGGTTGGCTTGCTCCAATTCGGCGGTGCGGTCGGCGACGGCCTGCTCCAGTCGCGAGGAGGCGCGGTGCAACTTTTCGTACATCTCTTCCATTTCGCGCAGGTCGTTTTCCAACCCGGCCACCGTGTCGGACAGGGTGGAGCTGTTGGGGAACGTGCGCTGCCACCACTGTCGCGTCGATTCCTTCTCCCAACTGAGGCGATACAAGCAGGCGGTCGATCCGTAGGCTACACCGTCGATGGTGAAGGTGCCGTCTTCTTCCTGGTGTCCTTCTTCGCGAACGTCGCTTTCGTCACCGACCGGCCGCGAAAAAACGTTGCCGTCATCGTCGGCAAAATACACGCGGCCTTCGCGGGGCGGCAGATGTTCCAGGGGCACCGCGCAGCTCATGCTTTCGACCTTCGCTTCCGGCAATCCCCACAGCGCCGGGATGCCGCCGAGGACGCCGCGGATAAACGCGCAATCGTGGTGGGTTTGTCCGCCGGCCGGGGTTTTGACTTCAAGCATCGCCGAAGTGGTGCCGATGCGGATCGCGCGGAACTGGTGAAAGTTGTCGAAGTAGCCGACGACGCGATCGACCTTCTGCATCACCCGTTTCGGGCTGCCCGACAGGCGCAGAATGGTGGTCAGCGCGCCCAGTGTGCCCTGTTTGACGGCGAAGCGCCCGACCGGCTCGCCGACGTAGGGATCGCCGGTTTCTTTCTCCAGCCAATGCCAAAGGGTGTGCACGACATCGGCGTCGATCCAGGCGCGGTTGTCGGTGAGACGCTCGCAGGGCGTGTCGAGTTGCTCGCAAATCGCCTGCGTGTCGATGTCGTGCTCTTCGGCGTATTGCAGAATAGCGGCGCTCACCCGGCAACTGACGCGATAACCCGAATGGTTCGGCACAGCAACTCCCCGTGTTAACTCCAAGACAGCTTAATCGTTATCGGCATTTTGCGGTGATTTCACAAGGGTTTCCCGTTGAAAAACAACATAACCGTACAACCGCCGGACAAGGCGGTAACCGTCTTTGGAATGGGCTTCGGCGGGTGGAGTTAACACAACCCAATCGGCGCTGTTTTCGCCTGCGCCCATGCCGGGCGGCAGGCCGCTGTAGTAGTACAGCCCCGGTTCGTTGCCGTAGACCAACAACGTGTCGCCTTCGCGGCTGCGACTTTCCAGTGTGCCGGCGACTTCGCGCACCGCCGCGTAATGGAAGCGCGTTTCGCCGTCGACAAAATAGCGGGCCACTTCGGTGGCGTAACGGCCGTCGAGGAAATCCAGAAACGGCCGCCATTGCCGCGCGGCGGTCAACCAGGGCGTTGTCGCCAGCACCGCCAGCGCCAGCCCGGCCGCGGCAAACCGCACAACGTTTTGAGACAGGTTTTTCGCTTTCAACCGGCGCAACAGTTCGACCGCCGCCACGCCCGCGCCCACAGCCAGCGGACCAAGAATCGTCATGATGCGGTCGCCGCCGAACCCGGCGTAGACGTACCACCCGGCGCACAATACGCCCAGCAAAAGCACCTCGGGGCGGTCGCGGCGTACGCGATAACCGGCGAACAGCAGAAAAGCGATCACGCCCAAAAAGACCAGCGTCTCGATACTCGGCGCGGTCGAGATATCAAGCCAGCCGCGCACCATCGGATGCAGAAAGTAGATCGTCAGGATGCGCGGGTAGATGCGCGTCACGGCAAACAACAACACCGGCAGCGCCATCGTAAAAGCGAGCAACAGAAAACGCCCGCCGACCGATGAAAACGACTTACTCGTTTCATTTTGTTTTTGATAGCTTTCGCTGACCATCAACGCGAAGAAAGCGATGCCGTAACCGGCGACAAACAATGACGCCGCACCTAAAGCAAGGCCGGTTGCGATGATACGTCGCGGGCTGCGCTCGCGATCGGGTCGTCCCCAAGCGCCGAGGGCAAACAATAAAAACAGTTGCGCCAGGCCTGCCGGCTGCAGCGTGCCGGTAAAACCGCGCCCAAGATAAGCGACAGCCAACACCGCCCCGGCGACCAATCCCGCCGCTTTATGGCGTGCCCATTCGGTTGCAACCAACGCGGCCAGCAGGCAGGTCAGCAGCATCCAGGCCCACTCGACCTGCCGGGCGTCGGTTTCCATCCGACCGACAAGCGCGCGCACGGCGGTGAACCAGCCGAACACGCCGGGCGGGTAGATTTTTGCGTTGACGCTGTGGTTGAAAGGCAGAAAAACGCCATCGCGCGCGCCGACGGCGAAGGCCGCCTGATCGCGTCCGTAGGGCATCGCCTGCAGCGGGGCCAGCACAACGGCGGCCAGCGCGCCGACCATAAGCAGCGTCAACCATTGTTTGGCCGATTCGCTCATGCCCCGCTTTCCTTTTTCCGCCCGCGGGCGAGAATCGCCGCCGCCAGCACGCCCAGCAGCCCGGCCAGCGCGTTGACGACGATGTCTTTGGTGTCGTAGAAGCGTCGCGGCAACAAGCCCTGAATCAACTCGTCGCCCAGACCGACGTTCAGCGTAATCAACACCGCCAGCAGCGTGCGGTCGCCGCCGGTAAAGCGATGACGCAGCGCCCGGTGCGCCAGCAGGCCGACCACGCCGTATTCAATCAGATGCACGCGCTCGACCGGCATCTCCGACAAGGTCAGCAGCACCAACGCGTACGCCGCGGCCAACGCGGCCAGCATGGCGTAATCGCCGACGCGGCGCACCCGCGCGATCAGCGTCATCCACACCAGCAGGCCGACGCCGATCGCCGCCAACAGCGCCAACACGCCACCTTTTAAAACATCGGCCATTCCGGCGGCGGAGATGAGGTCGAACAGCGTGCGCGCGTAGCCCAGCGTGGCGTACACCGCCAGCACGAGCAGGGCAAGCAGCGACCAGTCGAAGATTTCGGCGCGGCGGGAAGGCATGATCTATTGTTAACTTAACCGACCCCGCCGCACAAGAAAAAGCGTGCGCTTACGGCGCGAGCACGGTCAGCGGATAAACCGGCACGTTGCGCGCGATCCAAAACAGCACGATCAGTACAAACAGCAGCTTGATCGTCCAGGGCGGCCAGAACACGTGCGGCAGACCGCGTCCGCGCAGGGCGCGCAGATTCAGCGAGACAAAAGGATAGGCGAGAAACGGCAGCGCGAGCACCATCAGCGGATTGAAATCGAGCGCGACCAGCACGTGCCCGTGCAGCAAAGCGTGCAGCGCGCGCAGCGAACCGCAGCCGGGGCAGTAAAAACCGGTCAGCAGATGAAACGGGCAAGGAGCGAACGACAGCGTTTGTTGCGGATCGAAGAAAAACAGAAAAACGGCAACGGCGACAACCACCGCTGATGCGCCGGCGGCAAGCGGTCGGGGACCAAATCGTTCAAGCAGGTTCATGCGACTATCGCGCGGGTTGTTCTTCGGCCCCGAGTTACATCTCGGCCAGCGCGCCGATCATCACCAGCACGACGTAAGCGAACGTAAAGAACAAGCCGATGCCGAACGAGACCCAGCACCAGGTCTTGGCGTTTTGCGAACTGCGCACTGCGCCTTCGTAGTCGCCCGCATTCAGTTTGGTGTTGACCTGCGAAGCGTAGACGATGGCGACGATGCCAAACGGCAGACAGCAGAACAGCGTGACCAGAATCGCCCAGACCAGGTGGTTGGGGACTGCCGGTGCCGCCGGAGGGGCGTAGGCCGGTTGCGCTGCGCCGGGTTGTACCGCAGTGGGTTGGGGAGGTGCCGCGGGTCGTTGCGCGCCCATCTGCGGCGTGATCGGTGTTCCCGTTTGCGCCTGGGGTTGTTGGGCGGCCGCTTCGGCTTCGGGGCCGGTCAGCGGAGCGCCGCAATGCATACAGAACTTGGATTCGGCCGGGTTGCTTCCACCGCAAAATGGACAATCCACAGTTTTCCTCCGTGTTGAAACGGCGTTGACGGATGCAATTGATTGATGGACCAAACCCTACCATGTCGTTTGCGACGCGGGCAACTCAATTTTCATTTGATCGCCCGCGTTCGGTGCCTGTGCTAGAATGCCGCCGATTTCAATGACAGGTGAAACATTGACTCACGATCGACCTTCATCGAAAAACCGCGTGTTGTGGTGTTCGATTTGCGCATTGATCTGTTTTGCAGCTTTCGCCGTTCATCATGGGTTGATTTACCATGATGAATTTAAAGAATTTAATTCTTTCCGGGTCTACGAAGACGCCGACTTGCTTGATCTATCGTTGACTGCTGCCGGTTTCGTTGAAACGGCGATTATGCGCGTACCTTTCATGCTTGGTTTGGGCCATCATGGCGCGCTGGTCTGGTTTTCGCTGCTATGGACATTTAGCGTTGCCGTTTGCTTATGGCTGATGAGACGACACAAATTAGGATTACCCACCTTGATGATTGGGTTGTACCTGGTGGTCGCCCCGTTTTTCCATCGCAGTCTGATGGGCTTTCTCAGTCCCGGTTATGTACCCGTTTTCGGTACGCTGTTTTTTGTGTTGGTCGCCGACGTTGCGATTCGCCGGGAAGCCGGTGTGTTGCGCATGGCCGCGCTCGGTTTGCTGGTCGGCGCGATGCTTGAGCTTTACGTCACAACAGTGGTCATGCTGCCCGGCGCAGTGTTGCTTTGGCTTTGGCGGCGGCCGCGTATTCCCGCCCTGGGTTGGGTGGCTATGGTCGCGACGTTACCGCTTTGTTGGATACCCGATATAGTCTCCGCCAACGGATCGATCGAGATCATCTTGAATCGTCCCGGGTTGATGCATCCGGCCGGAGGAGGTCCCTGGCAGCCGGTTAGATTGATCGAAATCCTGGACACTTTCGGCACGCGAGCTTGTTTCTATGGGTTGTTGTTTTTCATTGTTAATAAGCTGACCCGGCGTTCGACGCTCAGTCCGGCCGAAACAACACTCTTCGTGTTCGGCGTGTTACAACTGGCGATTCCTATCGCTGCCTACAGCCTGTTCAGCGGTACGTACGTGACGATTATGTATCCTGCCTATGCTGTGCCCTTCGCATTGCTTCCATCGGTGTTGAGTGACACATTTACGTTGATTCCCTACTTCCGCGCTCGCCGCACAATGGCACTTATTCTTGCCTGTGTCCCTGTGGTTTCTCTCTGGTTTTCGGATGTTTCAGCCACGGTTCCTTATGCGTTGGATTATTACAACCGCTTTCGATTTCATAAAACAGCGAACCTGATCTACCTCTCACAACATGCTTGTGAACTGGGACTGTCTTCTTCGTTGCCTTCCTGGCAGGGGAAAATTGCCGGCACCAATCTCAGCATCCCGGCGGCTTCCTGGGATTATCTGAAAAAAAATTACGCCCAGCCCTGCGATCATCAACAGGCTAATCGGGTTATCATCCTGTTCGCCGACGATTACATTCCGCAAGAAGGCGACCGCGTGCTTGAAAAAAACGATCTGGTTTTTGTCGGCCAGACGCCGCTGATGGAATACCAGGTGGTTTTTCATCCCGATGTAAAGAAAATCACCGGGGAGTTGTTCCCCGGCGCGGCATATCTGGGCGTCACCACCAACCTGTCGAATTGGGAAACTGCCGATCAATTTAAACTCATCATCGACGACCAAGAAGTGCCCATCGCCCAACAAAGCAACAACCGCCATACACGGCAGTACGACTCTGAATTATATATTTTCAAGTTACCTGACCCTGAACGAAGTCGAAAATTTACTCTTGAATTCGGTAGCGCAATGGTCACCGATACGGTTTATCTATTGGCTCGCCGGCAGCCGATTCGCATGTACGAAATACGCTCCGACAACCCCCACGCGCCGCCGCAATAAATACAAACATTGAATTCAACCGGATTGCTTCCGACAGAAATGACGCAAGTCACAGTTTTCCTCCGTATTGAAATAGTGTTGACGGATGCAATTGATTGATGCACCAAACCCTATCGTGCGGGCAATTCAATTTTCATTTGATCGCCCGTATCAGGCGCCTGTGCTAGAATGCCGCCGATTTCAACGACAGGTGAAACATTGACTCACGATCGACCCTCATCGAAAAATCGCATGTTGTGGGGATCGGTCTACGCGTTGATCGCGGCGGCCGCTTTTGCCGTTCATCAGGGTTTGCTGTATCAAGTCGAGTTTAAGGAAATTAACTCGCTGCAGTTTTATGAAAACGGCAATTTATTCAGGTTGTTGTTGGATGCGGCCGGTTTCGTCGAAACGGCGATCATGCACATTCCCTTTGCGTTGGGCCTGGGCCATTGGGGCGCGATGGTTTTGTTTTCGCTGCTGTGGACGCTCGGCGTTGCCGCCTGCATGTGGCTGATGAACCGACACGGTCTGCGCCTGTCCGCCGTATTGGTCGGCTTGTACCTGGCGGTCGCTCCGTTTTTTCACCGCAGCCTGATGGAATTTCTCAGCCACAGCTACACGCCTGTTTTCGCCGCGCTGTTTTTTGTGTTGATCGCCGATGTTGCGATTCGCCGGGAAGCCGGCGTGTTGCGCATGGCCGTGCTCGGTTTGCTGATCGGCGGAATGACCGAGCTGTACGTCTCGACGGTGGTGCTGTTGCCCGGCGCGATCGTGCTTTGGTTGTGGCGGCGACCGCGTATTTCCGCGTCGGGTTGGGCAGCGTTGGTCGCGCTGATGCCGCTCTGCTGGATCCCCGATTTCATTTCCGCCGGCGGTTCCCTCAGCATCGTTCTGCACCGGCCTGGTTTACTGCACATGGCCGGGGGCGGGCCATGGCAGCCGATCAGCCTGCGCGAAATTGTTAACACGCTGGGGACGCAAACCTGTATGGCCGGTGTGGTGTTGCTGGTCGTCAACAAACTGACCAAACGCTCGACGCTCAGCCCGGCAGCGATGACATTGTTTGTTTTCGCTGTGCTGCAATTGGCGATTCCCATCGCCGGCTACCGTTTTTTCAGTGGCACCTATGTGACGCTGCTGTATCCGGCTTATGCCGTGCCCTTCGCCCTGTTCCCGCTGGTGCTGACCGACACGTTTACGTTGATTCCTTTTTTCCGGGTCAATCGCAAAACGGCGTTTGTGCTTGCCTGCCTACCGGTATGTATTGCCTGGCTTTCCTGCTTTTGGACGACCGTTCCGTTCACTTTTCAATATTACAATCGCTTCCGTTTCCAAAATACGGCAAACCTGATCGACCTCTCGCGTCATGCCTGCGAGCTGGGTCTGTCGTCGTCCGCACCGTCTTGGCAGGGCAAGATCACCGGGCCGACCCTCAGCGTAAGGATGAACACCTGGGACTATCTGAAAAAGTATTACGCCCAACCTTGCGATCATCGCCGCGCCGACCACATCCTGATTTTGTTTGCCGACGATTACGTGCCGCAGGAAGGTGACCGTGTGCGCGAAATAGACGGTCTGGTTTTCGTCGGTCAGGAGCCGCTGGTCGAGTACCGGGTGAAAGATCGACCGGAAGTGACCGAAGTCGTGGGCGAACTGTTGCCCGGCGCAACCTACCTGGGCGTAACGACCAACCTGTCGGATTGGGGCGACCCCGATCAATCCGCGTCGATTACGCTTACCGTCGAAGGACAACCGGTGCCGGTCGACCAACAAAGCGACAACCGTCGTCTACGGCAGTATGAATCCGAGTTTTTCATTTTCCGTTTGCCTGATCCGGAATTGGATCGTCGGTTTATGCTTTTGCTGGGAAACACGATGACCACCGATACGGTCTATTTAACGGCCCGCCGGCAACCTTTGCGCATGTACTCAAGCGAGAACATTCCCGCCCCACACATGCCACCGCCTCATTGAGTCGAAGATATCGAATAAATTCTTGGGAAAAGTGGCAATAATCATAGAATAAAAATTTGTTAAAAAATTGGAAAAAACGTCAAAGCGGTTGAAAAAAAAGGATTAACTTTACTTATATCGGCTTTTTCTGTTTACAACTTTAGCATTTTTTGGTATCAACATTCTATTCTTTCCGGGAAAAACTCGACCATTCGATAAAAAGACCGTTTTGTGCCTGAAAACTATCTGTATTTCAATGGTTTGCTTCGTTAAAGCTGGGTGATGCGGGGAACAAGATGATTCGTTGGCTGGCAAGTATAGCGCTGTTATTCTCACTGGTTGCCTGCTCAGTTGCGGAGATGGAAAATCAGGCGGATCCTTCGCGAATCGTTGATATCGAATTCTCGGCGACGGCAAAACCCCTGTCGTTTTACGGATATTTTGGCGGTGACGACGCCGCGGCCCACAGCCTCGGTGAAATCGGCTCGTACACCGACAGCGTGATTTTGAATCTGGTTTCCTACGATACCGATGCCGTTGAACGGACGTTGGCGTTGGAGATGAACGTGTTTCTCGGTCTGCCGATTTTTTCGTTGACCGATGATCGCGAACGGTGGATCGAACGGCTGAGCCTGATTCGCGATCGCCTCGCCGCCCGCGGCCTGACCCGTCGACTGACGGCTTTGTTGATTTACGATGAACCTGACCGCAACGGCGTTTCGACCGCAGAACTGGCCGAGATGATTGCGTTGGCGAAACAGTTTTTTCCCGGTTTGCCGACGATGGCGGTTTACAACCTTTTTGACGCCGAGCTTGATGCTGCGGGAAATGGCGGACCGACGGTGCCGGAGAATCTCGACTGGGTGGCCGTCGATCCTTACTTCTACCCCGATCACCCCGCTCCCGCCGGCCAATTCGAACGCTGTCCAGATATCGACCATCACAGTAAAAACGGCCACGGCGAATGTTTCGACGCTTATGTTGGCCCGCGGTTGGCCTGGGCCGGGCGAACGGGATTACCGATCGTGCTGATCGGTCAGGCGCATGGGTTCCTGGCCAAGTCGAACGAATTCGGCGCGGCGCAGGCACGCGAAATTTCAGTTCCGCAGCCACGCGCAACCGATTTACTGCTCTACTATCGAGCCGCGTTGGCCAACCCGCAAATCATCGGTTTGTTCTGGTTTGTCGCCGGTAATTATTGCTACCCGGACAACCCTGACGCGAGCGATGTGATCGGGGCCAGGTTCGATCCGCTTGTGCAACGGGCGCAGCGCGAGATCGGCCGGCACCATCTTCTCGGCGGCGATCTGCATTACCTGGCGCGTTCCTTGTCGGCCCTGGATCGCGGTGTCGAAGCGGATCATCCCGACATCATCGCTTTTCACGTCGAACCCTCCGTTGTTCACCTGACCCCGAGCGGGCCGGGCACCTATTCCTGCGGCGTGCAACGGCTGCGTCTGCTGGCGGAGATGGCCGTCGGCAGTCGCTTGCCGGTCAATGGAAAATTGTCGTGGAGCGTTGATGAACCGGACTTGGCCGTTATCGACGAAGACGGAGTTTTAACCGCGCGCCAACCGGGCGAAACCAAGATCAGACTTCACATG
>Ga0272444_10001005_pt1 | contig 28121 bp, 24 predicted proteins | sample SSMForm13_FD_201033 | JGI IMG/M metagenome (GOLD analysis project Ga0272444, IMG submission 201033) | Marine sediment archaeal communities from Little Sippewissett salt marsh, Falmouth, MA, United States - SSM-Form-13 | ecosystem: Environmental > Aquatic > Marine > Wetlands > Sediment ...
CCGTAGACGCCGACCGTTCCGTTGAACTTGACGATCTTCAGGCTGTCGGTCATCAGGCGGTTGATTCCCACCGCGTCGATGACGAAGTCGAATCCGTCGGCCTCGATTTCTTTCGCTCGGGAGATGAGGTCCTCGGCCGTCGGATCGATCACGATGTCCGCGCCAAGCTTCTGCGCACGCGCTCGGCGCTCGCCATTCGGCTCGCTGACCACGACCGGAGCAGCCCCTCTTAGCTTGGCGAATCGAACCATCGACAGCCCGACCGGACCGGCCCCGTGGATCAGCACCGAGTTTCCCTCACCGACACCGAACCGCTGCAGCCCAGAGAGGACTTCCTTCAGCGTGATCAACATGACGGCCTGGTGGGGGTCGAAGTGCGCCGGGACGATCTGCTGCGCGAGGTAGATATCGTAGTAGTCGTCACGGCCGTCGGCCTTCATCGCCTGGATATCGCCGATGACGCCGTACTCCGCAAAGCTTCCCCAGCCCGACGCGTACGCCTCGTCCTCGACCTTCTCGAGAATCGAACGCAAGACAAGATCGCCCGGGTTGAAAGACGTGACCTTCTTCCCAACCTCCACAACGCGTCCGACGCTCTCGTGCCCGAGAACCGCGGGATACGTGTCGAAGCCCTTGAAGGTGGCGTGAATCAGCTTAAAGTCGGTGCCGTTGCAGATTCCACAGCTCAGGTTCTCCACGAGCGCTTGATAGTCGCCGATCACCGGCTTCGGGAGATTCTCAACCTTCATCTTTCCGTCCCGATAGACGACAAGACCCTTCATCGCATTGCCTCCTTGTTGGCCCTCAGTAGTCCGATGGTCGGACGCTCTCGGCCCGGTCTACCACGACCGACGTTGCAGATAGGACCGATACGGCACCTTCTCCAGTGGTTCGATGTCCATCCACGCGGCGAACTCCAGTACGGCCTCGCTCAGGTCTCCCATCGCAAGCGGAAAATGATGCTCGAAACCACTAACCAGAACTGTGTTAGTAAACTCGAGTGCCGTGACCGGCTCCTCCCCTTTGATCTTGAACTTCCCGGCCCACCCTCGGGTTCCGCGCGCACTCGGCTTAGCATCCCCAAGTGTCTCGCCGGTCGCCAAGAGCAGACGGTTGCCTCCGTCGGTCAAGCGCATGAGCGTAAACGGCGTCGGCTTGAGCACCATGTCGAATGCTGCAGGTGCCAGCCCGACCTGTCCGTCATCGCCCGCCGCCTGGATCAGCGTGTGGCGGCACTGAATACAGTGATCCGTCCAGCACGGATGCCCGACGCCGCAATGCCATAGCAGGATCGTATCATCCTCCGGGTCGAGCGCCGAGAGGTCCATCAGGATCGGCCTGTCGCCCCCCATCGCCTTGAGAATCGCCATCGAGATCGCACTCGGGACATCGCCCTCGCACGCCGCGACGTAGCCTTCTTGGTTGAGTCGTCCGAGCGTCGTGCATGCGGTCAGGCCGTAGGCGGCCTGGAAGTGCGGCCAGCATGCGATGCCCACGCCGGTGTAGTCGTTCTCCTGAATCAACCGCTCGAATGCGATGTAGACACGGGCCAACTTTGCGAACTCATCGGCCGTGATACCCTCCGCCGGGGTCTGCGCTTGGATCTCTTCGGCAACCTTCGAAACCTCCGGCGATGGAAGCGCGTCAGCCTGAGCGAGGAGCTCGGTCAGCTCGTGCCGGTCCACGGTGATGTTGAGCTTCGACCGGAGCCGCCCATCGTTCCAGTAGACGTCGTAGTAACCTTCCGGCGTCCCTCCAATGTTGGCGAACTTCGATCCGTCAAGCGCCTTGATCGCCTTGAGGGCCCGGATCGTTGGATCGAACCGGCTTCGAAACAGCTCGCTGTCCGGCATCCCGAAGTACCATTTGTACTTGACGTCTCGCTCGGCGAGATACGTGCCGAGGATACCGGCGTAGAGATTCACGCCGCACAGCGAATTCAGCCGAAGGGCTCCCCCGATCGTCTCGGGCTCCGGCAGCCCCCAGAGTCCCAGTGGGAGGCCGAGTTCGGCGAAGCCTGCCACGATCTCACCCGCGGCAAACGAGCAGGATTGAAGAAGGACCATGTCGATGTCCGCCTGCCTCAACTCGTCACGGAAGGCCGCGCAGGTCGCCACGTCGTTGGTTACGTCGGCAGCGGCCACTAACTCGAATCCCCACTCGTCGCCGAGTGTCTTGAGCTTTGCAACAGACTCCTGATACAGCTGCCGCGACAGGTCTTCATCGAAGCAGTCGTACCATACGCCGGCGAATCCAATCTTGAGTTTCGTCACGGTGTCTCCTTCGGCAATCCCTGCGGATCGCGCCCTTCCCTAGGTGCTCTTCCTCTGCCTCAGGCGGTCGATAACCACAGCTGTCACAACGAGTGTGCCAATGAGAATCTGCTGGTAGAACGGTGACACCCCAATCAGGTTGGCTCCGTTTCGAAGAACCCCGAGGAACAGCGCGCCGATGAGCGTGCCGACCATGCCGCCGCGTCCACCGAAGAAGCTGGTCCCCCCGATGACGACCGCGGAGATCACGTCCAGTTCCCAGCCCGTCGCTGCCGCCGGCCAGGCGGATCGGGTGCGCGACGCGAGGATGATCCCCGCGAAGCCGGCCAGAGTACTGCACAGGATGAAGTTCGAGATCCGGTACCGATCGACCTTGATGCCAGAAAGACGTGCCGCTTCTTGATTCCCTCCGATCGCATACACGGCTCGGCCGTAGGGAGTCCTCGTCAACACCAGGTATCCGATGACCATGAAGACCGCGAAGACGATGACGGGAACCGGAATCGGTCCCACCATTCCCCCACCCAGGGTGCCGAAAGACTTCGGCAGGTTCCCGATCGAGAGCCCCTTCGTGTAGACGAGCGCCATCCCTCGAGCGATGGACATCATGCCGAGGGAGACAACGAACGAGTGGACCTTCGACTTCGTGATGATGATCCCCATCACCCATCCCATGATGGCGGCGATTGGGATCGGAATGAGAATCGCCGCAACCGGCGGCAGGGCCTGCCGCACCATGAGGCCAGCGGTCAGTGCGCCGCAAAATCCTGCGACGGATCCCACCGAGAGGTCGATGTCCGCGGAGAGGATCACGAACGTCATCCCGACCGACATGATGCCGATCATCGAAACCTGGCGAATGACGTTGAAGATGTTGTTCACACTGAGAAAGACCGGGCGTATGCTCGCGATGATGACGCACACGAGAAGAAAAACGAAGAAGATGCTGTATTCCCTGAGAAGGAGCTGGGCCGAACGCTTGGCGAGTCCTCCAATTCGTCGAGTCAGCGTCTCACGCGCTTGTTCCATCCTGATATCCTCTTGTCTCCGATTCTGCTGGCTCTCCAGTTGCCTCTGTCTCCTTTACCGGCGTTCTGACAAGGGCGGGGGAGTATCAGTACCTCCCCCGCCTGCCTGTATGTAGTCTACAGGTCGTAGTTCATCTCCGCCTCGGTCTCGTAGTTCGAAAGCACGAGCATCCAAGGGTTGATGTCGTAGTCGAGTTTCTCCGGTAGGGTGCCGTTGATCAGGTACAACGCCAGCTGCTCCATGGCGAGTCGCGCCATCTCGACGGGATACTGGATGGTAGCATCCAGTTCGCCGGCGATGAGCGCATTGAGTCCGCCCGGCACGCCGTCGTAGCCGACGACAATGACGTCATCGAAGTCGATGCCGGCATCAGTCAGGGCCCGAATTGCGCCCAGTGCCGAGTCGTCGTTCGCGCAGATGACGGCGTCGAAATCGCCGGCCGTGGCCGTGATCGCGTCTTCCATCACGCGAAGGCCCTCATCCGGCGAGAACCGGCCACTCTGCTCGTAGACGATCTGCAGGTTCGGGTAGTGAACCAGCTGCTCCTTGATGCCGATCTCGCGGTTGATCGCCGGCGATGAACCAAGCTCGCCGAGGATGTGGACGATCTTGCCGACGCCGTCCAGCTTGGACGCAACGTACTCCAGCGCCAAGCGTCCGCCGAAGATGTCGTCTGCCCCAACGTGGAAGATGGTCGAGTCCTGATTGAAGGCTCGGCGGTCAAATGTGGCAACCACGATACCCTTCGACACAGCGTCTTCGATGACCGGCACGAGAACGTCGACGTTGAGTGGGTTGACCAGAATGGCGTCAAACCCTTGAGCAATGAAGTTCTCCATGATGTCGACTTGCCGGCCCGCATCCCCTTGGGCGTTCTCGACGACGAGTTCGATCTCGTCGTACTTGGCTGCCTCGTCGATGACAGCCTGGTACGCATACGTCATCCATGTGTAGGCAAGCGTCATGCATGCGAAGCCCACCTTGTATGTCGCCGCAGCAGCGTTGACCACAGGTACTGCAATCAAGCCGACGACGAGTAGAATCAACAACCCTCGTTTCATTTGCTTTCCTCCTTGGTGCACCTAGCTACGGATTCCGCTTCTCGGTCCGTCTTAAACCGCCATTCTCGTTTGCGGTCCCGGTTAGGGCCGATGCGAGAACGGCCTCCTTCGAGATGTCATCCCGAAGCAGCTCATTGACGATGCGTCCCTGGCGCAAGACATAAATCCGATCACAGATGTCGACCAGTTCCTCGATCTCGGACGAAATGATGAGAACTGCCGCGCCATTCTCGGCGAGCGCTCTCACCAGACCGTAGATCTCCGCCTTTGCGCCAACATCGATGCCCCGCGTCGGTTCGTCGAACAGGAAGATCTTCGCGCTCGAACACAGCCATCGCGCAACCACGACCTTCTGCTGATTGCCGCCGCTAAGGTTCTCGACGAGCTGCTGGATCCTCGGAGTCTTGATATCTAGCGACTTGACTCGCTTTATCACCTCCTCGCGTATCCGTCTGTAGTCAAGGACGATCCCTCTTCCTCTGAGACGGAGACGACAGAATCTGGAAAGAGAGGCCAAGATGATGTTGTCACGCACGCTGGCACAGAGAACCAGCCCAAGGCCCTTTCGGTCCTCGGGCAAGTAGCAGATTCCCTGGCGCACAGCATGGGTGGGGGACTTGATTCGAACAGGTTTGCCTGAAACGTAGACCTGGCCACGATCGATCCGATCCGCTCCAAAGACGGCCCGGGCCACTTCCGTCCGCCCTGAGCCCATAACACCTGCAAGGCCGACGATCTCGCTTGCGCACACATCAAGACTGACGTCCTCGAACACGTCGCGGCGAGTCAGGTTCTCGACACGGAGTCGTTTCTCACCGACTTCGCAGGGAGGGCGCCGTTCGCCCCGCGAGACCGTCCTTCCGACCATCAGCCGCACCAGACGGTCCATTGCTGCGTCTTCCACGTTCAGCGTCTCTTCTTTTCGGCCATCCCGCATGACGGTCACGCGATCGGCGATCTCGCCCACCTCTTCGAGCCGATGGGAGATGTAGATGATCGCACAGCCTCGGTCCTTCATCTGATGCACAACACGGAAGAGCTCCTCAATCTCCCCTGAGCTCAGTGCCGCCGTCGGCTCATCCATGATGTAGATTTCGGAGTCGAGTGAGAGCGCCTTGGCGATCTCAACCATTTGCTGCTTCGCGACACCCAATCGCCGAACGGGCGTCGTAGGGGGAATATCCACCTGCAGATCTCCGAGAATTCTCTCCGTCGTGCGGTTCATTTCTCGTCGATTGATGAGCGCTCGCGTCAAGAGCCCCTTCCCCCTGGGCAGATGCCCCAGAGAGACGTTCTCGGCCACCGAGAGATCGGGCACGAGGTTGTACTCCTGGTAGATCGTGGCAATCCCGAGCTGCTGCGCATGACGCGGCGAGTGGACCTCTACAGGCTTCCCCCGAAGGTGGATCGTTCCCTCGTCTTTGCGGTACACACCGGCGAGGATCTTGATGAGGGTGGACTTCCCTGCCCCGTTGGCGCCCAGCAGCGCATGGACCTCGCCCGGCCTCAGATCGAAGTCGACATGATCGACCGCCAGGACTCCGGGAAACTGCTTCAGGATCCCTTCCATCTTCACAAGGTAGCCGTTGGATGTCGGGAGGGTTGCCGTCCCTGACCGGACAGTCGTCACAGGGGCTTCGTCGCGCATCTGCCCACTATCCACAGTCACTCCGACTCCGCCATTCCTGCCATCTCCTCAACGCGTCGCGCGCTCTTCCGGCGGACGGTGTTCGTGAACGCAACGCACTCCCGCACGTGAGCAACCATGTACTCAATCGGGTTCTCCTCTCCTTCGACGAATGTCGTTCCCGTGAAGAGAAGCACCGGGCTGAACGGCGGGACGCCCAAGAGCTCGGCAATCTGCTGATCAACGAGCTCTCCCGCAACCAGGCTGCGCTCGGAGCGCGCGATCACGTAGCCGTACCGCTCTTCGAGCGTCGCGTAGAGGCTGTCGCCGACCAACCCGTTGCTCTTGAGATCAGAGAAGCGATCGAACGGAAGATACGAATCACAGACCATCACCGGTTGATCGTCCACTGACCGCAGCCGCCGGAAATAGAGGATCTGCGCGTCGGCCGGCTGGCGAAGTCGAGACGCAACCTCCAAAGCTCCTTGCAGAACCTTCCGATCCGTGATCGTCGTTCGAAGCGTCGCATCCGGAGGGAACTGCTCCGTCAGGCTCAGGTGATCGCTCAGAAGCGCAAGGTCCACCAGCTGCTGTCCTTGGACGAAGGTCCCACGGCCCCGCTCACGCACCAGCCACTGCTTCGAGATGAGTTCCTGTACGGCGCGATTCGCTGTCGGACGGCTGACGCCGTACAAAGAGGCAATCATCTCTTCAGCCGGGAACCGATCTCCCGAGGAGAGTCCTCCTTGCTCGATGAATCGCTTCAGCAAGCGGTACAACTGGTGGTACAGCGGGACCGTGGACTCCGCTGTCAACAGCTCGACGGTCTCTCTCGCGTAGGCCTCCAGCGGGATGCGAATGGCGACTGTCTCATCTCGCGATGAGGGCTCGCGATTCCCCGATTTCCGTTTGCCGGTCTCTTCACGCGTTGTCATGGCGATCGTAGTCGGACAGTATAGCGACGGCACTGCATGATGTCAAGACGTATACGTGATCTTACAACTTGACATATATACACGCTCATGCTATCGTCTAGCCCAGCCACAAGACGATGCACGCGAAAGGAGATCGCAGATGTACGTGCAATTCTCGTACCCACTTGACGACAAACACATCCTCATGCCCGGTGGGATCGCCGGACCCGTCCTCCGCCCACGCTCGCGGATGATGGCGGCTCCTGCGGGAAACGAATTCGAGGGGGTACGATGGAACTCGTACAACAACACGAGCTTCATCGACGCGTTTGTGCACACTGGAACGCATATAGATACGGCATTCCACGTGTCAAAGGGCGGTCCCAAGCTTGGTGATTTCGATCTCGCCGACTTCATCTTCGAGCAGCCGTTGGTGCTTGAGATCGCCAAGCAGGATGAGGAGAAGATCACGGCCGCCGATCTCAAACCGCACGCCAACGTGTTACAGCAATGCGACTTTCTTCTCGTCTACACCGGCTTCTCGAAGCATCGCGCCAGTGATCCGGAGCGATACGTCATGAAGCAGCCCGGATTCTCTCCCGACGCGGCCGAGTATCTGGTCGGGCTGCCGAAAATGCGCTGCGCTGGCGCGGACATCATGGGGATCGAGAACATCCCCGAGGGACGAAAGGCAGAACCGCCCTTCCCCGCGCATCGAGCGTTTCTGTTGAGTGAGAAGAAGTTCCTCATCCTCGAGGACCCGGACATCGAGCCGTTGCTCGGCAAGACGCTACGCCGGGCATTCATCGTGCCGCTTCTTTTCCCCGAGGCTGAGGGGATGATGGTGACGGCGTTTGCGGAGACTGACTGAAAGGGGCGCCAATGAACGTCGAACATATCGGCATCTACGCACAGGATTCGGCGGCTCTGTCGAAATGGTACGCAGACGTCCTCCAACTGAGCGAGCTCAGCCGGATTGAGAAGGAGGGTCGCCCTCCCGTCGTCTTCCTTCGGGGAGAGACGGGAGCCGTCGTCGAGATCTTGCCGACGTCCGAAGCTCCTGTGGAGAGGGATCTGAAGGCTCCAGGCTTCACGCATCTGGGCATCGTCGTCGATGATCTCGATGCGCAGCAGAAGCGTCTCAGCGGCCTAGGTGTCGAGATGTGGGGCGTTCGCGCGACGAGCAACGGCTGGAAGATCGGCTACTTCAGCGATCCCGAGGGCAACATTCTCGAGCTGGTGCAGCGCTAGCCTGGAAGGAGACCCATTGAGCGTGACGGGCCGACTGGTGATCTGGCCTGAACGGTGCAGGGGATGTCGAAGCTGCCAGCTGGCTTGTTCGTTCACGAGAACACGGGAATACAACCCCAGTCGATCGTGCATCGAGTTAGAGCGGGATCTCAGAATCGAGAAGACCTCGCCGTTGATTCGCGTGTTGAGTTGCGATCTGTGCGGCGGCGAGCCAGCGTGCGCCGCGGCGTGCACGTACGGTGCGATCGCGTTCGAGCCGTCGGCCGACAACGCAATTGAGTACCGCAGGGGGACAAAGCAGTGAACTCGACGGATCGAACGTGGTACGTCGACCTCTCCGAGGGCCGCAGTTGGTGCGAGGAAGCGTCGAGAGAGGACATCGCGCCAGTGATCGGAGGCTCGGGGCGTGGATGGCAGATCGTCGCGGATCGGCTGCCCCCGGGAGTCGATCCGTTCGCCCCGGAGAACATCGTTGTCCTCAACCCCGGAGTGCTTGTTGGTACACGCGCTGTCGGCTCCTCGAAACTGACAGCGATCACCAAGTTCCCGACGATCGCCTCGGAGGACGGCCGGCACTACACCGGATCGTGTACGAGCGGCGGCCGCTACTTCGCCATCGGGATGCGTCAAGCGGGCTGCGATCGGCTGGTCATACTCGGGAAGGCCGAACGGCCCGTCGTCATCGCGGTGCGGGATCGCGGCGTGGAGATCGAAGACGCCGCGGACCTCTGGGGGCGGGGGATCGATGAGGTGTCGGTCGAGCTGGTGAAGCGCGAGGGGATGGACGCCGGCGTGCTCGCCATCGGGACAGCGGGGGAGAAGCTCGTTCGCAGTGCTCTCACGTTCATCGATCGAACGAATTCCCTCGGTCGAGGCGGGCTCGGTGCGGTGCTGGGATCGAAGAACGTCAAGGCAATCGTCGCTCGCGGCAGCGGCGGCGTTCGCGTCGCCGATCCGGTGACCTTCAATCGAGTTTCCAACGAGCTACTCACACGGGTGCTCGAGTGGCCGCGGCGGGAACACTGGATCAAGCTGGGGTTGGCCGCGGGCTGGTCGACCTTCAAGCACACCCAGAACCCGGGGATGTGGGAGAAGGCGCATTGGGACAAGCTGTATGGGGAAGAGAAACGGCTCGAGTCGCTCCGATCCGTCATCGCCTGCGCCAGCTGTCCACTGAACTGCCGGCTGCGGTGGGAGATTCCCGGCGGCGAGTTCGGCGGCGAGCAGGGGCTCGGATCTCCTTACAGCAAGAGCGCGACCTCGGGGCAACTACTCGGGATCGAAGACGATCGCAAGATGATTCACCTAGTAACCGAAGCGAACGCCCACACCGGAATCGATTACTACACCACGATGCGGCTGATCGACTTCGTCACGCGGATGTACGAGCAGGGCCGCATCACTGAGGAGGATGCAGGATTCAAGCTCGCGCGCAACTACGCGACCTACGAGCGCCTCTACAGGATGACCGCCGAGCGTGACGGCATCGGCGATGTCCTCGCCGATGGTTGGTATGCGGTCAAGGAGGCCTTCGGCCTCGATCCGCAGGAGTACTGGTACGCCGGCATCTGCAAGGGAGTCGACTTCATCTACGATGCTCGGCCATCGAGATTTCATCCGTTGATGATGACGTTTCTGACACGCCCACGGCCGCATCACGGCGGCTCGCACACGCGGACGAACTCTCGCAACAAGACGTTGGAAGAGATTCGCGAGCAGGTCGACCACTGGGGGCTGTCCGAGGAGACGATGGGCCGCATCTTCACCGAGACGCCGTACTCGGGGAAGTTCAACGTCGGCCGCTACACCGCCTACATGGAAGATCTGATGCGCGTCAAGAACGCGCTCGGTCTGTGCACGATCTACACGTATCAGGCGCTCATCTTCGCCGATGACATGGCGCGGCTCTACAGCGCGGCCGTCGGAGAGAACGTCACGGCCCGTGAGTTGATCGCCAGAGGGGAACGCGTCAGCAACCTCGCCAAGATCGTCAACGTGCGTGACGGCTTCTCGCGCTCCGACGACCAGCCGCCGGACGTCTGGTTCCGGCCGATGGACGCGCCGGAGGGGCGCATTGAGATTGAGGACTACTTCCAAACGAAGACCCTGACGCGCGACGACTTGGCGAGGATGCTCGACGACTACTACGAGGAGCGCGGCTGGAACACCGCCACAGGACACCCAACCGACGAGCACCTGCGGAAGATCGGTTTGGGGGAGTACGCAAGCGAGACACCTTAGACAAACAACAACCGTTTGAAGGAGGCAGGAAGTGGACAAGAAGATCAAGGGGATCATTCCGCCGCTGCTGACCGCGTTCGATCAGAAGGGCGACTACGATCCGGCAGCGCAAAAGGAGATCACCGAGTACCTGGTGGACAAGGTGCAGGGGTTCTACATCTGCGGCACGTACGGATCCGGCCCGCTGATGACGGCGCCGGAGCGCAAGAAGGTCTGCGAAGACGTGGTGGGGTGGGTCGACGGCCGGATTCCGGTCATCACGCATGTCGGAGGCTGCTCGACGCGTTCGGTCGTCGAACTCGCGGAACACGCGCAGAAGGCCGGAGCCGACGCGGTGGCCGCCGTACCTCCGATCTACTACGGATTTGGCGAAGACGCCGTGCTGCGGCACTTCGAGGCGCTGCGCGCCGCCGTCACGATTCCCGCGTTCGTGTACAACAACCCCAAAGCCACCGGTGTGAAGGTTACTCCCTCCATGCTGAAGAAGATCATCAATCTTGGCATCGACGGCATCAAGGATTCCAGTTTCGAGATTCTCGTCTTCTGGGAGCAGATGTGGGCCGTCGACAAACCTGACTTCATCCCAGTGATCGGAACCGAGGCGCTGATTCTTCCCGCCGTGGCAATGGGCGCGCAGGCCGCCGTCTGCGGACTTGCCAACGCAATCCCCGAGCCCGTCGTCGAGTTGATCGAGGCCGTCGTAGCCAAGGATCTCGACAAGGCGACAGCGTTGCAGGAGACGGTGTCAAAGATGCGCGACATCATGCATCTTGCCCCGACCCTGCCGATGATTCAGGCAGTGCTGGGCGAACGCGGCGTCAACGTCGGGTATCCGCGCCTGCCGTTCGTCTTCCCCGATCGAGCACTCATCGATCGCGCGATGTCCGAGTTCCGAGCCCTCGGCGCGGAGCTATAGTCGCACCGAAAGGAGCCGGGAATGGCGTTGGTGCTGGTTAGCTCACGGTCGTTTGGCCAGGTCGCAACGATCGGCACGGAGATCCTCGAAGAAGCGGGGTTCGTCGTCCAGCGAATCGATCCGGAAGACCGGCCACTCAATGCGGCCAACCTCGCCCGGATCCTCGCGTCCGTGCAGCCTGACGTGTTGATTGCGGGCGCGGAGTCGATACCGCGCGATGTTCTCTCGGCCAGCCCCAACCTCAAGATGGTTCAGAAACACGGCGTCGGGGTCGACAACATCGACCTCGACGCCGCAACGGAACTCGGCATCGCCGTTGCGAACGCACCTGGAACGAACACCGCGGCGGTCGCGGATCTCACGATTGGGTTGATGCTGACGATCCTCCGATCCATCGTTGAGGCCGCCTCCACCACCCGTTCAGGCGGTTGGGATCGCTTCATCGGCCACGAGCTCGGCCAGGCGACAGTCGGTGTCGTGGGCACAGGACGGATCGGTCGAGACGTGATCCGGCGGCTGTCCGGTTTCGGCAGTCGTGTTCTCGCCTACGACGCCTACGAGGATGCGGAACTGGCCGCGAAGACTGGAATCGAATACGCATCGCTGGAGACGCTTCTTCGCGAATCGGACATCGTGACTCTCCACGTTCCCCTGATGGAGACAACAAGAGAACTCATCTCGGCTGAGCGCTTGTCCTGGATGAAGCCGACGGCGTACTTGATCAACATCGCCCGCGGAGAGCTGGTCGACGAAGAAGCGCTGGCGGCCCATCTTGAAGCGGGCAGGATCGCCGGAGCGGCGATCGATGCATTTGCCACGGAGCCTCCGACGGAGAGTCCTCTCCTCAAACTGGGAAACGTCGTCGCCACGCCGCATATCGGTGCCTACACCGCCGAAGCGATGGACTGCATGGCGCGGCGCTGTGCGGAGACCGTCCTTCGCGTCATGGACGGCGAGCGCCCGGAGAATGTCTTGAATCGGGATGCGATTCCGCCCGGCACTCGTTCATGACGGGTTCAGCCGCTCCGTACGAGGCGATCATCTTCGACCTGGATGGAACGCTCTTTCGCGGCCGAACGGCGATCTCCGGCGCCGTCAACGCACTCAATCGCCTCAGGCGTTTCGTCCCGTGTCGCTTCCTCTCCAACAACGGCGAACGTCGTTCCGCAACTCTTGCGGAACGACTCCGGAACTTCGGCTTCAATGCCGAGGAGGATGAGGTCATCAGCTCGGCCGATCTTGTCCTTGGGTACCTTGAGGATCGCGGCGAGACGTGCCGCATTCTGGCGTTGACATCGGACGATCTCGCCACTGCGCTGGCCGACCGAGGGCACCGCATCGTGAGCGACGACACGGCCGAGATTGTCGTTGTCGGCGTCGACCGACACTTGACCCGCGAGCGCATGGTTCAGGGACTGCGCGCGGTCCTCAACGGCGCCCTATTGATCGGCACGAACGAAGATCCGACCTACCCCGGCAATGACGGCCTGCGTCCCGCCGCCGGAGCCTATGTGGGATTCTTCCGCGGGATGGGGTTCGAACCGATCCATCTGTGCGGTAAGCCGGACGAATGGGCGGTTCGAACGTCTCTCGCCGAATGGGGGATTGGCGATCCATCACGGTGCCTGTTCGTCGGCGACAACCTGCGGACTGACATCGCTGCCGCGCATGCTGTGGGAAGCGATTCGGTGCTCGTTCTCACCGGTGTGTCCGCTCGAAGCGACGTCGAAACGAGCAGAGCGAGGCCCTCTGCGATCGTTGAGTCGGTCGGCGAACTCGACCCGGAACGGATCGACGCCATCGCGAATCGAAGACATGTGCCTGACTCACCTGTCGTGAACGAGAGTGGAGGTCCAGCATGACGAGGCAAGCTGAATCGAGCGTCGCGCACGCGCTGTTCGACGATGGAATCGTCGCCGTTGTACGGCTGTCGCGAGAGGAAGACGGGCTACCCGTGGCGCATGCTCTGTGCGATGGCGGCGTGCGCATCGTCGAGATCACCATCACAACGCCAGGCGCGACCGAGATGATCGAGCGAATCCGTGATGAGATTCCAGAGGCCCTAGTCGGTGCAGGAAGCGTTCTCACCTGCGAGGATGTAGATCGGTGTTTGGCCGCTGGGGCGGAGTTCTTGGTCGCTCCGATTCTCGACGAACGCGTGCTGTCCCATGCTCTCGAGCAGGGTGCCCTGTTCTGCCCCGGAACCTTCACGCCTTCAGAGGCCTACAGGGCCTGGAAACTGGGGGCTCCGCTCGTCAAGGTCTTCCCCGCCGCGAGACTCGGCCCGAAGTACATTTCCGACCTGAAGGCACCGATACCGTTTCTGCGCGTGATGCCGACCGGCGGAGTCACAGCGGAGACCGCAGGCGCTTTTCTTCGCGCGGGCGCCGACACCTTGGGAGCCGGATCATGGCTTACTCCGCGCGACGCCATCGGGTCTGGAGATTTCGATATCGTCCGCAAACGGGCAATGCAGCTACGACAGGCCGTGGACGACGCGCTGTCTCCGGCGAGAGAAGAGACGGTCTGAAGGATGGCCAGGATCATGGTGGATTGGTTCCCGGATACAATCGAAACCGATTGGGAGGAGGTCCGATGACGCTACGGACGACGAAACTGAGGGACGACCTGCTGGATACGACCCCATCGATCTGCTCTGAACGTGCGCGCATCTTCACCGATGCGATGAAGGCGAGTGAGGGAAAGCCGATCGTGCTCAGAAGAGCGAGCGCCTTCGCGCAGGTGCTCGGCGAGATGAGCACGTACATCCGAGACGGCGAGCTACTCGTCGGGAACCAAGGACGCAGGCCGAGAGCGGCACCTGTCTTCCCCGAGTACTCGGTCGGATGGATCCTCAAGGAATTCGAGGGAGATCCGTATCACACGTGGGAGCGTCCGAACGACATCTACGAACTTGACGAAGAAACGAAGCGGGACATCCTCGCCACCATCGACTACTGGAGCGGCAAGACGGTCTACGAGACCGTGCGCAGTCTGATCCCGGACGAAGCGAAGCGTGCGTGGGACATCGCCGCCATCGACGACGACTGGGTGACCCAGAACGGCTTCGGAAACGTCCTACCGAATTACGAGACGGTTCTTGCAGAAGGTCTCGGCGGGTCGATTCGCCGGGCCGAGGAACGCCTCGCCGATCTCGACCTCACACGGCCGGGCGCCGCGAGAGAGCAGTGGTTCCTCGAGGCCGCGATCATCGGCAACCGCGCCGTGATCGCGTTCGCAGGTCGCTTCGCGGACGAGCTCGAGCGAAGGGCGCAAAGCGAGACGGAACCGGCCCGCAAGGCCGAGCTGGAGACGATGGCCGCCAACTGCCGCCGTGTGCCCGAGAACCGGCCGACCTCGTTCTGGCAGGCGTTGCAGGCGATCTGGTTCATCCACTGTTGCATCCAGATCGAAACGAACGGTATCGCCATTTCGTTCGGACGACTCGACCAGGTTCTGTGGCCCTTTTTCCAGCAGGACCTCGAAGCCGGGAAGATCACTCGCGAGGGGGCCCTCGAACTCGTCGAGAACCTGTTCATCAAGGTCAACGAGATGAATATCTTCCGATCGTGGGAGGGAGCGAAGTTCTTCCCCGGCTACCACATGGCGATCAACCTCGCAATCGGCGGGCAGACTTCCGACGGGTCGGACGCATCGAACGAGCTGACCTACATCATCCTGGATGCGACCGAGAACACGCGCCTTCCGAAGCCGTCCGTCTCGCTAAAGTGGTGCAGCCGGACGCCGGAAAAGCTGATGGACCGTGCGTTCGAAGTGGTTCAGACACACGGCGGCGGAATGCCCGCCTTCTACAACGACCCCGGCGTCATGCGGATGCTCAAGGGCCTCGGCGTGGAAACGCAGGACACGTGGAACTGGGCGCCGGTCGGCTGCATCGAGGCCTCCATCCCCGGGAAATGGGATTTCGCCTGCAAGGGGCCGCGGTTGAACAAGGCGAAGGTGCTAGAAATCGCGCTCAACAACGGGACCGACCCCAGCACCGGCGTCACCCTCCTTCCCGGCGACGGCGATCTCGCGACGTTCGAGAGCATGGAGGACGTTTGGGATGCCTACAGGAAGCAGCTCCACTACTTCATGGAACAGCAGGTGAAGATCGAGCACATCAACGACGAGATCCATCGTCTTCACGACGTCAACGCCTTTCGCTCATCGCTGATCGAAGACTGCATCGACCGCGGGAAGGCGCTGATCGAAGGCGGCTCGATCTACTCGACCGACGGCGGACCGACCGTCGGAGCGATGACGTCGGGCGACGCGCTCGCCGGGATCGAGACGGCGCTGTTCGTCGAGAAGTGGATCACGGGAGGACAGCTGAAGCATGCGCTCGAGACGGACTTCGGAGATGAGACAACGACGCCGACCGGAGAGGAGATCCGGCAGATGCTCCTCCACCGTGCGCCCAAGTTCGGCAACGACGACGACCGAGCCGACAAGTGGACCGTTGCGTTGACCGATTACATCGGCTCAACGTACCAGAAGGAGTTCGTGAACTCCCGCTACGGCCTCGGTCCGAAGATCGGGACCTACTCGTACTGCCAGAGTTCGGTTACCGCCAACGTCGCGATGGGGAAGCTGGTCGGCGCGCTGCCTGACGGACGGAAAGCCGGCGAACCTCTGAACAACGGGGTCTCTCCGGCCAGTGGTGCCGAGCACAGCGGAGCGACGGCGTGCATCAACTCCGTCAGCAAGCTTCCGAGCATCTGGTTCTCCCGCGGAGCGATCTTCAACATGCGGCTGAGCCCCGAGACCCTAAAGAGCCGCGAGGGTAGAAAGCGCGCGTACGGACTCGTCAAGACCCTGTTCGAGAGCAACCAGTATCACGTCCAATTCAATGTCGTCGGCACCGACACGCTTCGCGATGCCCAAGCGCATCCCGAGAAGCACCGTGATCTGATGGTCCGCGTCGCCGGGTACAGCGCCTTCTTCGCACCGCTGAATGCGGAACTGCAGGAGGACATCATCCGGCGCACTGAGTTCGGTGAGAACTGAGAGTGCAAACGCAGATGCGTTCGAGGATCAAGTACGTCACTCGCCGGCGCCTATGGCTGTCATGACGGACGTGGATCTCTCTGGTGCGGACAAATCCGCGACGGGGATCGTCTTCGACTTCAAGCGCTTCGCCACGGGAGACGGCCCCGGAATCCGCGGGTTGATCTTCCTCAAGGGCTGCCCTCTGCGCTGTGTCTGGTGCGCCAATCCGGAGTCACACGATCCTGCTCCCCAGATCATCTTCCACCGGACGCGTTGTGTCGGCTGCGGGCGGTGCGTGGAAGCCTGTCCATCGAACGCGATTCGCGTTGACGATACGTACGGCCTCCTGACGGACCGGGCGGCGTGCACTCGGTGTGGCCGCTGCATCGACGTCTGTAGCCACGAGGCACGTGAATTGATCGGAAGCGAAACGACGGTCGGCGACTTGATGCACACGATCCGGAGGGACCGCCGCTTCTACGACAACTCCGGCGGGGGCGTGACGCTCACCGGAGGCGAGCCGCTCCTCCAATGCCGCTTCTCGCGGGAACTGCTGAAGGCCTGCAAGGTTGAAGGCATCCATACGGCCATCGAGACCTGCGGGTCGGCGCCGTGGGCGTGTCTCGAATCCGTGCTCCCCTACCTCGACCTCGTGTTCTTCGACGTGAAGCACATCGACTCCATGCGGCACCGGGAACTCACGGGGCAGGCAAACGAGCCGATTCTGGCGAACCTAACGAACCTCGCGCGCACGTTCACGTCTGGGGAGATCATCGTCAGGGTCCCCTACGTCCCTGGGCAGAACGATGCCGAACACACGTTGAGGGCGATTTGCGACCTCGCCGGGAGACTTCCGAGTATCGAGCGGATCGAGGTCATGCCGTACCACCGACTCGGATCCGCGAAGTACGAAGGCCTGGGGAGGCCCTACGCGCTTCAGGGATTGGAACCTGTCGATGCTCGGGACCTCGCGGGCCTGCGAGATCTCGGTCGCACGTGCGGAGTGGACGTGCGAATTGATGCCACGTGAGGAGTTTCGCCTCATACGGAAGACCTCGCGTGCAGGCCCGCGCGCGCTAGCAGGCTTCGTCAGGCGCAAGCCGGACCCGCGGGCAGGCCTCGTCGCGAAGTGGATCCACCATCCGGTCGGACACGATCACGTTCTTGAACACAACGCCCTCTCGCACGTGAGCCGTCATGTGCTCCACGACCTCGCCTTTGGACGTGAATGCAAGCCCAGTCAGGAGCATGATCGGAGCGAAAAGCGGGACTCCCAGCAACTCGGCGACCTGCTCATCGAGAAGCTCCGCGGCCTCGGCACATCGCTCAGCCCTTTGCACCCTGCATCCATAGATCTGGTCGAGCGTCTTGTACAGGCTCCCCCTAGAGAGGGCCTCCTTTTCCAGATTCGGAAACCGTTCGGCTGAGAGCTTCGAGTCACAGACCATCACGGCACGCTGGTCGATCAGGTGAAGGCGACGAAACCAGACAATCGGCGCGTCAGGAGGCACGGCGAGCGCCTCCGCATCGGCGTTCGTCGCCCTCATCAGCCTCTTCGAGACAATGCGCGAACCGTAGTTGCTGTGCTCTCCCATCTCCTCAGCGAAGCTCAGACGGCTGTTCAGCAAAGAAAGCTGCGCCGGAGACGCCCGATTCACGAACGTGCCGCGCCCGCGTCTTCGGACGAGCCAACCACGACTGATCAGTTCCTGGATCGCTCGATTCGCCGTCGGGCGGCTCACGGAAAACGCACGTGCGACGGCCTCTTCGGGTGGGAATCGATCTCCGGCGTTCAAGCTCAGCTCTCGAATCCCGCGCTGCAGCACGAGACAGAGCTGGTGGTACAGCGGGATCGATGATCTCGAGGAGAGATTGACGCCGCATGCAAGGAGCGAGGCCGGGCTCTCCTTAGGTGCACCCGAGTCTGTTCCGCTCCGTCTCGCACTTGTGTCCCGGTTCGTCGAAGCCAATCACTGTACCCCCCCTCATAGGCTCAAGCTGTTCAGTCTACAACTACTCTGGCGCGGCGTCTAGCATCACGCGATCGCGCCGGCCGGCTCCACAAGCCTCCGAGCCGACGCCCTCCGCGATCCTTGCGTCTTCCCGACCGGACACTCCCGATTGCGTGAACCAGCCATCGACATGAGCGTTCGATCTCGCCGGTGGGCCATGGTATCCGGTCTTCGCTCATTGGGGAGCACGTCCCAATGGTTCTCCATCCATCGGCTCGCTTCACAGCGAGAAGATCGAGGCTTTCCTGTCGACAGGCCCCGAATCGGTTCGTCCGAAGACCCAGCTGAGGATCAGCACGCCACCGCTGACGAGCCCGCATACACTCCCGGGGCCCATCCCGGCGCCGAAACCGGCCGCCGAATCCCCGTCTCACGCGACATCCCGACCCGCCCCAAGAATGCCGCAACCGTCGACTCCGCGCAGTTGAGGCCCGCAGCGAGACTCGCGAGAACCTGCTCTCCGTAGTTCACCATCTCACCCCGCGCTGACGTGTGTCAGCGCGAAGGGTACGGCATCGCCCGCCGTCGCACCATTCCCGGGAACTCGCTTGTGGTGATCGAGAGGGACTCGTAGAATTCGTCACCTCCCGAAGCGTGGCGGGAGGCGAACGGCAACAGCATCCCGACCATCCGCTCCAGCAAACGAGGAGCCCGTCTTCGGTCCCTCCGCGAACCCGCAGGTCATCGAACCGGCATTCGAAGGAGGATCGAATCCCAGGAGCAAGAGAGGAGCATCAGATGGCAAAGGTGAAGATCACGGTCGTCAAGCTACCGATTCACGAAGAGCTCGTCGACAAGTTCATCAAGAAGGACCGCTATCCGAACGGATTCGGCCCTTGCCCGCTGTGGACGCTCGGGCAGGAGTTCACCATCGAGGACTGGCCCGGCAAGCCTGATGAGTTCCCGTGTGACTGGGCCTGGTCCGACATCCAGCGCGACGTTGCGATGGTCATGTTCGACGGGAATCCTCCGTGGATGGCCGAAAAGGGGAAGGCACTCACCTGTTGCACCGATGGGTTCCGTCCTGTTTCGTTCTTGGTCGAGCGGATCGAGGAGTGATCCAGCGTGAACCGAGTCCGAATCACCGTGATGAAGCGCCCCCTTCACTCGGATCTGATCGAGGCGCACGTGCCGGAGCTCCGGGCCGCGGCGGTTCCGTGCGAGAAGTTCACAGAAGGGCAATCTTTCCTGGTCGATCAGTTTCCACCGGAGAAGCCCGATGGCTTCTGCGACTGGGCATGGGTCGACATCCAACGAAACGTGGCGATGGCCGTCCTCGGCGCGAAGATGACGCCGGGGTGCGCCTTCACCTGTTGCAGCGACGGCCTGCGACCGGTGACGTTCCGGATCGAGCGCCTCGAGGATTGAGTACGAGCCGTGCGGCTTGAGAGTCAGGCGCGAGGCGAGCGATGGCAGAGCATGAGGGAGTCGGCCTCGGCATCAACGCCAGAACCGACGTCTTCCTCGTCCGCAGTCATCCCATCGAGAGAAGAGCCCTCAGGAGGTTCTCCGACGCGGGAGCGTGTGCCTCGAGGCGGTGCGGACTGCATCTTCGTCCTGACATGGGCAACGTCGAGAAGGAGAGAATCGGGACGCTCGCCGAAGGGACCGCAGGGCCGGTCAACGTGATCGCCGGTGAGAAGACGCCGTCGATTCCCGATCTCAAGACGATCGTCATCCGCCGCCTCAGCTTCGGGCCGAGGCCGATGCGCGCTGCGCTTGAGCGATTGTGAGCGATCGGTCGTGAAGGACGCGAGGACGGTACATTCTCGCACATGAACGTCGACGCTCTCTCGTACACTACAGTGAACGGGTAACTCAAGTAGAAGCGCCGCATCGCACATCGGGCTTCTCGGCATGAACAGATCGCGCACCCCGCTTGCGTAACGATGTTACGAGATTTACAATTCCGTCCTCAGGAGGACATCCGATGCGTTCCCACCGCCCCACCGGCTTACTCGGCTTCACCGTCGTCTCATTCGGCCAGTTCGTGTCGATGCTCGGATCGGGGATGACTCGATTCGCACTGACCTACTGGGCTTGGGAAGTAACGGGGGAAGCGACCGCGCTCGCATTGGTCGCCTTCTTCTCTTTCGCCCCGGCCGTGGTGTTCAGCCCAATCGCCGGCGTGATCGTCGATCGCGTCAGTCGGAAGCTGGTGATGATCGTCAGCGATCTCGCCGCCGGCTTGTCGACAATCGTCATCCTTATCCTCCATACGACCGGACACTTGCAGATCTGGCACCTCTACGCAGCCGGTTTCTTCGCCGCGTCGTTCGAGTCGTTCCAGTTCCCAGCCTATTCCGCTGCCATTTCAACGATGGTCGAGAAGAAGCACTACGCCCGCGCCAACGCGATGCTCGGCCTCGCCGGCTCGGCATCCGGCATCGTTGCTCCAGTGCTCGCCGGCCTTCTCTTCGCCGTTCTCGGGATCGACGGGATCATGGTCATCGACATCGTCACATTCGTCTTCGCCATCGGCGTGCTCTTATTCGTCTTCATACCGAACCCGGAAGAATCGGAAGTCGGCCGCGCGAGCCGGCGCGGGTTCCTGTCCGAGTCGTTGTACGGCCTCCGCTACATCGCCAGGAACAAGAGCCTTCTCGGCCTCCAGTCGGTCTTCTTCGCAATCAACTTCGTCGCCACGTTCGGCTTCGTGGTCTTCGCCGCGATGATTCTGGCTCGCACGGGAAGCGACAAGATCATCCTAGGCACGACACAGATGGCATTCGGGATCGGCGGTGTGGTCGGTGGTGTGCTGATGACCGCGTGGGGTGGGCCGAAGCGTCGCATCCACGGCGTGCTCCTTGGGATGGGCCTCGCAGGCCTGCTGGGGCATGTCGTGATCGGCCTCGGGCAGAGCCTGGCCATTTGGTCGATCGGCGCGTTCTTCACGATGTTCTTCATTCCGATCCTCAACGGGTCGAACCAAGCCCTCTGGCAGGCGAAGGTCCCGCCGGACATCCAAGGAAAGGTCTTCGCTGCACGACGGATGATCGCCCAGATCAGCGCACCGCTGGCGATGCTCATCGCCGGACCTCTCGCCGACCGGGTATTTGAGCCGGCGATGTCTGCGGGTGGCGCGTTTGCACGCATGTTTGGCCCTCTGGTTGGAACCGGACCCGGATCCGGAATGGCGCTGATGTTCGTCTTTGCCGGGATCTTGGCGGCCGCCATCGGCTTCGGCGGATACTTGTTCCCGGCCGTCCGGAACGCGGAGGACCTCTTGCCAGACCACGACTCGACCCCAACATCGGCGGAGAACATCTAGCGCGAAGCAGCTGCCGCCGTCAGATGCAATCACCTCAACGCCTGGCTCCATCGTCTTCGTTGCCGACGCTGGATCTCCCGAAGCAAGCACAGGAGGATTCATTGAAGCCTTTTTGCGACTTGACGCCCATCGGGCAAGCCAGGCGCCTTCGGCCGCTGGCATCCAGGGTCCTTGAGGCCTTCGGCGTCCGTGCCGTGCGTCTTCGCCAGCTGACCGCCGCTTCGAACATCATCTTCCGTGTCGACGCAGAGGGCGGCCGGCGCCTTGTCCTACGAATCACGTCCCCGAAGAGCGCGCACTCCATCGAGAACGTCTGTTCTGAGGTTTCATGGGTCCGCGCGATCTTCCGCGACACGGACGTCATCGTCCCCGCGCCCATTCCAACATCCAGCGGCAAGTTCGTCCTCCCGCTGGAAGCACCGGAGATCCCCGGTTCATGGCACTGTACGCTCCAAGGGTGGCTGCCGGGAGTGAATCTGAGCAAACGACTCACGCCGGAGAACGTCGCCCTGCAAGGTGCACTCGCCGCTCACCTCCACGCACACGGCGAGAGGTTCGACCCGCCGGAGGGTTTCCGAATCCGAACCTATCGAACGCTCTTCTCGTACTCCGATATCGCTTTCCCGAATCCCGAGCCGATCATGCTCTTCGATCGCTGCTCGCCCGAGCTGATGCCGCCCGAACGCATCATCGTTTTCCGGGATGCCGACGATCGCATCCAGAAGGTCATCGAGCAGCTGTTCGCGTCACGAACGCCCCACGTCATCCACAACGACCTCCACCTGTGGAACGTTCTGATTCACAGAGGCCGGCCCGCGGCACTCGACTTCGAGGACCTCCTGCTTGGTCATCCGATTCAGGACATCGCAACGACGCTCTACTACTACCGGTACAACGCGAACTACGAGGAGCTCCTGAGCGCATTCCGCAGAGGGTACGAATCCGCGCGTGCGTGGCCGGAGGACGGGGAAGGACAACTCGAGGCGTTGATTGCGGCCCGCGGAATCGTTCTCGTAAACTACGTTGCCGCCTCGCAGGACGCGGCGGAGCGGGCAATCGCGCCGGAGTACTTGGCCCGTGTGGAGCGGAGGCTCCGGGAGTTCCTCAAGGAGGCGAACTGAGGATTCGGGGCCCTTCGACCGCGGCTGAAAGCCAAGCGGACACCGGCGTTTGGCAGTCGAGAAGACGCAGAGACGCTTCACACGGGACCTTCAAGGAGCACACACACTCTCTTCACAGATCAGGCGTACATTCCCGGTCGTACGAGAGCGAATGAAGCGTTGTACCTCCTAGAGAGAAGCCGACCACGAGCGAGGAGAGGCCCTGAAGAGCCTCTCCTCGCTTCTCGTTACACCTGAGAAACAGGATTGCCCGTTCAAATCGCACTCCGCACTAACGACTCTCCGGATCCTCCGGCTCGATGCCTCGGCGCCGAATTCCGGGATCGGCCAACATCGACCCATTGACCGGGCAACGCCGATCTCGCACACTTTGCGCGTGGGATCAGCCGTGGAGAAGTCAGCCTACTACACGCCCGACTCGATCGATCGCGTCGCTGCGGCGATGCTGGACGAAGTCGCCGAACTCCGAGATCGCCATCCGATTGCCATCGATCCGACGCGCGCTGCGCTGATCATCCTCGATCTTCAGCGGTACTTCGCCGATCCGGCGTCACACGCGTTCGTTCCTTCCCTTCCGGCAATTGTCCCCCGGATCGGGGCGATCGCCCGTGCCTTCATCGCCGTCGAGCGCCCCGTCATCCTCACCCGACACATCGACGAATCGGATCTCGACTCCCCCATGCGCTCGTGGTGGCACGATGCCATCGACCCGGATGACCAACGCAGCGAACTGATCGAATCGATCCGCACAACCGGCGCGCCGGTCCTGAGCAAACGCCATTACGACGCCTTCCTCGAGACCGATCTCGACGAGAGGCTCCGCGCCTCCAACGCGGCGCAGGTCGTCGTCTGCGGCATTCACGCACACCTCTGTTGCGAGACGACCGCTCGATCCGCGTTCATGAGAGGCTACGACGTCTTCTTCGCCGTGGACGGAACCGCGACGTACAACGCGGCCTTCCACCGCGCGAGCCTGCTGAACCTCGCCCACGGATTCGCCGTTCCCGTTCTCTGCCGCGAGGTCCTGGCGACGTTGGAGAAGGAATGACGACACATGCCGTCGCGGTCATCGGGGCCGGACCGGCGGGGATCGCTACGGCAATCCAACTCCTTCGAAGCGGCGTGCGCCCCCTCCATCTCGACGGCGGAGACCCCGGCGGACTCCTGTGGGAAGCGCACCGCGTCGAGAACTACCCGGGATTCCCGTCCGGCATCGCCGGGCCGCGCCTTGCTCGTCGCTTTCTCCGCCACCTCCGCGCGGTCGGCGGCGAAGTCCGGGCGGAGCGCGTCGAGACGCTCTCCTTCGAAGCAGGCTTTCACCTCACAACGGCGGAGGGCACGCACAACGCGGAGACCGTCGTGATCGCGACCGGGACGCGCCCCTGTCCGTTCGACTCGATCAAGATCCCGACCGAGGCCCTCGGCCTCGTCCATCGACACGTCTGGCCTCTCCGACGGATGCGCGGGCGCCGTGTCGCGGTCGTCGGCGCAGGCGACGCCGCCTACGACTACGCCCTCCACCTCGCCCGGCGAAACGACGTGACCCTGCTCAGCCGTGGTGCCGTGACGCGCTGCTTGCCGCTCCTCGAAGAGCGCGCGGCCACGTGCCGCCGAATTCGAACGATCACTGGCTGTCGGCTATCGTCTGTTGCACGCCACGAGCGAAGGTTGCGGCTCGATATCGACGGAGATGCCGGACCGCAACGCCTGAGTGCCGACGCCCTTGTGGTCGCGATCGGCCGGGAGCCGGAGCTGTCGCTCCTGAGCGCGAACGTTGACCGAAAACGCGACGAGCTCATGGCGAGCGGGCAACTCCATCTGATCGGCGACGTCGCCAACGGGCTCTGCCGGCAGACGTCGATCGCTGTCGGGGACGGCGTGCGGACGGCGATGAAGATCTGCGCACGTTTGCGGGAGGCATGATGCGAATCGTTGAGAGCACCGGACGAGACGACGTCGCGACCGTCTACATCGCCGACCTCGGCGACGGGCGGCTGGTCGAGTTCGTCGAGTCGGTGCAGCCTCCGGTTCCACGCGAGAAGAAGTGGGTGTTGATCGTGTCGGTCCTGTTGGGCTGTCCGGTCGGGTGTCCGATCTGCGACGCCGGCGAGGGCTACCGGGGAAGACTGACCGAGGAGGACCTCTTCGCGCAGATCGACTTCCTCATCCGCAAGCGGTATCCGACCGGTGCGGTCCCCGCCGAGAAGTTCAAGATCCAGTTCGCGCGGATGGGCGAGCCGGCGTTCAATCCGTCCGTCCTCGACGTGATCGAGACGCTCCCGACACGGTACGACGCACCTGGCTTCCTCCCCTCGGTCTCTACGATCGCCCCGAGAGGCTGCGACGCCTTCTTCGAGCGGCTCCGCGAGCTGAAGGAACGAGCATTCCAGGGCGGTCGCTTCCAGCTGCAGTTCTCGATCCACACCACAGACCCCGGCGTCCGCGAACGGATGATCCCCACAGCGAAGTGGCGCTTCGAGGAGATCGCCGCGTACGGCGAGCGCTTCTTCGCCCCCGGAGACCGCAAGATCGTCCTCAATTTCGCCCTCGCCGACGGCGTGCCGATCGAAGCCGGCCCGTTGAGCGATCACTTCGACCCGAAGCGCTTCCTGGTCAAGGTCACGCCGCTTAACCCAACCTACCGAGCGTCGGCCAGCGGGCTCACGTCGTTCATCGATCCCCTCGATCCCGCAAAGGAGTACGACGCGCTACGCGCGATCGAGGAGGCCGGCTTCGAGGTCATCGTGAGCATCGGCGAGGTCGAGGAGAACCACATCGGCTCGAACTGCGGCCAGTACGTCAGCCGACATCTGCTCGCGACAACAAGCGGACAGGCGCGCGCGCGGAATGGCTATTCGTACTGGGAGTCATCGAGTCCTCCCCCAACGACCTAGGCCCCGCCACTCCCCGCGCTAGCAGGCCGAACCGACATGCCCCACGCGAGGCGGGGCGTGTCGGCTGACTCGGAGAGGATCGTCAGCTTCGGCCGAGTCGTTGGCCCACTTCTATGTCCAGATCGTTACCGTTGACTTCGAGTCGGACCAGACCTCAGCCTTGGTAGCCTTCTTTCCCGCGGCATCCTTGGGAACATCGACGTCCTTGCTTTTGGTGCAACGGTGATCGGTGTTCCCATGTTGTTGCCATCCTTGTCCTTGAACCGAACCGTCACCGGACCGCACCGACGCCATTCGCGCAAAATCCTCGTGAGACTTGCCTGTCAACTCAAGACTCGTCTCTCACGCACTCGATTAGTCTGGAATCAGGCACGCCGCGATGCAGGCAGCGTAGTCCACTCCGCACGCGATGTAGCACAAACGTCGCTTATACCAGGTACTGTGAGAGCTGCAGTCATCATAGCAGCTGTCCCGTTCAGTCTTGCACTCCGATACACACGCCTTGTTCTTGGCGCCAACTGGAACTGGGTGCAGCGCCCGGATAGCCTCCATTTCTTCGAGTGTGTCCGCACTCGGCACGACGACGGAACCGCCGATGATTGCTTCTCCGAGGATCTCGATCTCGTCCCAGATCCAGGCAGGCACCGTCGCGCGGTTTAGTCCCCAGTTGCCGACGATCGTGTAGAAGTCGTCGCCCGAGATCGCGCCGCCGGCGACGCCGAAGTCGATGAAGTCTACCAGCTCGCGCCAGCCGCTGATCCCCACGCCTCCTTCGGCGAGCCCGAGGCTCGTGACACCACCCTCGAACGTCCCGTTGACCACGGATTCGACGGCGAAGTACGTCGCTTGGTCGACGCGCTTCATCCCGCTGGCGACGCCGTGCAGGCCGTTGCCAAGGTAGTCCTGGTTCGCGTCCACGCCAAAGTAGTACGGAGGACCGTAGATCGTACCGGCGTTGTCGTGGAACTCGGTCACGGCTTCGAGGTCGCCAAGGCCGAGCGGTCCGGCGACGTTGTAGATCCCGACCGCTCCCTGTTCGAGCATCGCTTCCGACGCGGCCTTCCCAAGGGCGATGTCACTGAACGTCCCCGTGTAGGTGTAGAGCAGCCCAACGTCCGCATCATCCCCCGTCTGCGCCACATAGGTCGCGAGCCCCCAGCTCATCCCGAACCGGAACCCCGCCTCGAAGTGGTAGAGAACGGGAATCTCAATGCCGAGGACGACGCCGAAATACTCGTACCCGTGATACGCGGCAGCCATCGCCCCCAACGCCCCAATCAGTGCCGACATCTCGTTCTCACGGAAGACGATCGACATCACGTTGTCGGCCGCGACGACCGAGTCGATGATGGCGAACTTCTGATCCGGAAACTCCGCAGCGACCGCAGCCATCGCGTCGGTGAACAGGAAACCGACACCGATGATCAGGTCATACTCACCCGTTCGCGCGAGATTGCGCAGGTTCGGAACGTAGTCCGCCGCGGACGCGCTCTGCACCTCGACCATCTCCAGACCGAAGTCGACCGCGGCCTGGTCGGTCCCCTTGAATCCCATGTCGTTGAACGACAGATCGCCTCGCCCGCCGACATCGAGGACGACGGCAATCTTACCTGCCGCGCTTCCCACCAGCGCGAGGGACGCAATGACCGCCGCAAGGAGCACGACAGCCCACACCACTCGTTTCATTCTCACTCCCTCCTTGTTCATCACGTTGATGTGCGTGATGTGACAGTGAGTATAACGTCTTTCTTCCTCAGCATCTCTCGCGATGTGTTGAGAACCGCCCCGCTTGCGAATGGCTCCCCGGATCCGTAATCTCACCGCGCCGCATCAGGTCGGGCCGTTCTCGCGGTCCACGGACAGGAGCAAAGGAGGTAGGTTGTGAACTCTGCGCGAACAGGCCTGCCCGCTGCTCCTGTGGTTCTTACCTAGGTGCAGTTCGTCCAGCAATACTCAGAGAGACTCCTTCCACGTTGGGACAGCGGGCGTCACCGCCAACCGACCATCCCGTCACGAGTCCCATCCGTTGAAGGAGCCACGATTGGAATTCGACCCAGATGCACAGTGCAAGCTGGAACAGGAAGAAACGTACGTAGAGACAACAATCGGAGTCCCCGAACTCGACGAATTCGCCGAGATCGGACTGATTACGCGCGTCCATACAACCCTCACGAGCGGCAAAGAGGGAACCGTCTACTGCTGCCGCGCTCACCCGTCGACGCGCAGGAAGTTCCTGGCGGCCAAGGTCTATCGCGAGCACGCGGCCAGTTCGTACAAGTGGAACGAGACCTACTTCGAGGGGCGCGAGCGGGTTCTGAAGGAGCAGGTGATCCGCGCGATCCAGGCGAAGACCGAGTTCGGGAAGGAGATCGCCCGCGGCCTGTGGGTCGCAGCTGAATTCGAAACCCTCCGCGCGCTTCACGCCGCAGGAGCCGATACACCGGAGCCCGTCGCTCAGAGCGGTCGCACGATCCTGATGGAGTACATCGGCAACGGAGCGGGACCTGCACCGCACTTGC
>Ga0272444_10001007_pt1 | contig 28096 bp, 25 predicted proteins | sample SSMForm13_FD_201033 | JGI IMG/M metagenome (GOLD analysis project Ga0272444, IMG submission 201033) | Marine sediment archaeal communities from Little Sippewissett salt marsh, Falmouth, MA, United States - SSM-Form-13 | ecosystem: Environmental > Aquatic > Marine > Wetlands > Sediment ...
CCGCTCGTGAGCAGACGGCAGCGACGCTTGCCCCCAGCGAGCCGGCCGAGCCACGGCCGCTTTGGAAGACGGCTGCGTTCATCGCCGTGATGATTGGGTTCCTCGTGTTTGTCAACTGGGGCAAGCCGGGGTCGATCTCGGTGGAAACAACCGCCGGTGAGACAGTGCAGGGAACGCTCGTCGGGCAATCCGCCGGCGAGATGTCGGTTCGTCTCGCCAGATCCGACGAGGTCGTGGTGTTCACGCTCGACTCGGTGGAGCAGCTAGTCTACACCCCGTCCCCGTACGCCTCCATCTACCACGCCCGGTTCTACATCGCTCTCGCGTTCCTTGCGGTGCTTCTTGTGATGCTCAGGTTGTGGTTCCGGCGCCCCGAGATCAAGGAGTGGGGAGCTTCCAGTTGGTCCTACGCAAAGCTGATTCTCCCGTATCTCTTCGGCGGAGTGCTGCTTGCCGGATTCCTTCTTGGACGGCCGGGGCATGCCGCCTTGATCCCCGAGTCATGGATTTCGGGACTGGTCGGCGGGAACTCCTGGGGCGCAAACGCCATCGCCAGTGTCTCGGGTGCCCTGATGTACTTCGCTACGCTGACCGAGCTACCTATCCTGCAAGGACTTCAGGGTGCAGGGATGGGCGATGGTCCGGCGCTTGCACTGCTCCTCGCCGGACCGGCGCTGTCGCTTCCGAACATGCTGGTGATCCGAAAGGTGCTTGGAACCAAGAAGACATTGACGTACGTAGCGCTGGTCTGCATCGCCGCGATGCTGACCGGGAAGCTCTTCGGTACGGTGGTCGGCTAGCCGGCCGATCCCTGAGATGAAAGGCGGAACCATGAAGATCGAGGTCCTCGGCACAGGATGCCCCAAGTGCATGCAGCTGCTGTCCAATGTTCAGGCCGCCGTGGCCGAGACGGGCGTTGAGGCGGAAATCTCCAAGGTGGAAGACATCACGGAAATCGTTGCCTACGGGGTCATGCTCACCCCGGCGTTGGTGATCGACGGCGAGATCAAGACCGTGGGCAAGGTTCCTGCGGCGGAAGAGATCAAGGCTCTCCTCGTTTGAGTCCGATCCCGGCGTGGAGTTCAGGAGGTTGTCGATGACCTGGATGCGGAGGCTTCTCACGATCGCCCTTCTTGCGTTTGCCGCAGTCACCTTTGCATTGGCCATCGCGGCGGAGATCGGCGCATGGACGAGAGATGATGCCGGACAGCGGCTTGAGCCAAACCTTGCCCGGACGCCAAGCGAAGATGTGGAGCCTGCAGCGATCGAGGATGCTTTTCCCGACGGCGTCGGGCAGCAGCCCGATGTCTCCGGGTCAACTGCCCGGCCGCAAGATGGCCCCACCAGACCGCCCCTCACGCCTCCCGCGGCGGATCCGGAACCGGACCCTTCGCACAACGCGGAACCAGAACCAGAGCCCGAATCGTCTGTCATCGCCTACTACTTCCACAATACGCACCGCTGTGCGACCTGCTTGGAAATCGAACACCGGGCATACGAAGCGATACTCCGAGCGTTTCCTGATGAGATCTCTGCTCTGAAGCTGCGTTGGCTCCCGGTCAACATGGAACTGCCAGAGAACCAGCACGTGATCTTCGACTACGACTTGACGGCGCCGTCGTTGGTTCTTGTTCTCATCACGCGGGGCGTCGAAGCGGAGCACCGCGTTCTGACACGGACGTGGGAGCTGGTCCGTGAGACCCGCGCGGGTGCGTTTGACTCGTACGTCATTGCCCAAGTGCAACGGATGCTGGGAGAAGTCCATGACTGAAGCAATGCTGTTGTGGACGTCCGCGGTGTGGCTAGGCATCCTCACGTCGATCAGCCCATGTCCCCTAGCGGCGAACATGACCGCCGTCTCGTTCGTCGCACGGAGGGCTGCGCGTCCAGGCTCCGTGTTGGCCTCCGGTCTTCTCTACGCGCTTGGCCGCGCCACCACGTATGTGGCAATCGGAGCGGCGTTGGTCGCCGGGATCGTTGCAGCGCCCGGGCTCTCCTTGGTCCTGCAGCGGGTGATGAACAAGCTGCTCGGTCCAATCCTGATCGTCGTTGGGTTGGTTCTTCTCGATCTCCTCCGAATACGTGCTCGACGCACCGGAATGGACTCCCGGTGGCGCCAGCGGATCGAGCGAATGGGGCTGCTCGGCGCTTGGCTGCTCGGCGTTCTGCTGGCAGTAGCGTTCTGCCCCGTCTCGGCAGCCCTGTTCTTCGGTAGTCTGATCCCCCTAGCCGTTTCGGCGCAGTCCTTCTTCGCCGTCCCACTGGCGTACGGGATCGGGACCGCCGTGCCTGTCCTTGCTGTCTCGATTGCGCTCGCCCTGGGAGTTCGGGTGGCGGCACGTCTGTTCGGCCGGTTTCAGGCGATCGAGCGCTGGGCTCGGCGTGTCACCGGCGCCGTGTTCATCGGAGTCGGAATCTACTACGCGCTTGTCTATGTGTATCTCGCCGGGTGAAACCGATCGCTGTTGCTCCAAGTTTCTCGTCGATCGGCTGATGGCCGGAGCGCATTCCTTGCTAACCGAAGCTGCCGGCCAAAGTCGATGACTCGAATCGGAGAGGTTCCGACCTCTCTCCGGCTTCGCATCCGTCCCCTCCTATGGGTTCGGTCTCCTGCCGCAAATTGAGCACGCCTACAGAGCGGCCTTCATCCGATGGAGTGCCTCTTGCAGCTGAGATCGCGGGCATCCGAAATTCATCCGGACAAACCCTTCCCCACCAGCACCGAACGACGCGCCATCGTTCAACGCGACGCGTGCCCGCTCCAGGAAGAACTCATGAGGCGAAGGATCGAGTCCGAGATTGCGGCAGTCGATCCACGCGAGGAACGTGGCCTCCGAGGGACAGACAGAGACTCCTGGAAGCTCCGAGTCTACGTACTCGGACAGGAAGTTGCGGTTGCCCTCGAGATACAACAGAAGCTCACGGTGCCACGCTTGCCCGTGTGCATACGCCGCAAGTGCTGCAGTGTACCCGAGAATCGGGGGCGACGATACCAGCCCTTCCCTCGCGTTCGAGAACCGTTCGCGCAGATCCTGATCGGGAATGATGGCAATCGCCAGGCCCATGCCCGCAATGTTGAACGTCTTGCTCGGTGCGATGAGCGTGATCGTGCGGGCCCCGATTTCGGGCGATAGCGACGCGATCGGGATATGCCGATGGCTGCTGTACACCAGGTCAGAGTGGATCTCATCAGAGCAGACGATGATGTCGTTCTCCAAGCAAGCCTCAGCCATCCCCGCAAGCTCCTCTTCCGTGAAGACCCGACCGACGGGGTTGTGGGGGTTGCACAGCAGAAGCATCCGGGTCGTCTCGGTGATCGCGCTTCGAAGCCCAACCAAGTCTGGTTCGTAGTAGCCATCCCTCGACCGTTTCAGCGGCGAGGGTTGGGCTTCGGTGTGCGAGTTGCCCGGGACCCGGAGGATTGGGAAGTAGACCGGCGGCTGGTAGACGAGGCCGTCGCCGCGACGGCAAACGGCGCGTGCGGCAAGGTTGAAGCCGACCACAACGTTTGGGAGGAACACGACCGCCTCTTCTGTGATCCGCCACCGATAGAGCTCCCACATCCGCTCGACGAGTCTGCTCCGGAGCTCTTCAGACTGGCCGGGATATCCGAATACGCCGTGTCGAACCCGGGTCTCGAGCGCTTCGATCACTACGGGTGGTGAGGCAAAGTCCATGTCCGCCACCCACATCGGAAGCACATCCCGGTCGTACGCACACCATTTGATGCTCTCGGTATTCCGGCGATCGATCGCGCGCTCGAACCACTCCACCCTGCTCATCAAACCCCCGATCCCGACGTCGTACAGGCTTCGATCATACACGAGCACGCCGATCAGGTCATGCATCGCTCTTCGCACCCGCACGCCCCTGCTGGACAGGCTTCCAGGTGCTGCAGACGGTGATGCTCGACTTCCACTTGACATGAGCGTGGAATTCTTCTACGGTGGTGTAACGATTTCGGAAAACGATTTCCTATGAAACAGCGGATCACGATTCGAGAAGTCGCTCAGGAAGCAAACGTATCCCCCAGCACGGTTTCTCGCGTGATCAACGGCCGCGAAGCCGATCACATGCGGCCCGAGACCAAGCAGCGCGTCGTGGACGCCATGCAGGCGCTCTCGTATACGCCTGTCAAGGCAGCGCAGCAGCTGCGGCGGCAGCGTTCGCAGAGGCTGGGTGTCCTTGTTCCCGACATCTCGAACCTCTACTTCGCTCTGCTCGTCCGAGGCATCGAGGCGGAGGCGTTTGATCGCGGCTTCACCACACTGATCTGCGACAGCGATCAACAGCTGGGGCGCGAGCAACGCTACTTGGAGATCCTCCTGGCGGAAGACGTAGACGGGGTGTTGTTTGTGCCGACAGCCAAACCCAACATGACCGCACTCCAGCGATTGGTCGATCGAGGCACCCGCGTGATCGTACCGGATCGCCGCATCGCGAATCTGCCCTATGTGGAGGCAGACAACCTCCAAGCCAGTTGCGAGCTCGCCAACCACGTAGTCGACCTCGGCTACCGGCGTATCGCGTACATCGCTGGACCGGAAGGTGTGAGCACGGCTGATGATCGACTCGCTGGGTTCCTCCAGGCTCTGAAGTCTCATGGTGTCAAGCCTGCGGTGCTGTACCACGGCGACTTCACGTATGAGTCGGGGTACGACTGCGGAAGTGAGATTCTTGATCGCGACGATATCCAGGCGGTGCTTACGGGGAACGATCTGATGGCCTTCGGCGTTCTGCGCGCCGCCGAGGAGCGCAGCTTGTCCGTCCCCAAGGATCTAGGCGTCGCCGGCTTCGATCATGTTCCGCACGTACCGTATGCCACATTTCTTCGCCCCGAGCTCACCACGGTGGAGGTTCCGGTGTACCACATCGGCCAACAGGCAACCCGGCTGCTGCTCGAGGGCTCCGATGAGAATGTCATTGTGCCGACCATGATGATTCGCGGCGGAACATGCCGCCCAATGAAAGGAAGCAACACATGACAGGGAAACTAGTTCGTATGCGCAGGTTGTTCCGCGAAGACGGCCGCGCGATGGTCGTTGCGCTTGATCACGCCCAGTTCAAGGGACCGGTCAAAGGCCTGCTCTCCATGTCCGACACCGTTGGCGCCATTGTCGCCGGTGGAGCGGACGGCGTGATCCTGAACCCTGGACCGGCACGGGATTGTGCAGCCATCTACGCAGGTCGATGTGCGCTTGTCGTCCGCGTCACGGGAGCGAGCACAGAGAAGAATCCTTCGTTCGACTACCACCGCAAGATCTGTAGCGTGCGGCAAGCCGCTCGCCTTGGAGCGGACGCTGTGGTTGCCATGGGGTTCGTGGGCGGCCCGGGCGAGGCCGCCTCGCTGGCGCTTCTCGCCCAATTGGCCGAGGACTGCTCGCAGTACGCGATCCCTCTGGTCGCCGAGATGCTTCCTGCCGCACCGGAACGGTTCCAGGATCCGGAATGGATCTCCATCGCCGCTCGCACGGCATATGAGCTCGGGGCAGACATCGTGAAGGCCTACACAACCGGAACAGATGAGGATGAAGCGATCATCGGAGGGTGCGGACTGCCGTTCTTGGCAGCAGGAGGACCCAAGACATCCGAACCTGCGGAAATCGCCGCTTGTGCCATCCGGCACGGAGCGGCAGGAATTGCCTTCGGCCGAAATGTCTTCGAGGCGGCGTCTCCGCAGTCCGCTGTCGAAGAGCTCGTCGCCGTGGTCCACTGAAGATCGGAAGTGGACCCTGATCGAGAGGGTGTGAGACGATGTGAACAGCGGAGATCTTGCGGTGAGATTGCAGCAGAGGCAGTCGGTGAAGTTCGGTTTCCAAACGAGCCAGAGAAGGAGAGCCAAACGATGAATGCAAGACGGACACATCTCGGCGGGTTGGCGGCTGCCCTGTGCTTGGTCGCCGTTCTATGCTCCCTCGTCGCAGCGGCAGATCCTGTTCAGTTGCAGTACTACAGCTTGGCGTGGCAGCCGGGGGTCGTGCGCGCAGTGCGCGATGTCGTCGCAGACTGGAATGATGCCCACCCCGACATCCAAGTGGAGATCGTGTGGGGCGCATGGGCGTCGGCCAACGAGTTTCTCCTGACCAGTTTCCTCGGCGGCGATGCCCCTGACATCTTCCACCAGGACGCAGTGATGTGCTATGAGTATGGAGTCCTCGGGTTCGCCGAACCGTTGACACAGCATCTCGACAACGAACTCATCGACGACATCCCTCAATGGATGTGGGAGAGCGCCTCCGACTACGACGGCGAGATCTACGGGTCTCCGTTTCTCGTTGAGACGCATGCCGTGTTCTACAACCGGCGGATGTTCCGTGACGCAGGGATCGTTCTGCCAGAGGACGCTTCGGTGAGCTGGCAGGAAATCGTCGACTACGCGCAACGACTAACTGTTCGGGAGCCAGACGGAACTGTGTCAACCTGGGGCCTGCTTGCGTCGGTGATGGAGAAGTTCCCGTGGATGCTCGTAGCACAGACCGGCGGGAAGATCGTGCATCGTCTTGAGGACGGCTCCTGGCTGGTGGAGGTTGACTCCGCAGCAAGGGACGCGTTGCGGTTCTACTGCGATCTGGTAACGGAGTGGAACGTGATGCCGCCCGATGCGATCAGCAGCGACTACACGTACCTGATGAGCGGCTTCTCAAAGGATCGCTATGCCATGATCATCTTCGGGTGTTGGAACCGCCGGATTCTCGTCCAATGGGATGATGTCGATTGGGGCATCTTCCACCTCGAGGGACCTGTGCAGAATATCACGTCCGGTGGCCCCCAAGCACACGGCATCTGGTCGGGATCACAGCACAAGGAAGAAGCGGCGCAGTTCCTAGAGTACATCTCTAGCGCAGAGAACGTGGTGGAGATCGCCTATCCGGACTGGATCTTCCCGGCGCGAATCTCCGCACAGGCCGATCCCCGGTTCGGGCAAGAGGAGTATCAGTGGGACCTGGCCAAGAGCTGGATCCCCTATGCGGTCGATGTTCTTCCGCGAATGCCCACGATGATCGCGTTTGACATGCGTGTCATTGTCCCCGAGCTCGAGAACGTCATGCTCGGCAACAAGAGCTTCGACGATGCCATGGCATGCATTGAGGACAACGGCAACGACTACCTACGAAGCATCGGACTGCGGTAGGAGAAGCAGGGGAACCATGGATTGGGAGGGTTGTTGAGCGCAGGAGCTGGTGCTGCACATCGATTCATTGAGGAGCGACGGGCGCTCCCGTTTCTTGTCCCGACGCTTCTGATCATGGCGGCGATCAACCTCTACCCGTTCGTCAACGGCATGATCCGGTCCCTGCATTCGTATCGGATCATGTCGCAGAGCTTCTCCTTCACGGGACTCGGGAACTTCGCGCGGATGTTCCAGGATGCGCTCTTCCTCAAGGCGTTCGCCAACAGCCTCATCTGGGTGGCCACCTGCGTGTCCGCGCAATTCGTCTTGGCGTTCATGCTTGCGCTTGTCTTGAACTCCCGCGAGCTTGTTGGCAGACGGGTCTTCCGCAGCCTCGTGCTCATTCCGTGGGCAACCCCTCCGGTGGTCGTTGCGTTGACCTGGCGATACATGCTTGCCAACGAAGGCCCTCTGAATGTCCTTCTGTCCACCCTTGGCGTGGCCAACCCGCCGGCGTGGCTTCTTGATCCCAACGTCGCCCTTTGGGCCTGCATCATCGCCAACATCTGGATGAATGTCCCGTTCATGACGGTGATGCTTCTTGCCGGGCTTCAGTCCGTCGAGGGCTCCGTGTATGAAGCGGCGTCGATCGACGGTGCAAGCTTCTTTCAAACGACATTCCGAATCACGCTACCGATGATCAAGCGGGTTGCGCTGATCGTTGTCACCCTGATGAGCATCTGGACTTTCAACATGTTCGACATCGTGTACGTCCTGACGCGCGGCGGGCCGGGGAATGCCTCGCTCACGCTCCCGATGTACGCCTATCAGAACGGCTTCTTCTACTACCAGATGGGGTACGCCGCGGCGATCGGCATCGTGATCATGGTGTGCTTGCTCCTTCTGATTCTCGTGTATGTTCGCGAGGTGCTGGAATGAGAATGTCGCGATCGAAGCGCGTCCTGCTCCATTCCGTTGCCGTGGTCTACGTCATCTTGTTCACCTTCCCATTGCTTCTGATGTTCATGAACGCCGTCCGAACGGAGGGAGACATCATTCGCGATCCGGTTGCGTTGCCCCATCATGCGACATCGGTGAACTTCGTCGAGATCTTCCGCGACAGCACCTTCTCCGCGAACTTCCGAAACAGCTTCCTCGTCGCCGGAGTCACCGTGTTGCTGACGATTGTAGTGACTGCCCCAGCGGGATACGCTATGTCGCGGTTCCGCTTCCGCGGGAAGGGTCTGTTCTCGATGTGGCTTCTGGCAACGCAAGCGTTTCCTGGAATCATCATGGTGTTGGGGGTGTTCACGATCTTCCGCGCCTTCGATCTGATCAACACCCGGACAGGATTGATCATCATGCATACGAGCTTCAGCATTCCATTCAGTATTTGGCTTCTGAAGGGCTACTTCGATCGGATCCCGGCGGCACTCGAGGAGGCAGCGCTCATCGACGGTTGCAGCCGGCTTCGAGCTCTCATCCGCGTCGTTCTTCCGCTCGCCGTTCCGGGAATTCTCGCCGTGGGCACATTCTCGTTTCTACTGTCGTGGAACGAGTTCTTCTTTGCGCTCATCATCACGCGAAGCGAAGGCGTGTTCACGCTTCCCGTGTTTCTGTCGCGGTTTGTGGGGATGAGCGGCGTTGTACGCTGGGGCCCCTTGAGCGCGGCAGCGCTCTTGTCAACTCTCCCCGCGCTATTCCTATTCATGCTCGGACAACGCTATCTTGTTTCCGGACTCACACAAGGAGGGGTCAAATGACCTTGCATCCGAGAGCAACCACGCGTCTTGCCGCCATCCAAGATGCTCGGTTCGTGTCCCGCAGCATCAGCAGCAAAAACCGCGACGCAGAAAGAGGAGGCGAACGATGACCAGGCTCGGAATCGGCGGCGCGGGCCGGCGCCGACAGCAAATCCCAGTTCTTGCCTTGCTGCTCGCACTCCTCGTCTTGGGACTAGCTGGTTCGGCGTCAGCCGGCACCTGCCAGGGGTCGGTGTTCGTTGACGTAAACGCTAATCAGCTGTGGGATACCGGGGAGGCCGGCCTCAGCGGCATCGCCGTGAGCAACGGCGAAACGATCGTCCGAACGGACGATGCAGGAGGTTTCGCCCTCCCGGTCGACGAGAGCACACGCTTCGTGTTCATCACGATTCCCACGGGCTACCAAACAAGCGGCGCTTGGTACAGACCCGTCCTCGGAAGCGATGCATGCACGGATGCCAACTTCGGGCTGAAGGCGACACCCCCTGGGGATGGCGTGCTCACGTTTGTTCAGGCATCCGACATCCACTTCGCCGCGAGCCCCGAGGAGTTCAGCGAAGCGTTCTACGATCGAGCCATGGCCGTCCAGCCACAGGGAGTTCTCGAGGCAATGGTTTCCGAAGTCAACTCCTTCGCACCGGATTTCGTGATCCTCACAGGAGATCAAGTCGCCGACTCCAAGAACCCGGAACTCACGTTGGTCGAGTCCTGGACAAGCTACATCGCCGACCAACTGATCCCAGCCTTCGACGCCCCGGTTCGAGCGGTCGTGGGGAACCATGAAATCGTTCGCGACCCTGATATCGACCGGGGGGTGTTTGAGCGTGCGTTCGGGCCTACCTACTATGCGTTCGATTGCGAGGGCGTCCACTGCATCATTCTCGACCCGCATACGCTGATGGAGACAAGCCTTTCCTATGTCATCTCCGAACGGCAGCTTGCTTGGTTGAGAGCCGATCTCGCGTCTGCGGACGGGCAACAGCCAATCCTTGTATTCTGCCACGAGCCAAGTTCGAACTGGGCGAAAACCGACATCATGGCGCAGGTCAAGATGCTTCTCGCGGACTTCGGCGTCACGGCGCTCGTCACCGGCCACTGGCATCTGAACTATGAACTGCAGACGGAGCCATTCCTGGAGATCACTTCAGGAGCCGTGAGCGGATCCTGGTGGGAAGGCCCCGCCCCTGATGGGCGGTCGTTCGGGTATCGCGTCTACCGGGTTCGCCGCGGAATCATCGATAGCATTTGGCGGACGATTGGGGAGAAGACGATTGATCTGGCATCGCCGCAGGCGGCCGTCCTCTCTTGGAACGACCGCCTTCTGGCACGGGTCTGGGGGACGGCAAGCTCGGCAGAACTCTCATGGGATGAGAATCCCTCCGTCGAGACCGTGCCGGTTCCATGCGGCCCGTGGTCCGCAGTCAGCACGGAACTGAACGTTTCGACCCTCTCCAACGGATACCACACGCTCCACGTTCGCTTCACGATGGAAGACGGAACACAGTGGAGCGCGGAACAGGACTACTACATCTGGAATCCGGAGATCTCGCTTGCCGAGATCCTCGATCACCCCGGCGTGTTCCAAGGCCGCCTCGTGGCGGCTCCCAGCCTGACCATCCGGGCCGTGCTTGGAGATGACGCCTCCGCGAACGACGGAACCAAGACGATCATCGTCGGGAACATCCCGTTCCCGGTGGCAAGAAACGATCGCATCGCCCTCATGGGGCTGTTCCGTCCGACATCGACGGACCCGATCAAGGCGTACGCTGACTCGTTCCTCATTAGACTGGACGAGGAACCTGACGATGAATCCTGAGAAGCGAACCAGGAGGTTGTAGATGAAACGGAGAGTGGCCACAGTTCTGGGATTATCCCTGTTGCTCATGCTGGTCGGCGCCATGGCTTGGGCCGCAGATCTGCAGTTCGTCACGCCAGCGTGGCAGGGAGACACGGTCAAGGAGATCAAGGCGATCGTCCAGGAATGGAACGACGCGCATCCGGATGTCCAAGTCGAGATCCTCTGGCAGGCATGGGAGAACCTCGATGATTTCATGCTGACGAGTTTCCAGGCCGGGGTTGCACCCGACGTCTTTCATCAGGACTCGGTGATGTGCTTCGAGTACGGATTGATGGGGTACGCGGAACCTCTCAACGCATGGCTCTCAGCCGATCTGCTCGCGGACACCCCCGAGGACAGCTGGGCGGACGTTAGCCACGGGGAGACAATCTACGGCGTGCCGTTCCTTTGGGAGACGCTGGTCATCTTCTACAACAAAGCGTTGTTCGGAGCGGCCGAGATCGTCGTTCCGGAAGACGGTCTGATCACATGGGACGAGATGTTGGACTACGCTCGACGATTGACACAGCGCAATGAACAGGGAGACGTCACTACATGGGGACTGCTTGCGCCGGTCGAGCAGCGGTTGTGGTGGGTGCTCGTCGAACAGAATGAGGGCCAGGTCCTCGTAGAGCACGAGGATGGAACCTGGCACGTGGAGATCGATGACAACGCGCGTGAAGCGATCGGCTTCTACACCGACCTTGTGGCCGAGCACGGCGTCATGCCGCAGGAGGTCTTGAGCTACGACTTCATGACGCTTCTTCAGGGATTCCGAAACGGAACGTACGCGATGTTCAGTTTCGGTTGCTGGGTCAGAAACTGGGTTGCCATGGTGACCCGAGGAGATGTTGATTGGGGGATGCTCCAGTTGGAGGGGCCAAAGAGAAACGTGACGGAGGCCGACCCTCAGGCGATAGGGATCTACTCGGGATCCCCGAGCAAGGAGGATGCGGCGGCGTTCGTCGAGTACTTCACGTCGACAGAGAACCAGATTCGACTCGCGCTTGCCGATTGGCTATTCCCGGTTCGAGAGACAGCATTGGCAGATCCGGGATTCCATACTGAAGAGAACGAGTGGGCGCTTGCCTACTCGTGGCTTGAGTATGCCAAAGACGTGAAGCCTCACATGTTCAGCTTCTTCGCCTGGGAGTGGCAATCGTTCATTCCTCAGATGGAGCTGGTCATTCTCGGCAACCAAGACCTGGAAACCGCGCTTGAGCAAGCCACCGTGCAGGGGAATCAGTTCCTGCGGCGGATCGGACTGCAATAGGAGGCCATCAGACCAAGGAGGTGGTGCAGGAACAGACGACCATCACGTTGTAGGACAGAAGGATGTTGGAGCTCAACCTCGGATCGAATCATGCCCCTGGATGGGATGAAGGAGGAGACAATGAAAATCACAGCTCGAATCGGGTTGTGTCTGCTGATTGTAGGGCTTCTCGGTACCGTGGCGTTTGCTCAGGGTTGCCCTGTGCCCACGGGTGACGTCGTATTGACCGTGTCGGGAGCCATCGCGCTTGAGGATGAGAACGGTGTGCTCCAGTTCGACATGGCGATGCTTGAGGCTCTTCCGTACACGGACTATGAAGTCGAAGATCCGTGGCTTGGCACGCAAGTCTACGGCGGTGTTGAGCTTGGCGTCCTTCTCGACTACGTGGGGATTCCCGCTGATGCAGCGCGAATCGTCACCGTCGCGTCCGATGGGCTGGAAGTCGTCATCGAAGCCAGAGACGCACTCTACTACCCAATCCTGCTGGCGTTCATGTCGGACGGTGATGAGATCATCGGCAGCATGGGCGGACCTGTCAAGCTTGTGTTCCCGTATCAAATCGAAGGTGTGGAAGATCTGTACGCCCCCGAGGTTTGGTCCTGGTTCGTCGTGGAGCTTCGCGTCGAGTACTAGCAACGAGCATCAAATTGCGTGAACAGGGGGCGGCTCGGTTGCGCCCCCTGCTCCTACCAACTCAATCAACCGGCTTGGTGCAGAACAAGATCGGAGAGGGTGAACGTTGATGGAAGAGAAGAACCGGATGCTCGCGGCGGAGCTCGTTGAGCTGCGCCGAATCGAGGTCCGTCGTAAGCAACGACCTGTGCCGGAAGATGATGAACTCCTGATCAGGATTCGTGCAGTCGGATTGTGTGGCACAGACCTCAAGGCGTTCTCCAGGGGCCACCCGTACTTCGCGCCACCGTGCGTCCTTGGCCACGAGATGTGTGGCGAGATCGCAGAGATCGGCGCGCACGTCAACGGATTCTCTCTGGGAGACCGCGTCGCCGTCGCGCCGTACGTTCCGTGCGGAACATGCAGATTGTGCAAGCGTGGACTAGGCGAACTGTGTCAATCCAAAGCCGCGACGTCCGGCGCTCTGCAGGAGTACGTGGTCATCCCACGCAGGATCGTCGATCAGGCCACATTCCGGGTAGGTGCAGATGTCTCCGATGAAGTTGCCACGCTTGCCGAGCCGCTGGCCTGTGTCCTCAACGGTCTCGACCGCGCTCAGGTGTCCGAGCGAGACCGTGTCCTGATCGTGGGAGGCGGACCGATGGGCGCTCTTACTGCACTCGTGGCCGAAATCCAAGGGGCGCACGTTCTCATCTCCGAGCGCTCCCCGTCGAGAGTCAACCTCTTGCGTAGGCTCGGGCTGAACGTCGTCCATGCAGACGAAACCAGCCTGGCGGACGCTATGGCATCCCGATGGGACACGTCAAAGGCCGACCGTATCATCGCTGCAGTCGGCGTCGAGCAAGCCGTCGAGGGTCTCGAATCGTCTGTCTCGCCAGGAGGCACCGTGCTCTGGTTCGGCGGTCTGCCTCGCGACGCTCGGCTCTCCGTATGCCCGTACGACATTCACTACCGCGAGGTCTCCATCATTGGCAGCTTCGGTTTCTCAACCAAGCATTTCGCCGCAGCCGTCGACCTCGCAGGCAGACACAGAGCCAAGCTCGCAACGATGATCACGCACTCCGTGCATATCTCCGAGGTGAAACGCGCCTTCGACCTTGCATCAAGTGCCGACGGGCTGAAGATCGCGATCACGTTTGGTGAGCAAGATGCGCTCTAGGGGAGGATCCGCGACCACAGTGCGCCGGCTGGACCAAGAGCGTCAGGCGCTTCCGTTTCTTGTGCCGGCGTTGGTGGTGCTTTGCGCAGTGAGTCTGTATCCGCTGGTTCAGGGGATCTCCAGAGTGTTCTACGCCTACCGGGCGCTCGCGCAAGAGAACGTCTTCGTAGGATGGGAGAACTTCGTTCTCCTGTTCCAAGACACGACGTTCTTCCGGGGGTTTTCCAACAGCCTGGTATGGACGGTGACCGGCGTCGCCGGGATGTTCTTCCTCTCCTACATCCTGGCCACCATGCTCAATTCGCAGTACCTTCGAGGACGCCGATTCTATCGGACCGTAACGCTCATTCCGTGGGCGCTTCCGGGAACGGTTGTCTCGCTGATCTGGCGCTATATCTTCCTCCCGAACGGTCCGCTGAACACCTTCTTGCGGGGCATCGGGATCGCCAATCCGCCGAACTGGCTGACCAACCCTCAGATTGCTCTCTGGACATGCATCATCGCCAATATCTGGATGGGAATCCCGTTTGTTACGATCATGCTCCTCGCTGGCCTTCAGGCGCTCGATAGACAGGTTCTAGAAGCGGCAGCGATTGATGGCGCCGGATACTTCAGGGCGCAGTTCCACGTCGTTCTCCCAAGCATGAAGAAGGTGATCCTGATCATCCTCACCCTGGAATCGATCTGGACCTTCAATATGTTCGACATCGTCTTCGTTCTGACGAAGGGCGGACCCGGCAGCGCCTCGGTCACGCTTCCTCTGTACGCCTACCAGAACGCCTTCATGTACTACCAAGCCGGGTATGGTGCCGCGATCGGACTGATCATCCTAAGCGTGCTGTTGCTGGTCATCGCGTTCTACATCAGGGAGGTACTGGAATGAGGATGCATCCAGCCAAGCAGATTCTCCTGAATGTCGCCGTCTTCGTGTTCGTCGTCATGCTCGCATTCCCGGTTGTGTTGCTCGTCTTCAATTCGCTGAAGACCGACATCGAGATCTTCACGTCGCCGATGGGCGTGCCGCTCGCACCGACGCTCGGGAACTTCCGAGATGTTCTGTTCAACACGACGTTCTTCACAAACCTGCGAAACACGGTGATTGTGGCGTTCTCGACGATCGTGCTGTCGGCGTGTGTCTCAGCCCCGGCGAGCTATGCGCTTTCCCGCTACCGATTCAAGGGGAAGACTGCGTTCTCGATCTGGCTTCTGGCTACGCAGGCGTTCCCCGGCATCATCATGGTGCTCGGGCTGTTCACCGTGCTCTCCGTCTATGGCCTTGTCAACACGTTGTTCGGCCTGACCATCATGCACACAACCTTCAGCATGCCGTTCAGCGTCTGGTTGCTGAAGGGGTACTTCGACAAGATCCCCTATGCGCTCGAGGAAGCCGCGCAGATCGACGGGTGCACAAGGGTGCGCTCGCTGGTGAAGATCGTCCTACCGCTCGCAGTTCCCGGCCTTCTGGCAGTCGGCACGTTTTCGCTTCTTCTCTCCTGGAACGAATTCTTCTTCGCGTTGGTCATCATGCGCGACAACGCCCACTACACCCTGCCCGTATACCTTGCGAGGTTCATCGGATCCGGAGGGGTGGTTCAGTGGGGTCCTCTCAGCGCCGCCGCTCTGCTGGTGTCGCTTCCGGTGCTGATCCTATTCATGCTTGGCCAGCGGTACCTCGTTTCGGGCCTAACAGGAGGCGCTGTCAAATGATCAGCCGCCCTCTATTCTCCCATACGCCCGTTCGAGCCGGGGTGATCGCCAATCCGCAGGCCGGTCTTGGGCCCGACGTCGTTCGCGCAACGATCAAGAGCATCGTGAACGCCGTGACCCAGGCGTTGTCGACTTGGCGCATCGTCGTCCTCCGTGACGGCTTCTCCGCTCATGCGACGGCCGCCAGCGACACCCCGATCGAGTCCGTCGCCAGCCCCGCAACGGCGACAGACTCGGGCCATTCCGCTGAGATCCTGCTCGCTGCAGGTGTCGACGTTCTGATCGGCGTTGGCGGAGACGGTACGCTTGCTGACATCGCCGCAGCGATCGTCCGTGATGGACGTTGTGTTCCCCTGCTCGGTGTCGGGGTGGGTTCGTCAAACGTCGGCCCGTTGGTCAGCGTGTGCGGGCAGGGCATGTCCGCTGTGGATTTCGGTTCGCTCGAGTCGGGAGGCGTCCACGGAGTTGAGGTCTTTCGATCGAAGTCAAGCTTGGGGATCGCGTTCAATGACGTTGTCTTCGGTAACCTCTACTTCGGCACGCGCGAGGGGAAGCGGGTTGACCTAGACGCGGCAGCACACCTTCGCGGAGACGATCGCCCGACCAAACCGTGGTCGGTTTGTCTCGAGACGACCTACGTCAAGAAGAACGGCCGCGCGGTGCTCGACGGCAAACGACATCGCCTCGCGCAGATCGTCGCTTCGCCACTCAATGAGAGCCGTGTCTACGCCGGCAAGGTTGCGAGCGGATTGATGTCGTGGGGCCCGTACCTTGGTCGCCCAGCCGTGATTGCCGGAATCAGCGAAGTCGCGATCCGGACCGTAGTCGATGATGAACTCCTCGCCAGAGTTGAACCCCTTTCCCTGTACCACGTGTGCTTCGGTCCCGATGACACGATCGAGGTCGGCGGCCTGGATCGCGCTGCTGTCGTCGTGCTCGACGGCAACCCCGTTTGGCACGTGGAGCTCGGGGAATCCATCGCGTTGAAGCTGCGGCCGGATGTGCTGCATGTCCTCCGCACGACGGGTTCGCGGTCATGGGAAGCATCCAAGCTTCCTGAACCCTGTGGCGATGGATCAGCCCAGGCGGAAGAAAGGAGTCGTGGATGAAGTACCGTGGAACAACGATCGCCGATGTGTCCTGTGAGTGTACAGATGTCCATATCGCGCGGATGCTGCTCACTGCAATCTCGGAGTCGGTCGCCTTGGCGGAGGCGAGCTACCTATGTGGGTGGAGCATCATTACCGCGGCCCCAATCCAGGGGTGCGTAGAGGGAACTGCCTCGCCGGATCGAACCCCCGATGGCCGCCCCGGCGTCTGGATCCAGATGAACGCTCCGACGCCTCTTGGCCTCGCGGCGTTCGTCGACGCTCTGCTTGACCGCCTCTGCTTGCTGCCGCACCTGCCGACGTGCTCGCTGTTCGATGCAACTCCCACTGGGCAATCGATTCGATCGATCAATGTAGCGGACCGCGTCGCCAAATGGGGCGACGGTTACGAATCGCGCGAGAAGCTCGACCGCCGTGAAATCGTCCGTCTTCCGATCATGACCGGTGACCAGTTGATCGAACGAGAATTGGGTGTCTGCATGGGCACGGATGGCGTTCTTGAGGTGTTCGGCGAAAATGCAACATGCTGCGTCGCCGCCGCTCGGGAAGCGGCCCAACGTGTGGTCGCCGACGCTCCCGGTGTAGCCGTCTTCAACTACCCCGTAGGGGGAATCAGCGGTGCGAAGGTCGGCGGGCTCGTCTACAGGGAAGAGGGGGTCACGATCAACGAGCCTTTCTGCCCCTCGCTGCGCGCCCATCCGGACGTCAGGTCACAGGTTCCCGACGCCGCAGGCGCGACAATTGAGTTCCCGCTGGTGGCCGTCTCCGAGGAAGCGGTCCGAGAAGGGCTTCGCGTCGCGATCAACGCGTTCTGCTCCACCCCCGGCGTCGTTGCGATTACCGCGCCATCGTTCGGAGGTCAATGGGGTGACCGTCATCTGCCGCTAAAGGATCTCATCGGCGGATCAGGCATGTGAATCCACGGTGCAAAACACCGTGTTGCCCTGTCTAGGGAAAGAGGAGATCGGATTGAGAGAGATTGCTTGGCCCGAGAAGACGCTTGCTGACGCTGCGCCCCGGTTGGACGTGCTGCTGCGCTCCCTGCAGCAGGATGCATCGTCTCTCGGAATCGCCGTCTCGAGACTGCCGGGGTTCCCTTTGCTCATCGATTGCGGTGTCGACATGCCGGGATCGTGGGAGGCCGGACGAAGGCTTGTCGAGATCTGCCATGGCGGAATGGCACATGCCTGGATCGACACGACCGAAATCGCAGGTTGGGTTCTCCCGAGGATCGTCGTCGACTCCTGGCTTCCGGCCCGCTCAGCACTGGGCTTGCAGCTTTCTTTGCCGCTTTCCGAGATCAGCGATGCCATCCGTGTGTCTGGCCCGATCCGTGCTGCATTCGCCGCCCCATCGGCTGGCAAGCGTCCGCTCCCGCTAGGTTGGCGTACCGCAGTGATCGAGTCCGAGCAGCGTCCGTCGCTCCGTGTGGCGCGGGCAGTTGCCGCCCGCGCCGGCCTCGCCGTCGATGATCTTGTGCTGATCATTGTCCCACCAGCCGGCCCAACCGGTTCGGCGCAGATCGCCGGCCGGGGCAACGAGAGCGTGTTGTTCACTCTGCAGGAAAGCCTTGGAATCGATGCCGCCTGCGTTTCGCACATCGTCGGCTCCGTACCGATCGCCCCGGACTTCGATCCGCAGGAACATGGCACCAAACCCCGCTTGCTGCCCGATGACTTCGTCCACTACGCCGGCCAGGCGACGATGTCGCTGCACGTGCCTTCCGAATTCCGTGTTTCGGAGATTGCGAAGAGGCTTGTCTTCCGTTCCTGCGAGCACCACGGCCGGCTATTCGGCGATCTGCTAGCTGCGGCCGGAGGGGTCTTCGAGGCAATTCCCGACCTGGTGAACCTCAACAAGATCGCTCAGATCACCGTGAATGACGAATCGACCGGCGTCGTCGCCCGAGCTGGACGGATCGACTCACAGATCCTCCTGCAGGCATGGGACGCCGGTTCATCATCGGTTCAGGGAGGATCCAATCATGGCTTCTAGTCCAACCCCGGCCCTCCCATCTAGCATCCTCGAAGTGGACCTCGAGACGGGGATCACAACCCAGTCAGTCCTTTCGGTCGAGGATCGCATGATGTATCTCGGAGGTCGAGGGTTGGCGGCACGCTTCCTTGCCGACGCCCGCATCTGGCAGATTGAACCGCAGTCGTCCGCGGCTCCACTCGTCATCACGCCGGGTTTGCTGTCGGCCACGCCCTGGCCGTCCTCGTCACGGGTTCACTTCGGCTTCAGATCGCCGCTAACAGGGATCTACGGCTACTCCAACGCCGGCGGCTCGTTCGCCCATCGCCTGGCCGCACAAGGAATCGCTGCGTTGCTGATCACCGGCCGTGCAGCCAACCCGGTGTACCTGCGTGTCGAGAACGGTTCTGTCGAGCTCCGCGACGCCGAGTTCATCTGGGGATCGGACACCGACGAAACCGAAGCACGCCTGCTCGATCGCGTCGGGCCGGTTCCGGCGTCCGTCGCCTGCATCGGTCCGGCTGGGGAGCGTGAGGTGCCGATCGCCGGCATCCTCGTAGACGGCGGCCGAGCTGCGGCACGCTGTGGAGGAGGAGCCATCTTCGGCGGGAAGAGGCTGAAGGCGATCCTCGTCGCTCCAGGGGATTCGCCGCCGTGGCCGAACCACTTCGTATCGCTCGCGAGTGCCGCACATCAGCAGGTCGCCCGCAATCCGGGGGTTTCGTCTCTTGCTGAGTGGGGAACACCCTATCTGGTAGCAATCAAGAACGTCGTCGGCGATCTCCCGACGAAGAACCATCGTCTGGGCCAAGTTCCGTTCGTCGGCCAGGTCGATGCCTCCGCATTCGAGCCGTTCCGTGCACACACCAAGGGCTGCCACGGCTGCTCCATCCACTGTGGCCGCATCTCGGAAGTGCCCTCCGGGCCGCATCAATGTCGAAGCGCCGGACCCGAATACGAGTCGATTGACGCGCTCGGCCCCAACTGCTTCTGCTCCGATACGGAGGCGATCACGCACGCCAACGCCCGCTGCAATCAGCTGGGTCTTGACACGATCTCCGTCGGAGGCGTGATCGCCTTCGCCATGGAGTGCCACGAGCGCGGCTTGCTGAACGATCCATCGGTCGATCTCACCTGGGGAAACCCAGCCGCCATTCTTGAGTTGATCGAGCAGATTGGCATGCAGCGAGGCCTCGGCACAATCCTCGGCCGGGGAACACGCCAGGCTGCGCAGCAGCTCGGCGGCGATGCACACAGCCTGGCGATGCATGTGAAGGGTCTCGAGATCCCTTGCCAGGAACCGCGTGTGGCCAAGGCATTCGGCCTCGGACACGCGACATCCAATCGGGGAGCCGACCACTTGTACGGGTTGCCGACGATCGAGCTGGCGAACAGTGAGCCCGTCGCCAGGCAGATCGTTCCCGATCTGCTTCCCTCGGTGCTTGATCCATGGGATGAAAGCTCCAAACCCGCCCTTCTGAAGTTCTCGGAGGAGTATTGCGCCGTCTCCGACGCTCTCGGGATCTGCAAGTTCACAACCACGGAGACGTACGCCGTCGTTCCGACGGATATCGCGTCTGCGTTGACAGCACTCGGACTGCCGCTCTCGGCGAGCGCGCTCCTCGTAATCGGCGAACGGATCGTCAATCTCGAGCGTTGGATCAATGTGAAGCATGGTCTCAGCTCGGCTGACGACACGCTCCCGCGGCGGTTCCTCGACGAGCCGCTTCCGCTCCATCGGGCCGGGCAACTCACCCAAGGACCAACTGCCTCGCAACCGCTGCCACGCATTCACGATCTGCCGGACATGATGAACCGCTACTACAAGCTACGGGGGTGGTCGCGCGACGGCGTGCCAACAGCGAAGACTCTGACGCGACTGCAGCTAAGCCAAGAGAGAGGACCTCGATGAAACCGCATCCATTCGCTGGTGGCTACATGGGGAAGTGGCTCGAAGTCGACCTTTCCGCGGGCGTCGTCCGCGAGCGCATCCTCGATGAGACCTTGGCTCGTCGCTGGTTGGGCGGCAACGGCTTCGGCGTGCGCTTCCTCTGGGACCACGTCGGCGCCGCCATTGACCCGCTGTCGCCCGACGCCTGGCTGATGATCGCCACCGGCCCCCTGGTGGGGACCGCATGGCCCTGTTCAGGGCGCACCGAGGCCATCGCCAAGTCCCCGCTTACGGGAATCTATGGCGACTCGAACGCCGGAGGATTTTTCGGCCCCGAGTTGAAGCGCTGCGGCTACGATCTGATCGCTGTCCACGGGGCCGCCTCGACACCGACATTGCTTGCCATCGATGGCCGTGGACCAAGGCTCGAGCCGGCAGATACGCTGTGGGGGCGCGACACGCTGGAGACAGAGCAGGCGATTCGTGTTCGATTCAATGATCCGGGCATGAAGGTCGCTGTCATCGGGCCCGCCGGAGAGAACGGCGTTCGGTTCGCGTCGATCCAGGCAACCCCGAATCGAAGTTTCGGGCGCTGCGGGCTCGGAGCCGTTCTCGGATCAAAGAAACTCAAGGCAATCTGCGTTCGTGGAACCCATGATATTCCACTGGCAGATGCGGAGAGTTTCACGAAGGTCGCTCGCGAGATGCACGCGAGGATCCGCGCCAATCCGCTGTATCCAACGGTTTCGAGGTACGGAACGGCGAGCTTGGTCCTTCTGGCGAACGAAATCGGCCGGTTCCCAACGAGGAACTTCCAGAACGGGGAATTCGAAGATGCGTCCTTGATCAGCGGGGAGATCCTGCGCGATCGATTCTGGGTCCGGGATCAGGGGTGTCATGCCTGTCCGATCCGGTGTGACAAAGTCTACCGGATCGAAAGCGGCCCCAGACAGGGCCTCGAGGTCTCCAGTCTGGAGTACGAAACGCTCAACTCGTTTGGTTCCAACGTCGGGTGCGCCGACATTGAAGCAATCCTCGAAGCCAATGATCTCTGCGATCGTCTGGGGATGGATACGATTTCCGCCGGACGTGCCGTTTCCTTTGCGATGGAACTCCAAGAACGCGGCAAGCTTCCGCATTCCGTACGACAAGGGCTTGATCTCGCGTGGGGACAAAGCAAGAGCATGCTCAAACTGGTTCGGATGATCGCCGCCCGGGATGGGCTCGGCGACCTCCTTGCCGACGGTGTCAGGCAAGCAGCTGCCGCACTTGGGGAAGGCTGCGACGAGTATGCGATACACGTCAAGGGGATGGAGATCCCCGCGCAGGACGGACGCGCCCAGCAATCGATGGGGTTGGCGCACATCACATCCAACCGCGGGGCCGATCATCTGAAGGCGTTTCCGACCATCGATGAGACCGGTGTTCCGGATGAAGTCGCCCGACGGTACGGACCGGAGTACCTCCCTGAGATGGCCGATCCTCACGCAACACGCCACAAGCCGTTCCTTGTGAAGGATGGAGAGGATTTCGGCGCCGTTGTGGACGCCGTGGGCGTGTGCAAATCGGGCGGGACGTTCGTGATGGCCGAAATCTACTGGGACGAGCTCGTGCAGGGTCTCCGCCTGTCGACCGGATGGGATATCGATGAGGCCGAGCTCCGAGAGATCGGAGAGCGGATCACCAACCAGATGCGCTGCTACAACGCGCTTCACGGAATCTCCCGCAGTGATGATCGGCTCCCTCAACGGTTCACGTGCGAGCCGTCCCCGGCACGCGGCGCGCAAGGAGAGCTGGCGCGCGCCGAGGAGATGCTGGATGAGTACTACCGCTTGCGGGGATGGGATCCAGTGGATGGTTGGCCGCTATCCAAGACACTCGAAAGACTGAACCTGGGCGATGTCGACACGGCTCTCGCCCGGTTCCGCCAGCGTGCATCCGGCGGATCGAACGAGCGAGGAGGCGATCGATGAAACCCGTCGTTCTTCTCGGAGGCTGGGTCGTAGCCTCCGGGTCTGATCCAATCTCCCGATCGAATGTCGCGGCTCATGCCGACTGGGGTTTGGCTGTTGACAGGGGGCAGATCATCGCGATCACCTCCAACGAGTCCCTAATGGAGGCGTATCCCGGTGGCAAGCATCTCGATTGTCGGCATCTGGCCCTTTGCCCGGGGTTCATCAACGCCCACATGCACTCTTACGGGCTCCTGGCGCACGGCATTCCGGCCGCCTCCGCGGAGCCGGGGTTCGACGGCTTTCTTGATTCGTTCTGGTGGCCGAAGGTCGAGAACCTTCTTGATGAGCCGATGATTCTCGCGGCTTGTGAGCTGGCGTGCCTCGTGATGATCCGCTCGGGCTTCACGTCCTTCTGTGACGTTCTTGAGGCGCCGTTCGCACCAGCCGGCGTTCTATCGCGGGAAGCAGCGGTCGTCAACCGGGCCGGTCTGCGTGCGGTTCTGTCGATCGAGGCATCGGAACGTGCCGGAGCGGCCCTCGGTGAAGAGCTGCTTGCTGAGAATGAGCGGTTCATTCTTGAATCGTCGGCCGACTCTCTGGTCTGCGGGATGCAGTGCATCCACACGAGTTTCACGTGTTCGGAGTCCTTTGTGCGACTGGCGAAAGCATCGGCCCTGCGAACCCACGCCGCTCTCCACCTTCATCTCTCGGAAAGCGAGTACGAGCCGGCGTTCTCTCTTGCGCGAAACGGCGTTCGCCCGGTGCACTGGTACGACAGGCTCGAACTCTGGAGCCCGAGCATCCTCGCATCGCAGCTGGTCGCTGTGGACGACTCCGAGTTGGATGTTCTTGCCCGGCACGGTGTGCAAACGGCGCATATGCCCCTCAGCAACTGTGAGGTGGGCGGCGGCATCTCCCCGGTTCCCGGCATGCTCGAACGGGGCCTGACGCCCGGACTGGGCACCGACGGCTACATCAACGATCCGTTCGAGGTTATGCGCGCTGCGTTCCTGATCCACAAGGGGGCACTGCGCGATGCAACCGTGATCCCAGCCGAGATCGCGTGGAAGATGGCAACCTCGTGGGGAGCCGCTGCGATCGGGATGCCCGAGATGGGAGCGTTGCGCGTTGGGGCGCCGGCTGATGTCATCGGAGTCACCGCGGTCGGAGATACCCCCCTCACCGAGGGGAATGTCCTCGAGCAGATCCTCCTCTATCGGAACGCGGCGGATGTCCGGCTTTCCATGGTCGGCGGCAAGATCCTCATGAGAGAGGGGGCCGTGCAGACCCTCGACAGCGAGGCCGTCCGTGCACGAGCCGCTGCCGAGGCGCTTCGTTTGTGGAACAAGGGAGGCGCCGTATGAACCTCTCGACTCGAATCGGTTCACTGAGATTGGAGCACCCGTTCTTGCTCGCCTCAGGCCCTCTCTCCCACAACGGAGAAGCGATCATCCGCGCTCATCGCGCCGGAGCCGCAGCTATCGTGACCAAGACAATTTCGCGAGCAGCGGCAGTCGATCCGATTCCGAACATCGTGATGGAGCGAGCGGGAACCCTACTCAACGCCGAACGCTGGTCAACCCTTCCCCCGTCGGCCTGGATCGAGCACCATCTCCCGATCGCAAAGGAGTCAGGGGCCGTCGTCATCGCCAGTGTCGGGCTTACGCCACCTGATGTAGCCACCCTTGCTGCTCCACTGGAGAAAGCGGGAGCGGATGCGCTGGAGGTCGTTTCGTACGACGAATCCGTCATCGAAGCGATGGTTGGGGAGGCTGTCAGCCGAGTGCAGATCCCTGTCATCGCCAAGATCAGCGTCAACTGGCGCGATCCAATCGGTGCCGCGGTCTCTTGCGTCGCCGGTGGTGCAGCCGCAGTCACGGCCTCCGATTCGATAGGACCTGCACTTCGGATCGACATCGAGTCCAGGCGGCCTCTTCTTGGCTCTGCGTCAGCATGGATGTCGGGGAGATCGCTGTTCCCGGTCGCACTGCATCTGGTTGCTCGGCTCTTCGCTGCTCTCCCCCCGTCCGTGCCGATCATCGGCACGGGGGGCGTGACGAGCGCAGAGAATACGATCGAGATGATGATGGCAGGCGCAAGTGCAGTCGGCGTCTGCACACTTCCGATCCTGCGCGGCTTGTCGACGTTCGCCAAGGCGCCCGAGCGTCTTGCTACTCGCCTTGCGGAACTCGGTTTCGCCGCCTCTGCCGCATGTGTTGGCACCGCGTATCTCCCCGACCTCACCGAGCCCCCAACCCCGTCCGAGCAGACGTCCCGGCTTGCCCTTGCCTGGCACGCCGAAGCATGCCGTCACTGCAACCGTTGCGTGCAGCTTTGCCCTTACGGCGCCAGATCGTCCTCCGATCTACGTCACGTCGGACCGCAGTGCCGCCGCTGCGGTCTCTGCGTATCCGCCTGCCCAACCGGGGCCTTATCTTGGACTTCGCAGAACGGCGGGAAGACTCCCGACCTCGACCCTCAGCAAGGAGACGCACGATGAACGACGAAACCGCCTATGCTGCTACCCGGAAACGGACGCGGCCGCGGATCCTGATCAGGAACATCTCGACGCTGTTTCGTGACGCCGATCGAGCGGAGCACGGTGTTGATGTGTTGATCGATGGGACTCGGATCCTCTCTGTGGGGAAGGACCTCCTCGAACCCGACCTCGGCCCTTCCGACGATCTTCTCATCATCGACGGACGCGACCGCCTTGTGATCCCAGGGTTTGTCAACAGCCACACCCATCTCTACCAATCGATGCTCAAGGGACGCCGTGATGACCTCTCGCTCGTCGACTGGTGCAACGACGTCACGTTTCCCTTCGTCAGGCGCGTCCTGCACGCCGCATGGAATGACGGCAGTACCGAGATCGCTTCGTTGTGGTCGCTGCTGGGGTGCATCGAAATGCTTCGAAGCGGGGTAACCTGCTTCGTCGACATGGACATGAACGTCGACGGCGTGATCGACGCTTGGCACCAAATCGGCATGCGCGGTGTTGCCGCCATGAGCCTGGTCGATACGTGGGTCCCAGAGGAGATCCGCGTCTCACCCGAGCAGACGCGCGACGACACGCTGGCGCTGATCGAGCGGTGGCACGAAGCGCCTGGAGACGCTCCGCTGTCGACGGTCATGCTCGCTCCTTCGACGCCGTTCACTTGTACGGACGAGATGCTCACGTGGATCAGCGAACAGGCTCAAGCCTACGGCTTGAGAGTCACGACGCACGTCTCCGAAACGATCTGGGAGGTTGAACAAGCGCTAGGTGAAACAGGTGTGACGCCTCTGGCTCGACTCGAGGCTCTGGGTGTCCTCGAGAATCCTGTTCTCGCCGTTCACGGCGTTCATCTCACAGAGGATGACATTCGGTTGGCGGCGCGGAGAAACGTGGCTGTTGCGTACAACCCCAAGAGCAATATGAAGCTGGGAAGCGGGATCGCGCCGATTGTTGACCTCCACCGCGCCGGGATCCCGATCACGTTGGGAACCGATGGTGCGGCATCGAACGACTTGCTCGATCCCTTTGAGGAGATGCGTTGCGGTCTCCTGCTTCAGAAGGTTGCCAAGCAGGATCCGACCGTTCTCTCAGCGCGAGATATCTTCCGCTTCGCCACCGAGATCGGAGCCCGCGAGTGTGGTGTCGACGCTGGTGTCGTTCACCCAGGGAAGCTTGCCGATCTGGTCGTGCTCGACGCCGCCGCCGCTCATCAATTCCAGTTCTCCAACAAGATCGACGACCTGTTTGCTTCTCTGGTGTACTGCACGAAGGCGAGCGACGTCATCACAACGATTGTCAACGGGCGGCTCATCATGCAAGACCGCGAACTCCTTGGTATTGACGAACCGTTGATCCTTCACGAAATCAAGAAAGTAGGTGCACGATATGCTTGAAAACCTCAGCGCAAAGCTCGCAGAGATCGTTGGAGCGAAACACGTCACGGGCAAACTCGCGGATCGCGTCTGTTACTCCCGTGATTGCGGGCCCGACAAAGCCGGCATTCCCGCCCTGGTGGTGCAGCCCGGCAGCACAGAGGAAGTGAGCGCCCTGGTCAAGGCGGCGAACGACTTCGGGTTTCAGATCTACGCCCGAGGCCGCGCAACGACCTTCCTCGGAAGTGGTGTCAAGGAAGGCGTTGTCGTCCTGGAGACAACGCGCATGAATGAGATCCGAAAGATCGATCGAGAAGCCGGATACGTCGCTGCGCAGTGCGGTGCGATCTGGTACGCCATCGATCACCAACTCCACGACAGCGGATGGGAGCTCGCGGTGCCGGGTGGTGGCGGTTTGTTCTCGTGCACGATCGGCGGAACCGTCGCCGTGAATGCCATTCCACACGGGGCAACCGAGTACGGAATGACCGGAGACCATGTCTTGTCCCTGGAGGTCGTGTTGCCTTCGGGCGAGGTGATCCGTACGGGATCCGCGGCCAATCCCGCATCCGAGCCGATCGAGAGAAACGCCAACGGAGCGGATCTTGCCGGCTTGTTCATCGGATCATACGGGATCCTCGGGGTCATCACCGAGGTGACGTACCGCATCCGGCGGACACCGGAGGCGGAGGAGTTTCGCCTCTTCGCCTTCGACAACTACGGGGATGCCATCGATGCCGCAACCGGCGTTCAAGCAAGCGGCGCAGCCACGTTCATCGTGGGGCTGTTTGGCGGACCCAAGCCGAACGGTGAGCAAGGGGACGCGTTCCTGCATCTGATCGTCCGAGATCGGGCATCGTCGGCACGGGAGCGGATGCGCGAGGCGGAAGCGATCTGCTTCTCTCACCATGGAAGGTCGAGGCCGGCCGAAGGAACGCGCCGCTACTGGCAGGAGCACATGTACTCGTGGCTGCGGAACACGGCTCCCGGACCCTACTACAGTCATCGCCCCTACTTCTGCCCTGAGGTTGCCGGATTCGTCTCGTCTCAAGGGCTGAAGAAGGCAATCGCGCTGTTCCGCGACATGAAGGATGAACGTGAGCAGGCTTTCGAGCAGTTCGGGATCCGAGTGAAGGGCGTTGATGCGTACTTCTCCCGCAACGGCGCCTATCTCTGGATTGACACGCTGTACGACGAGAGGCGCGATGATGCCTGGGAGTACGGCATGAAGCTGCGCGGAGAGATCGCCGAACGGATGTTCACCGAAGGTCGGATGAGCCCCGGGGGGCTCGGGGCCGGCGTCGCACCGTACATCATGCCGAAGCTGGGAGCCAGCTACGATCTCCTTCGTTCGCTGAAGCACACGCTCGATCCGCACGGAACCCTGAACCCTGGATTGCTCATCCCCGAGGAGGCCCGATGAAGCTCGAAGCCTACAAAGACCAGATCTACAGTTGCTTGCGTTGTGCCTTCTGCTTCGACCACTTGGAAGCCAGCGGCCGATCGATCTGCCCTCCCTATGCGGACAGCGGGCTGGAATCGTTCGGCGCCCGCGGGAAGATCGCAATGGCTCGCGCTTTGCTTGACGGTGTGCTTCCCTACGATCAGGATGTTGCGGACCGCATCTTCTCCTGCACCGAATGCGGAGCATGCGAAGCCCAGTGCTTCAAGTACCTTGCGCTGACCGACATCTACGCGGCGATGAAGGAAGACCTCGCCGAGCGCGAGCTTCTTCTTCCGGGGGCAGCTTCGCTGGCAAACGACGTCGGCGCTCAGGGGAACCCGTATGGCCGGCCGCAGGAGAAGCGCCTCAG
>Ga0272444_10001008_pt1 | contig 28087 bp, 19 predicted proteins | sample SSMForm13_FD_201033 | JGI IMG/M metagenome (GOLD analysis project Ga0272444, IMG submission 201033) | Marine sediment archaeal communities from Little Sippewissett salt marsh, Falmouth, MA, United States - SSM-Form-13 | ecosystem: Environmental > Aquatic > Marine > Wetlands > Sediment ...
CTATCGGAATACATTAAAGTAGGTTCGTCAAATGATTATTGTTATAATCACTATGAGCGCAACGCCTGGAAAACAACTGGAATTGATACAGACACTTCACGCGATGTCAAAATACAATGCAGAAAAATCTGGTTGCTTGCGCTTCGACATATATTGTGAACTCGAAGACAAAAATCGTTTCAGCCTGCTGGGAGAGTGGGAAACACGCAAAAATTTGGAACAGTATTTAACATCTCATCAATTCAGCGTGTTGATGGGAACAAACATCCTTTTATGTGAACCGCTTGGGATTGAGATTCATACTGTTTCGCTATCGGAGGGAATAGGCGCCGTTCACAAGGCGAGGAGCCTCAAAACAACACGGAAATCATAAAGTAATGGGCGCAGGAGTCTTGCAAAATGAACATTCTATTAATTTACCCAATATTCCCCGATACGTTCTGGTCTTTCTCGTACGCGTTGAGTTTCATCGGAAAGAAAGCGGCGTTGCCACCGCTTGGCTTGATCACGGTTGCGGCGCTGCTGCCGGATCATTTTCAAATGCGTCTTGTCGACCTGAACGTGAGCGCTCTTGGCGAAGACGATCTGGCATGGGCCGACATGGTATTCATCAGCGCGATGGCGGTTCAGCGCCGGTCTGCCATGAACGTCATCGACCGGTGCAAGGCCAAGGGCTTGACAATCGTTGCCGGCGGGCCGCTTTTCACGGCGCAACCCAACGATTTCAGACAGGTAGACCACTTGGTTTTGGACGAAGCCGAGGCCACGATGCCGGCGTTTCTTGCGGATCTGGAAAATGGCTGCCCAAAGCCACTCTACCGAGCGTCAGAATATCCAGATATCCGCCGCAGTCCCATCCCCTTGTGGGGCTTGATTGATTTTCGACGCTACGCCTCGTTGAGCATTCAGTATTCCCGAGGATGCCCCTTCAATTGTGAATTCTGCAATATCACTGCGCTGCTCGGGCGCATCCCACGCACCAAGACACCGCAACAGGTGGTCGGCGAACTGGACGCTATTTACCAGGCAGGATGGCGCGGCAATATCTTTTTCGTGGACGACAATTTTATCGGCAACAAACCGATGCTCAAGGAGCATTTGCTCCCTGAGCTGATCAAATGGCGCCAGGATAAAAAAGGGTTCGTTTTCTTTACGGAAGCCTCGATCAACCTTGCCGATGACCCTGAGTTGATGGACATGATGGCCCAGGCGGGGTTCGATTCCGTTTTTATCGGCATAGAGACACCTGATACGGACAGTCTCACCGAATGCTGTAAAACACAAAATAGAAATAGAGACTTGCTCCAAGATGTTAAAAAAATACATCGCTCCGGATTACAAGTTATGGGTGGCTTCATCGTGGGTTTTGACAATGATCCGCCCTCTATTTTTCAGCGCCAGATAGATTTCATTCAGCAAAGCGGCATTGTCACAGCCATGGTGGGCATGCTCCAGGCACCTCCGGGAACACGGTTGTTTGAACGCCTTGCACGCGTACATCGCGTTACCGGGGATTTTTCCGGGGACAATGTAGACGGTTGCACCAATATTATCCCTGCCATGGGACTCGATAAACTGATCGCAGGATATCACGCCATCATGAAAGAAATTTACTCGCCACGCCAGTACTACCAACGGGTCAAGCGCATCTTGGGGGATCTCAAGGCGCCGGTGGCGACCAATCCCGTCGAGTTCCAACGAGTCCTCGCTTTTTGGCGTGCCGGCCTGAGACTGGGCATTTTGGGCAAAGAGCGGTTCCAATACTGGCGGTTGCTGGCATGGACACTGACGCGGAGACCCAGACTGCTTCCGCAGGCGGTAACCCTTGCCATCTTCGGCTACCATTTTCGACGGATATGCGAACTGCACATTCATTGAACAACAGGAACAAGATAATTGGCAACATCATGAATGGACAAACAATCATCGATGTCAATGATCGATGCATGAACCTGGAGATTAGTCATGGCTGAATGGAATCAAACTTCAGAAGGCTCAACACCGACGCTGGAAAGTGTGTTGGAGAGCATTCGGCAGAACTTGAAAAGGATCAAAGGAGGGCCACTCCTCATCTTTGTCGCCGGCATGGCGGCGATAGCCTTATGGACGGCATGGTTTACCGTTCAACCGGAGGAGACGGGGGTTGTTCAACGCTTTGGGGAGGTCATGCGCAAGGTCGGTCCGGGGCTGCATTTCAAATTGCCGTACGGCATCGAAAATGTCCGCCTTGTGCCAACGGCGAGAGTGCTGAAAGAAGAATTCGGCTTTCGAACGGTTTCCGCCGTTCCCGGTGAAAAGACCCGCTATGATACGCTCGGCGCCTATAAAGACGAATCGCTGATGCTCACCGGAGACTTAAACGTCATCGATGTCCAGTGGATCGTCCAATACCGCATCGAAGACCCGATTCGGTACCTTTTTCAGGTCCGCGACACAACGAAAACAATCCGCGACACCGCTGAGGCGGTTATGCGCCGTGCAGTGGGCAACCGCCTGGGCAGCGATGTGCTGACCACCGGACGAGTAGCGGTGGCCAGTGAAGCAAAAACAGAAATCCAAAAAATTCTCACCACTTATGACACCGGCGTGCGTCTGGTGACCGTGGAACTCCAGGATGTCACTCCACCGGACACGGTCAAACCGGCATTCAATGAAGTCAACGAATCGCGCCAGGACAAAGAGCGCACCATCAACAAGGCCCAAGAGCAGGCCAACCGGGAAATCCCCAAAGCCAGGGGCGTGGCCGCGCAAAGCATCAGCGAGGCCGAAGGTTATGCCCTTGAGCGTATAAACCGTGCCGAAGGAGAGGCCACACGATTTGATGCCATTCTGGGACAGTATCTGCAGGCGCCGCAGGTCACGCGTCGTAGGCTGTATCTTGAGGCTATGACCGGCTTTCTGTCAGGTGTGAAAGGACTCTATATTGTTGATCAGGACCAAAAGGCAATGGTGCCCTGGCTTCCACTTGAATCCAGCGCGCCGCAACCGCCGACACAAGGACATCAGCCATGAGATATACACTGAGAACAGTAAGCATCGCGATCGCGGTGGTGATCGTTATCGTGCTCTATAGTAGTCTGTACACGTTGGAAGAGGGGCTGCAGGCCATCGTCGTGCAGTTCGGCCGGCCTGTCGGGGAAACAATAACCGAGGCGGGGCTGCACATGAAACTGCCCTTTGTTCAGGAGGTCCGCCGATTTGAAAAGCGTCTGCTGGTCTGGGATGGTGATCCGAACCAAGTCCCCACCAAGGGACGCGAGTTCATCTGGGTTGACACCACAGCCAGATGGCGGATCGCGGACGCTAAAAAATTCCTGGAGAACGTGGCCAGCGAAGAAGGCGCTCAATCGCGCTTGAACGATATCCTCGATTCGGTGGTGCGCGACCAGGTGTCGAGCAGCGAGCTCGTGGAGCTCGTGCGCAGTGCTTCGTGGGAAGCGCCCAAGGGTGAAGCCCTGAAGGAGGTCCCAAAGGAGCGCGAAGAAGAACTGAAAAGAGAAATCGCCCGCGGCAGGGAGGAGATCACCCGCACAATACTGGCTGAAGCACAAAAGATCATTCCGCAATACGGCATCGAACTAGTAGACATACGCATCAAGCGCCTCGACTACGTGGAGAGCGTTCGCGAGAAGGTCTACGAGCGTATGATTTCCGAGCGCAAACGCATCGCAGCGCAGTTTCGTTCCGAAGGCGAGGGGCGTAGCGCGGAGATTCTGGGAACGATGGAAAAAGAGTTGCGTCAAATCCGCTCCATCGCTTACCGCCAGGTGCAGGAAGTTCAAGGTCTGGCCGACGCAGAAGCCACGCGCATATACGGGCAAGCTTACAATAAGAATTCTGAATTCTATGCGTTTCTGCGCACCCTTGAAAGCTACAAGGACAAGGCCAATCCAAATTCCGTGCTGATCCTGACCACGGACAGCGACTTCTATCGATACATCAAAAATGCGAATCCAAACTAAGCGCAAAATACCTCTGCTCCTTCGTTACGGAAATAAGCGCTGGCGGAGGAGAACAAACAGAAGTCAATGGGATTACGGATGACAATGCCGCTGGTTATTGCGAGAGGTTTCCGTTGGCAGGGTTGCCGGAATTACATGCCCGAACGGGCCATGCCCGTGAAAAGGAACGAAATGACAACGAATCAATCACCCCAGGATATCGAACGATTACTGGCCGAGGCCGATGAACTCATCCAGGCTATTGACTCAGATATCCTCGACGAAATGGAAGAAGAGCAACGCTTGCAGTTTGAAATGCATGCTCAAAAACTTAAACGAATCAAATCTGAAGTTCGGAGTGGAAGCGATAAGAAAACATCCTGGGAAGCAGAAATCAGCGACGAGGAAATTCATGAAGCTATTGCCGACATAGCAAGGGCGATAAATGAATTGACCAAATCCATTTTCTGATGCCTCCGGAGCATGGCTACACTACAACGATAGCAAGCTCTTTGGGATATGGGCAAAACATAATTGAAATAACCTCTTCACGGACGTCGCCACCAGTTGCTGCAATCATCAGCAAAAAGGAAGGGCTTCCAAACAAGGAGAATAGACATGAACGCCAAACTAATTTTCGGTTTGGTCCTGGCCGGATCGGCTGCCGTCTTCATCATTCAGAATACTGCAGTGATGGAACTTAAATTTTTGTTCTGGAAGACTTCCATCTCGTCGGCATTAATAATATTTTTTATGCTGGCTGTGGGTGGATTCCTGGGCTGGTTGCTGCACGGAAGCTTCAACAGAAGGAAAGGCGTTGCGCACAAGAAGAAATAAGACGTGAACACATCACTGTTATTCCATTTTCATGCACCAGAACAGTGGTTGCCATCATCGTGATGCTGCTGCCGTTTATCCAAGGCATCAGGCGGATGTGATCCGCCGATGGCAAGCCAGCAAAATTGAGCGTCTTCAATAAGAATTGTCACTATTGAAACGAAATGTATGGTTGTAAATTATGGCTTGCGGATGTTGAGCTTGCGCATACGCGCGCGCAAGGTGCTGCGATTTAGACCAAGGATTTCAGCAGCACTGTTTTTGCCGCTCACTTTCCATCCGGTCTGTTCAAGCACGCGCTTGATATAGTCACGCTCAACATGTTCCAGGGTTTTTCCAAGCCTGGATGCATCCCTGCGAGGATTTTTCAGGTCATCCACCAACCGCAGCTTGGGCCCAGAGGAGTTGATCACCGCCCTCTCGAGAACATTTTCTAGTTCGCGAACATTGCCGGGCCAGTGGTATTGTTGCAGAGCGTCCATCACGCCCACCGGAATCTCCCTGATGACCTTGCCTAGTCTTCTTGAAATTCGGTTTATATAAAAGTTGACCAGCAGCGGGATGTCATCCGGGCGATCGCGTAGGGGCGGCATGGTGATCGGGAAAATATTCAGCCGGTACCACAAATCCTCACGGAAGGAACCCTGTTGGACCTCCGCCTGCAAGTCGCGATTGGTGGCGGCAATGATACGCACGTCCACTTTTCTGGTTTCCGAGCTTCCCAAGCGTTCGAATTCTCCGTCTTCGATCACCCGGAGCAGCTTGGGCTGGAGTTCCAACGGCAATTCGCCGATCTCGTCCAAAAATAGGGTTGCCCCGTCAGCAACTTCAAAGCGTCCAAGCCGTCTGGATAGCGCGCCGGTGAAAGCGCCTTTTTCATGGCCGAAGAGTTCGCTTTCGATGAGATTCGAAGGCAGAGCGGCACAGTTCATCTTGACCAGGGCGCGATGCTTGCGGAGGCTGGAGCCATGAATGGCGCGCGCTACCAATTCCTTGCCTGTTCCGGTTTCTCCGAGGATCAACACGTTCGTATCGGTGCAGGCAATTTGCTCCACTTTGAAAAACACGTAATTGATGGCATCGCTCTTCCCGACGATGTCCTCATGGTTGTAAGCCAGTTTGATTTCTTCCTGAAGATAGGCTCTCTCGGCTTCGAGTTGCTCTTTGAGCTTGATTATTTCGGCCGTTCGTTCTTCAACCAACTCCTCAAGATGTTTTTTGTAATATTCGCGTTCGGTCACATCTTCGATGGCCAGTAGAATAAACTGAGGTTGGCCGTTTTGGTCGTAGATTCTCCGGGCATTCAAATGCATGATCTTATACCCAATGGTTTCAAAATCATGCTTGACCTCAAAATCATGAAAACTGGTGTTTTGAGGAAGAATATCTTCCAGCAATTTTTTTAGTCTGGGAATATCCCATTGTCGGTTGCCCAGATCGTATATCAGCACGCCCTCGGTCTCGGCGGGCTTGACCTTGAACATTCGATAAAATGCGGGGTTGGCCGTTACGATCTTCAAACCCCCATCGAGGAGGATCAATGGTTCGCGAATTGACCCAAGGATGCCTTTGTGTATTTCCAGAAAATTTATTGCCATTTGACTACTTCAGGCTTTTCACGAAAAATTTTGCCAATAATTTTAACAAAAGACTCGAATGGCATCAATCCAATTCATACGCTCAATTCATACGCTGAAAAAGCGCTTCGCTTTATGGATCCAGAGGTGGTCGGGGTTGTTCGGACTGACCTGCCCCCGGTCTTCCGAAAAACTCCTGACTTCGGGTTCCTCTACACGCCCAGGGCGGCCATGACGGACCTGGTCGAAGCCGCGGACGGGGAGTCGCGGGGAGGCCAGGATTGCACGCGGTGAAGATACCCCTCTAGACTTTGGCTGGTAGAGGAGGCAGGCATGAATCGGATTGACCGTCATGGCTGTCCGGCTAAGCCGAAAGAAAAACGTTCAGAAATTCCTAGAGTTGTGTTATGAAGATAGTGTTCGGGAACCTTTGGTATCCGTGGATTCCCGTATGCGTGTTAGCTTATCAGACCAAGGCCGCCCCGCCACCGGACAATGACCACAACAACATCAACAACCGTATTGGCTACTCAGCCATGCCGCTTAACCGGACAGCATAGGCCATGAGTTTCTTTTCTCTGGTCAGCATCCTGATCTCGCTCGCCGCAGTCTCGAGCTACATCAATCATCGATATATCAAGTTGCCGACCACTATCGGCGTCATGCTGGTGAGCCTGGTCGCATCACTCTTGGTCGTCCTTGTCGGTCCATACACCGGAGCGTTTCGCGAACAGGCGGCTTTCATGGTCTCGCAGGTCGATTTCTACCAGGTCCTCATGCACGGCATGCTCGCATTTCTGCTGTTCGCCGGCTCGATACACGTGCAGTTCGAGGACCTCGGCCAGGAATGGCTGCCCATTTCGCTGCTCGCCATTGTAGGGACGTTCACCTCCACCTGCGTTGTCGGCGGCTTGACATGGCTGGTACTCGGCTGGCTGGGCCAAGGTATTCCCTTGATGCACGCGCTGTTGTTCGGCGCCTTGATCTCACCGACCGATCCCATAGCCGTGCAGGGAATCATGAAGTCCGTTGGCGCATCCAAGCAGCTCGAAGTGCAGGTGACCGGCGAGTCTTTGTTCAACGATGGATTGGGGGTTGTCGTCTTCCTGCTTCTCTTGCAGCTTTCGGGCCTTGATGGCGCGGGCGGAAGCGCCGCAATGATGTCTCCTTCGATCGATCTCGGGGCAACGGCCTTGCTGCTGTTCAAGGAAGTGGGGGGTGCCCTGGCGCTGGCGCTGGTGTCGGGCATTGTCGTCTACCATATGATCAAGCGTGTCGACGACTACCAGGTCGAAGTCCTGCTCACACTCGCACTGGCCATGGGGCTCTACGCCTTGGCCGATGCGTTGCATCTCTCCGCGCCGATCGCGGTCGTCGTCGCGGGACTGTTCGTGGGGAACCGTGGGCGGGCATTCGCCATGTCGGAGAAGACTCGCGAACATGTCGACACCTTCTGGGAGCTTGTCGATGAGATTCTCAACGCGGTCCTCTTTCTTCTGATCGGCTTGGAGATTCTTGTGCTGCCGATCGAACGGGAATGGCTGGTGGCCGGGGTCCTCGCAATACCGATCGTACTGTCGGCGCGCTGGTTGAGTGTGGCGGGGATCATCGGGCCGCTGCGATGGGTGACGGCTCAGTCGCGAGGGGCGATATCGGTCCTGACCTGGGGCGGATTGCGCGGGGGCATCTCGGTGGCCATGGCGCTCTCGTTGCCGGCCAACGAATCGCGAAGTCTGGTGCTGACTCTCACCTACTGCGTGGTGGTGTTCTCGATCCTTGTCCAGGGCCTGACGGTGGGCAGGGTCATTCGAAAGACCAGCGGCAGAATCGGCAACCCTGTCCGCCCCTGAAACGCCGCCAAGTGGTCCGAACAACCGGGACCACCTCTCACCTCTGGACGCGTCGATCAATGATCTGCGCTTTCACGCCTTCACCTCGCACCAGTGTTCATGGCGGTCGTCCACCAGGGGGATGCACTGGTCGGGTTGTTCGACGCCGTCCAGGCTTACGCGCATTTGTCCATCACCGGCGAGGGCTTGCGACACAGCGATGTGGTAGACCGTCTCGCGGTAGCGGTAGTGCAGGGTGAAGCCGGGCCAATCCGCCGGGAGGCGCGGCGCAAGGCGCAAGGTCTTGTTCTCGAGCCTGAGGCCCAGGAGGGATTCCACGATGAGCCGGTACATCCATGCGGCCGAGCCCGTGTACCAGGTCCAGCCGCCCCGGCCGGCGTGCGGCGACGCCGCATAGACGTCGGCGGCGACCACATAGGGCTCCACCTGGTAGACGGCGGCCTCTTCGGGTGACCGGGCATGATTCACGGGGTTGATCATGGCGAGGAGCTCCCACGCCCGCCGCGTGTCCCCCAAATCCGCGAAGGCCATGGCCGCCCAGACGGCCGCATGGGTGTATTGCCCGCCGTTTTCCCGCACCCCTGGTGCGTACCCCTTGATGTAGCCAGGATTGAGCGCCGAGGTGTCGAAGGGCGGGTCCAGAAGCCGGACCAGCCCATGCTCACGGCTGACCAGGCGTGCATCCACCGCGTCCATGGCCCGGCGCGACCGCCCGGCGTCTCCCGCGCCCGAGAGCACCGACCAGCTCTGGGCGATGGAATCGATCTGGCATTCGGAGTTGGCCGCCGATCCAAGGGGCGAACCATCGTCGGTATAGGCGCGCAGGTACCACTCGCCGTCCCAGCCATGCTCCGCGATGGTGCGGCGCAGCCCGGCCGCCTCGCTGACGCAGTGCGCGGCGAAGGTCACGTCGCCGCGGGTGCGGGCCAGCCCGGCGAAGCGCGTGAGCACGTCATGGAGGAAGAATCCCAGCCACACGCTCTCGCCCCTGCCCTGCTCGCCCACCAGGTTCATGCCGTCGTTCCAGTCGCCGGAGCCCATGAGCGGCAGGCCGTGCGCCCCGAAACGCAGGCCGTGCTGGATGGCCCGAACGCAGTGCTCGTAGAGGCTCGCCGACTCCTCAGAGCACTCTGGCAGGTCGTAATACGAGTCTTCCTCCGCCTTGAGCGGGCGGCCCTGGATGAAATGGACTGGTTCGTCCAGGACCCCGGTGTCCCCTGTGGCGAGGACATAGCGGCAGGCGGCCTGCGGCAGCCAGAGATAATCGTCCGAGCAGTGGGTCCGCACCCCCCGACCGGTCGGAGGATGCCACCAGTGCTGCACGTCCCCTTCGGGGAATTGCCGGCTCGCGCACAGGAGCAGCTGCTGGCGCACCAGATTCGGCCGGGCGTGGATGAGCGCCATGACGTCCTGCAGTTGGTCGCGGAAACCGAAGGCCCCTCCCGACTGGTAGGTGGCGCAGCGGGCCCACAGGCGGCAGGCCAGGGTCTGGTAGAGCAGCCAGCCGTTGGCCAGCACGTTGACGGACGGATCGGGGGTTTCCACATGCACCGCGCCGAGGGTGTGGGTCCAGTGTCGCCACACCGTGTCCAGGGCGCTGCGCGCGGCGGTGGGCCCCCGGAAGCGGTGGACCAGTTTCCGGGCCTCGTCGGCGTTTTGTCCTACCCCGAGCCGGAAGACGATTTCGCGTTCCTGCCCGGGGTCCAGGGTGAAACTCACCTGGATCGCGGCGCAGGGGTCCAGGGCGGCACCCATCCTGCCGGAAAGGCGTGTGCGGGCCATGGCCGCCGGAGCTTTCAGGGTCCCGTTGCGGCCCAGGAACTCGGTCCGATCGCAACTGACGGAGCGGGAGATCTCGTCCGTGTCGAAGAACGCGGTTCGGCCGTGGAAATCGGTGTTGTATGGATTGCGCGCGAACAGCACGCCGCTGTTCGGGTCGATTTCGGTAACCACGTGCATGGCCGATTTCGGACGCAGGTCGCCCAGTACCCATTCCGCATACCCGGTGGCCGAGAGCCGGCGGGGTCGGCCCGACTCGTTGCGCACCTTGAGCACCGTGAACTTGATGGCCGCGTCCATGGCCACATAGACCCACAACTCGGAGCGGACGCCGTGCTCGGTGTGCTCGAACACGCTGTAGCCGAATCCGTGACGGGTGACGTAGGGAGTGGTCCCGCGACAGGGCATGGGCGTGGGCGACCAGAAATTGCCGTGTTCCTCGTCTCGGAGGTAGAAGGCCTCGCCGCGCGAATCGCCCACCGGGTCGTTGCTCCAGGGCGTGAGCCGGAATTCGTGGGCGTTCTCACTCCAGGTGCAGGCCAGGCCGCTTTCGGAGATGACCGTCCCGAAGGACGGGTTGGCCAGCACGTTCACCCAGGGCGTCGGGGTGAGCTGCCCCGGCGCGGTGGTGATCACATACTCGCGGCCATCCGGGGTGAGTCCGCCCAGTCCGTTGAAGAAGGCCAGGTCGTGGCGCGGCAAGGGCGCAATGGCTGGGGGGGCGGAGCGCGAGGTACGCCCCGGGGCCAGCAGCGGCGGGGTGGTTTCCGCCAGGATACGGCCGTCGATCTGGGCCAGCAGCGAGCCCCGGCGGTCAGTAATGATGGCGCGGGCAGCGGTCTGGATCAGGATGCGGTCCTCTTCCGCTATTCGGTCCGCGGGTCGGACGAAGATGCCGCCGGGACGGTCGGTCACGTTGGCCTCGGCGCCGGCGGCGATGAGGTCCATGATCTGGTCGTGCAGGAGCTGCCGGTAGCCGGCCTGGTCCTCGTTCCAGATCACCAGGTCCACGGCCAGCCCTTTCAAGCGCCAGTAAGCGTGGGCCTGCACCAGCTGGCGCACCAGCTCGATGTTGGCCGGGTCTTCGATTTGCAGCAGCACGATGGGCAGATCGCCGGAGATGGCGTATCCCCAGAGGCCGGACTGCCCTCGGCGGTTCTTCATGATCACCCCGGGGTCAGCGCGCAGCGAGGCATTGGCATAGAGTATCGAACCGGCAAGCCGCCCATAGATCTGCGCATCGGCCTCAGAGGCGTTTATCTGGCGCAGCAGCACATGGCTGTGCGTCCAGGCTAGGTCGAAGACCCGGTCCGCGAGGCGTCGGTCCTGGTATTTCTCCACCAGGCCCAGCGCAGCGTCACGGGTCTCTCCGACCCCGGAGACCAAGTCGATGACCACCGATTCCTCGGGCTCCAGGCGTATCCGGCAGCGGATGGCCACTATGGGATCGAGCACCGAGCCCTGACTGCCCGAAAGCGCTTCCGGGAAACCCCCGGCGTCCAGATGCATGGCCTGCGGGTCGGCGACGGTGTTGCCGCGTCCGATGAACCGCATGCGGTCGGTCTCATAGGAGACCTCGCTGGCCATTGTCCCATGCACTGCCGCCATGTGCAGCATCCAGGGCGTTTGCTCGCCCTGTGAGCGGGGCCGGCGGGAGCAGAGGATCGCTTTCCGGGAGGGGAGGATCTCGGTCTGGACAAACAGATTGCTGAACGCGGGATGCAGTGCGTCAGCGGCCGGCGGCGCCAGCACCACTTCCGCGTAGCTGGTGACCTCCAGTTCCCGGCGCGTTCGGGCGCGGTTGGTGATGCGCACCCGGCGCAGCTCGATGTCGTCCTCGGGCGAAACCGTGATCACGGTATGGGTGTCGTAGTCGTGGTCGCGGCATTGAAACTCGGCGTGTCCTTCCGAGAAGACCGCCTCGAAATGTCTGGAGCGCTTGAGCGTCGGCTGGTGTGCGGCGGACCAGAACTCCCCGCTGGCCAGGTCGCGGAGGTAGCAGAACGATCCCCAGTTGTCGCAGACCCCGTCTTCCCGCCATCGGGTGATGGCCAGGTCCTTCCAGCGGCTGTACCCGCCGCCGGCGTTGGTGACCATCACGTGGTAGCGGCCGTTTGAGAGCAGTTGCACTTCCGGGTGCGGCGTATCGGGACTGCTGAATAAGCGTATCGGCGACTCCATGGCGCTGGCGGCCAGATGGTTCTCGGAGAGTTCGGTGGTATGGGCATAGAAGACCGTGGCCTTGGGGATTCGCTCTTGGAGCAGCAGCATGGTGGCCTGGAACAGGGGATTGGATTCGAACCGTTTCTGCATGGGGCGGCTCAGGAGCAGATGGGCCAGGGACAGCAGGCTCATACCCTGGTGATGGGCCATGAAGGACCGGACCACCGCGCTGTTTTGCCCGCGCGGCAGACGTGACGGGGTGTAGTCCACGGCTTCGTAGAATCCGTACCGGGTCTCCAGGCCTTCGGCCGCGAGCCGCTCCAGGTTCAGGCAGGCCTCTGCAGGGGCCACCATGAGCGCCAGCGCCGATGCGTAGGGCGCGATCACCATGTCCTCGGCCAGCCCGCGCTTGAGCCCCATGCCGGGCACCCCGAAGGCGCGGTACTGGTAGTTGCGGTGCACGTCGATGGCGTTGTAGCCGCATTCCGAAACGCCCCAGGGCGTGGCGCGCTTCTTCCCGTACTCGATTTGCCCGGCCACCGCAGCCCTGCAGGTCTGGTCCAGCAGGGTGTGTTCGAAGCTGGGCATCACCAGCAGTGGCATCAGGTATTCGAACATGGAGCCGCTCCAGGAAAGCAGGAGGGGTTCCCCGCCGGCGGTGGTGAGCAGGCGCCCCAAGGCGAACCAACTCTCCTGCGGCAGTTTCCCCTGCGCAATGGCCACGAAAGTGGAGAACCTCGCTTCCGAAGCCAACAGATCGTAATAAATGGGGTCCCGGCGGCGTCCGTCGACGTTGTAGCCGATGGCCAGCAGCCCGCGCTTTTCGTCGAACAGGAAATCATAGTCCATCCGGGCGAGCCCGTCGCAGCGCAGGGCGAGCCCGTCCAGGGCCGCGATACGCTCCCCGGCGTGCCGGCTGGCGGAGGCGATGCGGCTTTGCAGTTCGCTCAGGTCGTCGCGCTCCGCCTGGGTGGCGGCTTCGATCCGGTTCATGATTTCTGGCCGGAGCCCTGACTCCATGTTCGCCAACTCGCGCAATGTCGGGATCTCGTCGATGGAGGAAACGTCTTCGAGCCGGTTCCGGGAAGACAGGATATCCGTCCACGGAGCGAGCAGCGCCAGTTCGTCGAGGGCGTCCCGGCATTGCCCGGCAAAGGCCTGTATCCACCACCGGAGTTGGTCCCCGGGGTCGGCATCGAGAGGTCCCAGTCCGGCCGCCACGAGGGCGGCGGACTTGGCCATCTGGTCAAGGCGTTGCCGCGAGGCCGTGAGCGTGCCTGCCGGGGAACGGGTCGCCGATTCCAGATATTGTTGCAGCAGGGCGAGTTGGCCCGGGGCGTTGGCTTCCAGGGCGGTGCGTCCCGGAGCATCGGCGGCCACGTCCAGGACGATCCCGAGGGTGTCACGCAAGGCCTCGAAGCATCGCGGCTCAAGAATCTTGTCATCGGCAAGCCCGCGCAGACCAGAGCGCAACGTCAGCAGGTGGCCGGCGAGGTTTCCGCTGTCCACCGAGGAGATGTAGCGGGGAGGAAGCGGCTGCAGGGATTGGGTGTCATACCAGTTGAAGAAGTGGCCCTGGTGCCGCTCCAGGGCGTCCATGGACTGGAAGGCGCTGGCCGTGCGTGCCATGAGCCGTCCGGTGGAAATGACCCCGAAATCGTAGGCGGCCAGGTTCGCCAGCAGCGCGAGGCCCATGTTTGTGGGCGAGGTCCGGTGTGCGAGGGCCTCAACAGGATGCTCCTGGTAGTTGTCCGGGGGCAGCCAATGGTCGTCCGGGCCCACGAAGGTCTCGAAGAAAGACCAGGTTTTCCGGAACAGCTTGCGCAGGAAGATGGTCTGCCTCGGGGTCAGGCTCTCCTGGCGGCGGGTGAGGGGCCGACTGATCCACCAGGCCAGGGCCGGAGAGGCCAGCCAGAGGATCAGGATGGGGCCGGCCACGGCCAACGCGGCCGGTTCGTGCGCAGCGACCATGGCTGCGGCCGTGACAGCCGCGCAGGGGCCGATCCACATGGCCCCGAGCGAGCCGGCCAGGTCCGTGCGGCGCTTGCCGTCAAAGTCTCCCGAAGGATTCCATTGGAGCAGGCGCTGGTGCGAGACCATCATCCGCCAGGCGGTGCGCGCCACGGCGTCCAGACTGAAGTATCCTTCGTAGGGCAGGCAGGCGAGGGTGAACGCCGCCTGGGCCAAGTACTGGCGGGCCGAGCGCGCGGCAGCGGCGAGGTGTTGCCCCGGGGTCACGTCATCCGGCTTCTGGAACGCATCAAGGGCCGAGGCCAGCAGGGAGGGAACCATGATGACGCCCAGCACCGCCAGGGTCCAGAACCAGGCCGAACCCAGGACGATCCAGCCCATCAGCAGCAGGAGCGTCAGCGCTGCGGCCGTCAGGCTGCGTCGCAGGTTGTCGAAGATCTTCCAGCGGGACAGCAGCGAGAGCGGATTTTTGCGCCGGCTCCCATCGGGTCCGGGAACGCTTGGCCACAGCCAGCGCGCAATCTGCCAATCGCCGCGAATCCAGCGGTGCCGGCGGCTCACATCCGCGCTGTAGCGGGAGGGGTATTCCTCGTACAACTGTACGTCGCTCAAGAGCCCGGCCCGGGCGTAACATCCTTCCAGAAGGTCGTGGCTGAGGATCCGGTTGTCGGGAAAACGCCCGCCAAGCGCCCGTTCGAACGCATCGACCTCATAGATGCCTTTGCCGATGAACGAGCCTTCGCCGAACAGGTCCTGGTAGACGTCGGAAACCGTTCGCGTGTAAGGGTCTATGCCGATCTCGGTGGCGCATATGCGTGCATACCGCGACCGGTTCGTGCCGGTCAGGCTCGCGGCCACCCGGGGCTGAAGAATGCCGTACCCCGCGACCACTCGCTGCCGGTCCTCGGCAAAGCGTGCCCGGTTGAGCGGGTGGGCCATGGCCCCCACGAACCGCCACGCCGAATCGCGGGCCAGTTGGGTGTCGGTGTCCAGGGTGATGACGTACTTCACGCCCGGTAGGACTGCGGTGTCGCCGACGATGAGCGCGAAGCGGTCAGGCGACTCGCCGCGCAGGAGCATGTTCAAGTCCGAGAGCTTGCCGCGCTTGCGCTCGCGGCCCATCCAGACCCGGTCTCGGGGATTCCAGCAGCGGGGGCGATGAAACAGGAAGAAGGCGCTGCCTTTCGGTCTGGGGTGTTTCTGGTTCAACGCCTCGATCCGTTGCCGGGCCAGTTGCAACAGCGGCTCATCCTCGGGCAGGGTCTCCTCGTCGGCGTCGCGAAAATCCGTGAGCAGACCGAAATGGAGGTGCTCATCCCGGTTCGCCAGGAAGCGGACTTCCAGCGCCTTGACAAGGTCCTCGATGTTCCGGGCGCTGGTGAGCATGGTGGGGACAACCACAAGGCTGCGCAATCCCCTCGGGATTCCTTTGGAGAAGTCCAGGCGCGGCAGCGGCTGCGGCGTGGCCAGCATGGTCGCCAGCCAGTTCACCAGAGCCACCCCCAGATGGCTGGCGCACAACAGCGAGAGCAGTCCGAACAGCCCGAGCTCCCATCCCCGCAGCCCGTTGGCATGGGCCATGGCCGCGAGGCTTCCGGCAAAGGCCGCCGATAGCAGCAGGATGGCGCCGCAGTACAGCAGCACAGGGATTCGGCGGCAGACCTTGCACAGAAGCTCGGCCGGGGACGGCCGCGCCTTCACCCTGCGTTTGAGTTGCGCCAATCCGGCGTCGATGAGGTGGAACCCGACGTGCGTTGCGCGTTCGTCGCCGCCTTCCCGGGTCATCTCCCCTTGCGCCAGTTGGATGGCCTTGCGGGCCACCTCGCTCTCGGAAAGCGGACTGCTTTTCGCCACGTTTTCCACAACGTGGCGGTAACGGTCGCGGGTGGCGAAATCCATCGCGCCGTATACGCCGGCGGGGTCCTCCCCCAGGGTCTGTTCGACCCGGCTCATGGTTTCGACGAATTCACGCCAGTTCATGGCGCCCAGGAAGCGGAGGCTGCCGATGGTGTTGCTCATGGAGACCTGGTCTGCAGCCTGCTGCTGGTTCTCCGCGCGCACCATCTGTTCGATGGTCAGGCCGGTCTCGGACAGGCGCTGTTCAATCCAGGTCAGGGCCAGCGCCAGGGCAGGCCCCTGGCCTTGCAGGCGGCGGGTGAGTTCGGCGACGAACGAACTCACCAGCAGAGGGCTGGAGCGCGCCATGTCGGCGATGACCAGGATCAGGTTCTCGGGTTCCTTGGCCGCGGCATTGGTCATCAGGTCGGCCCAATGCGCGGCATGGTGGTGATTGATCCGGTCCGCCGCGATTCGGGCGGCGACCCGGCGAAGATTCTCGATCAGGGCTAGGCGCAGCATGATGGGGATGGCCCACAGTTCGCCCAGCTTCAGGATGTTGACCGACTGGTAGGCGGTGACGAAGCGGTCGAGGCTCTCCGGGTCCACCCGGCCGTCGCCGTGGGAGATCGTCTCCAGGGCGAGGTCATATACCCGGGGAAGCCCGACAGAGGGGCCGTTGGACAGGCGCGGCAGCTCCCGGCTGTACCCCTTGGGCAGGTGCCGGCTGACCGTGCGGATCTGTTCCTCGATGACGTAGAAATTGTCGAGCAGCCATTCGCCGGCCGGGGTGATCCGGTGATCTGCGGTGACATCCTCGGTGAGCAGGATATGGACGTCGAGCAGAAGGCGTTCATTCTCGGCCAGCCGCGACAGGAGGCGGTCCCGGGGGCGGCCGGGCGTCAACTGGTGGATGCCGGCCAGGACTTTGCCGTGCTGCTCCATCTGGTCGGCGCTGAACAGTTCCGCGCGCAGGGGCAATTCGTCGTTGGCAAAATCCTGCGCCGGGGAGGGCATCACTTTTGAAAATGCATTTCGCAAGTATCTGCACGAAAAGATGCCGGTCATACTCATATAATTGTCGACTCATGGGGTAAGTGATTGGGAATTTGGATTCACCCAAATTCATATATCATGATTCCAGGATGAATATACAAATTCTTGTCATTAATTGCTTGCTGAAGGGCAGAAACATAGGCGACCCTGATGAATCGGATAGTTTTCCCCTACCACCTCTCTTTCACAAGTTTCCATGTTTTCAGAGAACAGATAATTGTCGCTTGACAGCTAGCCGGTCGGCAGGTGTATTATTGATGTGCTGAAATGTATCTGCCTATTGTCGGTGATCCACATGGCAAATTATTCCTGGTGACCCGTCAGTCGGATTGAATCGCCAATCTCCCCGAGATTTCCCGGCCAAGGCTCGGTACGTTTGCATCGAGAACAAGGAGCCGGATGACATGGACACGAGCCAGATGCGACAACACGCCAAGGATGTCCTGCTCGGCCATGTGAAGGATCTCGATCAATTCACCCGCGACGACCTGAAGGCCCTGCTCCAGGAGTTCAGCATCATCCACGCCGAGTTGGAGGCACAAAACGCCGCGCTCCATTTGGCGGAATTCCAGGCCGAATTATCCCGCAAGAGGTATGAGGACCTCTACGAATTCTCGCCGATCGGGCATGTCACGACCGACTTGCAGGGAATGATCTCCGAGGCCAACAATGCGGCCTGTGTCATCCTCGGTTGCCACCGTGAGGAAATCCTCGGCAAGGCCCTCAGCAGTTTCATGGACCAGGGGGACGCGGACAAACTGTACCTGAACATCAGGGAGTCCCTGGGCGCGGGCCGCCCCGCCGAGTGCGAGGTGTGCCTTCTGTCGCGACAGAGCGCCCGGGTCTCGGTCCTCCTGAAAAGCGCGGCGCGCAAGGGCAAGCACGACTCCATCACGGTTGAGATGGCCTTCACCGACATTTCCCTGATGAAAAAGACCACGGAGGCCCTGGCCCGAAGCGAAGAGAACTACCGCACCCTGTTCGAGAAGGCCAATGAAGGCATCATCATCCTCATTGGCCCGCGGCTGTGCCTGGTGAATCCCCGGGCCGAGACGGTCCTGGGCTATCCCCAGGAGGCCCTGACAACAAGATCGTTCCTGGAGATCGTCCACCCCAAGGACCGGAAGCAGGTGGCCAAAGCCTACCGCGCGGGGAAGCCCGGGGGCAGGGTGGTCTTTCGCATCGTGTGCGGCGACAGCCGGGTGAGGTGGATCGAAGCCCATGGCGCGGCCTTCACCTGGGCGGAATCGCCGGCCAGCCTGATCTTCCTGAACGACATCACCGAGCGAAAGGAACTGGAGGACCAACTGCGCCGGGCCAAGGCCGAAGCCGATGCCGCCAACAGCGCCAAAAGCCAGTTCCTGGCCAACATGAGCCACGAGATTCGCACTCCTATCTCCACCATCATCGGAGTGTCCGAGATGCTCCTCGACAGCACCCTTCCCACGGAAGTGCGCGAGAACCTCCAGGGCATCCTGGGCTCGGCGGAATCCCTGCTGCGCATCATCGGCGACATCCTGGACCTCTCCAAGATCGAGGCCCGGAAACTGGAATTGCGTTCCCTGGATTTCGACCTCCACGCGGCCATGGAAAAAACCGTGTGCGCCCTCTCGGTGGAGGCCAAGCGCCGGGGCCTGGAGCTTGTCCTGCGCATGAGCCCCGACTGCCCCCGCTTTCTGCTCGGGGATCTGGGACGGCTGGACCAGATCCTCCAGAATCTGCTGGGAAACGCCCTGAAGTTCACGCCCAAGGGGCGCATAGACCTGGAGGTCTCCCGGCTCCCGCACCCCGGCCCCGGGGTCATGCTCAGATTCCTGGTCGCGGACACCGGCATCGGCATCGCCCCGCAAGACCTTCCGGCGCTGTTCATGGAGTTCAACCAGTTGGACAACTCCATCGCCAAGCAGTTCGGAGGCACCGGCCTGGGCCTGGCCATCTCCAAGCGGCTCGTGGAAATGATGGGTGGAACCATCGGGGTGGAGAGCGAGCCCAGGAAAGGGAGCAGGTTCCATTTCACGGTGCTGTTCAGCGCGTCCCAGGCCGTGGACCCGGTGCCGGGCGTGGCAGAGGCCGAGACCCCGGCCCGGGCCTTGCGCGTACTCGTGGCCGAAGACAACGAGTCCGCCCGCAAGGTCTTGCTCCATGTCCTTGCCGGAGCCGGCCACGCGGCGGTCGCCGTAGGAAACGGCCAGGAGGCCCTGGACGCGCTGGCCATGGACCCCTTCGATTGCGTGCTCATGGACGTGAACATGCCGGGCATGGACGGCATCGAGGCCACCCGGCTGATCCGCGCATCCTCCGCCGGCCCCATCGATCCCCGCACACCCATCGTGGCGCTCACGGCCTACGCCATGGAAGGCGACAAGGAGCGGTTTCTCGCCGCCGGCATGGACGACTACCTGACCAAGCCCGTCACCCGGAGCACGCTCCTGTCCGTGGTCTCCAGGCTGGCGGACCGGTCCCCCGCCCCCCCCGCGACAACCACGGAGGCCACCGTCAAGGCCGCCGCGATCCCGGAGTTCACGGAGGATGAGGCCATCGACTTCGATGTGTTGCTGGAATCCTACTCGGAGGTCTTCGTGCGCGACCTGTTCCGGACGGTCCTGGACTCCCTCGGGACACGGGTGGAAAAACTCGAGCACGGCCTTGCCGTGGGGGATCTCGACCTGGCGGCCGACAACGCCCATTCCCTGGCCGGCAGCGCAGGTTCCGTCCAGGCCCGCCCCCTTCTCCACTGCGTCCAGGAGATGCAACGGCAGGCCTTGAGCCGGGACCTGGGTCTGGCCCGGCGGTGTCTGCCCCGGTTCCAGGCCGAGGCCTCGCGGCTGGCCGCCGCCCTGCAATCCTTCCTGTCGCGCGGTGGCCCCAACAGGGCCCGAACGCCTTCGGACTCCAATAGGCCCGGTCAATCATCAAATGGATCGCCATCGTTGCCTTGGCCATGGCTGTGTCATGGCTGGTTTTGGCGTTTGCCTTTGTCACCTTGAATGACTGGTCCTCTCTGCCACAAGACCGACAAGGCTGGTCAGCCGCATGGTACATCGTGATGCATGGCTGGCTTGAGGCTACATGGTTCGGTCACCTGGTTTGGTTCTACAGCGCTGCCGGAATTGTCCTTGGCGCCCCCATTGCCCTATCCATGGCGCGGGGCATCCACCGGCTTGCCTCGTACCATTCCGACAAGCTCTTGCAAGACGCCATTGAAGATGCCCGCGCGGAACAGGAGAGGGCCAGGGAAGGTTGGCGTAAGGCCATCAGGGAACAAGAGGCTCTTGAGCAATCCGGGCAATTGATGCGCAAACGTGCCGAGGCCTCGGCTGAGGCCCGCCTGAGGCAACAGATGGCGGAGCAGCTGGCAGAGGCCGAGGCGACCAGGCAGGTCGCGGACGCTCATTACGCCGAGGCCGAAGAGCGGGTCGAGGAAATAGCGTCCAAGGCCGACAAGTGGAAAACACACATCGCCCAACAGGACCAATCCATCGTCGATCTCAAGGCCCGACTCGACCGAGCCCACGGCGCCATCAACAAATCCCTGAAGGCCCTTGCCGACGGCAAGCCCAACCTGGGCTATATCAAGGGACAATTGAAGAAAGGGTTACGTTAAGACGCCCTAACACCCACTCCCCAGTCGCTGGAGCATGATCCCGTGCTCCAGCCCCCCCTCCCACCTGTTTTCTCCCTCAGGCCCGTCAAGTCTCTGTCATGGTCAAACGCATGGCTGGGAATGACGGCATCGTTTCCCGCTACATGGACGATCCCGAGTTCCAACGGATTGCCTTCGAGAGGATGACCGAGGACATTTTCAAGGAGATCAACACAACTTCATAGCGCTGAAAGGCCGACACCAAGTAGAACCATTTTTTTCAAGAATATTCGAAAAACCCGCCCTGCTTCCTTCCACCCCCCTTTGCCCATCCCAATATAAGCGGAGAGCAGGGGACGTTTGTGATCTCTCGCCTCCAGGCCAAGGAGGCAACATGTCCCTCAAAATCAAGATGTTGGATGGGAAAAACAAAGGACGGACAACTTTTTCTCTCCCCAGTTTCAAAACCCCTCATCCCAGCGGTAAGGGCAGGAGGTAGCGACCGTGAATCAAGCTATCAGCATGCCCATTGCACACCGGCAGCAGGTCCAGTACCAACTGCCCATCCCCAACCTAGTGATCAAAAACACCACCCAGGGCACCCGGCCCAAGGGCACGGGCAAGATAAATCCCCTTGTCATGGCTGCCCTTGAAGGCCAAGGGCCGTTCCCCAGATACCTCACGACCAGGGAACTCGGCCTGGTGGCGGGCATCTCGCACAGGACGCTGGAAAGATGGAGGCTTGAAGGGAAAGGACCGGGGTATCGCAAGATCGAGGGCCTGATCAGGTACCCGACCGACGCGACGCTACGATACTTTGAAAGTCGTGCAGTCTTGACGACCGACGACCGCTCTTGAGTCTGTCCGCCACAACTTGCAGCCGGTCTCTTTTGTCGCCGGGAATGAGCTTGGCATAGTGTCGGGTCATGCGATCGTCGGTGTGCCGCATGTACTCCATGATCTCATGGAGGGTGAACTGGCCGGATTGGGCAAGCCAGGAGCCGAAGGTATGCCGCCAGGAATGGAACCACACTTTGTGCGTGTTCGACAGCAACAGGCCCGCAGCCTCGAAGGCGCGCTGCATGGTCTTGGACGTCTTGTAGATGCGCCCGCCGCCTCGCATCTGGAAAACCAGTTCGCCGGGGCGGCGGCCGTATTGCAGGAGCAGTTCGAATATATCCGGGGCGGCATAGACGTGCTCCCGCTCGCCGCTCTTGCCGACGAAATTGAGGATGCCGTTGGCGCTGTCCAGGGCGTCCTCCAACTCGCCAAGGCCCCATATCTCCATGGCCCGCATGCCCGTGCGCAGCGAAAGCAGGCTCATCCTGTACCAGTCCTCGGAACGCAGCCGTATCTCCTCCAGCGCCCTTCTGGCCTCGTTTTCCGTGAACCAGCGGGAGGGCTTGGCGGTCTTGCGCCAGGCCGGCATCTGGAAGGTGGAGTCCCGGCCTAAGGGGTTCTTGCCTTCCCAGAGGTCGGCCTTAATGGCCCAGGCGAACACCGTGCGGGCCTGCCCGAATATCTTCTCCAGATAACCGTCCGAAAGCCCCTGCTCCCTGAGGTCGATGAGCAAGCGGTTGAAGTCGTCGGTGCGGAGCCTGGACAGGGGCACGGACGCGAACCTGGACAGGTACAAATCGAACCTGTTCACGTCGCGACTGGTGTCGGAACCCTTGGCGCTCTTCTGGCGCAGGAAGTAGTCGTGGGCCTGGCCGAATGTGAAGGCGGCCTGGGCGGCAGGATCGATACGCCTGTCGAGCTTGGCCTGGTCCTCATCCTGCCTGGCCACGGCAACCTTGGCGGTCATGCCCTTGGAGCGCCTGCCCACGGATCGGCGCGTCCATTTGCCGTCGGGCATCTTCAGGCTGACGTAGTAGACGAGGTCGCCGTCCCCGGTCTTGCGGGTGTAGATGCCCTTGAGACCCTTGACGGGCGTGTACTTCGCTCCAGCCATGCCCTCATGATACCCCGGCCAGGGGCATGAAACAAGGGCTATTTTGAACCCCCTTTGAACCCCACGTGAAAATCAGATTGAACACAAAAACAAAAGCCGGGCTTAACAGCCCGGCTTTCCTTGGTTTCCGGTGGTGGGAGGTCGGGGATTTGAACCCCGGACTTCCACCGTGTGAAGATGGCACTCTCACCGCTGAGTTAACCTCCCACCGGATGGGCCCCCTCAACGGGGGAACAGTGATGTAAACAAAATCGAGGCGGCCCGCAAGTCCCTTGGACCATATTTTCTTCCCTCACGCAAGAACGCCGCGCCGTCCCCCCCTCCGCGCCCGGGCCCCTGAAAGGCCCACCCGGCTCCCCTTTGACGCGGACGTCTTTTGAGGTACAAAGCCGCAGACGAAACCGACCAAGAGGAGAGCGCATGCGACTGCTCGTCACAGGCGGCTGCGGCTTCATCGGCACCAACTTCATCTACCAGGTCCTGGAGGCCCACCCCGACTGGAGCGTGGTCAACCTGGACAAGCTGACCTACGCCGGAAACCGCGCCAACCTGCTGCCCCTTGAAGAGGCGAACGAGGCCTCCGGCGGCCGCTATACTTTTGTCCAGGGCGACATCGCCGACGCAAAACTCGTGCCCGCGCTGCTGGCCGAGCACAAGGTGGACGCCGTGGTCAACTTCGCGGCCGAGTCCCACGTGGACCGCTCCATCACCGACCCGGCGCCCTTTGTGACCACCAATGTCCTGGGCGCGCAGAACCTGCTCTGGAGCGCTCGCACTGCCGGGGTGGAGCGTTTCGTGCACATCTCCACGGACGAGGTCTACGGCACCCTGGCCCCGGACGAGTCCGCCTTCACCGAAAAGACGCCGCTTGCGCCCAACTCGCCCTATTCCGCGTCCAAGGCCTCTGCGGACCTGCTCTGCCGGGCCTTCTTCAAGACCTACGCCTACCCGGTCGTCGTCACCCGCTGCTCCAACAACTACGGGCCGTGGCAATTTCCGGAAAAGCTCATCCCGCTCATGGCCAAGCTGGCCCGGGCCGGGCAGCCCCTGCCCGTTTACGGCGACGGCCTGCACGTGCGCGACTGGATCCACGTCTCGGACCACTGCCGCGGCGTGGAGCTGGCCCTGACCAAGGGCCGTCCCGGCGCGGTATACAATTTCGGGGGCAACGCGGAGTTGCCCAACATCGACGTGGTCCGGGCCATCCTGGCCGCCATGGACCGCCCCGAGACCCTGGTGCGCCACGTCAAGGACCGCCCCGGCCACGACCGCCGCTACGCCATGGACTTCACCCTGGCCCGAGAGGAACTGGGCTTCGAACCCCTGGTGGACTTCGACCGGGGCATCCGCGACACCCTGGCCTGGTACGAGGCCAACCAACCGTGGATGGAATCCATCATCGACGGCTCCTATCGGGACGGCTCGTACCGCGATTTCATGGACACCTGGTATTCGGAGCGCACATGAGTTCCCCCTGCAAGGCCGTGGTCCTGGGCGGCCAGACCGGGCTTTTGGGCATGTCCCTGGTGAACGTGCTGGAACGCGCGGGCTGCGAGGTCAAGGCCACTCCACGGCCCGCCGAGCACTGGATGGACCCCGAGGCCCTGCGGGCCTTTTTCGAGGCCGCCGAGGCCGACGTGGTCTTCAACACCTGGGCCTATACCCAGGTGGACAAGGCCGAGGACGAGCCCTCCGAGGCCATGCGCATCAACCGCGACCTGACCGCCAAGGTGGCCGGGGCGGCGACCGGCGCGGGCGCGCGCCTGGTGCATTATTCCACCGATTTCGTGTTCAACGGCCGCGCCGAACGCCCCTACACCGAGGACGACGAGCCCGACCCCCAGTGCGCCTACGGCCGCACCAAGCTGGCAGGCGAACGGGCGCTCATGGAAATCGCACCCCCGGGGCTGCTCATCCTGCGCACGGCCTGGCTGTTCGGACCGGGCAAGGGCAATTTCGTACGCACCATGCTCAACCTGGCCGCCGAACGCAGTGAACTGACCGTGGTCCACGACCAGGTGGGTTCGCCCACCTACACCCCGGACCTGGCCGCCCTGTCCCTGGACCTGGTGCGTGCCGAGGCCGAGGGCATCTTTCACGTGGTCAACGCCGGCCGGGCATCGTGGTGCGAGCTGGCCGACGAGGCCGTGCGCTGCGCCGGGCTCTCCACGCCGGTACGGCCCATCGACTCCGACGACTGGCCCCAGAAGGCGGCCCGGCCCGCCTTTTCCGTGCTGGACACCACGAAATTCACCGAGGCCACGGGCGTCACGCCCCGGCCCTGGGTCCAGGCGGTGCGGGAGTATGTCTACGGCGAGATCCAGGGCGGCCAGGCCGACGACGGGGAGTGACCGGGCCACGCGCCCCCGGCCTTGACAGCCCATGGGGCCGTGATTAGCGGTCATGTCACACCGTTGGGTGTGGGCCCGGCAGGGCCGGGACGTTTTCAAGAGGCATGATATGACGACGCTGGACGCCAGGGAACACACGGTCCTGACCACCATCGTGGACCAGTACATCGCCGAGGCCACGCCCGTGGGCTCGCGCTCCGTGGCGCGCATCTCCGGGCTCGCCCTGTCCCCGGCGTCGATTCGCAACACCATGGCCGACTTGACGGACACCGGCTACCTGGACCAGCCCCACACCTCGGCCGGGCGCGTGCCCACGGCCAAGGCCTTCCGCTACTACCTGGACACCGTGCTGAGGCAGCCCGTGCTGGCCGAGGACGACCGCCGCCTCATCGAGGACCACCTGGGCAGCGCGGGCCTGGAACTGACGGACATCCTGCGCCAGGCCTCGCGCCTGCTGTCCTCTTTCTCGCGCCAGGTGAGCATGGTCCTGGCCCCTGCAAAGGACGACGTGCGCTGGCGGCACATCGACTTCGCCCTGGTTTCGCCGGGCCTGGTCATGGCCGTGCTGGTCCTGGAAGGCGGCCTGGTCCAGAACCGGCTGGTGGAGGCCGAACCCGGCCTGACCCAGGACGACCTGACCACCTTCGGCAACTACCTCAATCATCATTATACAGGCCGCACCCTGGGCGAGGTCCGGGCCAATCTGGTCCGCGAACTGGACGGCGCGCGACGCCGCCTCAAGGGCATGTACCGGCGCGCCCTGCGCCTGGCCCGCGACGCCTTCGCCTCCGACCTGGAACGCGACTTCTTTTTCGACGGCACCGTGAACCTGCCCGGCCAGCCCGAATTCGCCGACCTGGGCAACATGCGCGAGCTCCTGCACCTGCTGGAGGAGCGCACCCGGCTCCTGGAACTGCTGGACCGGACCATGGAAGGCGGACGGATCAAGGTCTCCCTGGGCCGCGAAACCAAGCTGGACGTGGGCCCGGACTACGGGTTCATCGCCTCCCCCTACGGGGGCGGCGAACACAGCCGGGGCGTGGTGGGCATCATCGGCCCGCTGCGCATGGACTACGCCCGGGTGGTGCCCCTGGTGGACTACACCGCGCGCATGCTCAGCCAGGTGCTCAGCAAGCGCTTCTGACAGCCTCCCGCATCATGCATCAAGGAACATCCATGACCAACGACACCGTGAAGATACCCGTCAACGACGCCGAGGCCGAGGAAGCCGTCGCGGACGCCGCCGCGCAGGCCCCCGGGGAAGCCGATGGCGAAACCCCGGAACTGACCCTGACCGAGGACGAGCTGCGCGTGCTGTGCAAGGAACGCGTGTGCGCCGAATGCCCGGAAAAGGCCTCGGCCGACGACGACCGCCTGCGCACCCTGGCCGAGATGGAAAACCTCAGGAAGCGCCTGGCCCGGGAAAAGGAGGAGCACACCAAGTACGCCACCGAGAGCGTGCTGGCCGACCTGCTGCCCGTGCTGGACAACCTGGACCTGGCCCTGGACCACGCCCCCCGGGACGAGGCCTGCAAGGGATTCGTCACCGGCGTGGACATGACCCGCAAGGTGTTCACGGACGCCCTGGCCCGGCACGGCATGGAGCCCGTGGGCGAGGTGGGGCAGGAATTCTCGCCGGAGTTGCACGAGGCCGTGGGCCAGGAGCCGTGCGAGGGCATGGCCCCGGGCCTGGTGTGCAGGCTCATGCAGCGCGGCTGGAAGCTCAAGGGCCGCACCCTGCGCCCGGCGAGGGTCATGGTGTCATCTGAAGCATAAGGCGAGGGCCAGCGAACCGAGCGAAACGAACAAGGCCGCTCCGGGCAACCGGGGCGGCTTTTCTGTTCTCGTTCGGAAGCGAAAAAGTTCCCGCTGCCCCTTTACAGGCCGCGATATGGACTTAGGTTGAGGAACTGAAAGCAACAAACCGCCCCTTGACCGCCCCGGCCACTTCCGCAAGGCCGAGGGCCGACCCGAAACGGTCGCGGGGCGAGGTAGGAATTCGCCAATAAGCAGAGGAGGACTCGGCAATGGGCAAGATCATAGGCATCGACCTGGGTACTACCAACTCCTGCGTGTACGTCATGGAGGGCAAGGAGCCCAAATGCGTCACCAACCCCGAGGGCGGCCGCACCACGCCGTCCATCGTGGCCTTCACCGACAAGGAACGCCTGGTGGGCGAACTGGCCAAGCGCCAGGCCGTGACCAACCCCGAAAAGACCGTCTTCGCCATCAAGCGCCTCATGGGCCGCGATGCGGCCGAGCCCGAAATCAAGAAATGGACCGGCCACAGCCCCTACAAGATCGTGGCCGGAACGGGCGGCGCCGCCGCCGTTGAAGTGGGCGGCAAGAAATACTCCTCCCCCGAGATCTCGGCCATGATCCTGCAGAAGCTCAAGACCGACGCCGAGACGTACCTGGGCGAGAAGGTCACCGAGGCCGTGATCACCGTGCCGGCCTACTTCAACGATTCCCAGCGCCAGGCCACCAAGGACGCCGGCAAGATCGCGGGGCTGGACGTCAAGCGCATCATCAACGAGCCCACGGCCGCCTCGCTGGCCTACGGCTTCGACAAGAAGTCCAACGAAAAGATCGCCGTGTTCGACCTGGGTGGCGGCACCTTCGACATCTCCATCCTGGAGGTCGGAGACAACGTGGTCGAGGTCAGGGCCACCAACGGCGACACCTTCCTGGGCGGCGAGGACTTCGACCAGCGGGTCATCGAATACCTGGTGGCCGAGTTCAAGAAGGACACCGGCATCGACCTGGCCGCCGACCGCATGGCCCTGCAGCGCCTCAAGGAGGCCGCCGAAAAGGCCAAGAAGGAACTGTCCTCGTCCATGGAGACCGAGGTCAACCTGCCCTTCATCACGGCCGACGCCTCGGGCCCCAAGCACCTGCTCATCAAGCTCTCGCGCTCCAAGCTGGAGTCCCTGGTGGACGACCTGGTGGAGCGCACCGTGGGCCCGTGCAAGAAGGCCCTGGCCGACGCCGGCATGTCCAACTCCGATATTGACGAGGTCATCCTGGTGGGCGGCATGACGCGCATGCCCCTGGTGCAGGAGAAGGTCAAGAGCCTCTTCGGCAAGGAGCCCAACCGCTCCGTGAACCCCGACGAGGTGGTGGCCATGGGCGCGGCCATCCAGGGCGGCATCCTGGCCGGAGACGTCAAGGACGTGCTGCTGCTGGACG
>Ga0272444_10001010_pt1 | contig 28050 bp, 25 predicted proteins | sample SSMForm13_FD_201033 | JGI IMG/M metagenome (GOLD analysis project Ga0272444, IMG submission 201033) | Marine sediment archaeal communities from Little Sippewissett salt marsh, Falmouth, MA, United States - SSM-Form-13 | ecosystem: Environmental > Aquatic > Marine > Wetlands > Sediment ...
GCCATCGCGTACGAGCAGCGTTTCGGCGTCTTGCCGGCGCGGCTCGAGCTTCAATTCCTGACGCCGAAGCTGTGGATCGGCAAGGCCAAGCCGACGCCGGCGATGATCGAACGTGCCTGGGATAGTATCGATCAGGCCGCCCAAGGGATCCGGGCCGAAGGTTTCGCGGCCGATCCCCGGTTCGGAGCCTGTCGATACTGCGCTTACGCCAGCATCTGCCCGCACAAGCAGGGCGGCTGATCTTCTCGCGAGGGCGCGATGTGTCGGTGCGCAAACGGGGTGGGACCGCGGGGAGCCGCTACTTGGTTGGGATCGGGATGCTGCCACGACCTATGACCGTATAGAGCCTACACATCCCCGATTGGGGGATCGGCCCCGTCGTCAGCCACTTCCTGACCGCTGCCGGGCGGCTCCGGCTCGATTTCGATCTCGATCCGTTTGTCCGCCCACAGAGAGTCAAGGTCGTAGAACTTGCGCGCTTCTCGCTGGAAGACATGGATCGTGACATCGCCGTAGTCCAAGACAATCCATCGACGCTCGTTGAGTCCTTCGCTTTGCCGCGGCTTCCGCGGCAGCTCCTTGCGAAGCGCCGTGACGAGCGCTTTCGCATGAACCGGGTTATCGGCTCCTACAACGACGAAGAACCCTGTCGGGATCGACTCCTCACGCAGATCGATCACGACGGGGTCTTCGGCTTTCTTGTCCAGCAGCACACGCAAGCTCTGCTCGACGAACTGCGTCTCATCCGCGGTGAGTGTCAACTGTGCTCTTCTCCGTTCGTCGCGTCCGCCGCTCCGGTGCTGTCATCGATCGTGAACCCGGCACCCAGAACCACCAGTACATCGGTCCCTACCGGGACGTACGGCGCCAACGCAGCGTAATGCGGCTCGAACTGCTCGGGACGCACAACGTCGGCTTCGGACGGCAGCACATCATGCAGCATCGCCGCCTTGGTTTCATCTCCGAGGAACACGACGTACGTCCGGTCGTACTCGTACGACTCCGCATTCGAAGTTCGAACCACATCAAACCCTCTCGCCGCTAGGTACGCGCCGGTCAGTGTGGCCAACTGCCTTGTTCCGTTGCCGTTGAACACGGCGACCCGGATCTGCTCCGGAGAAAGGAACTCCGTACCGTGGAACAGCCGAGCTACCATCCTTGCTGTGTCGATCGCCAGCGGCTCCACCCCCGCACCAGCGTCGCCGGGGACAGTGGGGATGATGCCCGTTGTGGCCTCTGCGGGATCGACAGACGCCATCCAGGTGACGAGCCGCTCTGCTTCCACCGCCGTGAGGTTGGTGACAAGCGTGCCGTCTTCCGTCCAAGCGTCGAATGGATCTTGAACGCCGCCCGTCTCATCCCCCTCGCGCACGTCGCCGACGAGCTCGAGGAGAAGCGATTGCTCAAACGCCATGGCCACCAGACCGCCCCGTGGCTGTGCCAGCAACTGGGCAATGGCATCTTCCCCGTTCAAGACAGGAGTCGCCTCAACACTCTCGGCGGTACGATCGATCGGATCCAGCTCAACGCCGCCGACTGCATCGATGAGCTCGCCAAGGCGATCCGTTGAGATGGCAACCGCGTACGAGATGTCGAGATCCATGACGTTCCCCGTAGCTTCCCGAACAGCGCGAAGGTCCTGTGAACGGAAGAGTTCGTCGAGCGTGCCAAACCGGGAGCCTCCCGATTCCGAAGGGAATCGCACGCGAAGCTTCGGCGGGATCGATGCTACGGACAGGTTTCCGTGATCGTCAATCTCAACCACGGCCGTTGAAAGCAGTGTCGCGCTGGTGTCGAGTGGCTGCCAGAGCGCAATCATCACCATCGCCGTGGACGCGATTGTGCCGTCGCGCTGACCGCTCTGCTCCGCTGTGATATACCAAGTGATGAGTCCGGCGAGCACGATCACAACCGCAATCAATCCGATCAACACTGACTTGCGCATGGAACCCCCTCGCATGGCAACTCGCAGTCGAACCTAGCACAACCCCTGCGGAATGTCAAACCTTCGTCCAGATCGACGCAATAGCGTTGAATCACTCGACGCATCAGCGTCGAGCGAGGGGCGGCGCGTGCGGCGGATGGAAACCCTCCCACGTTGGGGTACCCTTGCCACGCCATGGTACCACGGATGAACCAACTGACGGACGAACCTCAATGCGATGCCGATTCTCAGCGGCTGGCAGAGAACGATCAGGCAAACGTGCTTCTACGAACATTCGGGTGCAGGGTCAACCAGTACGAGTCCGATGCGATGAGATCGCAGCTGGCAAGCGCGTACCGGATTGTCCGATCCTCGGAGCCGGCGGACATCGTCATCGTCAATGGGTGCACGGTGACCGGGCTTGCCGCCGGCAAGTCCCGGAAGGCTGTTCGGCAAGCAAAACGGGATCATCCGGGAGCAATCATCGTCCTGATCGGTTGCCTGGCCGAGGCCGCGGAGCAAGGGTGGGGCGATGCCGGCGAAGCAGATCTGACAGCGAGCAACGCATGGAAGCGCTCGGTGGCCGACGTCGTTCGGTACGCGCTTTCCGGATGGCGAGGCGATCTAGGGGATGCACCGCCGGTTCCTCTCAACCGGGAGGCCATTCGCGCATCATTCCCGGGCTTCGATGGCCGGATCCGGGGGTTCCTCAAGATCCAGGACGGTTGCACGGGAGCCTGCACATACTGCCAAACCCGGCTTGTCCGTGGCCCGGCGCACAGCAAATCGGTGAAGGCAGCCGCCGCCGAGGCCCGCACGATGATCGCTGCTGGTGCGCCGGAGCTCGTCCTCTCGGGGATCAACCTATCCGAATACGCGCCTTCCGACGGCGACCTTGCGGACCTCATCCGGGAGCTCGACAGACTCCCCGGCTTGAAGCGGCTTCGCCTGGGCTCCATCAACCCCGATGGTGTGACCGATCGCCTTCTTGACGCACTGGCCGAGGCGGGAAGCGCTTGCCCTCACCTTCATATCGCGATTCAAAGCGGCGACGACGGCGTGCTGCGTCGAATGAACCGTAGGTACACCACGGCCGATGTGGAGAGGCGGGTTCGGGAAGCGCGAAGCGCGGTTCCGGGAATCACGTTCGGGACCGATGTGATGGTCGGGTTCCCCGGTGAGTCCGAGGATGCTTTCGCCAACACGTGTTCGCTGGTCGAACGGGTTGGATTCATCAATCTCCACCTGTTCCGCTACTCTCGCAGAGAGGGAACGGCGGCGGTACACTTGGATCGTCACCTCGATGGTTCGATCAAGCTTCGGCGCGCGGCTGCGTTGGAGAGCCGATGGCATGAGGCGAGGGCGAAGTGGCTCGCGGGTCGAGTTGGCGAGTGCCGAACGGTGCTTGCGGAAGAGAAGAAAGATCAGGATTGGTGTGGCTACTCGGAGGATTACGTAGGAGTCCGTCTTCGGAGTGTGCTGCCGCTGCACTCGGGTAGCGAGGTGCGCGTCCGAATCACATCGTTAGCCGAAGACGGCTGGGGAGCAAGGCCCTGCTGACCGCCTGGCGAATACGGAACCAATCCGCATCGTAGGTTAGGGAGATTATCAACGTGCGTGAGTCCGATGGTGTAGTCCAGAACAAGCAGCAAGGCGTCACCCCCGAGCTCGATTCCGAGCATACGGAGGCGTCGGGTCCTGCCTCGGCAGCGTTGTCCTGCGCCGAGATCACCGTGCGCGACAACGAAGAATCCACCGCACTTCTCGGCCAGTACAACCGAAACCTGAAGGCAATCGAAGAAGCGTTCTCCACCAGGATTCTGGCGCGGGGAGACACGATTCGTATCGAGGGGACCGAGCAGGAGGTCGAGCGAGTCCGCCTTCTGTTCGAGAAACTCCTCGACATCATCGAGAGCCATCACGTCCCCACGCCGGACGAACTCCAGTACTTGATCGCCCACGTGAAGCGAGGAGACGATGTCGCTGGGATCTTGTCCAGCGTCGTCAGGATCACGCATTGGGGAGAGGAGATCCGCGCCAAGACACTGGGCCAGCATCAATACGTTGATGCGGTCCGCACAAACGATGTCGTCTTCGCCATCGGTCCCGCTGGGACGGGAAAGACGTATCTAGCCGTGGCGATGGCCATCGACGCCCTGAAGAAGGAGAAGGTGAAGCGGATCATCCTGACACGTCCGGCTGTCGAAGCCGGTGAGGAACTCGGCTTCCTGCCGGGCGACATCCAGGCGAAGGTGAGTCCGTACCTCCGCCCTCTTTACGATGCGATCTACGACATGATCCCCGCAACGGAGTTCGAGAAACTGGTGGAGCACGGCAGAATCGAGATGGCGCCGCTAGCGTTCATGCGCGGCCGCACGCTGAACAGCAGCTTTGTCATCCTCGATGAGGCCCAAAACACGACCTCGACGCAGATGAAGATGTTCCTCACTCGCCTTGGCTTTCACTCGAAGGCGGTGATCACCGGAGACGTTACCCAGGTCGATCTTCAGGACGGGCAATCGGGTCTCGTCTCGGTCGAGCAGATTCTGAGCGGCGTTGCCGGGATCTCGTTCATTCATTTGCAGAAGCGAGACGTCGTCCGTCACAACCTGGTCGCGCGGATCATCGAAGCATACGAAGCCAATGAATCACGCGCACTCAACCACGATCACCCGTCGGTCGACGGAAGCGACGGGGCGCCCGCCTCGCCCCCGCCCCGGTAGTCCGCAGGAGCCGTTCCAGAGCGGACCCCCTTTGCGTTCGTGTCTTCCGTGTGCTACTGTGCATCTTGGAAGATGGTTCATTTGGCTTGCGGTGCGGTGGGTGCAACGCGGGAGGATGCATGCAAACAGCGAAGCGGGCCAGACTCGTCAACGCCGGGATCGCCATCGGTGCAATGGTTTGCCTCTTGTGGATCGTCGCGGTTCTCGGGTTCGCTCAGGATGTTCTGATCAGCGAAATCGCGTGGAGTGGCTCCGTCGAGAGCGGCATGTACGAATGGATCGAGCTTCGCAGCCTCTCCGGATACAAGATCGACCTATCGGGATGGCAGCTTGTCTCCGATGATGGCTATCCGGACATCGCCTTGTCGGGAACCATCCCGCCGTTCGGATACTTCCTCCTGGAGCGAGCCACCGACGAGTCGGTCCCGTGCCTTGAAGCCGATCAGATCTACTCCGGTGCGCTTCGTGACAGCGGAGAAACGCTGCGCCTGATCAATGCCGACAACGAACTCGTCGATGTCGCGAACCCCGGCGGGAAGAGCTGGCCGGCTGGCACCGATGCGTTTGCCGGAACACCGTTTTCCAGCATGGAACGTGTCCTGCCCGGATTAGCAACCGTGTCCGCCCCTTGGCAGAGTTACCGGCGTGATCTCGACATCCCCGCCCCCCCGTGCAGCGCGATCCTCGGAACGCCCGGCCGTGAGAACAGCGTGGAGAATGCACTGCCAATAGCCACGTTCACGATCTCCCCCAATCCGGTGCATCCCGGAGAGGAGGTCCTGCTCGATGCGCAGGCGTCGGTTGATCCGAGCGGTGAGATCCAGATGTACGCGTGGATCATCGATGGTGAAACCGTGAGCAACGAACAAACTGCATCCGTGGCGTTCGAGGAAGAAGGAGAGTTCGCGATCACTCTCACGATTACGGATTGGAAAGGATCTTCGGAATCGGCGACCAACACGTTGAATGTAGCCTGGAACAGCAGCCCGGAAGCCGATTTCAGCGTCGGAAGCACAGAGGAGAACCGCGCATTCGTCTCGCGTGACACGTTGCAGTTTGCCGACGAATCGACGGACTACGACGGCAAGATCGTCTCATGGGCATGGGACTTCGGAGACGGCTCGCACGCCTATGAACAGCACACGAGCCATGCCTACGCCGAAAGCGGCGTTTATGTGGTTACGCTCGAAGTCGTGGATGACCGCGGGGATTCGACACAGGTCACCCAATCGCTGACAATCCAGAACCTTCTCCCGGTGGCCGCGTTCGACATCCCTTCCTGCACGGTGAACGACGGCGAGATTGCGATTCTCGATGCGTCGTCTTCGTTCGACCTGGACGGCACGGTGCACGTGTACCGGTGGGACTTCGAGAGCGACGGCATCCTCGATCTGATCCAAACTGGATCGGCAACCGTTGAACATCCGTTCGCTGGGGGCGATCACCTGATCACGCTTCAAGTGCTGGACGATCAGGGAGGTCTCTCGCTGCCTGTAACCGGGGAACTCACCGTGAACCATCCGCCGGTACCAAGCTTCGCCGTTTCGTGCCCTGCGCCAACGCAGTGCCAGGCGATCACGCTCGACGGAACGTTCTCTACGGATCTCGATGGGACGATCCAATCCTGGATGTGGAAGCTTGGCGATGGCACAACCGCCCACGGATCACAGGTTGCCACCACCTACACCGTTCCCGGTCCGATCATGATCGAGTTGACCGTGGTGGACGATGCCGGTGCGTCTCGCGCGATCGGTCAGCAGGTTGTCATATCGGACCTGCCGCCGCTCGCATCCATCGCTGTCGCGCAGGCGGAACTGCCAACCGGCTCGTCTTTCTCATTCGATGCCAGCGTGTCCACTGATCCCTGTGACGGACAGATCACCCTGTACGAGTGGGATCTTGATGGAGACGGAACCTACGAGGTCTCCGGAACATCGTGCACGGCGTCCCGTGCTTATGACAGCAACGGTTCACGCAACGTCTCGTTGCGCGTCACGGACTCGGCCGGGAACACGGCCACGGCTACCGCGACCGTGACGGTGACGAACCGCGCGCCGGGGTGTCGTTTCGCTTCGTGGCCTCAAGCTCCCGACGACACGGAACAAGTCACATTCACTGCCAACGCGACGGATCCTGACGGCGTCATTGCCTCTGTGTCCTGGTCGTTCGGAGACGGCACATCGGCCGCAGGTGAATCGGTTGCCCACACCTTCCCCGATGACGGGACGTATACCGTCACGATGACGGTGCTCGATGATGACCAAGGCATGACATCCTGCTCGCAGGCGGTTGAGATTGGCAATGCGGCCCCGGTCGCGGCGTTCGAGATGAGTCACGCATCCGCTCGCGTTGGAGGGGCGATCAGCTTCAACAGCCTGGCCTACGACCCGAGTCCCACCGGGGAGATCGTTCATCTCGCCTGGGATTTCGGTGACGGGGAGGTCGCGTTCGGTCAACCTTCGGATTCGAGCAGCACGAACATCTTGTCGCCGTCCCACGCGTATGACCACAGTGGAAGCTTCGTTGTTTCGCTCGCGGTCATCGATGAGCACGGCGCATTGAGCATTGCTACGCAGGTGGTTACCATCCTCGAGTAGCCGAGCGAGGGGGCAAACCGCCGATGGTGAAGATCCGCGAAGCGACACAGGCCGACAACGATGCCCTACTCCACCTTGAAGCGTCAAGCCCGCAAGGGACGGGGTTGAGGATTCTCATCGACCGCGACACGTACTTCTATCGCCCATCGCTGTTCGATCACGGACACGTCATGATCGCCGAGGAGAACGAGAAGGTCGTCGGGATCATGGCGTTCGCCGTGAAAGACATGCTGGTCGCCGGAGAGCCGATCAAAGCCGCCTACATCTACGACTTCCGTGGAGAGGCCGGATACCGCCGCAGCATGAAGCGAGGCCTCTACCGCCTGTGGAAAGAGGTCGAAGCCCGGATCCTCGATGCCGGTTCCGCATTCCTCTACGGTCACATCAAGGCCGACAACGACGACTCGATGCGAATCGCCCTCAAGATGAATGCCGAGCCGGCGGGAGACTACGAGATCCTCACGCTCCCATCCCCGCAACGTACTGCATCGCTACCCGGCGTTCGACGTATCGACTGGACTGAAGGGATCGAGCGCATCGATCGGCTGATCGGCCCCCGCGATATGCGCCCGCTCCGGTTGGAGGACGCATACCGCCGTGGAGAAGAGCTTGGTTATCTTCGAGGCGTCTACCGGATGGAGCACAGTCGCTCATCGGCTCAGATCAGCGTGTGGGATACATCGTCCATCTACCGAGGGCGGGTCATCCGGATGCCCGGATCCCTCAAGGCGCTCCGCCTTCTTGTGAACCCACTGGGGAAGGTCCTTCCCCTCCCACACATTCCCGGCGAGCAGGAGAAGCTGACCTATTGGCACCTGTTCGATCCGTTGTGTGAGGGGCCGAACGGGAAGCTGCTTCTCAAGCGGATCGTGAATCAGATCCGTTTCGAGGCTGCACGAGAGAAGATCGGCATCTTGACGCTGTTCTACGACAAGGAAGACCCGTTCGCCCGGATCCCTCGCTTTGTCCCCTGCACGCGTCTGACCTATCGCACGATCGTCAAGCGCTACTCCGGCGACCTACCGAAGCCGCCCTTGCATATCGACATCCGCGACATCTGAGCGGGGGATCGTTGATTGCCAACAGGCCTTGGGGATGGGGACGCGGACGCTCGCTAGACGCCGACGCGGTAGCCAAACCCGCGAACCGTGAGCAGGATCTTCGGTGCAGAGGGGTCGGCTTCCAGCTTCTTGCGCAGGAGGTAGACGTACTTCTGGACGTCCTGCTCGGAGGCGTAGTGATCGGACGGCCACAAGCGGTGCCGAATCTCTTCGTTGGAGAACACGCGTCCCGCTTCGGACGTGAGCAGGGTGAGAAGCAAGTACTCCTTGGGTGACAACTGGATCTCCTCACCGTGCACGGTGACCGACTTGCGCGCATCGTCGATGGCAAGTCCAAGCCGTCCGATCTGCGGTCGATTCCGCCGCAGAATGGCTTCAATCCGTGCCTCCACCTCTCGAAGCACGAACGGCTTGGTGATGAAGTCGTCCGCTCCTCCGGAAAGCCCTCGGATCTTGTCGTCGACACGGCCAAGAGCCGTGATCAGAATGATCGGTACGTCGCTGAGTTCGCGCAATTGGGCCAGCACCTCCCAACCGTCCAGCTCCGGGAGCAGGATGTCCAGCAACACGAGGTCCGGATTGATGGATCGGAACATCGAGACGGCTTCGTCACCGCGCACGATGACCTTGGTCTCGTATCCTCGTCCACGAAGGTAACTATCGAGGATTTCGGCGATGTCGGGGTCGTCTTCACAGATCAGGATTCTCATGGCCGTTCCATTCCTTGGTTCCGTTCCGGCTGGCTAGCTCGCCCGGTCGCTCGAAGGAGGCGGGGCTTCTTTGGCCCGCTGGCTTCTCCTCAGATAGGTCGGCACGTCGAGGTCTTCGTCCACGGAGACGCGTCTTCGCGGGTGTCCGGTGCCGTGCTCATCGCGCTCGCTCTCTTCGATCGGTTCGCCGAAGTCCGCAGCGATGACCGTAAGGCGCACTTCTTCCTCGCCGGCGAGGTCGTCGCGCACCACGGCGCCAAACACCAGATCGCACTCGGTGGCTGCGAACCGCCGAACGGTGTCGGCGGCGTCCGTGACTTCGCCCAGGGTCAGGTCGTTGCCTCCGGTTACGTTGAGGATGATCTTTCTCGCTCCCCGAATCGATCCCGCTTCAAGGAGCGGATTGCTGCACGCCGTCTTCGCGGCGGTGACCGCCCGCTGCTCGCCGCTCCCCTGTCCCATCCCCATCATCGCCTGCCCCGCCCCGGACAGGACCACGCGCAAGTCCGCGAAGTCGAGGTTGACCAACCCTCGAACCGTTACCAGGTCGGAGATCCCCTGGACCCCCTGATAGAGGATGCCGTCAGCCAGCTCAAACGCCTGCGTGATCGCAAGTCCTTTCGCCGCCGTTTCGATCAAACGGTCGTTGGAGATCGCAACCAACACATCCGCCGCGTGCCGCAGGCTTTCGATTCCACGATCCGCGCGACCGCGCCGGACGGCCCCCTCGAACGTGAACGGCCTTGTGACCACTGCGATCGTCAGCGCGCCCGCTTCTCGTGCCAATTCCGCGATGACCGGAGCCGCACCAGTGCCGGTTCCCCCGCCGAGTCCGGCGGTGATGAACACAAGGTCGAGCCCCTTCAGCAGCGCTGCAAGGTCCCATCGGGATTCGTGCGCCGCCTTTCGGCCGCGTTCTTCGTCGCCTCCGGTGCCTCGTCCGCCCGTGACGTCTATTCCGATCTGCAGGACCTGATGCGCCCTCGATAGGTTGAGAACCTGACGATCGGTATCAACGGCAACCAAACGTACGCCCTGGAGCCGCTCCTGATGCATCCGGTCGATCGCGTTGACTCCGCCATCCCCGATTCCGAGCACGGCGATACGTGCATGAGCGCGCGTTGGCGTTTCGCCGCTTTCATCTCGCGCTTGCTCGATCAGCGGCGGCTCCCCGATCGTCACTTGTCGCTCTCCGATGGTGGCCGCCACAGCGTTCGACACTTCGTCGATCTTCCTCTGGCAATACTGCTTCTTGAACTCGCTCTCAACCGAGACAAATACATTCTGTGCGTCGATGGTGACATCATCCGCCGTCTTCGGAAGGCACGCACGAAGGATGCGATCATCGATCGCACTCAGAATCTCCCGCCACTGCTCGCGCGGGCTCTTGTCTGCCTGTTCGCGGCCGTTGTTTGTCTCTGACATCCTCACCACTCTTGCTACCATTCTCTGCTGTACAAGGGGTTACGTCAAACCCAACCAGACACTGATATCCAAGGTTGCCGACTGCGGCAGGATTCCCTACCATCCACATCATGGCTTGGGAAGACGTTTGGGCTGTGCTGAAGTGGGTTCTTGCAGTACTGGCGGCGGGGTTCATCGGCCAGTTCGGACGCGTCCTTGCAATGCGGATCATCGAACGCCGACGAAACGCCCTCGAAGGCGAGGCGCCGCGCGCGGGTGATACGCCAAGCCTGGATCCACGCGAGAAGAAAGATCTGCAAGCGACGGCCGAGGCCGAAGCCATCAAGGCAAATGCCAAGATCGAGAAGAAGCGCGCCAAGGCGGCCGTCAAGGCGGCAAAGAAAAACGCAAACGACGAATCGTCCAAGTCTCCACGGTAGCTCAATGGTTGTGGGGGCGGCGCGTTTCGCCGTTCGCGCTTACTCCGATTGCTCGGCTTTGTTGACGGCAATGACTTCGATGCCGTTGTAGAACCCGCAATGCGGGCAGACTCGATGCGGAAGCTTGGTTTCGTGACAGTGCGGACACTCCATCACCGTCGGTGCAGCAAGCTTCTGATGCGTTCGTCGGGCACGGCCTTTCGCACGCGACGTTCGATACTTGGGTACGGCCACAGCGCCTCCTTCAGACCCGATTCGCTTCGTGATGAACGGGGATCAAGAAGGAAAGTTTAGCCCTCAGGCGGGGGCGGATCAAGATCCAAGATCAGAGTCACTGGTCCATCGTTGACCAGCGCAACCTCCATCCGTGCGCCGAACACCCCGGTTGCGACGTCGACCTTCGTCTCGCGAAGCGCCGCCACGAGCTTGTCGAACACCGGTTCCGCAAGCTCCGGTGGGGCTGCCCCGGTGAAGCTCGGCCGTCGTCCCCTGCGGGTATCAGCGAGAAGCGTGAACTGCGATACGGCCAGTACAGCGCCACCGGATTCCCGGACGGCCCTGTTCATCTTGCCCGTGTCGTCTCCGAAGATTCTCATCTCAACGATCTTCCGTGCAACCCCGGCAAGATCCTGTCGCTGGTCCCCCGATTCGATGCCAACGAGCAAGAGGAGTCCTGCACCGATCTTGCCGACAACGCTCCCGTCGACGGACACCGATGCGGAAGCAACGCGTTGAATCACGATCCGCACAGCTAGAGCCCCCGCAGGCTGTTGGCGTAGTCGATCACCCGGCGGACGCTCTTTTCGTCCAGTTCCGCCATGGCGGCCAGAAGCTCCAGTTCCAACCTTTCGCGGGTGAGCTGCGCCTGAACCCGGGTGTGAAACGCTTGCTCGACGAGAAGCGGTGCCCGCCGAAGCGCCACCGGATCGACGTAGTTCACCCGCCAGGACGGAAACTGATTGAGCAAATCGCGGGCTCGCTCCAGGAGCTGTCGAAGGTTGGGCTTCCGCGTCTCGAATACCCCGTTGATGTGGTTGGCAAGCTGCTGGTTGTCGGTGAAGAACACGGCCGACGTCGGCGAGTACTTCATCACGTGCCGCGCCGCTTCGATCAGCGCCCTGTACTCCGCCACCTCGGGAGTTGTCCGTCCGATGACGTAGGAAGTCTCATCGATGATTTCCCCGCGGTGATCAGCCACAGCAATCCCAACCGCGGCCTGACCGGGGTTCCCACGAGCCGTTCCGTCCACATACACAAAGACCTTGTTCATGAATGTTCTGGGTCCACCAGGACTCGAACCTGGGACTAGCCGGTTATGAGCCGGCGGCTCTGCCACTGAGCTATGGACCCGCAGGCGCCACTATAGACAAGCGATACTCTGGGTGTCAACTTTCCGCGATTTGCACCGCCGCTGAACCGTTCGGCGTCCGCGCGTCATCGGGATTCGTTTGTGGGCTCGTTTGGGCCGATGGCGCCGTCGCCGGATGCTCCGATGCGGATCTCTCCCACTCCCACGCGAACCGTGACTTGCTGCTCGGCCGCCCCGCTGCCGAGCGTCCCCTCAATATCTCGACCGAGCGTTCCTCGGGCCGTCGTGGATGATTGCGCGAAGCCGCAGATCTCGATATTCCCCAGCCCAACGGACGCGACCAGGTTGGCGTTTGCGTCCTTGGCCAGACGCAGATCCACCGATCCGGTCTCGACGGCAAGAGATGCTTCCGGGCTTCGGAGTTCACCGATCGTCAGCGAGCCGACGCCGACTGAGACGGTGAGGGACTCTCCGGAGGCGTTTCCGATCTCGATGTCGCCGACGCCCGTTCGAGCCTCACAGCTTCCGGCAGCGTCCTCGATCCGTACGTCCCCGACCCCCACATCGAGTTCGAGCGGGGTCCCCGGCGGGACGATCAGGTCGTAGTCAATTCGCCACCCGCCGGCGCGTTCCGGCGTCTCGCTTGTCACGACCACACGGCCCTCATCGACACGCACTTCGCTCGTGATCGTGCCTGCGATGTCGGCAGGTGCGCGTACGGTCGCTGAACCGCGGACCACTCGTTGCGACCCGGTTTGCTGGTACTCGGGGCCTGCATCGTGCCGGAGCACCACGTTGCCGATCGCGTTCTCGATATGAAGAGCCTCACCTGTGATCGGTACAGAGATCGACTGCACTCTTTCAACGGCCTCGGCCCCAAAGGTCCGCCGGCCTAGACTCGCCCATCCCCACGACACACCAAGTGTTGCCCAAAGTCCCTCGAACCGCAGCTCGGGCAGGCCGAGCGGAGTCGGCTCATCGTGCCAGTGGATCGATGCAAGCTCAAACAGGTAGCCAAACCGCAACTCGAAGCCCAGGAACCGGAGTGGCTGAACCTGCATGCTGACGTAGGGCGCAGCAGACAGGAACGCACAGGCCGAGGAGAACTCAGTCCCGACCACAATCCCGTTCGGAACGGTTTCCGCAGATTCCCCGCCGAGCGCCAACGTCACCCTGCCAGCACCGCCCCCAACGACAGTTCCCGCTGTCAGGAAGGAACGCCGGCTCCCGGCGAGCACCGCGCCAACATCCAGTCCTCCGAAGCCCGCTCCGAACTCTGCTGCGGCCAGTCCGTCACCGGAGCTCATTGCGGCCGAGAGTTCCCACCCGACACCGCCGATGCTCCATCCACCGACAGCGCCGATCCGCCCCAACCCCCCCGAAAGGATCCACAGGTTGGGCAGTGCCGGAACACCGATCATCTCCAGCAACTCGGGCCACCCTCCATCCGGCGTCGACAGAACACCGGCAAACGATCCGCCAAGAGCAAAGGTGTTCCTCGAAGCCTCCTGAGCCGAGGCAGCCACAAGCAGCACGGCGACACCGAGAACCACCAACATAAGAGAAACCGTGAACCGGCGCTTCATCATCGTCCCCCTTTCTTGTTCCTGATCGGTGGATCAGTCGACTGTAAGCGTTTTGCTGAGGTTCCGCGGGAAGTCGGGATTGTGCCCCTTCGAGACGCTCATGTAGTAGCTGATCAACTGAAGCGGGACCGCCGCCAGGATCGCCGACAGCTCGTGGCTCACTGCAGGGAGTGGCAAGTAGTCATGAGCGCTCTTCCGAAGGAGATCATCCTCTCTGCCCACAATGATTGCTCTGCCGCCACGGCAAGTCACTTCGTTAACGTGGTTGATCATCATCTTTGCATCGTCTGGCGCAGTGATGAACAGGACCGGGTATCCGTCGTATACCGCGGAGAGCGGTCCGTGCTTGAACTCGGCACTGAGCATGCCTTCGCAGTGCGCGTAGCTCACTTCTTTCAGCTTGAGCGCTCCCTCCATCGCCATTCCCAACGTAAGACCGTAGCCCAGGTAGTACATCTCGTGGAACGGCTTCAGAAGCGCCGCGACCTCCTGCGAGAACCCATCGGTTCGGCGAATGGTTTCCTCGATCCTGGAAGGCACATCGTCCCAACGCTCACCCGGCCCGGTCCGTCTCAGCCGGTCGGCCAAGTAGTAGAACAGAAGCGTTTGATTCAGGAACGTTTTCGTCGCAGGAACGCTGATCTCGTAACCGCAGGCAAGCAACAGATAGTGGTCGCTGGCGTGCATCAGGGTTGATCCGAGCACGTTGAGGATACCCAGAATGGTGGCGCCGGAGCCTCGGGCGGAGTTCAGAGCGTTCAGGACATCCTTCGTTTCGCCGCTCTGACTCACCAGCACGACAACGTCCTCGGACGAGAGCGTATGGGCGAACGTCTCGCGGAAGACGGGCGCCAATACGGGAACGGCCGGCTTCATCGCCAATCGGTTGAACAACGCCGCACCAAGCACGCACGCGTTGTAGCTTGTCCCGCACCCCACAAAGTAGATGTGACGTGCCGCCTCGATGCTCGACACGAACGGATCAACGTGCGGCGACGCGGAAAGCCAATGGAGGAGATCCTCGGCCGCTTTCGGTTGCTCGTGAATCTCCTTGAGCATGAAGTGTTCGTAGCCGCCCTTCTCGGCGGCGTCCATTCCTTCGGTGAACAACTCCGATTCGCGATCGACCACAGCGCCGTCCTCAACCCGTCGGATCTCAAAGCGATCGTGATGCAGCGTGACCATCTCGCCGTCGCGAACACGGACGACCTGGTTGGTCAACGGGAGAATAGATGGGAGATCGGACGAGACACAACAGAATCCGTCTCCGATCCCGACGACGAGTCCCGATCCTTGCTTGACTGCATAGAGAGCCTCGTCAGGGCTCTCCGCTCCTGCCCGGGCAATCACAAACGCGTAGTCTCCCTCGAGATCGCGCGCGGCCTTTCGGATGCTTGAAACGACGGAGTCTCCCTGATCGACGTATCGTTCTACGGCATGCACGCAGCTTTCGCCGTCATTTGTGCCGCGAACAGTGAAGCCCGAGGCGATGAACTGCTCTCGCAACGCGACGTGGTTCACGATGTTGCCGTTGTGCGCCCCGACGAGGTCGCCGTCCGAGTCCAGGTGCGGCTGTGCGTTGGGCTGGGACGGAGCCCCAAATGTCGCCCACCGGAGCTGTGCCATCCCCCGAACTCCGGCCATGTCCGCGAAATTCAGGCGGTCGTTCACCTCTTCGATCTTGCCGGCATCCTTCCGCAGATCGATCCGCCCCGCGCGATCGATCACCGCACATCCAACCGAGTCATACCCCCGATACGCCAGCCGCCGCGACGCCTCCAGCAGGGTCCCTCCAAGAACTTGCTCTTCCTTCACGACGATTCCGAAGATTCCGCACACTGTTCTCCCACCACCCTGTCTCTTGTCTCGGATTGAATGGGATTGTAGCCCAGTTCCTGCAGTCGGCAATCCGCCGGCCCGCTGGTGCGTCGTACGAGAACGTCTTACCATAGGCAGCATGATGGTCCGCAGCGCAGTCCTCTTTGACCTTGACGGAACGCTTTGGAACGCACCGATCGATTGGCAGGGGATTCGTGACGAGATGGGGCTCCGCTACACGGGGGAGCCGATTCTCGAGCAGATCGAGAAGCTTCCGGGAGACCGCCGGGGCAAGGCGCTGTCAGTCCTCCACGAGCGCGAGTCCCGTGGGGTGTCGGAGGGGGCACTCATCGACGGAGCGACCGATCTCTGCCGCGCACTGCGGGACGCGGGTGTGTTGTGCGGTCTTGTCTCCAACAACGCCCGCAAGAACGTCGATGAGGTCCTTCGGTTGACGGGATTGCAGTTTGATGTTGTTCTTTCCCGCGACGACGTACCCACCAAGCCGGCCCCGAACGGATTCCTGACCGCCATGCGCCGAATTCAGGTCGAAGCCGAGCATGCGGCCGTGGTAGGAGACACGCACCTCGATGCTGTTGCCGCGCACGCTGCCGGTGTTCGCCGGATCATTCTGGTGTCGCCTCCTGCTTGGTCCGCTGAGTTGATCCCGCAACGCGTTGTCTGGCGGTTCGCCGCGGATCTTACAGCCGTTCGCCGGTGTCTGATGGCAGATCTAACCTGCTCCCGGCCAGTCCCGGCGAGCACGGTCCCGAACGAGGAGATGTGCGATCATGTCCAGTGACCCTCGCGGCATCCCGCAGCATCGCGTGCGGAGAGCGTTCATGCGGTTGGGGATTCGGATCCTGTGCAAGCTCTTGATCAGGTTGCGGATTGAGGGCGCCGAGCGGCTTCCGAAGACCGGCCCCTTGCTGATCGTAGGGAACCACTTTCACTTCGCCGATCCCGTGGTCGTGATTCGCGCCGTCGCCGGACAGATGGAGTTCCTCGGCGGATCGCAGCTTCCCAACGCGCCGCGTGCGATTCGTTGGATCCCGAAGCTCTGGGGCTACTACGCTGTTCGGCGGGGAACCGGCTCACGAGCGGCTCTGAAGCATGCAGAGGACCTTCTTCGCCGGGGCGGACGAGTCGCACTGTTCCCGGAGGGCGGGAGCTGGGCGAGCGTGCTTCGCCCCGCAAGGCCGGGGACGGCGTTTCTTGCAACACGCACGGGTGCATCCATCGTTCCGGTGGGAATCGACGGAATGACCGAGATCTTCACGATGCTGCGACGCTTCCGCCGGGCCACTGTTACGGTGCGCTTCGGAGACGTCATCGGCCCTTTCTCTGCTGACGGGAAGGGACGAGAGCGCCGAGACGCCCTCGACCTCATCGGCGAAACCATCATGCGGGCAATTGCCGAGCTCCTTCCTGCGGATCGGCGCGGTGTGTTCTCCGACGACAGCGGTGTCCGTGACGCGGCCCGCGATGCCGCGGCTTACCCATGGGCGCCGCCCAAGCAGAACCATCCTTCGTAGCGCTGGTTCTTGATTCATCAGGCCGGGTCGGAGTACTTTCTTCGGACTATGACTACGAGTGCGAGTGCAGGCACGGCGCGTGTCGCCCGCCGTGAACGTTGGGCATGGTACATGTACGACTTCGGGAACTCCGCCTACGCGGCGGTGGTTCTGCTTGCTGTCTACTCCGCATACTTCAAGCAGAGCGTGGTTGGTGGTGCGGTCGGTTCGTGGTACTGGGGGCTGGCACTGGGGATCGCAATGATCGTGGTCGCGATCACGTCACCATTTCTCGGCGCGATCGCCGACGTGACCCGCTCGAAGAAGAAGTTCCTCTTGCTGTATACGTCGATGGCGTGTCTCTTCACTGCGGCGCTGTACTTCGTCACCAGCGGCCGGATCGTGCTGGGAATGATCCTGTTCATCCTCGCCGAAATCGGCTATCGGAGCGCTCAGGTCTTCTACAATGCGCTGCTTCCGGAAATCGCTTCGCAGGACGAGATCGGGCGCGTCTCGGGCAAAGGGTGGGCGATCGGCTCGGCAGGAGGGATCCTTTGTTTGTTGATCGTTCTGGTGCTGATGCAGATGTTCCCGGGCGCCACGATGACCCGGCTCTCGTTCCCCCTAACCGCGGTCTTCTTCGTTGCGGCGGCTGCTCCGCTGTTCGTGGTTCTTCGCCGCCGTGACCAGACATCGAAACTCCCTGCAGGAGAAACCTATCTAACGTACCCGATCCGGCGGTTGGGGCGAACGCTGCGTCAGATTCGCTCGTTCAAGGAGTTCGGCAAATTCCTCCTGGCGTTTCTCATCTACAACGATGCGATCATCTCGATCATGAACTTCGCCGCCATTCTCGGTGGGGTGCTATTCGGGTTGGAGCAGATCGGCCTGATTCTGTTCATGATCATCGTTCAGGTTGCGAGCATTCCCGGTGCGTACGTGATGGGTCGGCTGGTGGACCGCTCGTCGGCGAAGAGAGCCATCCTCGTGTCGCTTGTCGTTCTGCTTGCTGCCGTCGTCGTTCTGTTCTTCACGCACTCCACGATGGTGTTCTTCATCCTGGGTGCCGTGGCCGGGTTTGCCCTGACCGGGATGCAGTCGGCGAGCCGTTCGTTTGTCAGCATGTTGAGTCCGGTCAAACAGGCGACCGAGTTCTACGGGCTGTTCGCCGTCACCGGCCGCACATCGTCGTTCATCGGCCCATGGCTGTTCGGCTGGATCGCCGCCAAAGCAACCGTCTGGATCCAACGGGGTGGGGAACCCCTTGTCGCCGCCGAGCAAATGGCACATCGCTACGCGCTGTTCGTTCCGATCGGATTCCTCGTGCTCGGAGGACTGCTCCTGCTGTGGGTCAACGAGAAGCGCGGACGCGCCACCGCTATGGCGATGAACGACGACGCGCCGGCCGGCTAGATCAGTCTGAAGATCCGTCGACGCTTGTTCCAACGCGGAACCCCTGCGACCGCAGGGGTTCCGTCAATTCCCCCGGATCGGCCATCCACTGTCCCCACTTGCGCGAGATGTGTTCGGTCCAGCTGTAGGTGTCGTAAGTGAACGTCTCCTCCCGGTCTCCTGTGAGCGGGATCATCGCCCCGGCCTGGCGGTAGTAGTCTTGCGCAAGGTAGCCGTCGTCCATCACTTGCATCGCGCGATCTACGCTTTCGTCGTCGGGGATGCAATAGCGACCTTCATGCAGCGAGACGTCAAGCGGGTATCGTGGACGCGTCGGTGGTGCTTCGTCTGGGTAGCCAACCGTCAACTGGACCATCGGGAAGACCCTTCTCGGCAGGCAAAGCCTCTCGGCAAGTTTCTTTGCCATGAACGGAGCCGCTCCAAGAAGGCAAGTCCCAAGACCGAGGCTCTCTGCAGCCACGATCATGTTCTGAGCCATCAGCGACGCATCCTGAAGACCAAACCAGAGCATCGCGAGGTCGTTCGCGACGATGGTCCAGTTTCGTTTGGCCATGACTCTCTCCATCCGCGCCATGTCTACACACAACGTGAACAGAAGCGGTGCGTTCCACGGGTTTCGCTTCATGTCGCGTTCCAGGACGACGCTTCCGAGCTGACCGGCAAACGCAGCTTGCTGGCCGGCGCGAACGATCGCCTCCACGATTTCGTTGGGCGGAACGTCCTGCGTGTAGCGCCGTATTGAACGATGACTGGCGAGTGTCTCGAGGACAGGATTGCTCATCAGTTCCTCCTTAGCGGTTCCGCCGGGCGTGATCGCACCGGTCGGCGGTGTACCCCCTGCGGCAGTCAACACCCGATGCGATGCACTGCTGCAGCAAGTAACGCTCGATGCGTTGCGCTCCTGTGGCAAGCAACGCCCTATAATGAACGCGATGTTCGTCGAGGAAACAACCATCAAGCGCTTGAGCACCGTTCTGCACTACCTGGGCATCGTCTGCCTGGGGTTCGCGGTACTCCAGGCACTGCCGCTTCTGGTCAGCGCCCTTTTCGCGGAAACGGTTCGTTTCCCGATGCGGATCTACATGATCCCCGCCGCATCGGCCGCAGCGGTCGGTGTGGTCCTGTTCAGCGCGTTTCGCTCCTATCGGCTTTCGGCAGGAGCCGCGATGGCCGTGGCCGCCATCGGATGGGTCGGTCTCTCGATGCTTGGCGCCCTCCCCTACTGGATTGCACTCGAGCTTTCCTACTTGGATGCGCTGATCGAAGCCGTGAGCGGCCTGACCACAACCGGAGTCACCGTGCTCCAAGGTCTGGACGGCCTTCCGAGAAGCCTTCTGTTCTGGCGAGCCATGACCCAATGGGTCGGCGGCTTGGGGATCTTCACGCTGTTCCTGACCGTTGCTCTTCGTGGCGAATCCCACAGCTTGCTCGCTGCGGAGGCGCACACGGCGTTCTCCCAACGGCTCTCCCCGGGTCTCTTCGCATCGCTGCGGAAGCTGTGGCTGCTGTATGTCGGCATGACCGCGGCCTGCGGCCTGATCCTCTGGCTCGAAGGCATGTCCCCGTTTGACGCGGTCGCGCACGCGCTCACTACGGTTTCGACCGGAGGCTTCTCCACCCACGATGCAAGCATCGGCTTCTTCCGGGCCGCAGGCTACAGGCACGCTTCCGCAATCGAAGCGACGATCGTCGTCTTCATGCTTCTCGGGGCAACAAGCTTCGTGCTGCTCTGGAACCTGCTGCGGGGCAAGCTCCGCCGGTTGCTTGGTAGCAGCGAGCTTAGGATCTGGATCCTGATGATGATCGGAGCGGGTGTGGTCGTATGGATGGGTGCCAACACGGCATCCGCGGACGGCGTGCTTCGAAGGTTGGGCGAGACGATCTTCCATGTTGCGTCGGTCGGAACCTCAACCGGCTTCACCACGCGGGCGTTCGCCGATCCTTGGTTCTCTGACGCGGCGCGGCTCGTCATGATTGCGCTGACCGTTATCGGTGGGTGCGTGGGCTCGACGGCGGGAGGGCTCAAGGTCTTCCGGATTGCTCTCTTGGCTCGATTGACGACGCATCAACTGCGGCGTTCAACACGTACACCTCACGAACGGACCGTCCTGATTCACGACGGCACCCTCGTTGGCCGGCCGACGATGGACCATGCGTTGGCTGTGTCGTTCACATGGGCCGTCTACCTGATCGTCGGCTCGGTGATCACGGCGATGCTCACCGGCCAAGACGCCCTCACGTCAGCATCCGCAACAACCTCGGCGCTGAGCAATGTGGGTCCGAGCTTGATGCCCGTCGATGCGATCGTTGCGTTCAATCCGGCCGGGAAACTGTGGTACATTCTCACGATGATCGCCGGACGGCTGGAGATTCTGCCCCTTCTTCTGCTGCTCTCGCGCCGCACGTGGAGACGATAGGAGGATCTGTTGCGTATCGTGATCGCCGGATTGGGGTTGGCGGGACGTCGGCTCCTTTCACAGCTTGTCGCTCACGGTCACGAACTCGTGGCCATTGACCTCAATCAAGGGGTGTGCGATTTCGCCGCATCCTCGCTTGGTGTCGTCGCCTTGTGCGGGAACGCCACAGACATCAACGTGTTGGAGGAGGCGGATATCGGGCGCTGCGATGTCGCCGTCGGCCTGCTGCGGGAAAGCGCCGACAACCTGGCGTTTGCGATCCTCGCTCGCAGCGTCGGGGCGTCACGAGTGATCGCCCGAATGCCGAACCCACAGTACCGTACAGCGTACGAACAGGCCGGCGTGTCGACGATCATCGACACAACGTCCCTCTTCCTTGACGAGTTGCTGTTGGAGATCGAGCGGCCGGATATCCGTCGACTGGTTGATTTCGCATCGGGGCGCGGCACCGTCGTGGTCGTAAGAGTTGTCGAGAGATCCCGTGTCGCCGGGAAGACGGTCCAGGAGATCTACGAGGATCGGAGGAAACGCCACTCGTTCACGATCGGCGCCATCGTCCGGTCGTTGGATAACGCGCTCATCCTTCCCACCGGCGTGGAGCGGCTTCGCCCGGGGGATCGTCTCTTGCTGGTGTGTTCCGCGGCCTCGGCCGATGAGGCAGCCGACTACTTCGAGGCCAAGCGGCGATGGCGTCGAGCGGTCCGTTCGCGCGCCGTGGGGCGCGATCTCGACGCAATCGATGCCATCGTCGAGTCGAAACGCAGCGACGAAGGCGAGCGGTTGGCCGGCGAAGGGCAGCCCGCCGCTGATCTCGAAGAGAGTTCGTCTACGGCGCCTCCGCTTGATCCGTGATCGTGCGTGAAGGGGACTGAACCACAAGGACCTCGGCGAATACGACCTGAAGAAGGGGCTCCGCTCCGTCTCCCAGGATCAGCGTTGCCTCGGTGCGCGTTGGATCCGAGAAGCCCGATTGCTCCCGAAGAAGCGGACTGTACACCAATCCGGACTGGCGAATCGCGCCGTCGCTTCTTCGAAGCGCGTCGGCGATCATCCACCACCCCTTGATCGAATCCAATTGGGCTTCGTCGCCCCCGGAAGCCGCCATGACCTCGAATCGAGCCGCCCCGGCGAGAAGCGCATGCGTCTCCGGGAGCGGGACAGAACCGGTTCCCGTTCCCCCGAGAACCACGCGCTCCTCGAAAACGGAGGAACTTGCGTCAAGTACCGCCGACCCGCGGAGTTGGGTGAACTGCAGGGACTCATTGTTGTGACCGTCGACCTCAACCCAGAAATCGATCGTGCCTCCCCGCCCCGGCGTCCACGAAACCTCGATTGATCCATTGGCAGGATGAATCTCCGATCCCCCATACCCGTAGGGGGTCTGCCCCACCCCGACAACAACGGGGGCCTCCGCGTGCACGATCCACGCAGACGATTCGTCCGAAACACTTCCCATCCAGATCCAGATCGCTACACCGGCAACTGCCGCCAGCGCCACCAATGCGTACGGAATCCATCGTGCCATGGCTTCAGATCACTCCATTCCGAGTTCCAGCTCGCGGCCCTTCGGGCTAGGGCTCGACGGCAAACGGCTTCTCGAATGCCTTCACGCCGTTGAGAAACCCAATGACCGCGTAGCGTCCGGCAGCAAGTCCCGCGACATCCAGCGAGTACAGCCGCCATTCACCCTGCCGAACAACATCTGCGACCTCACGTATGACCTGCGACTCGCCGTCCAACCAGATGATGCTCATCTCGTCATCGATCTTCACCCGTGTGCAATGAATGACAAGGTTCGCCCGGGATGGGCCGCCGGACGAGTAGAACCGGCTTGTCTCCTCCCGTCCAACGTATCCGCTGCGCTTCGGCTCGACAGTTGAGTATACGCCGTACCGCAGTTCGCGCGTGTAGGTGTCAGTGAGTGTCGAGGCAACGTCCGCGGCAACCGCATCCGCAGCGGCGGCAATCAGTTCATCAGCTCCAAGAAAACGCGTCCCCATCCGCGTAACCGTTACCTCTTCTCCCGCCGAGTCGATCACGGTTTCGATCCTGCCTGTCATGGCATCCATCACGTAGATCTGGGCCAGGAGCCGAACAGATCGCTCGATCGCAGCGATGAATGTGACGCATTCGCCGTCTTCCCATGCATCGCAAATCGTCGTATCGTGCTCCACGAACTGGACGCTGTACACCATCCCGCCGACAAGCCGCGCAACCCCCGTGAGCGAACCGATCCGCGCCGCCGTGTCCGGATCGAGGAAACCGATCCCACTGATGACCTGCTCTCCGAGCAACGCATCGATCTCGGCACGGCTGTAGACTTCGATCCCCGGAGCCTGGACGAGGCGTGCCTGCGTTCTCGCGCCAACCGTATCACCCGCTCCCGCCCAGCTTGAGCTGTTCGCAAACGGGAGTACCACCACATCAAGCCGATCCATGCTGACGACGGCCCGTTGCGGAGGCTCGGGGATCACCCACGCCGCAAGCGCCGAGAGCAACGCGATTCCTATGACCACCGCGAAGAGCATCCCTTTCGTGCTGTCCATACGAACGCCTCCTTACTCACGGTACGCTTCCCGGCGTGCAGGTACAACCACCGTCCGAAGCAGCGCGTGGCAAGAACGCCCCGCGGCTGGCAAGCAGCTGATCCCAGGGGGTACGTAGCTTCTTTCGGCGTGTCACGGAGTTGCCCATCTGCATACTTGGCCCTATGGTGGTCTTGTCACAGATGCTGGGTGTGACCCGCACCACAAGGAGGAGAACATGTTGAAGGGGTTCAAGGGGTTCATCACACGCGGAAACCTGCCGCAGCTTGCGGTAGCGTTCCTCATCGGCATGGCGTTTGCCGCACTTGTGTCCTCGTTTATCAACGACCTCATCATGCCGATCATCGGCAAGCTGATCGGCAACGTTGATTTCGCCAGCCTTTACGTCAATCTCTCGGACGTCACGTACGAGTCGGCTGCTGCAGCACGTGAAGCCGGCGCCGCGGCGATCTACTACGGTGCGTTTATCAACAGCATCGTCAACTTCCTGATCATCGCCCTCGTCGCATACATGATCCTCCGAGCGGTTCAGCGGATACAGAAGGCGGAGGAGCCTGCGCCTGCGACCACCAAGACCTGTACCTACTGCAAGACGGCGATCCCGTTGGATGCGCAGCGTTGCCCGCACTGTACGTCGGAGCTGTAGCCGCGAAGACAGATCGACCGGGCTTGCGTTCGTTCACAGTTTCTCCTACATTGGAGGCATGATGAAACGATTGGGGGTCATGGTCTGTCTGTTGTTGGGGGTTGCACTTTCGGTATCTGCCAACGTATGGGTTCTCACCATCGATGGAGAGATCGGTCGCGGGAGTTCCGCGTACGTGCGGCGCGGTATCGCTGATGCCGAGGAAGCAGGCGCCGACGCCATCATGCTCGTCCTATCGACCCCGGGCGGCTACCTCGACGCCGCCGTGACCATCCGCGATCATCTTCTTGCAGCAACGCCGCGCACCATCGCCTATGTCAATCGCGAGGCGTTCTCTGCGGGCGCGCTTCTGGCGCTTGCCTGCGATACGATCTACATGGCACCGGGAGGGGTCATCGGCGCGGCAACACCCGTGCTTATCGAGGGAACAACCGTCATCGCCGCATCCGAGAAGGAGATTGCTGCAACACGATCGTTGTTTGCCGCGACGGCGGAAGCCACTGGCAAGCCCGTCGATCTGGCGGCGGCGATGGTCGATCCGGATATCGTTGTTCCCGACGTCGTCGAAGCCGGGAAGCTTCTCAGCCTGACGGCCGGCGAAGCGATCGAGACCGGCATCGCTTCCGCGGAGGCCGACTCTCTTCAGGCGGTGCTCACAGCCGAGGCAATCGACGCTCAAGGCATGGTCGAGTTCCAATCGCGCGTGGTTGATCAAATCGTCGATACGCTCACCATTCCATGGTTGGCGGCGGTGTTGATGACCATCGGGCTTGTTGGACTGTTCATCGAGATGCTGGTCCCCGGAATCGGCGTGTTCGGAATCGTTGGGACGTTGTGCCTCGTTGCGTTCTTCTGGGCGAACTTCCTTGTCGGCCTCGCAGGATGGGAGTCCATCGCGTTCGTGCTGGGTGGCTTCTTCGCTGTGCTCCTGGAGGTGTTTGCATTCACTGCTGTGGACTTCGGACTCGCCGGCCTGCTCGGCTTGGTGCTCATCGGGCTCGGGTTCTACACAGCGATGACCGGGCCGTTCACCCGCCCGCAAGACACGCTCTACGCTGTTGTCGCCGTGGTCGGGGGCGTTTTCGTCGCGATTGTGGTGGTGGTCGTACTGCTCGTGCGGCTTCCGAAGACACGCCTGCGGCTCGGCGGTGTGATCCTACCTACGGCGATCACGGGACGCGCGTTCTCAAAGCGAGGAGAGGATGCGGGGGATTCCTCAGCCGGCAGTTGGGTCGGACAAGAAGGGATCGCCGTGACCGACCTGAGACCGGTTGGGGCGGGGCAGTTCGGAACGCAGCGAATTGACGTGATCTGCGAAGAAGGGTTTCTTCAGAAAGGGACGCCGATCGTGATCACGCAGGATGAAGGCTACCGCAAGGCGGTCCGGAAAAGGGAGATATCGTGAACACCGTCGGATTGATCGTTCTGGCAGTTGTTGTTTTGCTGATCCTGTGGTTGTTTTTCTACTTCGTACCAATCGCTCTATGGATCTCGGCGCTTGCTGCAGGTGTGCCGATCGGACCGATGACATTGGTTGGGATGCGGCTTCGAAAAGTGAATCCGCATCGGGTGATCGGGCCGATGATCGCCGCGTGGAAGGCGGGGCTTCGTCCCACAGTGTCGGATCTTGAAGCGCACTTCCTGGCCGGTGGAAACGTCGATCGTTTGGTGCGCGCGCTGATTTCTTCCGACAAGGCGAATATCGAGCTCGGCTTCCAGCGCGCCGCCGCGATCGATCTGGCCGGGAGAGATGTTTATGACGCAGTAGCGATGTCCGTGAACCCTCGGGTGATCGAAACGCCCAAGATCGGCGCGGTCGCCAAGGACGGGATTCAGCTGTACGCCACAGCCCGCGTTACGGTCCGCGCGAACATCGAACGTCTCGTCGGCGGCGCAACGGAAGAGACGATCATCGCCCGCGTTGGAGAAGGCATTGTCTCCGCGATCGGATCGGCATCCTCGCACAAGGAGGTTCTCGAGAACCCGGATTCGATCTCGCGGCTTGTTCTTAACAAGGGGCTCGATGCAGGAACGGCGTTCGAGCTGTTGTCCATCGACATCGCCGATGTCGACGTCGGCAAGAACATCGGCGCACAACTGCAAACTGATCAGGCCGAAGCAGATCTGAAGGTTGGACGCGCCAAGGCGGAGGAACGTAGGGCGATGGCCGTTGCTCGGGAGCAGGAGATGAGCGCGTTGGTCGAAGAGCGCCGCGCGGCCGTCGTCGAGGCTGAAGCCGAGGTTCCACGAGCGATGGCCGATGCTTTCCGGCAAGGGCATCTCGGCATCATGGACTACTACCGCATGCAAAACGTGCAAGCCGACACGCAGATGAGAGAAGGCTTCGCCGGTCAGGATAAGAATCGCGGCACGTCCGCGGATGGCCTGACGTGAGCGGAACGTTGAGCCGGCGCGAGAAGCTCCTTCGCATCCTGGAGCGCGATCCACGAAGCGCGGTGATCCTGGCCGAGCTTCTCGCCCCTCCGGTGAGCGTCCGCCCGCCGAAGTAGACGTCGCGTGAAGCAGGTGAACCGCCTTCGCTTGCCTGCTGCCGTGACGGGTTCTACAATGTCGCTGGATGGGGAGTGAGATGCAGAGGCTGCCAGACCTACTGACTGTGACACGGGGGTTCATAGCCCTGGCGATGGTTGCCCTGGGGTTCGTCGGGCGGGAAGCGTTGACGGCCGTTGTCGTGCTGATGATGATCGGGTGGACGACGGACATCTTCGACGGACGCGTTGCTCGCCGCATTCAGAAACCCTCAACGTGGATCGGGGACCATGAGTTCACGTTCGACATGCTGATGGTTCTCGGCAGTCTCTTCTACCTTGTCCTCGCGGACTTCGTGCCACTCGTCCTTGCAGCCATCTACGTGGCGGTCGCAGCGTTGTTCATCGTCGTCTTGCGCTCGAAGATGGTGACGATGACGTTTGCCGTGCCGTGGGTTGCTGCCCCACTGTACTTCGCGTTCGTCTATGAGCGCAGCGTTGGCTTCTGGTTCCTGGGCTGGATTGTTGCGGCGCTGCTTCTTGACTGGAAGCGGTTCAAGGGTGTCGTGGTCGAATTCATCGAGAACGCCCGGGAGCTGGCGAAGCGCTAGAGATCCTCGAACAAGGAAGCCTTGTCCGAAGATGACGGCGGGGCTGTCGCCCCCAGATGTGCGTATCCTTGCTCGGTCGCGATCCGTCCTTGAGGCGTCCGTTGAATGAACCCCCGCTGGATGAGGAACGGCTCGACCACATCGGTGAGTGTGTCCTTCTCCTCTGCCAGCGCTGCCGCCAACGTGTCGAGACCGACGGGTCCGCCCCCAAATTTGTGGATCACGGCCTCGAGCACGGCACGATCCAACTGATCCAAGCCTTGGTGATCGATCTCGAGCATCTCCAGAGCGCGCCTGGCGATGTCGGCGTCGATCCTGCCCTCGCCTTTCACCTGCGCGTAGTCCCGCGCCCGTTTCAGCAGACGATTCGCGATGCGCGGGGTTCCTCTTGCCCGGCTGGCGAGCTCCGCGGCCCCTTGTTCCGTCACGTCCACATCGAGCAGTTTCCCCGCTCGCTGGATGATCGTGGCAAGCTCCGCATCGGCATAGAAGTTCAGGCGGAACGAGACCTCAAAGCGATCCCTCAGCGGGGCCGAGATCAGCCCGGAGCGTGTCGTTGCGCCGATCAATGTGAACGGCGGCAAATCAATGCGGAGTGACTGGGCGTTGGGACCCTCCCCAAGGATGATGTCGATCTTCGAGTCTTCCATCGCCGGGTAGAGGATCTCCTCGACGTTGCGACGCAGTCGATGGATTTCGTCGATGAACAACACATCACACGGCTGAAGGTTCGTCAGAATCGCTGCAAGATCGCCCGCCTTGTCGATGGCAGGTCCGGATGTCACGCGAATGTTGACGCCCATCTCCGAGGCGATGATGTGAGCAAGTGTCGTCTTGCCCAA
>Ga0272444_10001011_pt1 | contig 28044 bp, 22 predicted proteins | sample SSMForm13_FD_201033 | JGI IMG/M metagenome (GOLD analysis project Ga0272444, IMG submission 201033) | Marine sediment archaeal communities from Little Sippewissett salt marsh, Falmouth, MA, United States - SSM-Form-13 | ecosystem: Environmental > Aquatic > Marine > Wetlands > Sediment ...
CTCAGCGGTGGCCTCGATTCTTCCATCATCGTCGCCATCATGGCCCAAGCCGCCGGCGCGGCCGGAGGAGTTCGCACATTCACGGCGACCTTTCCCGGCACGGCGTACGACGAGTCCGTCCACGCCAGGCGCTTAGCAAGTCACTGTGGTACCGACCACACCGATATGGCGGTCCCTCCGCCTGAAGCGGAGCAACTGTTGGCCAGCGTAGTAGCGAGCTGCGATGAACCGTTTGCGGATTCCAGCATTGTTCCCACTTCACTGATATGCGCGGCAGCCCGCGAGCATGTGAAGGTTGTGCTCGCGGGGGACGGTGCCGACGAGACCTTTGCCGGATACGACCGCCATCGTGCGATGTGGATCGCTGATCGCGTCGGTCCCGTTGGCCGGCTCGGCATCGCCAGTCTCGCCCGCTTCGCTGACCTATGCCCACGTCGGACTGAACGCCATCCCCTGGCAAGACTAGCCCGGTTCGCAGCGCCGATCGGTAGGCGTCCGGCCGAGCGCTATCTCATTTATAAACAGGTATTTGCACCTACTCATCTCGCGAGACTGCTTCCTGCAGACGCTGTCAGCGATGTCCCTGTACAGTGGTTTCTGGAACTCTTTGACCAACCAGCCCGCCTCGATGTGGTTGGTCGTGCTCAGCGGCACGATCTGCTAACGTATTTGCCGGACGACTTGCTGATCAAGAGTGACCGGGCATCCATGGCCAGCTCGCTTGAGTTGCGGGCGCCTTTTCTGGAGCGGCCTGTTGTCGAGCTGGGACTTTCCTTGCCGCCCGCAATGAAGGTCAATTGGTGGCGGGGCAAGATAGGGCTGCGCCAAGCCTTCGCCGACATGCTTCCGCAGCAGACGCTGGACAGACCCAAGAGAGGCTTTGGTGTGCCGCTTGCCGAGTGGCTTCGTGGCAGTCTTCGGGCGGTGATGCTAGAGTCGCTCACGGATTCCGGTTTCGCAGATCGCTTTGATCTGTGTCTTGACGGTGTCCGGAGGTTCATAGGAGAGCACCTTTCTGGCCGGGAGGACCACAGTCACCGTCTCTGGGCACTGCTGGTCCTGGCTCGATGGCACCAGCACTGGAGATAGGGACGCCTCCATTGTCCCTTTGCGGCTGCGACCGGTGTTGCGATTCGTTTAGTCCAGGTTTTTTTCTTGCGATGCGATGTATGGTTGTTATTGTGTCCGCTGCATTGTCCGTCGTGCGTTCCACGTGGAACGCTTTCTCTTGGCGTCAGCTAATGGGAAAGGAGGCCCGAAATGCCTGACCAAGCCCCCCATGCCGCCCGTAAACCTCGCCTCGGAAAAGGTTTATCTGGCCTCATCGTAAATTCTCACGCTCCTGATGCTCTTTCCGGAGCCTACACCACCGTCCCCGCGGACCAATCATCTTCCCACCAATCCGTCACGCCCAGCCCAATTGTCTCTGACTTGCCCACCGCCAGCATCCTCGCCAACCCATACCAACCACGCAAAGACTTCTCGGAAACCGATCTCAAGCAGCTAGCCGAGAGTATCAGCCAGCAAGGTCTCTTACAGCCTCTACTGGTTACGCCTTCTTCCGATCCGGATGACGATACTTACATTCTCATCGCGGGCGAGCGCCGTCTGCGCGCCGCGAAGCTTGCCGGGCTAGAGAACGTCCCTTGCACAATCCGCCAAGCGACCCGCGCTGATATGCTCGAACTCGCACTCGTTGAGAATCTTCAACGAGAGGATCTCAATCCGATCGAGCGTGCTGCCGGCTATCGTGAATTCATGTCACGTCTCAGTCTTACTCAGACGGAGGCAGCTCAGCGCCTGGCCCAGCCCCGCACAACACTCGCAAATCATTTGCGCCTGCTCGACCTGTGCGACGAGCTACAACAAATGCTCGCTGAAGGTATGCTCACGTTCGGCCACGGTAAGGCCCTCGCTGGCCTCGTGGGACAACCATCGCCCCAGTTGGCTATTGCTCGGAAGACGGTGGCCGAGGGGTTGTCTGTGCGACAAGTCGAAAAGCTTGTCGGCCAAGTAAGGTCTCGCCAGACCGGTGCCCGCGCCAGTACCGCGACAGCACGACCGGCCCATAGGCCACCTTACGTGATCGATCTGGAGGAACGCCTTACACAGGCCATCGGTACCCGGGCCAGGATTCTGCCTGGTCGAACGAAGCATTCAGGCCGGATCGTCCTGGATTACTACAGCCTAGACGATTTCGATCGCATTACCTCACGACTTGGGATCGAATAAGTATGCATCCCGCTACATATGCCGATGCAATATGTAGTGTGCCCAGAGGTTTGTGGCAGGATCGGTCCGCGTTCGAATGCGGCTGTCGGATGGATGTGTTAACGGCGCGGTGAGCCTGCTGATGCAGGGCTTCAATGCCCCCTCGGCGTGTCTGTAGAGCGATCGATGAGGCTGGTCAGAGCAAAGCTATCGCCTTCTGAACTTCTTGTACGCAAGCAGTAACATCTGCGAGAGGGTCATCTGCGTTGCCCTCATACTCCAGGGATAGATAGCCGTCATAGTCCGTATCGTTCAGCATGCGCATCAGCTTAGGCAAGTCGAGCCCGCCTGTGCCAACTATCACATCCTGAGGTTCGCCATTGTCGTCGAAGGCAAAGTCCTTAATGTGAACTCCATAGAGACGGCTGCGAAAGCGCTCGACCGCCTCAAGCGGGTCCTCTCCAGCATCCAGCATCCAGGCAGTATCGAGGCACAGGCCGAACCGCTCGGAAGTCTTGGAGAACGCTGCCTCCAGTTCGGCCATCTTGCCGTATCGGTGCTTGCGACCGTGGTTATGGATAGCCACGTTAATGCCATACTCGTCGCAGAGACGGTCGGTGGCTTCGAAGGCCTCGGGATCGACGTCGGCAGTTATGGCCTCTACTCCAGCCATCTTGCAGAACTCGAAGATCTTGCGAGCGTTCCGTTCGTCGCTGGTGAACTTAACCTGCCCGTAGGAGTCCATCCTGATTCCATTTGCAGCAAGCGTGTCGAGCATCCTCCGCACTTGCGACGGTTCCACGTCGAAGTTTTGGTGGCCCGGCCAGATCTCCACGTACTTCAGCCCGACCTGCTTGAGGCAGTCCATAAGGCTTTCGAGGGGAAGGAATTTCCGGAAACAGTAGCTTTGGATACCCAATCGAAAATCAGCAGCCATATTCTCTTTACCTCACTTGCGCAGAAAGGCGCATTGGTTATTCTGTGACATTCTCCCAGAGATCAACCTGATTAAATGGCAGGTACGGCTTACCCACGATACTGGCTCTTCCGGTGTTGCCGATGTCGGCGACTTTGGCTTCGTGCGTGCCCTGTGGGCAGTCGATCTCTTGCACCTGGAAGTCCGCATTCCCGTCGTTCAAATAGACATATAGCTTCGGGTCCGGCTTCTTCTTCAGATTCATCTCGCCAACAAAAATATCGAGAGTGCCCGTATTGTTGAAATCCGCGACTTCCAGACTATGGGGATTGCACAAGTCCTCGCGAAGGGTATGGACCTTTTTGAGGTCGGGGCCTTCCAGCCAGACGAGCTTACCCGGGTAGCTTTCTCCTTCAGCAAGAATTATATCCAAAGCTCCGTCGCCATTTATGTCTGCAACAACGGCTCTTGCCGCTGCGAACGGATCGATCAACACGACATGCTTCCACGGGCTTGTCGGGTCGCCTTCGTGTTTGAAGTAGTTTGCGCCGGCCACTATCTCGTTGATGCCGTCACCGTCTATGTCAACGATCCTGAGCCCTTCCAGCACCACGTCCTCGGCGATTATGTGACAGTTTGCCTCCGGCCAAGGCTCAATCGTCGGGTCGACGGGGATATTGAAGTAGCCGAGGATTCTTGCGGTTTGGCTGAGGAACACCAGTTCGTCCTCGCCGTCTCCATCAACATCCCCGATAGCCTGATCATGGTACTTTTCGAACTTATCAGTGATAAGGCGCCTCTTCCATGGCTTGGTGGGGTCATCCGGACACTCCCACCAGAAGAGGTTCTTTCTTCTTATCTGTTCGCCGATGATAAGGTCAGGCTTACCGTTGCCTGTGAGATCGCAGACCACCCCGCCGGCCTCAAGCTCCCCGCAACCGATGGTGTGACGCTCCCAGGTGGGATACTCATACCAAACCAAGTTGGCTGTGGCCTCCATCCTGCCCTGGCCGGGAGCGAATTTCCCGCCGATTATTATGTCGTTGTAACCATTGCCACTAACGTCGGCTATAAGCGTCACATCATTTTCAGAGCCTGCGGGAACAGAATCGATCACTTTGTGCACGAACTTGACCGGTTTGACCGCCATCTGCTGTCTCCTTGTTTCAAGGCCTGAGCGCCTTGTCTGCAAACACAGAGAGACATCTTAACGCGTCAAGTTGTCGCCGGCAAGCTCGAAGCAGGGCTTTCCGTATATAGTGCGGTTCGACTTGGACCCGACCGATGGTTGTACAGGTCAGATGTCCAGGTTCTTCACCTCCAGAGCGTGCTCCTCGATGAAATCCCTTCGAAGCTCGACGTTGTCCCCCATCAGCAGTGTGAACATGCGTTCGGCCTCTTCGGCCTCCTCGGCCCGGACCCGAAGAAGCACGCGACGCTCGGGATCCATAGTCGTCTCCCACAGTTCGTCGGCGTTCATCTCTCCGAGGCCCTTGAAGCGTTTGATCTCCATGCCCTTGGAGCCGACCTGCCGAACCCCAGGGGCGATTTCAGATATGTTGTCCAACTCCATAGTCTCGGCTTCGTTCACAAGAGCATACTTAGCTGGAACTTTTTCACCGGTCACCAACTGCTCTCTTACGGCGAAGTAGTCCTCGAAGTCCAGGCCACGATCTGCTAGTGATTTGATGAGCCGCTCAATGCTCTTTATCTCGTGGAGTTCGGCGCGCTTGTGTATCCTGCTGTTGCCGTTGCCTGAAGCATCGTCCTCTGCAAGAGCGTGCTCGTTTTTTGTCAACACTTGCTCATACTCCTGCACCGAGTGACAGAACACGTTGCGTCCGTTCAGGACAATCCAGTGCGTCGGAAACTTGACATCTATGCGATGTTCGAACAACTCCCTGAAATCCAGCCCTCTGCGTTCCGTTATATGAATCATGTCACTCAACTCGTCTAGCGTACTGACAAGCTCCCGCAGTTTTGCCCCGGCAAACGACGCTGTTACGCCTCGCTTTTTTCCCTTCGGCTCGCACAACTGCAATTCCGTACCTTCCAGACCGAGATTGAGAAGCGTCCGGCGCATCTGCTTCTCGTCCAGAACGTACTCCTTGTGGCGCTTCCGCGTAACAAGGTACAGTGGCGGCTGGGCTATGAAGACATGCCCGTTTACTATCAAAGGCTTCATGTAGCGGTAGAAGAACGTCAGAAGCAAGGTGCGGATATGGCTGCCATCCACATCGGCATCGGTCATTATTATCACCTTGCCGTAACGAAGTTTCCCGACGTCAAATTCGTCTTCGCCTATTCCGCAGCCAAGCGCAGAGATTAATCTGGGGATCTCGGGGAAATTCAGTATCTTGCCCAGGCGAGCTTTCTCGACGTTGATGATTTTGCCTCTTAGTGGCAGTATCGCCTGGGTGGCCGAGTTACGTCCTTGTTTGGCCGGTCCGCCTGCTGAGTCGCCCTCCACCAGGAAGAGCTCCGTGGTGTCACGGTCCTTTGAGCGACAGTCGGCGAGCTTTCCGGGTAGCGAACCGCTCGAAAGCGCCCCCTTCCGCCTGGTTAAATCCCTGGCTTTGCGAGCAGCGTCGCGAGCCTGCATCGCTTGCAGGCCCTTGTTGACCAACCTTTTGGCTTCGGTTGGGTGTTCCTCAAGCCAGGAGGCAAGTTGTTCATTAACTACTTGTGTGACAAAGCTTTCCACCTCACTATTGCCCAGCTTGGTCTTCGTCTGACCCTCAAACTGCGGATCGGGGACCTTGACGGTTACGATGGCAGTCAGTCCTTCCCTAAGGTCGTCCCCGGACGGATTCGTTTCTTTTTTCAGCAGGTTCGCGCTGCGGGCGTAGAAGTTGATCGTTCGGGTGAGAGCGCTCTTGAAACCGGAAAGGTGTGTGCCTCCTTCGACCGTATTGATGTTGTTGGCGAAAGCGAAAAGCGTCTCATTGAAGCCGGTGTGATATTGAAGCACAATATCCGCTACGAGCATGCTGTCTGGGTCTTCTTTTGATATTAGAATCGGTCGGTGCAGAGTGGTCTTGCCTTCGTTGAGGTGTTGGACAAAGGCCAGCAGGCCCTTGTTGTATTGGAACTCCTCTTCCTTATTGGCCCGCTCGTCCTTGACCGTTATGTGGACTCCCTCGTTGAGGTAGGCCAGCTCCCGCAGCCGAGTTATCAGCACTTCGTACCGGAAGCTGATGTCCGGGAACACCTCCGGGTCGGCCCGGAAGGTCACCCTCGTGCCCGTTCGTTTGCGCTGGCCGATCTTCTTCAGGTCACTGACAACTTTGCCGCGTTCAAAAGACATGGAGTAAAGCTCGCCGTCCCTGCTTACCTCGACGGTCATCCACTCACTCAAGGCATTGACCACTGAAGCCCCGACTCCATGCAAACCGCCTGAGACCTTATAGACTCCGTGATCGAACTTTCCGCCGGCATGCAGGTGGCAAAATACCACTTCCAGAGTTGAGACCTTCTCTGTTGGATGAGGGCCAACCGGAATGCCGACACCATCGTCGCTGATCGTACAAGAATCGTCTGGATGTATGGTCACGCTGATGTTCTGGCAACGCCCAGCCATCGCCTCGTCTATGGCGTTGTCAACGATCTCCCACACGAGATGGTGCAGACCTCTTGGGGTCGTGTCACCGATATACATTCCCGGGCGCTTCCGCACCGCTTCCAGACCCCTGAGCACCTTGATCTTGCTCTCGTCATAGATGCCCGGATCGGGTGATTTTTTCTTCGTGGCCATATCCTTGGCCATACTGAAGATCTCCTTAACAGAGGGTTCTAACTCCTGGGAACCAGCGCTGTTGACTCGCCTGTCCCAAGCCCAAGAGTACACCGAGACATGGCACCTAAATTATCTCTGGTTCCGACCTCCGATGCCACCAAAAAACCTCCGGCACGGCACGAAACCTGCTTTCGTAAACCCTTTAAATATAAATTCTAACAGTTTGCGTGGAGATAGGTTGTTTGGGGTGGGGCCTGTCCGGGCCAAACTGGGGGATTCGCCCGCTCTCCCAGCCGAAATCGGACTGCCCAATCAAGGCCGATCATCACATGAAGACCCAAGGCGACATCAAACAGATCGCCAAGGAAGCTCCACGTCAACGTACTCAACCGGCAGGTCGGGGTAGATGCTCCTGAGGTACTCCGCCATGGCCATCATCCCCGGTTTCTCCGCAGTTGCGTGGTTGGCAATCAGTAGAGGCAAACCTTGGTCTGCGCAGAAGTATCCGGCATCCCAGGTGGTCATCCCATCGTCTGTAAGCAAGGCGAGGTCGATCCCCAGTTCATACATCAGTGGAAGGCGAGTAATCGCGCCTGTGCCCACGGCCATGCGATTGATTGTCCTGTCCCGATCCCCAAGAACCAGCAACCAGTCTTGGCCAAGTTGTCTGACCTTGCCCAGGACTTTCTCTGCCACTTGCTGCAAGGTCATGCCGCCTGTCAGGCATATCTTGTAGTAAGACTCTACCGGCCGGGGCTCCGTCTCGAATCCGAGGTAATCCGCCCAGGCGTCGGGGATTCCGCAGTCAGGCATCCGATCCCAGACATCGTGGCACCGGACAATGGCCATGCCGGTTTTGTCGAGTAGAAGTCTCTTCTCAGCCATCAGTCGGTCGCCCGATTCAGTGCCTGCATGACCTCGTGGCGGTCCGGCGCTGAAGAAGGCGGGCTCATGACTGATTATCAGGTTCAGCCCTTTTGCGCCCGCTTGCCGTATAACGCTGTTGGTGGGAATCCAGGTCGTCGCGATCCCATTTACTTCGAGTTGGGGGGCGCCGTGCAGGAACAGGTCAACCGTGTTGTCCCAGTCAACCCATCTGCCGACCTGCCTGAAATGGTCGTAAACCTCGTTGGCTTTCATGCTACCGCTCCTTTAACACAGCCGTACTTGCCGAACACTCCTGAGAGAGACTATGCTCTTGGTAGTCCCAAACACCAATCCAATCATGCGGGTGATGCGATGACGCCCCACGCCGATGCGAGAGAGAGCGGATATACCACGGGTCCGGATGGGAAACGCTTGAGTAAATCTGACCTTCGCATGGATGCCGTCGGAACGATCGACGAGCTTAACTCCACTATCGGATGGGTATTAGCCACCAGAGATTCGGACGCAAAGGTGAGCAGAATTTTGGGGCCGATCCAGACTGAGCTGCTGACTGTGGGTGCCATAGTCGCTTCGGTCGGGGCCGGTTCGGATTGCGCTGCCAAGGTCAAGTTCCAAGCGGAAAGCGCCGAGCGGATAAGGCGGCAGACTTCAGAGGTGACCAAAGACCTTCCCCCGTTATCGCGTTTTGTGGCTCCTGCAGGATGCGAGCTTGCCTGCAGGCTGCACATTGCCAGAACCGTTTGCCGTCGGGCGGAACGGGCCGTTGTCAGGGTGGCTGAACTTTCTCCGGACATGCCGGGCACAATACTTCAGCATATCAACTGCCTCAGTGACCTCTTGTTCGCACTCGCCAGGATGGCCAACTCCGAACGAGGCCATCCGGAGAAAACTTGGCGGGGTGGTGACTGGCAATGAACCTTCCGTATCTGACCTGCGATCTGCCGGGTACAGGCGGGGTCATACGCAAACGCCTGGAGGACTTCAGGGTCCAGGAAGTTCCCCTTTACGATCCTTGCGGGGAGGGTTCGCACGTCTATTTCCGGGTGCTCAAGGCTGGTATCTCCACTCATGTCGCCGTCCAGCGCATTGCCAGGCATATGCACGTCCGGCCGACGGACATAGGCTTTGCAGGATTAAAGGACGCCAAAGCCATCGCCACTCAGATGATGAGCCTGGAACACGCCGATGCCGAAAAGATCGCCGGCTACCGCGATAGCCAGCTCGAGGTAGTCTGGACCGGCAGGCACGTCAACAAACTCCGCATGGGTCACCTGGCTGGCAACCGATTCCAGATCCGTATTCGGCGAATCGGGGATGAGCAACTGCGGGCCGCTCAAGATGCCCTGAATGTGCTCGTCCAGAGGGGTGCTCCGAATTACTTCGGGCCGCAACGGTTCGGGCTCCGCGGAGACACTGCGGAACTCGGAAGGGCCCTCGTGCGGGATGACCTGCAAGACTTCGTCGAGCTTCTGTTGGGACGCGCTAAGGCCGACGACCCGGTGGATTGCCGGGCGGCCAGGGATGCATTCGATGCCGGATACCTTGACCGCGCACTACAGCAATGGCCGAGGCACTACGTTGACCAGCGAAGGGCATTGTCTGCCTATAAAAGAAAACACCGTCCCTCGCAGGCGCTGGCGGCGGTTGATAAGAGGATGCGAAGGCTATACGTCTCGGCGTTCCAGAGCGGCATCTTCAATGACGTACTCAAACGCCGTATCCAGAGCATTGATCAGGTCTTTGTCGGAGACCTGGCCAAGAAGACGGATACGGGGGGAGTGTTCAGTGTTACGGATGTCGATGCCGAGAAGCAACGTGTTGAGAATTTTGAGATCAGTCCGACCGGCCCGATCCCCGGATACAGGAGCTCCCTTGCCACAGGCGCGCCTGGCGAACATGAACTCGCGGCGCTTTCGGCCAGTGGTGTCAGCCAAGGCGATTTCAGACGATCCGGAACGCTCAAGATCAAGGGTGCGCGGCGTCCACTGCGGATGCGCCTGGAATCACCCGTCATTTGTGCCGGACAAGACGAACATGGCCAGTATATTGAGCTCGCCTTCACTTTGAAAAGCGGATGCTACGCGACTGCGGTTCTCCGGGAGATCATGAAGCGGGACGACTGAATAAGCCAAGCCTATGGCCGGCTCGGTTGCGAGGCCCTTGTGCAAGGCTGACCTGCTCCACGCGACAGGTTCTTGAGCATCTTCGTCAATCCGCCAACCGGGTCTAATGGGCCGGACGCAGCAGAGATCAGTTCCGCAAAGAAGCCGACAGTTGCGTCGGATAGATCCTCAACGGGCTCCTTGCTGACTTTGTAGTCGCCCCACCTGCCGGTCACATGGACTCGGGTCAGCTTGTTGGTCAACGCTGCCGCGACATTCACAACCGGTATCGCTTCCAGAAGGTTGCTTACGCCTTCCAGCCGCAACGTTGCCAGGTAGAAGTCCAAATCGCCTGTAACCAGATTTACCGTGCCTTCCTTCTCAAGTCTCATTGCCCGGAATTGGTCCACTAGTTCGCCTTCTGTGAGCGTAGCCACGGAACCGGCCAAGTCGAACACTACGCGCAGTCTGGACTGAGATGCGGGCAATTGCCCAGGACCCTCCAGTACCGCCAAGACGGCACGAGTGAGTGTGGGTCTGCTTGGATCGACGCCATCGACTCTGACTGTTCCCGCTCCGGTCATGCCGGACAAACCCACATCCGGGCTCGCGACCTGCAGGTCCAAGGACACCAGGCCGGGGGTGACTTCTTGATGTCCAAGAAGTCTGGAAATGTCCTTGAGGCGAAGGCCCTTGGCAACGATCGATGCCCTGTATTGCCCGCCCGACTGTGTCTCTGGAGGCAGATTAACGTGCGCCTCAAACGTCCCTCCAAAGGCCGTCCCTTCGGAACAGACCTGCACTGAGCGGTCCTGATTCCGAACGGCTGAGATGTTCGCCGTGGCAATTCGGCCCGCGCTGCGCAGGACTAACTGGACTGATTCACAAACCTTCACGATGCGGGCCTCATCCAGCTTCAGTTGTTCGCCTACTCCCCGGTCGCCCTGCAGCTTTACAGACAGATTTGTAATCTTGACCGACTGGAGTTTGGCGGCAGCATCTATCGGAACTTCCGGAAGTTTCAGCGGTAGATCAATCCGGCCCTGTGCGGCGCTCAGCGTAATGGCCAAGCCAATCACGTCGATGCTGGTTATCACCGGCTTGATCGTTGGATAACGCTCCATGTGGAATATAATCTGCTCGGCTGTCACCTTGGTCGAGCTGCCAGGCGCGGTAAGCTCAACTTCGCGCATTCCTACCGGTCCAAAGAAGTTGTAGTTCACCTTTCCAACGTTAACGGGGCCCTGCCAAGATTCAGCCAAACTCGCTTTGAGTTGCCGACGCGCAATCGAAGGACCCACGGCCCACTTTCCAGCCGCTGCCACGCACGCGAGTATCCCGATGAATAACATCAGGACAATCAGCAACAGCTTCTGACGCGACTTCAATCGCTTTGCCACGGCGGCTCCATATATTGGCTTGGTTGAGATGCCCGGTCAGCCTACAATTCTTGCCATGCATGCCCGTGTTTGCAAGGTGGCTACATGCTTGATGTTAGCGGGATTGCTTTGCGCCTGCGATGGCACCATCGAACCCATATACATCAGCAGGCCCGATATAGAGCCCAAGATTCGTTACAGCGATCTTGCTTCGGTGCTCAAGGGAGTCGTCAACTCCGACGGATTGCTTATTCCGGATGCGTTGAGAGAACGATCCGACCTGCTGGACCGCCAGTTGGCGCTGCTCCAGGAGGTAGGACCAAGCGCCACCCCAAACCAGATACCGAAAGAGGAGGACCGCATCGCGTACTGGTACAATGCGAGAGCAGCCTGGGCGATGAAGTTGTCGCTTGTGTACGGCTTCCCAAAGAGGTTTTCTCCAGACAGCCTCGCCGGCAAGCAGTTCATGCTCGACGGGAAGGCGATGAGCCTCGCCGAAATAGACGAGGTATTGGCAGAATTCGATGATTGGCGGATACCGATCGCGGCGCCCGGAATAACGCTTTCCCGAGCGAGGCTTCCAGAGGAGCCGTTCGAGGGTACAAGCATTCGCGAGCAAGTTAACGAACGCCTGAACGAATTCATACACGATCGGAGAAGGTTCGTGATCGACGTTCAGCGCAAGCACATTCTCGTTCCGCCCGTCCTGTGGGCATTGCGGGAAGATCTGATATCACTGCATGAGCAAACATACGGGGCAAAGGGGGCGAACTTCACAACGGCTCTATTGCCGCATATTCAAGGCGGGGCGATGCGCCGACTTCAGGATGCCGTGGGATATAGCGCAAGTTGTGCGCGCAGACAAGCCCTTGGCGCGTTCCTTATAGAGGACTGGCGAATAGGCCTGTAGGCCTCACTTCTTCCCTCTGACCGACTTATTGACCGGTTTGGTCCGGCTCCGCTTGCGCTTGGGTTTGGCTTGGCCGGACTGGAGGACTCTCTGCGCCTTTTTAAGATCAACGAGCTTGAACGCCGCAGTTGTGCGCCCTCCGTATGCCCCTCCCGTGCAGTAGGCGTAGGTGATGTTGACGTGTTCGGCAGCCAGTTTCTGGCTGATCTTTGCGAAGGCGCCCGGTTTGTTCTCTAGCTCAAGCAGCAGGACCTCGCTCTCGGTCCACCTGTCGTGCGCGGTTCCGAGCACCTTGCGTGTTTTCTCCGCATCGTCGCAGACGATGCGCAAAGTTCCGTGCTCGCCGGAGTCCATCAAGGCCATGGCGACGATATTTATCTTTGCCTTGGCCAAAGCGCCGGCGACCTCCGAAAGCACTCCGGGCTTATTGATCAGGAACACTGAGAATTGTGTAGCGACTTCCATAGCCGTTCCTTTCGATACCGCGGACAAGGAATGTTATCGACAGTCAGCGATAGTCTCAATGACAAGTTTGTACGAACTTGGCAAAGCTATCCGCCGCTTGCCTTTCCCCGTTGCTCCCATAGGCGAACTGCTTCGGGCCTGCGTCCGTATATAGGCGCCAGTTGCCGAGGGTCGGTGAACCTGCCATCTGCGGCAAGCCTTTTGCCAACCTGCCAAAGACCCTCTGCGGTCGGTAAGTGCAAGGAAGGTTCAGCGACATCAATTCCAGGCCCGGAGACCTCAACATGTTCAAGAGCCTCTCCGGTCAGCAAAAGAGGCTTCGGGGCACTCCGTAGAAACTCGTTGGCGGACATAACTGTTCCGGGCCAGTCCACATGGACCTGCCCCGCCCGGCGAGTAAAGAGGACCGCGTAAACCTGTTCGCGCTTGGCCGACAGGAGCACACCCAGATGCTGCCAATCAACTCGGCGCATGTTCTCGGCGATCACTTCAGCGGAAGGCACGGCAACACACCTCAGCCGAGGAAGCAATTGGCACATGGTCTTGACCACGCTCATACCTATTCTCAACCCCGTAAAGCTGCCCGGACCCGCCGAGACGCAAACCTGGTCCAATTCGCTCGGGGCTATCCCCGCCGAAGCCATAGCTCCGCTCAGCCGCGATATCAACTCCACTGTGTGACGCGAAGATGCGTCGAAGGTTACGGACTCAAGAATCTCATGGCCTTGTGCAAGGACTATCCCGCCGGTTCGGCAGGAAGTCTCTATGGCAATTAAGGTTTCGCTGTGCATCATCGAGGCCGCCTCTTATGATCCGGGTGGAAATTCTAGCGGCATGGACGGAGATATAGAAGTCGGTTGTCTCATTGAGTCTCAGGGAGGGGCAAACGGTTTGACAGCGAACCCGACTGACCGCTAGCATGGTCTTCTTGGCACGCTGAGGATCGGCCATGATAGCAGTCATAGGCGACATTCACTCAAATATAGAGGCCCTCCGGGCGGTGTTTGCAGACATCGACTCTCGTGGTCAGATCGAGCAGATCATTTGCCTGGGAGACGTCGTCGGCTATGGTCCCAGTCCGCGCGAGTGCTTGGATTTGCTTGCCGAGAGAGATCCTATCTGCCTGATGGGCAACCATGACTACGCGGTTCTCTACGAACCAAACAATTTCAATATGGGCGCCGAGACTGCCTGTTTCTGGACCAGACAGCAACTCGAAGACGAACCCGACCAGCAGAAGCGCAACGCGCGATGGGATTTCCTGGCAAACCTCGCCGTCAAGCAGACATTGTCCGGTGACGCCTTCGGTTTGGGCAAGCTGGTGTTCGTGCACGGAAGCCCGCGGCGACCCATAAACGAGTATGTGTTCCCGGACGATGTTTACAGCAATCCCAACAAGATACATGGTCTGTTCGATCGGTTCAGCCATATCTGCTTCGTCGGACACACCCATGTTCCCGGCGTGTTCACAGACGCACCCGATTTCTATAGTCCCGACGAGTTGGACATGGTTTACGAAGTGGAGCCGCCTCGCAAGGCGATGATCAATGTCGGTTCGGTAGGCCAGCCTCGTGACCGTGATAACCGCGCCAGTTACGCAATCATCGAACCAGGGCTAGTACGATTCGTCCGTGTGCCTTATGAGGTGGAAGGCGTCGTCCAGCAGGTTCTTGGCATCGCGGAACTGGACGACTACATCGGCATCCGACTCAAAGAAGGTCGTTGATCCGCTGGTTTCTTGCTCACCTGTATCACAGCTAAGTGGAGCTGCATGTGAACTCAAGAAAACTCATTGTTTATCTGCTTCTGTTCGCCTTGAGCCTTTTGGCGATAGGCTTCTATGTGGCCTCGCAGAAGGCCACCCGACGAACGGCCCAAACGCCCTCTCAGACTCAGCCTGGCTTCGAAGAGGCATCAGTGCCGACGTCTCAGGCCGAACCGGAACCAACCACCGCGCCCACTACCAAGCCTGTGTCCGCGGTGGCCCAGGCAGAGGCGCCCGCCCTTGCCGAGCCCACTCAGGCGGAAGACACACTGGAGATCTACGCAGGAGAGAGTCCGGAAAGACTGGTTAACCTTGGCTCTCTCGACCCGCGCAGCGGATACAAGTTCCAAGCAGAGTTGAGTTCCCGGGGAGCCGCCATACGCAGGCTGAAGCTTTCCGAACACTTCGCTACTGTGTCAGATAAGCGACTCTACAATGCGGGCCCCGACAACTACGAGAGAATCCGCCTTCAGGATCCGGACAAGTACAAAGGGCATTATGCCCTGCTGGCGCCTGTTGGCCAGGACGGCCAGAGCCAGCAACTGGCGCTGGCGACTGGACGGTTAAGGCTATCGATCGAGGGCGAGTCGAGACCGATTGCCAACAATCCCCTTGACCTCTCCAAGTGGAATTGGTCCTGCGTCAGTGCCGACTTGCCTGAAGGAAAAACTGACTGCCAGACGGCTGTCTTCGAGATTGTGCTTCACGCCGGTGCAACAGAACTGGATGCCAGACCTCTCTTACGAGTGCGTAAGACCTACTCACTCAGCAAGACCGATTACTCAGTGGATGTCCGGCTGACTCTGGAGAACCTCTCCCAGCAGCAGTTGGAGTTAACTGTGGAACAGGCAGGGGCCACCGGCATCTCCAAGGAATCCTATCAGAATGACATGCGCCGGGCAGCCTATGGGCGACTGGATACGGAAGGGCAGCGAGTACAGCCGAAACTCGAGGGCATCGGAGATGCCCAAAAGATCGCACAAGGCGACGAAAACCTAATTGGCAGAAGCAGCGACGAAGATCCGGTTCTATGGGTCGGATTCGTCAACAAGTTCTTCGGATCGATGATGTACCTGAGGCCTGTCGCGGAGGGTCGGCTTGAGGCGATCGCCTATGGAGCGGAGTTCTACCTCAGGTCCGCCGAGGAGCGTCCCGGCATGGTCACTTACCTGACCGGAGTGCGCATCCCGAAGCTACAGGTCAAGCCCGGAAGGGCCTGGGACATCGACTTCGATGTCTATGCCGGCCCGAAGCGGCGCGACACCTTCACTAACGAGAAGGACGAGAGCTTCAGGCCCCTCTACAAAGAGCTGAACTACATAGGCACTATCGACTTTGGCGGATGCCCTTGCGCGTTCAATTGGCTGACGCTGGCAATGATGTGGTTGCTGAGCTTCTTCTCCTCCACGGTCGCTTTCGGCAACTATGGTGTGGCGATAATCATACTCGTCCTGTTAGTTCGGCTTGTACTGCACCCCCTGACCAAGAAGAGTCAGGTCTCGATGATGCGGATGCAGAAACTCGCGCCGCAGATGCAGAAGTTGAAGGAGAAGTACGCCGACGACAAGAACGCGCTGAACAGAGAGATGATGAAGCTCTATAAGGAACAGGGCACCACGCCTTTGCTGGGCTGCTTGCCGATGTTTCTGCAAATGCCCATCTGGGTGGCGCTGTTCACCGGTCTGAGGGCGGCTGTGGAACTTCGCCATGCCGCCTTCCTTCCTGTCTGGATTACTGACCTGTCCGCCCCGGATGCGCTGTTGGCGCTTCCTTGGGACCTTCCGTTTGTCGGTGCAAGCTTCAACCTGCTTCCGATCCTGCTGGGAATCGCGATGTTCTTCCAGCAGAAGTTCACGCCCACTACCGCTCAGCCTGGCGCAGGTAGCGACCAAGCCCAGCAGACGCAGAAGATGATGAAGTACATGTTCCCCCTCATGCTGCCGGTTCTGTTCTACAAGGCGCCTTCAGGCCTGACCCTGTACATAATGGCTTCCACGTTCGCCGGCGTTCTCGACCAGTATTTCGTCCGCAAGCACATTCGTGAGAAAGAAGCCGAGGAAGCAGCAAGGCAGACGACCATAACGGTTCCGGGCAAGGTTGCCCGAACAAGCAGGCCGAAGAAACCGAAGGGACCATTCTGGGTCAAAAGAGGCTGACAGATTTCTGGTTGAAGTCGAAATCGGCTCGGTTAGTGATCTCCAGTAAGCTCCTTCGATAGAGACAGCGCCTTCGCCAGGGAAGGCGCGTCCATGAAGGCGATTTGCCCGTCGGCGAAGAGCACGAGCGTTGGCTTGCCGTTGTAGTTTTCCGGCCGTTCGTAGGCCAAGACTACCTCCTGCGGCTTGTCGTACGACCACAGATTGCCGGACCCCACCCAGATGTAATCAATCTGACTGCCAAACTTGCCGTCAACCAGCCTTGGGGGAGGTCTGTCGCTCAAGGGGCTGACGAAGGTCTCCGTTGATTGCAGGTATTTGTCGCCTAGTGCCGCCAGATCAGGCGGAAGCGAACCCTCATGATCGTCTGCATAGAGCATTATTGCGAGGTGTATGCTTTTCAACTTGGTCTGGGAAAGCGCTTTTCTGGCGTTTGCCTTTGCGCGTTGTAGAGCAATCGCCGGGCCAGCGAGCAAGACCGGACCCCCAAACGGCACTGCGGAGAGACCTATCATCGGTAGTGAACCGTAGCTGGAGAATGTCACGCCTCTGGCATCACTTGACACCGTCGTCGTATCGACCCAGAGGTATTTCTCCAAGGTTGCCAGCGACGGGAGCCAGTCAATACCGGCTTCGATGTTGGATTGGTTCTCCAACATCCCAGCACCAAGTGTCCAGCCGAGAAGCGCTGATCCGTACAGATGTCGAGCGATCTGGGGCGAGTTGACGTAGGAGAGTATTGACGCGGATTCGTGGAGTCGGGATCGCGTCTTTCGGTAGCATGGATCAGCGGTGATAGTTGTGGCTGCTGTGTCCCTCCCTATCACCGAAGCTATGATTTGCGGCCAGCCCGCAACATACAGACGGCCTTCATGGATTGCCCAAGCCGGCGCCATCGGTGATTGTCCGTTGCCTATGGTCAGATACGAGATCTCCGCCCGTTCGGCTAGGTACTTACGAATGACAATGCCGGTTGCGCCGTCTGACTGTGAACGGGAGTAGTCCTCGATCTTGGCAAAGGCGTCTAGGAGCTTGTCGCTGTCGCGGATCGGCAGAGTGAGCACTGTGCCCGTCAGGAAGCCTCCTTGGCTGGGCGCGCCGGCGATTACAAGCGTATCACCGAGGTTTGCTATCAAGTCTCTGGCGACGGACATCCCGGTGCTTCTCTCCAATTCACCAACCTTGCCATCCAAGGCCTTCGCCATGTCCGGGTCAAGCATTTCAAGGCTATGGCGCAGTTCGGCCCACAGCACATCGGGAGACCCCTTCATCGCCAAGAAAAAATCCGCATCAGCGGGTACTGTTGCTAGGTCATCTTCCGACAACGGTGCGCCTGCCAATGGCATTAGCAGCCCGCGATGGGGCGCCGGGGAGAACAGCTTCATCTTCGTGTGAAAGCCGCGATCAACGATCCGGGCTGAACAGGCCAACGCTTCGCACTTGCCCAGGCCTAGGGCATCGGCGATCTTCTTGACAGCGGAAACCGGGCGACTGTCGGGGTTCTGGTCACCAGTGCGGGGGGATGTAACCCCATCAAGCCGTTCGAGAATTCTGCGAACATCGACGTAGATGGCTATTTGCTCGTTCGGGCCTGCTACATCCTGCCAACACTTTCTGAAATTGTCCACCATCTGTAGAGATGCTTGCCTTGTCAAGGACGCGAAGCTCTCCGCGACAGCCAGATTCGTCGCCAAGAAAAACACGCGTTCCTTGAAACCGAACGAGATCTCTTCCAGGCCTGCGGGGCCTCCCCGTAAGACCCTCAGCCTGTCCGGACCGACGGACTTCTCGCTGACATCAAATTGGTCCGGCAGTTTCTGGAGGAGTAACGCGAGTTCGCGCTGGAAACTCTCGAGATCGCTGCCAAGGTCAACCACGACCAATACGTTCACACTGTCAGCCGCAAAGTCCAGGACTGATACACCAACGGGGTGCTGCCAACATATGCCAGCCATAGACCACAAATGAGAAAACAGTTCTGCCTGTGTCTGTTCCAGGCGATCCGTCACCAATGTGCTCAGAGCCCCGGCGATCTTGCCGACCGAACGCTCCTGCACTAATTGGCCCATCGCCGAACCATCGAAGACAAGGCTTCGCCCAGCCCAGCCAACGTACACCAGCGCATCCCTTGGAACGCAGTCGGACATTGGCGCCACAGCCGAAGCCGGTGCCCAGAAAACAAATGAGATCAACAGCGTCCCTATTAAGCCTAAGCGCATCGCGCACCTCCCGCAGTCAACATGATGACTTAGCCCATGAAGAGGCCGGGCTCAACTGCCATTGACAAGGCAGAAAGTGATTCTAAACGGCAAACGTAACTGCCATAAAGGCTTTTCTGGCGGCGCCGGTCGACTGGAGTCCGAAGTTAGGTCTGCTGGTCTGCAGCTTGTTTGCTAACATATCTGACATGAGACTACCCACTGCGATAGTCCCTGCTGTTTTGACTATGGTCGCTCTTGGATGCGGCAACAGCGCCGCTCCAGATCTCGGCGAACCGCTTGCTATAGAATCAGCCAGCGAGCCTTGGCAGACCGGGGGTACCGCAGGCGAAGTGCTCACTACGGAACACTATCGCATCTATACCACTGCGAAGAGGCGAATGATCGTCAGCAACCTACCGGGCTTCATGGAAGCCGCCTATACGCAGTATCTGGACATGACTGGTCTGGACCCAATCCCGGGGGACAGACGTTTGACGATCTACATGATGGCCACCCGCAGTGAATGGGCGCTGCTTACCGAAAACGTGATGCCGGCCCGCCGGACCGGGGTCCTTTCCATAGAGGCTGGCGGATACTACTACAAGGGCTCTTGCGTCTTCTGGGACATAGGCGGGGCAGGCACTTTCCAAGTTGCCGCTCACGAGGGGCTTCACCAGTTTCTGGACCACCGCCTGCGCGACCGGTTACCTATGTGGCTCGAGGAAGGCCTGTGCGTATCTGCCGAGGGACACCAGATCCACGATGGCTATGTCACATTCACTCCGAACAGGAATCCATTTCGCTTCAGCGCTTTGAGGACGGCTTTAGTTGAGCGGCATTGGCTGCCAATCGCGCAACTGCTGCCAATGGACGCGGGAGACGTGATACAAAAAGGTACACGTCGGGCTGTCAGTTACTACGGCCAGCTTTGGGCAATGTCGATGTTCATCCGCGGCCACGCTGCATACCGCCACGGGTTAAAGCGAATTCTAGCAGATGCAGAAGCTGGCCGGTTTGCCCAGACTCTCGCAGTGCCGAGTGATTCCTTCGACCGCCTCAAACGTCTTGCAAGGACCTACAATCGGCAGATATCCGAGCCAATCTTCCGCCACTACATTACTGAGGATCTGGCCGGATTTGATCGTGAACTAAAGAACTTCGCCAGCAGGCACGTGGATTTGAGATAGGACCTCGCCTTTCCCTGCGACCAGTGCTGCCGGCCAGCCCGGTTCCCGCTTGGGTAGATCTGTTACTGAGACTGCAGCAATTCCTTGGCTTCGCCCACCAAGTAGAATGAGCCGCAGATACAGACGATATCTTCCCTGCTAGCAGCACTTTGCGCTACCTGTATAGCTTCGACCAAGTCCTGCGTCACTTGCGCCTCGCGCCCGCACATTTCGGAATACGCCGCTGCCAGGTCTTGGGGGTGCGCTGCCCGTGGCGAGTTGCTGGCCCTCGTGAAGATGACCTTGTCCGCACCCGTGCCGATCCGGCCAATCATGCCCGGAATGTCTTTGTCCGCTGCACATCCGAAGACCATGACCATCGAGTCGTAGGGTATGTGCTGTCCTATCGCTCGCAGCAAAGCTTGCATTGACGCAGCATTGTGTGCTCCATCGACCAGAATTCTCGGGTCCTCCGAGATCATCTCCATTCGTCCCGGCAAGCTGACGCTAGAAAGGCCTTCCACTGCCTGGGCGTCGTCGATCCGCATGCCTTTCAGTTTCAACTGGTCAAGGAGCGCCAGCGCCAACCCGCAGTTAATCGCCTGGTGCTCCCCGAGAACCGGTACGGGCAAATGCTCAAACTTACTCTGCGGAGTCGTCAGGCAAATCCTCGCATGACAGCCCGTTTGCCGGGATGACTCCACGCGGTAGCTGAAATCAATGTCCTCGCCGGTGAACATCAGTCGGCTCCTGGCTTCCTTTGCATGCCTCCTCAGCACGCGCTTGGTCTCGCTGTCCTGTGGGACACTGACCACCGGCACGTCCCGTTTGAATATGCCCGCTTTCTCGGCTGCAATCTTGGCCACCGTATTGCCCAACTGGTACGTATGGTCCAGCGAGATGCTCGTAAGTCCGCAGACGTCCGGCTTCAGCACATTGGTGCTGTCGAGCCGACCACCCAGGCCCGCCTCGACGACCGCGATATCCACCTTCTGCTGCGCGAAGTGACAGAACGCCAGCGCCGTCACGATCTCGAAGAAGGTCGGCGTGCTCGTCATCTTGTCAACCTTCGGCTGGGCCTTGGCGATCAGCTTGGTCATCTGCGTTCGCGGCACCATCTCCCCGTTTACGCGAATACGTTCACGAATGTCGCAGATATGCGGCGAGGTGAACAATCCGACCTTGTAGCCGCAGGCACGCAGCATTTCGGCAAGCATCGTTGCCGTCGAGCCCTTGCCCTTGGTCCCGGCAATGTGAACTGTTCGAAACTTCTTGTGCGGATCGCCCAAGTTCTTTAACAGCAACTTCATACGATTGAGATTGAAAGTGTCGCTGTTATAGCGCACCCGCAGCATCTGCTCGTAATCGGTCTGCGAAAACAGATACCGAAGCGCCGAATCATACGTTCTGACTGGCTTGCTGCGAGCTGGAGCTTTCCGTGCTGCCACCTTGGAGCGAGTAGCTGTCGCCATATTGCGGCGAAGTATAGCACGCGACGGGACCCAATGTCAAGATCACGCCGCGAAAACGGGCCAAATTACCCACTTTTCGCCCCAATGGCCTGGTTCGGCCGGCTTCGCCGCAAACCGCCGAGAGTCGCCCGTCCGGGGCCATCATCGCACAGTCGCGCCGGCCGCGTACCGCAACGGCCCGGATTGCGCCCAAACACTCCGAATCGCCCCGGAACGCACCAAATCGCACCAGATCGTTCCGAATCGCACGGAAACGTACAAGTTCCCGGCATGCCAACGTGTTCTCCGTCATATTCTTAGGCCCTTGGCCTGCGCGCAGAAAACCTCGCGCGTTCGGATTCCGGGACCGCGGAACCAGGAGCCCGGAACCGGTAGAGCGGAGCCTTGAACCGGAACGAGGAACTGGCAGCCGGGAACGCGGCGCCCGGCGCAGCACAATCGCGCCCGGATGTGGGTGCCACGCTCGGGCCGTATGCAGAAGTGTGCTTGTCGCGGCTGTAGTGCAGCCCGGCCGCCCTCGGCTGGGGGCATGCTTGGCCTCTACCTTTGGCGAAAACGCATGGCCACGCCAGCGTGGCTGTGGCAGCCACGGCACACGTATTTGCTCTCTATTCGATTGTCAAAGAACATGTCGGGCAAGGATGCCTGACGTACCGACTACCGACTACCGAAAACCGAAAATCGCGCACACTCATCGCGCGGGCCACCTTTACGGACGACCTACACGTTTTGCGCGCGCAAACGGCACGGTTGGCGCTTGGTGCGTTCCGTTACCCCCGGCCCGGCCGGTCGTAACAAATCTCCATTTTCCGACGCTGCTTTCCGCATCCGCGCGCAGAAGTGCTCGCGCAAAACGGTGACCTGCGCCGGGTAAATATGGGTGGCACCCGTGTCTGGAAGCATAACTGCAGGACAGCGCAGAAGAAACTGTTCGATTAGGGCAAGGCAGTGCGCTACAACACTGCCGCTTCTTGCAGCGCGCGGCGGAAGATCGGGCCGAACCGGCTCGGCAAATGGGACAGGAGGTCTTCTACGGGAACGGTCTTGCGATGAGCTACTTCGTGGGCAGGCAGCCATTCGTCGAGTCTGACACGCGCAAGCCATAAGGACCGCACCAGGACCAGGCCTTGTTCAGGCCCACTCTCGCATTGGCTTCGGCAGAACCCGAGAAGCTGCGCTTGCGTGACCTCGGCGCACGCTTCTTCCCGCATCTCTCGTCGAAGCGTCTGCTCCCACGTTTCGTCGGACTCCCGCCTGCCGGCAGGCAAGTCCCAAGCAATTCCATCCAGACTGATTAACACGACTGTGTCCTCGTCCGGCATGCAAATCCCCAAAGAGCCGTGATTCCTGCCCGAGGGAACATCATCCGGGGGACACCAAGACACAATCCATTGCTGTCCGTCGCTCTGTATCGGTAGTTGCTCGTAGTCCGCCGCTGTGTCTGGTTCCATAGTTGGGGCCTCAACGACCAAGTGTAGCAGCCGGAACGGTTCAGATGCCACCACCGAGCTCGGCGTCAACTTGCTGTCTTCAGACAACTCCTAAGATGGCACAAGGCCATACTTACACACAATAGTTGACACTATCCGTGCCGACTGTGGCATTGATGAATCCCGGTTTCTAGGTTAAGATATTTAAGTTCGATGTCGCGAGGGCCTGCGCTCTTTCGCGGCTGCATAAGAGCCAAGAGGATACGGCGAGGGCATTCAGGCCGTCCAGCTCCGATGCCCAAGGTCGCATGCTGCGGTTTGGGCCAACCAGAGGCATCCGGCTGCTCATATCGGGTTAGGCACAGAAATGCTGGTGTGTTGGTCTTGTCGCTCAGGGTTGTCGTTTCGTCCGGTTGCAGCGACCTAGCCCGCGCAGCCAGAGCATGGGAGTCAAGAACAGATGAGGTTTGGAAAGGCGCGTTAAGTGTGCCCGCCCCAGACCATGAGCAATCAACGGAAAGGACGCGTCCAATGTTTAGATCAAGTTTCATGAAGCGTGGATGGGCGTTACATCAACTTATTGTGGGACTTATAGGGGTGGCATGTTTGCTTGCCGGGCCGTCATCGGCAATTGGGAGCCTGCTGGATCCGGGCGGCATTCTTGCCGGCTCCTACGACGGGCCTATCATCAAGCGTTACAGCTTCGACGGTGACGAAGAAGCAACACTAACGATCACCGGCGGTCCCTCTGCCATCAAGGGCATCGCCGTAGTCAGCGATCGCTTGTTCATCGTGCATCATAGTCCCGAAACTGTCTATGAGGTAAACCCGGATACGGGTCACGTAATTGCGAGATTCTCAGTGGACGACGAGATGAATTACCCAGAGTCTTTGGGAGACAACGGAGTGAACTTGTTGGTCGTGGACCGTAACGCCAATCCAGACGTACTTCATGAGTACAGTCTCGATGGCGTCCACGTTGGCTCGTTAACCCTGAACTACTCGAGCTCTTCCGGGAACATGAACACCAACGGTGTAGATTCCGACGGCTCGTGCGTATTCACGGCCGACAACATGCTGAACCGCCTAGTCGAATACGATGCCGGAGGCAACGTCGTCATGGATATCGCCCTGCCGACGATTCCAAACCACAGCCATATCGGCTATTCGCTGGGGTATGACTGGATGTCTGACAACATCTTCGTCGGTTTTTCAGATGGTCAGATTGCACGCTACAGCCGCTCCGGGTCGCTACTCAGTACCTTCCAGTCCGCATTCAAGGTTGGCGGGCTAGAGATTACAGGGGTGCCCGAGCCTGCAACGCTGTCGCTGCTGGTCATGTGCATACCCCTGGTGATTGGAAGGCGAAGGACGGCTAGGCTCGTTAGGCACAATCAATAACGGTTGACAAATTAACACAAGCGAGCCTCCGGCAAGGCTATGGTCACCGCGCCCTTGTCTTTGCGGTCTGGGGCATTGATGAATCCCGGTTTTCGGGGTAAGATATTGAAATCGGACGTTGGAAGGGCTTGCGCGCCCTTTCGAGGCCCAGTCAGGGCCAGGAGGATGCAGCGAGGATGTTCAGGCCGGCCTATTCAAGGGCAAGGGTCGTCGTGTTGGTGTGTGCGCTGGCGGTTTTCTTCGGTCAGCCGGCAGCGGGGCTGATAATCACGACGGACCAGAACCTGGGTGATACTGCCTCGCCTCCGGTGGGCTTTCAATACTGGGACAATGTCGGCTGGCGCGGCACGCAGACCGGTGTCAACAACGACGGCTCATGCGTGTACCTCGGTAATTCCTGGGTCCTGACGGCAAACCACGTCGGTAACGGGAACGTGATACTTGGCGGGGTGACGTATGCTCCCATCGAAGGAACCAGCCAGAGGGTGGGAACCGCCGACGCGAGGGTCTTCCGGATAGCCAACCCGTCGCCGAGCCTCCAGCCGGTGAGCATCTACGACGGGGACCTGACGATCGGAACGGAAGTGAGGATGTTCGGAACCGGCCTGGATCAGGACCCGGACAAGACCTACTGGCGCGTGACCTCCGGCGGGAGCGGAGTAACGTGGACCGAGGTGTCGAAGTTCCTTGCCGACGCATCCGGGTACTACTGGGGCCAGACGCGCATCAAGCGATGGGGAACCAACGAGATCTGCGACGTCTATCAATACGGCAGCGATTATTTCTTCGAGACCTCCTTCGACGAAGGTGACACGGAGTATGAAGCCAACGGAGCCGACAAGGACTCCGGAGGGCCTGCCTTCGTCCATAGCGGCGGCTCTTGGACCCTTGCCGGGATTGTCGTGTCACTGACGGGCTGGCAGGACCAGCCCGAAGCGGCGATAGACTGGGTCGATTGGTACTCCACCAGCGGGAACAGGTCCGTATTCGTTGATCTGACCCAGTACCGAGACCTGATAATCTCGCTTACGCCTCTGCCGGAACCGATACCGGGCGATCTGAATCTGGACGATTACGTAAGCCAGCAGGACCTGGACATAGTGCTTGACCACTGGGGCCAGTCAGTCGGTCCCGACCACCAAGCCGACCCCAGCGGAGACGGATTCGTCGGCCAGGCGGACTTGGACACGGTTCTCTACTACTGGGGCAGCGGCACCCCGCCTCCGTAGAACGTCCGCGCAGACAGGCCAAGCCCGGGCAACTGCCGTTATCTCGGGAAAAACTATGCGCAGGCGAGAGCGGGCGCGCGCCGATAAGGAGCAAGTAAGGCGGCAAGGCTTGCGAGATGGCCATGAGCAATCCCGATAGTCAGGAAGACATGCAACCGAAGGGCTGGTCCCGGAAAGACCGGCTGGCGAAGCTGGGTTTCCTTGCGGTGGCGCTGGCGGTTGCGGCCTTCATTTACACGCAACAGCGCCGCGATCCGGAGATGCGGAAGTGGGGATGGGGAAGGGACCTCCAACGGGCGATCCAGCAGGCAGAAACTGATGATTCGAAGGTGGTTGTGGCGTTCACCAGGCGCCCCATGAACCACGAAGACCGCAAGCTGGTCACTCGCGGGCTTACCTTCTACAAATCCAGGGCGGTGCTCGATCATCTGAAGTATCCGAAGGTGCACCTGGACAATAAGACGCACAAGGGCCTGTTCGCCGAGTACGGGGTAACGGAAACTCCGGTGGTAATGCTGCTGGACGGGGCGGGGAAGGTGCTCAGGCGATATGACGGTTTCATGACGGACATAGCCTTCTGTAACGATTTCCTGGAAACATCCCACGCCAGTATCACCGGGCCCGCCGACAGGCGCTGAGAGGGCCGGAGAGAGCGATGGCACAGGTCTTCAGCTTCGTCGCCAGTGCCGTCTTCCTGGTCCTGACAATCCTCCTGCCGGGCTTCGGAGTTCTTTGCCTTGCCGAGAGGATTTCCCCCAAGCGAATCGCGCACAGTCTGCACTTGGCCTGGCTGGCTGGATGCGTCGCCGCGGCGCCGCTGCTGTATATAGCGGGCAGGCTGGTGGCGTTCGGCTGGGCGAGCGCGATTGCCGTCTCCGCAGCATTCGCGGTCGTGGCGGTTGCACTGTCCTCGCGGATACCAGGCCGCTTGAGGCTCGGTACCCCTGTCGGGATGGGCAAGTGGGCCCTGCTGTTGGTTGCCGTAGCCGCGGTCGCCCTTGCTGCGCCTTACCTGGAGCTTTCCACCGGCGGGGACATCTATGCCAACGTCGTCCGCGACTGGAACCCGCGCCAGGCGATGATCTGGTCGATCCGCAACTACGGCCTGCCGCTCCAGGACAGCCTGTTTTATCCGGGCAGGGCTCTTCCGATGTATTATTCTCTCGGGGCATACCCCGCCGTGGCGGCGGCAAGCGAGGTCGGTGGAAATACGGTCCCAGACGCCTGGCCTTATACGATATTCACGGCGCTTACTTTTGTAGCTTTCTGTTTTCTTGTAGCAGATCTGGCGGGCAGGATGTTCGCCGGGAAGCGAGCAGCGAGTTGGGCGGCAGTTCTGATCTTCGCCGGGGGAATGGACGTACTCGTCAATGCCTGCCTGCTCGCTTTGGGCAAGCCGGTCAGCCTCGGCCACGTTGGCGCATGGGCGGATGCCAAGCTGGTGCGTATCGACGGGCTTTACCTTTGCGCTATTTGGGCGCCACCGCACCTTTCCGCTGTCGCAGCGGCGCTGCTTCTGGTCAGATGGATGCCGCTCAACATCTCCGCCAGGCCGGGCGGATGCATCGCGGGGGCGATCCTCCTTGCTGGGATGTTCTACCACAGCCCATACGTAACCGTGGCCGCCGCCGCGGTGATCTGCGCCAGCCTGGCTGTGCGAGCGATTCGCGGGCGGTTCAGGAGGCTGCGAACACACATCTTGTCGGTCGTCTGCTGCGCCTTGCTTGCCGGAGTCCTGGCGAGCGTGTACGTGCTCGACCTCCAGGCTGCGGACCTTTCCGACGGACGAGCGAAGCTGGCCTTCGCGCTTCCGCAAGCATCCATACGCCCTGCCTGCTGGATCGTTCCGGGACCCGTGGGCAACTTGTTGGACTTGACAATACAGATGCTCCTGGAGTTGTCGCCTTTGCTTGTCTTGGGGCTTGTGGGCTGTTTCTGCGCACGCAGTTCCCCCCGCTGGGCGCACCACCGAGGACTGCTCGCACTGAGCATACCGTTGGTTCTGTTGATGGCTCTGTTCGTACGGAGCACCGGACGAGTAAACGACTGGTCCGTCCGCGTTACGCACGTGTTGCAGGTTTCGTGTGTGATTTTCGGCGCGGGGCTCATGGCGCGGGCGGCAGCTTGGTCTCGCGTACGGCGTATCGCAGCCTATATCTTCGTGGCCATCGGCATCGGCGCGGCAGTGTGGAACATGGGCTCAGTCAACCTGGGGCGATTCGCCGTAAAAACGCCTCACAAACGGTTCCAGCTTCACCAGGCGGCCCGGTTCATTGACGCGAAGACGTCCACCGATGCGGTGGTGATGTTCGATCTCGAGATCGACGGAATCAACTATGCCCGTCGATGGTGCAACCGCAGGGCGCTACTGGCCAACCTGATGCATGGAAGCCTCGCCTACACAGACCAGCAATCTCTGCGGGAAGTCAAGTCCGCCTGCCAGGCCGTCAGGCAAAACAAGCTGGGACCGAACGAGATTGGATCTCTGAGACAGTTCGGGGCAACTGTCGCACTGCTACCGATTGAACTCCTTGGTGAAGACCCCCACGCGGCCCCGGTGCTCTACAGAAATGACGCCTTCGCGGTCGTGGACCTCGCCGCAAGCAACGGAGACTAG